>Ga0335073_10001100_pt1 | contig 35881 bp, 26 predicted proteins | sample Lox_Sample_22_FD_207093 | JGI IMG/M metagenome (GOLD analysis project Ga0335073, IMG submission 207093) | Soil microbial communities from Loxahatchee National Wildlife Refuge, Florida, United States - Lox_Sample_2.2 | ecosystem: Environmental > Terrestrial > Soil > Wetlands | place: USA... | reverse complement strand
CAGGCCGTCCGGGTCCACGCCGGCCCGGGACGCCACGCCGGCCAGCGTCGGCGCGCTGACCCGGGCGGCGGTCAACAGGTACCAGGCCTGCAGCCGCTGGAACCAGAGCGTCGACCGGCGCAACTGCCGGCGCGCCAGCGCCGCCGTGGCCCGGTCGGCGAGCAGCCAGGCCCGGCCGCCGGCCCCGATCACGGCGTCGCCGACCGCGGCGCCGTAGCGCGACTCGTCGCACAGCCGGCGCCCGTCCGGGCCGACCAGCACCCCGGTCAGCAGCGCGGGCGGCGGGCTGAGGAAGCGCCAGACCGAGACCCGGTCCAGGAACCCGGTCGCGCCGCCGGCCTGCGCGCCGAGCCGGATCCCGCTGCCGTCGTCGCCGGGCGTGCCCAGCGGCAGGCCGCCCCGGTAGGCCGGCGCGTGCTCGCGCAGCATCGGCCTGTTGGCCACGAACCCGCCCGCGGCCAGCACCACGCCGCCGCGCGCTTGCACCGTGAACGCACGGCCGTACCGGCGCTCCAGCCAGGCCGCCGGCCGGTGCAGGGCCCGGCCGAGCTTCGGCCAGTACACGAAGGGCTTGGCGCCCAGCCGGTGCAGCACCCGGTGGGCCGCGGCGGGCGCGCCGCGCAGCGCCCGGCACTCGACCCCGATCACGCGGCCCGCCGGGTCCGTCACCAGCCGGCGGGCGGCGGTCTGCCCGAGCACCCGGGCTCCCGACGAGCGCACGGCCCGGCTCAGCCGGGCGAACAGCAGGCCGCCCGAGGTGCCGCGGCCGCGGACCCGGTGCCCGCGCGGCGCCGGCGGCGTGACCTCACGCGCCGACAGCTCGCTGCCGGAGTAATACAGGTAGTGCCGGTTGGTGGGATAGGAGGTCTTGTCCGGGCACAGGCTGCCCTCGAACGGCACGCCGTGCCCCTCGAGCCATTCCAGCATTCCCCGGCTGCCGTGGCAGAACTCCCGCAGCGTCTGCTCGCTGACCGCGTCGCCGACCTCGAGGCTCAGGTAGGCGGCCATGGCCTCCGGCGAGTCGGTCACGCCCGCCTGGCGCTGCTGGGCGGTGCCGCCGCCCGCGTACACCACGCCGCCGGACAGCGCGGTGGCCCCGCCGCCGCCGAACCGGTCCAGTACCACCACCCGGGCGCCCGCGGCCGCGGCCTCAAGCGCGGCGCAGGCCCCGGCCGCGCCGAACCCGACCACGACCACGTCGGCCTGCATGTCCCAGCACGGGCCTGAGCGTTCAGTCATCTCATCTGATTCCACCCTCGGCCAAAACTGCAACGTGTTCTAGTATCTTGGATCGGAGGTAGCGTGACAACGGACGAGGCCGAGTTCGACGTCGTGGTCGCGGGCAGCGGCGCGGCGGGCATGACCGCCGCCCTCACCGCCGCGCACCGCGGGCTGCGGGCCGTGGTGCTGGAGAAGACCGACCGGTTCGGCGGCTCGACGGCCCGCTCCGGCGGCGGCATCTGGGCGCCGGGCAACGAGGTGCTGCGCCGGGCCGGCGTCCGGGACACCCCGGAGCAGGCGGCCGCGTATCTGGCCCACGTCGCGGGCGGCGGCGTGCCGGAGGCCTCGCGGGCGGCGCTGCTCGCCCACGGCCCGGACATGCTCGCGCTCGTGCGGGCCAGCACTCCGGTCGACTTCGCCTGGGTGCCCGGTTACGCCGACTACTACCCGGAGGCCCCGGGCGGGGTGGCGCAGGGCCGCAGCGTCGAGCCGGTGCCGCTCAGCGCGCGGGTACTCGGGGCGGAGCTCGCGCGCCTGAACCCGCCGTACCTGCCCGCGCCCGAGTTCGTGACCATCACCCAGGCCGATTACCGCTGGCTCAGCCTCGGCACCCGCCACCCGCGGGCGATCCTGACCGCCGCGCTTGTCTCGGCCCGGGCGGCGCGCAGCCGGCTGTCGGGCCGGCGCCAGCTCAGCATGGGGCAGGCCCTGGCCGCCGGGTTGCGGGCGGGCCTGGCCTCGGCCGGCGTGCCGGTCTGGCTCGGCGCGCCGATGACCGGCCTGGACGTGACCGGCGGGCGGGTGACCGGGGTCGTGGTGACGCGGGAGGGCCGGCCGGGGCTGGTCCGGGCCCGGCGGGGCGTGCTGATCGCCACCGGCGGCTTCGAGCGCAACGAGGAGATGCGGCGGCGCTACCAGCGCCCGCCGATCGGCACCGAGTGGACCACCGGCTCCGCCGGCAACACCGGCGACGGGATCCTCGCCGGCGAGGCGGCCGGCGCGGCGCTCGGCCTGATGGACGACGCCTGGTGGGGCCCGTCGATCCCGCTGTCCGGCGGGCCGTACTTCTGCCTGGCCGAGCGCAGCCTGCCCGGCTGCATCCTGGTCAACGCGGCCGGGCAGCGGTTCGTCAACGAGTCGGCGCCGTACGTCGACGCGGTGCACGCGATGTACGACGCGGACTCCCCCGCCGTCCCGCACATCCCCGCGTACCTGGTCTTCGACCAGCGCTACCGCAACAGCTACGTGTTCGCCGGGATGCCGCCGCGCAAGCCGCTGCCGCGCCGCTGGTACCGGGCGGGCGCGGTGTTCCGCGGCGCGAGCCTGGCCGAGCTGGCCTCGCAGATCGGCGTCTGTTCCGCAGGGCTGGCCAAGACCGTCGCCCGGTTCAACGAGTTCGCCGAGGCGGGCCGGGACGAGGATTTCCGGCGCGGGGAGTCGGCCTACGACCGTTACTACAGCGACCCGCGCTGCCGGCCGAACCCGAACCTGGCCCCGCTGGCCCGGGCGCCGTTCTACGCGGCCAAGATCGTGCCCGGCGACCTGGGCACCAAGGGCGGGCTGCGCACCGACGAGCGGGCCCGGGTGCTGCGCCAGGACGGCACGGTGATCCCCGGCCTCTACGCGGCGGGCAACGCCAGCGCGTCGGTCATGGGCCACAGCTACGCGGGAGCCGGCGCCACGATCGGCCCCGCGATGACCTTCGGCTATCTCGCCGCCCTGGACATGGCCGGCTCGGCCTGATCGTCACCGCCGGCCGGCACCCGGAGGTCGTGGACGGTATCCCTGGGAGCACCCAGCGCTCAGGTGGTGAACGCGATCAGCACCGCGCAGGGGGCCTGGTGCGCCACCGAGTTGGGCACGCTGCCCAGCACCCGGCGCAGGCCGGTCATGCCCTTGTTGCCGACGACGATGACGTCGGCCTTCACCTCGGTCGCGACCTGGCAGATCGCGTCGGCGGGCGCCTCGTCCCTCAGGTGCGTCTCGACGTCGACGCCGCCGCTGCGGGCCCGGGATGACAGCTCGTCCAGCACGCTCTGGGCGAGGTCGCCCGACCTGAGCGAGTCCGCGAACTCCTCGCCGGCCGGCGAATGCAGCTGCCCGGGCTTGAAGGCGGTGACGATGTGCAGCCGCCCGCCCGACAGCTTGACCAGTTCGATCGCTACCCGCACGGCCTCGGCCGCGGTGGGCGACCCGTCCGCGCCCACTACCACCGTCTCGAACACCAGGCGCCTTCTTCCTCGCGCAGGAAACGCCGGGCGATTCCCGCCTACGCGATCTCGTGTGATCTGCGTGAACTCTAGTTGAATCGTCCGCCGCCGTCCCGGATGTTGCAACGAGCTCAGGCCGCGGCCGCGCGGCCCAGCGCCAGGTCCAACGCCTGGGACCGGGACAGCACGGCTCCCGAGCGGAACTCCGCGTCGTAGGCCTGCGCTCCCATCAGCGCGCGCAGGCCGCCCTGCTCCCGCTCGCGGAGCTGCTGCTCGGGGCCCGTCCACGTGATGCTGCCGATCTCGAGCGCGGCGGCCATCTCCTTGGCCGCCGCGCCGTGCAGCCGCGCCGCGCGGGCGTGGTCCCCCTGCCACGCGACGCAGCACGCCGCGCCGAACAGCAGCTCGCTGACGTCGAGGTGCAGGCCGATCCGCCGCGCCGTCAGCAGGCACTGCCTGACCAGGGACGCCGCCTCCTCGTGCCTTCCCTCGATGAGCCGAAGGATCACCAGATCGGTCCGCATGAAGTACAAGAAGACCCTGGCACCGAGCTTCTCGGCCGTGGCGATCGCCTCGGTGAGGTAGGCGCGGGCATCCTCCAGCCGCCCCTCCTGGAGGTCCAGGCCGTAGATCATGTGCATCTCGTTGGCCGCGTACATGTCGTCGCCGGTCCGCCGGAAGCAGTCCAGCGCCTCCAGCCGCAGGCGGCGGACCTCCGCGCTGGGGCCGCCGACGCACAGGCAGGCCAGCAGCTCGCCGCGCAGGTGCAGGTCGCCGATCTCGCGCGCGATCGCGACGCCCTCCTCGCCAAGACGCCGCAGCCGGCCGGTGTCGCCGTGAAAGAACGCCACGCCGGCCAGGACGAACAGCGCCCGCGCCTCCAGGCGGCGGTCGCCGAGCTCGCGCGCCATCCCCAGGGCTCGCTCGCCGCACTGCCCGGCGCGGACCTGCGCGTCGGCATCGATCCGCTGCAGGGTCTCGGTCATCCAGCCGATCGCCACCAGCGCCTCCGCCAGCAGGACGCTCGTTCCCCCGTCTGCCGAGGTCACCGCGTGGCGCAGCCAGGTGAGCACGACGCAGTACCCCCTGCTGACCGCGAACCGCTGCAGCCAGACCCCCAGCCGCAGCACATCGTCGGTCCGGCCCTCGGCCGCCAGGTGGTCCGCGGCGGCGCAAAGGTTCTTCCATTCCAGGTCCAGGCGCCGCAGCCAGTTACCCTGGCCGGGCCCGGCCAGGGCGGGCGCCGCCTCCTCGGCGAGGCGCGCGAAGTAGCCGGCGTGCCGGTCCCGGACCGCCGCGACCTGATCCTCGCCGCCCGACCTCAGCAGGTCCTGCGCGGCGTACTGCCGGATCGTCTCCAGCATCCGGTAGCGGACGGACTCGGGTGTCCGCCCGGCGACCAGCAGGCTCTTGCCGACCAGCGAGCTGAGCAGGTCCAGGACGTCGAACGCGTCCACGTTGTCGCCCGCGCAGATCACCTCGGCGGCTTCCAGCTCGAATCCCCCGGCGAACACCGACAGCCGCCGCAGCACGTCTCGCTCGAGCGCGGTGAGCAGGCCGAACGACCACTCGACCGCGGCCTGCAGCGTCTGCTGCCGCGGCATCGCGGTCCGGCTGCCGCCGGTGAGCAGCCGGAAGCGCTGATCCAGCCGGTCGCTGACCTGCCGGAGGGACATGGACGACAGGCGGGCCGCGGCGAGCTCGAGGGCGAGCGGGATGCCGTCCAGGCGGCGGCAGACCGACGCGACCAACGGCGCGGACGCGTCGTCGAGCACGAACCCGGGGTCCTGCGCCTGTGCCCGGTCCACGAACAGCCGGACGGCGTCGGAAGCGGCGATCTCATCCACCGCATCGGCATCGGCCTCGGCCTCGGCCGGCGGCAGCGACATCGACGGCACGCGGTACACGTGCTCGCCGTCGATGCCGAGCAGTTCCCTCGAGGTGGCCAGGATGCGCAGCCGGGGACAGTCGCGGACCAGCTGGGCGCAGAACTTGGCGGCGCCGTCGATCACGTGCTCGCAGTTGTCCAGCACGATCAGCACGTCCTGCTCGCGCAGCGCGTCGGTGAGCGACTCGATCGGCGACGGCTGCCCGCCCTGATCGGCCAGCCCGAGGACCGCCGCGACCGCGTCCGGTATCTCCGCGGCGTCGGTGAGCGAGGCAAGCCCGACGAACCACACCCCGTCCCGTGCGGTGCCGAGCAGCTCCGCCGCGACCTGGAGCGCGAGGCGCGTCTTCCCGCAGCCGCCCGCCCCGGTGAGGGTGACCAGGCGGGAGGACGCCACGAGCGAGCGCACCCGGGTCAGCTCGGGCTCCCGGCCCACGAACGCGCTGAGCTGTCCGGGCAGGTTGTTCGGCAGCTCAGGGTTGTCCAGCGACGCCAGCGGCGGGAAGCCCTGCTGCAGGAACTGCGCCTCGAGCTGGAACACGCGCTCGGGGCGGCCGAGGTCCTTCAGCCGGTGCAGGCCGAGATCCCGCAACGTCACGCCCTCGGGCAGGCTCTCGGTCAGCAGCTCAGCCGTGGCGCCCGAAATGAGCACCTGCCCGCCGTGGGCCACCGCCTCGAGCCGCGCCGCGCGGTTGACGACCGGGCCGAAGTAGTCATTGTCGCGCTCCTCGCACACCCCGGTGTGCAGGCTCATCCGCACCCGGATCGGCCGGCCGGTCGGCCACGGCTCGGCCCCGAGTTCGCGCTGCGCGGCCGCCGCGGCGTCCAGGGCCGCCTGCGGGGTGGCGAACGCGGCGCAGAACGCGTCGCCGACGGTCTTGAACACGAAGCCGCCCGCCCGCCCGATGGCGGCACGCATCATCTCGTCGTGGCGGCGCAGGGCCCGGGCCATGGCCTCGGGCTCGTCCTCCCAGAGCCTGGTTGACCCCTCGACATCGGTGAACAGCAGCGTGACCGTTCCGGTCGGGATCGGGGGCGCGGCCGCGTGGCTCACGCCCGCAACGATACGCGGAGCCGCCCCCGGCTCCCACAGTGGCTTTCCGCGCGCAGACCCCGCCCCGCACCCGCCGCGACCGGGCCGCGCCGTCAGGCCGGGCCCAGGATCAGGCCGCTGGTCGGCACCCCGGTGCCCGCGGTGACCAGCACCGGGCCGTCGCCACCGACCTGGTTGACCGAGGTGCCGCGGACCTGGCGCACGGCCTCGGCGATGCCGTTCATGCCGTGGATGTAGGCCTCGCCAACCTGGCCGCCGTGCGGGTTGACCGGCAGCCGCCCGCCGAGCTCGATCGCGCCGCCCGCGATGAAGTGCCGGGCCTCGCCGCGCGGGCAGAAGCCGAGCTCCTCCAGCTGCAGCAGCACGTACGGGGTGAAGTGGTCGTAGAGCACCGCCGTCCGGATGTCCCCCGGCCCGGTCCCCGCCTGGCGCCACAGCTGCCTCGCCACCACGCCCATCTCGGGCAGACCGAGCTCGTCACGGTAGTAGCTGGTCATCACGTACTGCCCCGGGCTGCTGCCCTGCGCCGCGGCGCGGATCACGGCGGGCGGCTGGCGCAGGTCGGCGGCTCGCTCGGCGCTGGTCACCACGACCGCCACCGCGCCGTCGCTCTCCTGGCAGCAGTCGAGCAGCCGCAGCGGCTCGACGATCCAGCGGGACGCCTGGTGCTCGGCGAGCGTCACCGGCCGCCCGTAGAACCAGGCCCGCGGGTTGGTCGCCGCGTGCCGCCGGCCGGCCACCGCCACCAGGCCGAAGTCCTCGCTGGTCGCGCCGTAGTCGTGCATGTACCGCCGGGCGATCATCGCCACGGTCGCGGCGGGCACGGCCAGGCCCATCGGGTAATGCCAGCCGTTGTCCACCCCGGGCGAGGTCGGCGCCTCGACCGCGGCGCGGGACACCCGGCCGAACCGGCGCCCGGAGCGCTCGTTCAGCGCGCGGTAGCAGACCACGACGTTCGCGGCCCCCGTCGCCACCGCCATCGCGGCCTGGTGCACGATCCCGCACGCGGCACCGCCGCCGTAGCCAACCTGGCTGAAGAACGTCAGCTCGCCCGCCCCGATCTCGCGCGCCAGCGCGATCTCCGCGGTGCTGTCCATGGTGAACGTGACCAGGCCGTCGACCTCGGACGGCGCCAGCCCGGCGTCGGCCAGCGCCGCCAGCGCGGCCTCGGCGGCCAGCCGCAGCTCGCTGCGGCCCGAGTCCTTGGAGAACTCCGTGGCCCCGATGCCGGCGATCGCCGCCGCCGCCGCGGCCGGCCCGGCCGGCCCGCCGGTCACGGCGCGCCTCCCGCGGGAAGGACCAGGCGGACGGTCCCGGTCACATGGTCGCCCAGGCCGCACCGGCCGGTGACCTCGACCACGGTCTCAGCGCCCCGATCGTCCGGGCCGGGGCTCGCGGTCACCCGGCCGGAGAACGTGAGCGTGTCACCCGCGTAGCAGGGCACGCCCAGCCGGATCGCGACCGCGCGCACCAGCGCCTGCGGCCCGGCCCAGTCGGTGACGTACCGCTGCACCAGGCCGGTGGTGGTCAGGATGTTCAGGAAGATGTCCTTCCCGCCGCGCGCCACGGCCCGGTCCCGGTCGTGGTGCACGTCCTGGAAGTCGCGTGTGGCGATGGCCGTGGCCACCACGAGCGTCGGGGTGACGTCCAGCACCAGCTCGGGCAGCACCTCGCCAGCGGTGCTCATCTGCGCGCCTCCGGCACGGTGCTCATCTGCGCGCCTCCGGCACGGTACTTGTCTGCGCGCCTCCGGCACGGTGCTCATCTGCGCGCCTCCGGCACGGTACTCATCTGCGCGCCTCCGGCACGGTACTTGTCTGCGCGCCTCCGGCACGGTACTTGTCTGCGCGCCTCCGGCACGGTGCTCATCTGCGCGCCTCCGGCACGGTACTTGTCTGCGCGCCTCCGGCACGACTGTCCTCCCGCCAGGCCGGCAGCGTGAGCGCGTCGTCGACCCGGACGAACTCGACCCGGACCGCCAGCCCGATGCGCACCCGCTCGCGGCTCACGCCGAGCAGCTCGCCGATCATGCGGACGCCCTCGGGCAGCGCCACCAGCGCGACCACGATCGGCAGCTGCTTGCCGGGGATGGGCGGATGGTGCTGCACCACGTAGCTGTAGACCTCGCCGGTGCCGGCCGCGACCACGTACCCGGGACGGGCCGCGCCGCAGGCCAGGCACATCGGCCCGGGCGGGTGGCGCAGCGCGCCGCACTTCCCGCAGCGCTGGATGCGCAGCTCGCCGGCGGCGGTGCCGTCCCAGAAGAACGCGGTGTCGGGGGAAATCACCGGCCGCATCACGTCGCCGGCGGCCGTGGGCGCGGGCTGCGCGGCGGGCTGTGGCCTGGCCGGCGGCCGGAACTTCAGGATCCGCAGCAGCATCGACGCGACCGGCTCGTCCCCCACGTACCAGGTGCTCAGCGTCGTGACGAACCAGCCCTCGCCCAGCGCGGTGTGCTTCGGGCCGGTCACGCCCTCCAGCCGGGTCCGCACCGTCACCTGCTCGCCGTGCCGAAGGTAGCGGCGGTACTCCTGCTCGCAGTTCGTGGCGACCACCGAGGTGAACCCGGCCTGGTCGAGCACCGCGGACATTTCCCCGAGCGGATCCTCTTGATCGGCTGGATGCAGCCCGCGCATGGTCCAGACCTGCGCCATGGCCGGCGGCGCGACCAGCCCGCCGTGCACCGAGCGGGCGGCGGCCTCGGCGTCGGTGTAGACCGGGCTGGCGTCGCCCATGGCCTCGGCCCAGTTGCGGATCATGGGCAGGTTCACCGGGTCCCGGGCCGCGCGCGGCGCGCATTCCCCGGCGGCGGCGATGCGGTCCGCGGCCTGCCTGATCTGGTCCTCAGACGCTACGCTCCGTCTCGCCCTCATCTGGGCACCCGCGGCAGGCCGAGCCCGGCGGTGGCGATCAGCTCGCGCTGCACCTCGTTGACCCCGCCGCCGAAGGTGAGCACGGTGTTGCGCTTGACCTGGATGTCCAGCCAGCGGGCCAGCTCGGCGGTCTGCGGGTCGGCCGGGTCGCCGTGCCGGCCCACGACATCCGCAAGCAGCGGTCCGAGCCGCTGCAGCCGCTGCGAGCTGAACACCTTGGTGGCGGACGCATCGGCCACGTCAACCGCCGGCGCCACCGCGACCTGCCAGTTGAGCAGCTCGTTGACCCGCTGGCAGGCGTCGGCCTCGGCCAGCGCCCTGCGCACGTCGGGCAGGCCGAGCAGCGGGCGGCCGTCGGGCGCGGTCCGGCATGCCGCCCAGGCGCGGACCCGGTCGCGCAGCGCGGCGATCCGGCCGGCCGGGCCGAGCATCACCCGCTCGTGGTTGAGCTGGGTGGTGATCAGCCGCCAGCCGGCGTTCTCCTCGCCGACCCGCCGCGTGACCGGCACCCGCACGTCGGAGTAGTACGTCGCGTTGACGTGGTGTGCCCCGTCGTGGGTGATGATCGGCGTCCAGGAGAAACCGGGATCGGCGGTGTCGACGATGAGGATCGATATGCCCTTGTGCCGGGGGGCGGCGGGGTCGGTGCGGCAGGCCAGCCAGATGAAGTCGGCGTCGTGGGCGCCGGTGGTGAAGATCTTCTGGCCGTTGACGATGTAAGTGTCCCCGCCCGCCTCCCCATCCCCCTTCACCCGCACGGCCCGGGTGGTCAGCGCGGCCAGGTCCGTGCCGGCCCCTGGCTCGGTGTACCCGATCGCGAAGTGCATCTCGCCGGCCAGGATCGCCGGCAGGAAGAAGGCCTTCTGCTCGGCGGTGCCGTGCTCCTGCAGGGTCGGCCCGACGGTCTGCAGGGTGACCGCGGGCAGCGGGACGTCCGCCCGCGCCGCCTCGTCGACGAAGATCTGCTGTTCGATCTGGCCGAGCCCGCGCCCGCCGTACTCGGCCGGCCAGCCAAGCCCCAGCCAGCCGTCGCGGCCCATCCGGCGCACCACCGCGCGGTAGACGGCGCCGTGCCGCTCGGTGAGCATGGCCGCCCGCTCGTCCGCGGAGATCAGCGTGGCGAAGTAGGCGCGCAACTCCTCGCGCAGCGCGACCTGCCCGGCGGTGAGGTCGAGGAACATGGCCTCAGCCGTCCCCGCCGGCGGCCCGGGCACCGAGCCGCTCCAGCCGGTGGTCGGCGCCGCCGACGAACCGGGCCAGGTCGGTGAGCATCGAGGAATACCGGTGCAGCGGGTAGGTGACGTCCATGCCGATGCCGCCGTGCAGGTGGTGGCAGGTCCGCAGCGCCGCCGTGGCCTGATCGGCCAGCCAGTACGCCGCGACGTCGAGGTCGCGGCCTGCCTCGCGGCCGGTGGCCAGCCGCCAGCACGCGGCCATCGTGGCCAGGTGCAGCGTGCGGGAGGCGATGTAGACGTCCGCGATCTGCCCGGCCACGGCCTGGAAGGTGGCGAGCGGCCTGCCGAACTGCTCTCGCGCGCCCGCGTGCGCCGTGGTCAGCGCGAGCGCGGCGGCCAGCGCCCCGTCGGCCAGGCAGCATGCGCCGGCGAGCGCGAGCCGGTACAGGTCGGTCACGACCCGGCCTCCGCGCTCCTCCTCCCCCGCCGCCGCGCCGAGCAGGTCGGCGACCGGCGCCTCGTCCAGCCGCAACGTGTACTCGGGCGCACCGCCGGCGCTGTGCGTGCGGCGCAGCGAGACGCCGTGCCCCGACCTCGCGACGATCACCACGCCCGCGCGGCCCGGGTCCAGCCTGGCCGGCACCAGGATCCAGTCCGCCGCGGCGGCGTACGGCACGCCGACCTTGACCCCGGTGACGGTGCCGGACTTGCCGCGCAGCCGGGCGGTCGTGGCCGGCGCCGACGGCATCACCCCGGTCGGCTCGCGGACCGCCGCGGTGAGCACGGTCTCGCCGGACCCCACGCCGTCCAGCAGCGCCCCCTGCAGGTGGCGGTCGCCCCAGCGGGTGACCGGCAGGACGCCGAGGGCCAGCGTGGCCAGCGCGGGCACCGCCGCGGCCTTCCGGCCGATCTCGGTCAGCAGCAGCGCCACGGCGGGCACCCCGAGACCGTCCCCGCCCAGCCGCTCCGGCAGCGCGAGCGACAGCAGGCCGGCCCGGCCAAGTTCCTTCCACAGCGCCGCGTCGAAACCGTCGCCGTGCTCCCCTGCGCCCGGCTGGCCGGCCCGGTCCAGCGCCTCGGCGGCGAGACGGGCGACCGCCTGCTGGGTCTCGTCGAGGGCGAAATCCATGGCTTGCGCCGGCTCGTCCGCCGACGCACCGACCGGCTCCGCGGCCGATTCGGGCACCGGCCCCTCTCGCGGCCTCGGCTCCATCCTCCTCGTGGCCCGGCTCCGTCCTTCTCGTCGCATCGGCTCGCAAAATTAGAACACGTTTTACCGGCCGGCGGCCAGCGTGTGGCGCCCGGCGGACCGGTCCGGCGTTGATAGGCTTGGCGGGCGGAGCGGACCACTATCCGACCATGGCCCGCGCAAATGGCCCGCTATTGGTCACGGGCGGCGCTTCGGGCGGGCGGGTACCACGAGGGGCCCTGATGGCAGCATCGAGAACACGTATCAGCGGCGCTCCGGCGCCGAGAGCGCCCGCCGCCGAGTTCGGCTCGGCCGCGCAGCGTGATCGTCGCAAGCGGATTCTCGACGCCACGCTGGCGCTGGCCTCCAAGGGCGGCTATGACGCGGTGCAGATGCGGACCGTGGCCGAGCGGGCCGACGTAGCGCTCGGCACGCTGTACCGGTACTTCCCTTCCAAGATCCACCTGCTGGTGTCCGCCCTGGCCCGGGAGTTCGAGCAGACCCAGGAGAAGCTGGAGCGCAAGCCGGTCCCCGGCGACTCGCCCTACGAGCGGATGCTGTACGTGCTGGGCCGGATCACCCGGTCCATGCAGCGCGAGCCGATGCTCGCCGAGGCCATGACCCGGGCGTTCATGTTCGCCGACCCGAGCGCGGCGACCGAGGTCAACGCCGTCGCCCGGCTGATGGAGCAGATGCTGACCCGCGCCATGCACGAGGGCGAGCCGTCGGCCGACGACAAGGCCATCGCCCGGGTCATCGGCGACGTCTGGCTGTCGAACCTGGTCGCGTGGGTCACCAGGCGCGCCTCGGCCGACGACGTGAGCAACCACCTCGAGCTCGCCGCCCGGCTGTTGCTGCGCTGACCTGTCAGCTGGCCGGCGTCGGGGCCCGGGCCGGGGCCGGTGCCCGGGCCGCCCCGGCGCGGTCGGGGCCGAAGCGCGCGTCCAGCCGCCCCGCCACCCGGCGCCCGATCCGCTGCATCGGCGCCTCGATGAGGTAGTAGCTCAGCGCGCAGCAGGCCAGCAGCACGACGAGGAATCCGGCGCTCATCGCCAGCTGCATTCCGACCGAATGGTGACCCGCGGTGAACGGCGCGCCGTCGTAGAAGTCGAGGAGCACCGGGTGCAGCAGGTACACCGAGTAGCTGACCAGGCCCAGCCAGGCCAGCACCGCGGGCACGCGCAGGTTCCGCAGCGCCAGGCCGGCCGCGAACGTCAGGGCCGCCAGCGCGACGGAGATGACCCACTCGCGCTGGTCCATCGCCGCCTGGCCCGGCGCGCTGAACGACGGGACGTGCCAGGCGCCGGCCAGCGTGGCGGCGGCCACGACGCCGACCGCCACCGTCGCGGCCCGCGCGCGGCTGATCTGTCCCTGCTCCGCGCGGTACAGCAGGGTGCCGGTGAACATCAGCGCCAGGATCGTCAGCCCCTCGTACGGGAAGCGCCGCCCGTTGACCGTGATCAAGATCAGGGCGGTGGCCGCGGCCAGCCACGCGCCCAGCGCGCGGGGCAGCCCGCGGGCGGCCACCGCCAGGGCCAGCCCGCCGATGACCAGGGCGTCGCCGGCCAGCGCGACCCGGGTCATCCCGAGCGAACTGGACGTCAGCCATATGGTGGGCAGCACGCCGCCGAGCAGCACGGCGGCGGCCGCGAACGCGGACCCGAACCACCCGCTGCGCCGGTGCAGGCCCGCGGTGAACAAAGCGGTGAGCAGCACGTAGAACACCATCTCGTAGGACAGCGTCCAGAGCACCACGATGACGTTGGCCTGGCCGAGCAGGTCATTGAGCATGAACAGGTGCGAGAACACCGAGGCGGTCGCGTTGTCGTTCGTGTTCCGCAGGCTGGCCAGGCCGAACTCGTGCAGCACCAGCACGGCCGCGATGGCCACGACGAACAGCGGGAACAGGCGGAACAGGCGGCTGACCCAGAAGGTACGGATGCTGCCCCGGCGCTCCAGCGAGGCCGGCACGATGTACCCGCTGATCATGAAGAAGACGAGCACCCCGTACAGGCCGGGATCAAAGGCCTGGTACACCGCCGCATGGACCGAGGGCAGCACGCGGGTGCCGAAGTGCGCGTACACCACGCACAGCGCGGCGATCCCGCGCAGCGCGTCGAGCCAGGCGAGCCTGCGGCCACGCGGCGCCGGCCGCCGAGCCGGGCCGTCAGCGGGCCGCGCGGCCGGTTCGTCGCAGGCCGGAGGGCGGGCGGGCGCATGGTCGCGGGGCGGGGCTTCAGACATGCGACGTGACGCTACCCACGTGGCTTGACTAAAACTTTATAAAACGCTGACCGAAAGCTGACTGCGGCGCCCTACCAGGCGCCGCCCAGGGGCGCCCCGTACCAGGACTCGATGATCCGGTGCGCGATCGACACCGGCGGCGGCAGCCGGATCGCGCCGCTGGCAATGTCCGCGCGCAGCTCGTCCCGGCTGAACCAGCGGGCGTCGGCGATCTCCTCCGCGTCGACCCTGATCTCCAGGCCGCCGGTGGCCCGGGCCCGGAACCCGAGCATCAGGCTGTGCGGCATCGGCCAGGGCTGGCTTCCCACGTAGCGGGCGTCGCCGACCACGACCCCGGTCTCCTCCAGCACCTCGCGGGCGACCGCCTGCTCGGCGGACTCGCCGGGCTCGACGAACCCGGCCAGGATCGACACCCGCCGCTCCGGCCACATCGCGTTCCTGGCCAGCAGGCAGCGGTCATCCGGGTCGGTCACCAGCATGATCACCGCGGGGTCGAGCCGGGGGAAGTGCTCGCTCGCGTCGTTCACGCAGCGCCGGGAGTGGCCGGCCAGGGCCGGCTCGGTGACCGCGCCGCACCGCGGGCAGTGCCGGTGCGTCCCATGCCAGTTGGCCAGCGCCACGGCATGGGTCATCAGCCCCACGTCGCGGTCGGACAGCAGCGGCCCGGCCTGCCGCAGGCTGATCGGCCGCACGTCCGGGCCGAGGCCCGGCCAGAGGTCCTCGGGAAGGGACCCGGCCACGCCGAAGTAGACCACGCCGCCGGCGTCGGTGCCCAGCAGGAACCTGACGCCGTCCGGGGCCTGCTCCGGGGCGACGAAGGCCAGCTCCTGGGCACCGTCCGCCGCCCAGCCGCCGTCGCCGCCGCCGGTGTCGCCGTCGCGGAACCTGACCGGCGCCTGCCCGTCCTCGACCACGACGACGCGGGTGCCCGGGTCGGCCCACGCCGCGGCCAGCCAGTCCGCGTCGCCGCGGCGGGCGGTCGACCGGTCCACCTCGGCGCGCGAGAGGGCCAGGTTGCGCAGGCCGCCGCTGCCGCTCAGCTCGGCGGAGCTCAGCTCGCCGTGCCGATCGGCCTGGCCGGGCCCCGAGCCGCGCGCGTTCATGGTCCTCCTCGTGGCCGCCGGCCGGCACCGCCGCGGCCCGCCGCCGCGAAAGATGCCGAAGATCCCTGATCTGGACTCTACCGAGGCGCGCCGCGAGGGCGGGCCCGTGACGTCCCGGGTCGCGGCGATCGCGGCCGATCGGATCTCATAACAGCGTGTTCCAGAGGCCGCGCTCGGTGTAGAGCCGCTCGACTTCGTCCAGCTCGACGACGGCGTCCTGCGCGCCGGCAGCGACCCCGCCGGCGACCCACCAGTCGGCGCCGGGCAGGCCGGCGGACAGGTAGGCACGAGTTCCAGGCCGTCGCGGCCCGTGCGCGGGCCGTGGCCGGGCCAGGACCTCGCCGTGCGCGGGCTCCCACAGCCTGACGAGGCCGGCCTCCTCGCCGATCACGACGGCGTCATACCACCGCCAGACCACCACCCCGGCGCCGTCCGGCGCGGTCGCGATGGCCACCAGGTGACCAGGTGACACCCGTTCGGTGCGCGGCGACGGAAACCGCGTCGCGTACCGGACGCAGCAGAGCTGCCCGTCCCCGAGAATCTCGCAGACGTCCTCGCGGACACGCGCGACGATGCCGCAGCGCAACCGCCCGGGACCGGGGCTTTGGCTCGCCGGATCGTTGCTGCGCCGTTCCGTATCGACCGGGCGGCCGAGGAAGGCGACCAGCCGCTCGATGGCAGGCGCCCGTTCGGCGGCGACCTGGGCCGGGCCGAAGCGACCTGGGCGGGCCTGCTCGGTCAGCTGGGCACGGGCGAACGCCAGCGACTGTCCGGCCAGATCATCGGGCACGTCGAAGGGCTGCTCCGTGGCCCGCGCGAGGTCCCAGCCATGGGCGAGCAGGTCGTAGAGCCGGATCCGCAGCCGCTCGGCGCCGGTGGCGGTGCCGAGCGGGCCGTGGTAGGCGCGCTCGAGGACCCCGGGCCGGCCGAACGCGGCCAGCAACGCGGCCGCGGAATCGCGGTAGGCGGCGACCGGGTCGTCTTCGACGCGATCCGCGGGCGGCCTGGGCGGAGGCGGCTCGCCGGCGAGCAGCGCGGCGAAGACCCGGTTCATCCCGGTCAGGTGATCGACCACCTGGCGTACCGTCCAGTCCGTGCACGGGGTCGGCGCCGACCACTGGTCGGCCCGGATGTTGCCGATCACGCCGGCGACCGCGCCGAATGCACGGCCGAGCTGTTCTTCCAGGGGCGAGCGCTCGGCGCCGCTCTTAATGCGCAAGGCCATGGGGCCACCTTTCGAAGGCGGCGCCACCTGCGGCTGCGCTCGGTCAGTCAGCTCCAGGAGGCGCGCAAACCGACATCGACACGGGTGTCGCACCTCCTCTCGCCCGACTCAACCGGTAAAGACTGCCAGAAACGCGCTGCTGTGTCACTAGCGGCGCGAATCAGCGCTGCGCAGGCGAGCCATCCGGCTCGCCGCCGCGGATGCAACTGTCGGTGCGGCGCAGTAGCCTGCGTCACGTGCCTCTCGACCTTGACTTCGTCGCCCACCTGACCCGTGAGTCGGCCCGCTTCGCGGACGCGATCGGCGAGGCTCCACCCGACGCGCGCGTCCCCACCTGCCCCGGCTGGACCGCCGACGACCTGCTGTGGCATCTGGCCGAGGTGCAGTGGTTCTGGGGCACGATCGTACGCGAGAACGTGACCGGCGCCGGGGCAGAGGAACTCAAGCCGCCGCGCCCGCCGGACCGGGCCGGGCTGCGGGAGTTCTACCGGCGCTCGAGCCGCGACCTGAGCGAGGTCCTCGCCGCGACCGCGCCGCAGACCCCGGCGTGGACCTGGTCGGACGACCACACGGTGGGCTTCATCCGCCGGCGCCAGGCCCATGAGGCGCTGATCCACCGGATCGACGCGGAGCTGACCGCGGGCGTGCCCGCCGCCCCGCTGGACCCCTCGCTCAGCGCGGACGGTGTCGACGAGGCGCTGCGCGTCGTGTACGGCGGGCTGCCCGCCTGGGGCACCTTCACACCCGACACCGCGCAGACCGTGCGCCTGCGGGCCACCGATACCGGCGGCTCCTGGTTCCTGACGCTGGGGCGGTTCACCGGCACCGACCCCGACGACGGGACCCGCTGTGACGAGCCCGACGCTCACGCCGCGGCCCGCGACCCGGGCACCGAGGCCGCGTCCGAGGTGGCCGGCGCCGCCGCCGACCTCGACTGCTGGCTGTGGCACCGGCCGGCGGCCGGACCGGTGCGGCGATCGGGAGACCGCCGGGTGCTCGACCGCTACGAGGCGGCCATCGCGCCCGGCATCAACTAGCGAAGGGGGCAGCATGCTGGTCGCGTTCTCGGTCACGCCGCTCGGAGTCGGCGAGGACGTCGCCGACTACGTGGCCGACGCGGTGCGGGTGGTCCGCGAGAGCGGCCTGCCCAACCGGACCGACGCCATGTTCACCACGGTCGAGGGCGACTGGGACGAGGTGATGGACGTGGTGAAGCGGGCGGTGGACGCCGTTGCGGCGAAGGCGCCGCGGGTCAGCGTCTCGCTCAAGGCCGATATCCGCCCCGGCGTGACCGGGGCACTCGACGCCAAGGTGGCGGCGGTGGAGCGGCGCCTGGGCGGCTGAGCGGGCGGCTCGGTCAGATCGGGTTCTCCGGGTGGTGGAAGTCCCACTCGTCGAGCGCCGCGACCGACAGCCAGTCCAGGCCGCGGCCCGCCTCGGCCTCGATTCCGTGCGCCAGGGCCGCGATGGCGGCCGCGGCGGCGTAGCCGTCCGTCTCGTCGGACGGGCCGGAGGCGCCCTCAAGCGCGTGGACCAGCAGCTCTTTGGCGGCCGTGGCCCGGGCCGGCCCCGAGCCGTAGGAGTTGGCCAGGGCCGCGATCGCGCGGCGCACGACCCGCTCGGCCAGCCCGTCGCTCATCGAAACCCGTCGTTCCGGCACCTCGTCTCCCCCTGTCGTTCGACGCTGCGCATCTTACCCAGCCTCCGGCTCAGGCGGCCGGGACACTCTCGATGAGGGCGGCCAGGCCCGCCTCGTCGAGCAGGTCGGCGGGGCGGACGGTGGCGTCGTCGCGGACGTAGTAGAAGGCCGCGCGGACCTGCTCGACCGGCACCCCGGCCAGCGCGGCCCAGGCCAGCCGGTAGGCGGCCAGCTGCACCGCCACCACCCGCTCCTCGTCCGGCGAGGCCGGCTGGCGGCCGGTCTTCCAGTCCACGACGTCGAACCCGCCGCCCGCCGCGTCGGCGAACACCGCGTCGATCCGGCCGCGGACCAGCCGGTCGCCGATCAGGGTCTCGAACGGCACCTCGACCTCGCGCGGCCAGCGGCCCGACCACTCGCCGGCCTCGAAGCTGCGGGTCAGGGCGGCCAGGTCGGCGTCGCCGGCCGCCTCGTCGCCGGCCGGGCCGAGCAGCTCACCGGGGTCGATCAGCCGCTGCGGCCCGAACCGCTGCTCCAGCCAGCGGTGGAACTCGGTTCCGCGGCGGGCCGGCGGGGCGGGCGGACGCGGCATCGGACGCCGCACCTGCTGTGCCAGCTCGGCCGGGTCGGCGGCCATGGTCACCAGCGAGGACACGGGAAGCCGCCGGGGGAGCCCGACCACGACGCCGTCGTCGGCGCGGCGCTGCGCACGCTCCGCGAGCAGCAGACCCACGTCGCGCTCCCAGGCCGCGACCAGCTCGCGGTCGGCCAGGCCCATGCCCGGCAGCGGCGCGGCGGGCCCGGCCGCGGCGGCGCGTGCGGCCGCGATGGCCTCGGCGACCAGGTCGCCCGCCTCGCGTATCGCCGCATGCCGTGCGCCGGACGCGGCCACCGGCCAGGACGCCGCGGCGGGCTCGGCCAGGACCGGGTTCTCGGCGCCGTCCTCGCACGCGGCCCGGATCTCCTCGAGGAACACCGACGGGCCGAGCCGGGACACGCCGTTCCCCCACCAGTAGCCGGTGCAGGCCAGCCAGAACGCCGCCCGCGTCGCGGCCACATAGGCGAGCCGCCGCTCCTCGGCCAGCTCCCGGTTCGCGCAGGCGTCGGCGAACGAGGCCAGCGCCTGCGCGTCGAGGCCGGCCAGGACCGGCAGGTCGGTGGCGTCGCCACGCAGGCCGAACGGCAGCAGCCGCGGGTTCTCGGTCCATCGAGTGGCCAGCTTGGGCCGGGCCGGGAAGTTGTGCCCGTGCGTTCCGCCGGACAGGCCCGGCACGAACACGGCCGCCCACTGCAGGCCCTTGGCCGCGTGGACGGTGGCCAGCTTGACCGAGTCGGTGTCGCCGACCCGCCCGGCCTCGAGGCCGAACTCCTCGGCCTCGGCCGCGGTCAGGTAGGCGAGAAAGGCGCCCAGCGTCGGCTCCTCCTGGTCGCCCGCGAAGGCCGCCGCCGCGTCGGCGAACGCGTCCAGGTCGGCGCGGCCGGCCGCCGGGTCGGTGCCGGGCCGCGCCGCCACCTCGATGTCCAGCCCGAGCGCTCGCTCGACCTCACCCACCAGCTCGGGCAGCGGCCGGCCCGCGTGTGCCCGCAGCGCCCGCAGCTCGGCGGCCAGGACCGTGAGCCGCGCGTGCCCGGCGGCCGAGTACCCCCCGGGATCGCCCAGGTCATCCAGGGCCTCGACCAGGCTGCCCGGGTCGGCGGTCAGGTCGGTGACCGCCTGCTGCATCAGGTCCGCCTCCTCGCCCTGGCCGGGCCGGCGCTCGGCCGCGCGCGCCAGCCAGCGCGAGCGCCGGCCCAGAGCCACCAGGTCGCGCGGGCCGATCCGCCACCGGGGCGAGGTCAGCAGCCGGGCCAGCGCGTCGGACGCGCTCGGGTCGTGCATGACCCGCAGCGTGGCCACGACGTCCTGCACCTCGGGCACGGTCAGCAGGCCGCCGAGGCCGACCACCTCGACCGGGATGCCCCGGGCCTCCAGCGCGCCGCGCAGCGCCGGGAACTGTGCCCGCTTGCGGCAGAGCACCGCGATGTCGGACGGGCGGACCGAGCCGGCCGGGCCGTGGCCGCCCGGGCCCGCGGGCCAGGCGCTCCCGTCGGGGGCGACGCCCGGCGGGAGCGCGAGCAGCTCGCAGATCCGCTCCGCGATCCAGGCGGCCTCCTGCGCCGCGGTCGGCAGCAGCGCGCAGGCGACGGCGCCGCGCGCGGCCCGCGGCGGCGGGGCGACCAGGCGGGGCACCTCCGCGGCGGTGGCGCGCAGGTCCTGCTGGAGCGCGGCGGCGGCGTCCAGCACCCGGCCGGTGTTGCGGAAGCTGGTGGACAGCAGCGCGGTCGGCGCGGGCGACCCGCCGCGGGCCGGGAAGTCCGCTGCGAACCGCTGCAGATTGCCGGCGCTCGCGCCGCGCCACCCGTAGATCGACTGGCACGGGTCGCCGACCGCGGTGACCGGGTGCCCGCCGCCGAACAGCGCGCGCAGCAGCACCAGCTGAGCGTGGCTGGTGTCCTGGTACTCATCCAGCAGCACCACCTGATACCGGCCCCGCTCGGCGGTGCCGACCTCGGGATGCCGGTCGGCGATGCGTGCCGCCAGCGCCATCTGGTCGCCGTAGTCCATGACCTCGCGGGCCGCCTTGGCCGCGGCGTAGGCGGCCACCATCGGGAGCAGCTGCTCGCGGATCCGCTGGCACCGCAGGATCTTCTGCACCAGCGCCGGCGGCCTCTCGAGGGGCCGGCCCGACGCCAGCGCCCTGGTCCCGTTGGCCAGCCACTCCCCGACCGCGATCACGTCGGCCGGGCCGCGCAGGTGCTCGGCCATCTCCGCGGACAGGTCGAGGACCGCGGCGGTGACCGTGGACGGGGTCCAGGCGATCGCGTCCATCGGCCCGTCGTGCGCGGCCACCACCCGGGCGGCCAGCTGCCAGGCGACCGCGGGCGTGACCAGCCGGAGGGTCGGCTCCACCGCCTCGCGCAGCGCGTGGTCGCTGACCAGGCGGCCGGCGTAGGCGTGGTAGGTCGCGATGACCGGATCCCCGTCGGGCGCCCCGCCGGGCAGCTCGAGTCCGGCGCGGCGCAGGCCGTCCAGCCGGCCGCGCACCCGCTCGGCGAGCTCGGCGGCCGCCTTCCTTGTGAACGTCAGCCCGAGCACCCGCTCGGGCCGCACCATCCCGTTCGCGACCAGCCAGACCAGCCGGGCCGCCATCGTCTCGCTCTTGCCCGAGCCCGCCCCGGCGATCACGGCCATCGGCCCGAGCGGGGCGCCGATCACCGCGGCCTGCTCGGCGGTCGGCTCGGCGACGCCGAGCAGCCGGGCCAGCTGGGCCGGACCGTACCTGTTCCGGGCCCGCTCGTTCACGGCTCCACCTGCCCGCCGCGCTCGTGCACCGGGCAGCAGGCGGCGACCGGGCACACCCGGCAGCCGGGATTCACCCTGGCCGTGAACACCGAGCCCGACATCCCCTCGGCGACGGTCTCGACCAGCTCGGCGGCCCAGCCGGGCTCCGGGTCGCCGGACAGGGAACGCTGCCGCTGCACCCGCGCCCGCGCCGCCAGCCCCGCCCGGCCGACCTGCACCAGCTCGGCGCCCCCGGGGCGGGTCAGGCCGAGCTCCTCGAACGCGCCCAGCAGCACCGCCAGCTGGTACACGCCGAGCTGCGGGTTGCGGTCCAGCTCGTCATCGGCCGGCCGGGTCGACCCCGTCTTCAGGTCGACCACGACCGCGCTGCCGTCGCCGTCGCGCTCCAGCCGGTCCACCCGGCCGGTGATCTCCACCCGGCCGATCCTGACCTTCAGCTCTTCCTCGACGCTCACCAGCTGACGCGGGTTGGCCCGGTGCCAGTCCAGGAACCTGCGCACCATCAGCTCGGCCTGTTCCCGCTGCTTGGCGCCGTACCAGGCGCTGCCGAAGTCCAGATGGCGCCACGCCTCGTCGATGCGCTTGGTGATGTCGGCGTCGTCGGCGCCGTCGGCGGCGAGCGCGGCCGCGGCGTGGATCACGATCCCGAAATGGCGCAGCACGCTCGGGCTGCTCACCCCGGCGGCCGACTCGAGCAGCCAGCGCAGCCCGCACCGGGTAAAGCTCTCCACCTGAGACGGCGACAGCCGGACGTCGCCGCCGGTCACCGGGCCCGGGCCGGACAGCTCGGTGAGCGCGTACCAGTGCCGCGGGCTGGAACCGCGCACGCCGGCCGCGGCCAGCCGGGCCAGCTGCGCAGCCGCCGCCCGGCGCACCGGCGGCGCCAGCGCCCGGTCGGCCGCGGCCCGGCGCAGCTCGGCGGTGAGCGCGGACAGCGACAGCCAGCGCCGCCCGGGCCCGGTCACCCGCCCGGGCTCGATGTCGTCGCCCGCCAGCTCGGCCAGGAACCGGGACGGCCGCTCGTCGGCGTCCTCCCCGCCCACCGCGGTGACGATCAGCGCGCGCCGCGCCCTGGTCACCGCCACGTAGAACAGCCGGCGCTCCTCGTCGAGCAGCTTGGAGGCGAGCGCGGCCGCCGCGGTCTCGCCGGGCAGGCCCGGGGCGTCGGCGGCCGCCGCGTCCGCCGCCGCCTCCACCAGCTCGTCCATGGACAGCAGCGAGCCCCGGGTCCTGACGTCGGGCCAGGTTCCTTCCTGCACCCCGGCCACCACGACCAGGTCCCACTCGAGCCCCTTGGCCCGGTGCGCGGTCAGGACGGCCACCCCGTCGCCGCGCGCCGCCCGCTCGGCCAGCGTGTCGCCCGCGATCTCCTGCCCGGACAGGCTGTCAAGGAACAGCCGCGGCGATCCCTGCGGGAACCGCGCGGTGAACCGGGCCGCCGCGTCGAACAGCGCCACGACCGCGTCCAGGTCGGCGTCCGCGGCCGCGCCGCGGCTTCCGCCCGCCGCGCTGGCCCGCTGCCAGGCGGCCGCCAGGCCGGAGGCGTCCCACACCGCCCAGAGCACGTCGTGCGCGGTCCCCCCGCCTCCCATCCGCCTGCCCGTCCCCTGCCCTTGCCCCCCGCCGGTCTCCCCGGCCCCGTGCATGGCCGTGCGGGCCGCCAGCGCCAGCAGCCGCGCCACCCGCCGGGCGGCATCGGCGGCGGCCGCCGCACCCGGACCGGGCCCGGCGGCCCCGACGAGGGCCAGCCCGCGCGGGTCGCGGAGCATTTCCGCGAGCGGCTGATCCGCGGGCGGCTCCCCGGCGGCCTGGGCCGCGGCCCGCAGCGCGCGCCGCAGCCGGCGCAGCCCGAGCGTGTCGGTGCCGCCGAGCGGCCCGGTGAGCAGCTCGGCCGCCGTCTCCTCGTCGAGCGCCCCCGGGCGCAGCGCGCAGTCCACCAGGGTCAGCAGCGGCCGGGTCCCGGGCTCGGAGGTCAGCGGCAGCTCGTCACCGACGATCGTCACCGGAACCCCGGCCGCGGCAAGGCCCCGCTGCAGCACCGGCACCTGGCGGGTCGCGGAGCGGACCAGGACCGCCATGGACGACCACGCGATCCCGTCCATGAGGTGCGCCCGGCGCAGCGTGTCGGCGATCACCGCGGCCTCCTGGCTGGCGGTCGCGGCGACGATGATCTGCGCGGTGCCGGGGTCGGCGGCCGGAAGCGGGATCAGGGCGCGGTGCGAGCGCTCCCCGTGCGGGCCGCCCTCGGCCGGGGCCGCAGGCAGCCGTTCCGCGAGCCTGCGGGACGCGGCCAGCAGGAACTCGCCGCTGCGGCGGCAGGTGCGCAGCGCGATCACCCGCGCGGGGCTCCCGTCCGGTGCGCGGAACCGCCCGGGGAACCGGCTGACCGCGCGGGTGTCCGCGCCGCGGAAACCGTAGATCGACTGGTCCGGGTCGCCGACCACGATCAGCTCCCGGCCGTCGCCGGCCAGCGCGTGCAGCAGGTTCTCCTGCGCGGGGTCGGTGTCCTGGTACTCGTCGACAAGCACGGCGTCGTAGGCCTGGCGCTCACGGTCCCTTGTGGCCTCCCGGCCGAGCAGCCCGGCGGCGATCCGGATGATCTCCGCGTAGTCGTAGGCGGGAACCGGGGCCAGGTCGAACCGGGCGGCGTACCGCTCGAGGACGCCGCCGGCCGCCACCCAGTCGTCGCGCTGGCGCCGCCGCCCGAGCGCGGCCAGCCCGCGGCCGTCCAGCCCGCGCTCGGCCGCGCGGAGGAGAAAATCGCGCAGCTCGGCGGCGAACCCCCGGGTACCGAGCGCCGGGCGGAGCCGCTCCGGCCAGCTCCGGCCTCCGTCCTCGGCCTCGCCGCGAAGCAGCCGCCTGACCTCGAGCAGCTGCTCGGGGCCGGACAGCAGCACCGGCGGCTCGTCGCCGGCCAGGGTGAACTCCCGGCGCACCAGCGCGTAGGCGTAGCTGTGGAAGGTCAGCGCGAGCGGCTGCCGGGTGGTGCGGCCAAGGCGCATCGTGATCCGGTCCCGCAGTTCTTCCGCGGCCTTGCGGCTGAAGGTCAGCACCAGCACCCGCGCGGGGTCGATGCCACGGACGCTGATCCGGTGCACGACGGCCTCGACGATCGCGGTCGTCTTGCCGGTGCCCGGGCCGGCCAGCACCAGCAGCGGGCCGACGGCGTGGCCGACCACCCGTTGCTGGTCCGCATCGAGGACCGGCGGCGCCGCCTTCAGGGCTGGCCGGCGGACGAGGCGGTAGGCGGGCGCGCTGCTATCCATTTCCGTGCCGCGAGGACGGGCCGTCGGCCAGCCCAGGAGGATCCACGCGGTCCCTTACTACTGGTAGCACCCGGCTACGACAGTTCGCTCGAATCCGCGCCGATCCGCCGGGAATGGCGCGCGGATCGGCCGCGAATGGCCCGGCCGCTTCGGGCGGCCACCGTGCTTCGTCATCCTCGGACCGGGCGAGTAAACTCCGGGCAGCTTGCGGTTGCGCCTAGGGTTCCGCGCCGTTCCCGTTCTCGTAACGCACAACCAGGGATGCGGCGGGCTGGACCGAGCGGCGCCAGGGACCCGGCCCCCGGGCCCCCACACCTGACGGGATAGAAGCCCTGAGGGCCCTTACTGGCATGCCCGGAAACGGGTCAGGCAGAAGGAGCCATCGGTGCACACCCAGATCACCGCCCCCGTCGTCGTGATCGTGATCGGCGCCGGGGCACTGCACGCGACCTGGAACGCGATCGCCAAGTTCACCGGCGACCGGCTGGCCGTGTTCGCCCTGATCGGGGTGGCCTCGACGCTCGGCGGCGGCCTGGTGCTGGCGGTGACCGGCCTGCCGGAACGCGCGGCCGTGGGTTTCGCCGCCACCTCGGCCGCCATCCACATCGCCTACGACCTGGCGCTGATGCGGTCCTACCGGCTCGGCGCGTTCAACCAGGTGTATCCGATCGCCCGGGGCACCTCTCCGCTCGTTGTGGCGTTCGGCGCCTACTTCCTGGCCGGCGAGCACCTGGGCGCGATCCCGCTGGCCGGGGTCGCGATCCTCGGCGCCGGCCTGGCCAGCCTGGCGTTTTCCTCCGGCCGCCTGACCCGGGCCGAGCTTCCGGCGGTCGGCGCCGCGGTGCTCACCGGGCTGACGATCGCCGGCTACACGATCGTGGACGGCCTCGGCGTGCGCCGCTCCGGCGATCCCTTCGCCTATGCCGGCCTGCTGTTCTTCCTGATGGGGCCGGTGTTCCCGGTGATCGCGGCGTGGCGGCGGCCGGGGCTGTCCTGGCTGACCGGGCGGGGCGCGGCCCGGGGACTGCTGGCCGGGGCACTGTCGCTGCTCGCCTACGGGATCGTGCTGTGGGCGCAGACCCGTGCGCCGCTGGCCGAGGTGGCCGCGATCAGGGAGACCAGCGTGGTGTTCGCCGCGCTGATCGGGATGAAGCTGTTCTCCGAGAGCTTCGGGCGCAGACGGGTCGCGGCGGCGATGCTGGTGGCGGCCGGCATCCTGCTGATCACGGCCTGACCCGGCCCGGTCAGGCCGGGCCGTTCCAGCGGGCCCGGCGCATGTCCACCCGGTCCGTCCCGCCGTTATCCGGGCGCATCGGGGTGCCCTCCTCGCGGTACCTGGCCAGCGCCGCCCGCTCGTGGCCGGCCAGCAGCGAGCCGTCGGCGTGAATGACCCGCCACCACGCCACGCCGCCGCCCCACAGGGCCATCACCCGGCCCACCTGGCGCGGGCCTCCCTCGCCCAGGTACTCGGCTATGTCGCCGTAGGACATCACCCGCCCCGGCGGTATGGCCTCCGCCACGTCCAGGACCCGGGCGGCGTAGTCGCCGAGGACCGGGCCGCGCCCGGCCGGCCCGCGGCCGGGGCTCATGCGGGCGGGCCCGGATGGTCATGCGGCACCGCGTGCCGGCCGGGCGGGACGGCTGACACCACCGGCCGGCGCATCAGCAGCAGCCGGCTCGTCGCGATGACGATCATCGCCAGGCAGACCGCTGCCAGCAGGCAGAACAGCACGAGCTGGCGCAGGCCGCGCGGGGCGACCGGGGCGGGCGGAACCGCGGCGGGCCCGCCGCCGAAGTAGCTGTCCGCGCGCAGGCCCGGCGTGGCCGCCGCCCCGCGCAGCCCGGTGCGCGATCCCGGGCCGGCCAGGCGCTGGGCGGTCAGCCGCGCCGCCTCGGCCAGCGCGGCCGCCGCGTTCACCGTGCCGAACCCGACCTGATCGTCGTACCCTCCGGGCGGGCGGTTGCCGGTCGTCCTGGTGATCGCCTCGCCCACCAGGTCCGGCGGGAGCGACGGGTCGGCGGAGCGGATCAGGGCGGCCACGCCCGCGGCCAGGGCGCAGGCCGGACTGGTGCCGCTGACCAGCCAGTACCCTCCGCCCTTGCCCTGGGCGGGGACGTTCACGCCGGGCGCGGCGACCTGCACGGACGAGTTGTCGCTGGAGAAGCTGGCGGGTGCACCGTTCTGCCCGACGGCCGCTATCGCCAGCACGCCCGGGTAGTCGGCGGGGAACGAATACGGGGCGTGGCCCTGGGTCCGGGCCATGGCGGTGTCCCCGGAGTTGCCGGACGAGGCGAGGATCACCACGCCGTGGTTCAGCGCGTCCTGGAGCGCCGAGCGTACCTGCGGGCTGGGCGCGCCGACGCCCAGCGACATGCTGATCACCCCGGCGCCGTGCGCGACCGCGTACCTGATCGCCGTGGCCAGCTCGCGCTGATGACGGGCCTCCGGCTGCCGCTCGTACCGCGCGTACCCGGGATCCTGGGTGTTGGTGATCACGCGGATCGACAGTACGCGCGCCATGGGTGCCACCCCGATGATGCCGCTGCCGCCGCCGTCGTGGCCGTGGCCGGCGATCAGCGACGCCATCCACGTTCCGTGCATGCCCCACTCGGGATTGGATGGCGGCGTGCCCACGCCGGTCAGGTCGGGCCCGGTGATCACCGACCCGGTCAGATCGGACGCGGCGGCATCCACGCCGCTGTCGATCACCGCGACGATCACGCCCCGTCCCTGGCTGACCCGCCACGCGGCCGGGGCGTTGACCGCGTTCAGCACCCACATCTGGTCGTCGCGCACCGAGTCCGCCCTGGCCGGCGTCGCGGTGGCGGCCGGGACCACGGCGGCCGCCGCGGCCAGCGCCAGGACGCCGGCGCCGCGCGCCCGCCGGGACCGCCCCGGCCGCATCAGCATCCGGGTGCCCCCGGGCACCTGGGCGGCGCCGGCTCGGCGGCCAGCGGCCGGCCCACCGCGTCGGCGACCCCGGTCGCGAAGCTCGTCATCTCCTGGTCGGCGTAGGGGTTGGACGACAGCTGGACCCGTGGCCTGCCGTCCGCGTAGCCCGCTGTCGACATGATGAGGTACGGTCCCGCGCTCACCGCCAAGGACAGCTGCCGCTGCCGGTTGCCGAACCCCTGGGCCAGGGTGGACCGGAACGGCGCTGCGGCCACGCCGGGTTGCGGCTGCGGGCCGGCCGCCAGCGCGCTGGCCGCGGTCCTGGCCGCGCCGGCGCCCGGCATGACGGCGACGCCGACGGTCACCAGCATGCTGTCGGTCTCGTCGGCATAGGTCGCGCGGAGCACGGCCGTGCACTTGCCGGCGGCCAGCACCCGGGCGGCGGCCGGGTCACTCGCGGCCGCGCAGCTGGTCTGCGGGGCGATGCCCACGCGGTAGGCCTCGAGCGACAGGGCCGAGGCGCCCCCGAGCGCCCCCGAGGGCAGCTGATAGGACACCGAGGCCGGGAAGATCTCGCCGGCCGTCATCGTGCGCCAGCGGCGCGTCATCTCCCAGCCGACGATCTGCTGCTGCTGGCCGACGGTGAACCGGCGCGGCAGGAGCTGGGCCGAGACCCCGGCGGCCGAGCCTGCCAGGCCCGCGGTCCCGACCAGCAGCGCGGTCAGCGTGACGCCGAAGCGCCAGCCGCCGCGGCCGCGGCCGGCTGGCGCCGCGCCGGCCCCGGGGCCAGGGAACTCCGGCTGCATCGCCACACCAGAAATGCTACGGCCTGGCCAGGCCGCCTCGGGCTCAGTAAGCGGGCAGCGACGGGTCCACCTGGCTGACCCAGGCCAGCACTCCGCCGCCGACGTGCACGGCGTCCGAGAACCCGGCGTTCTTGACCACGGCCAGGCACTCGGCGCTGCGGGCCCCGCTCTTGCAGTGCAGCACGATCCTGCGGTCTTGCGGGAGCTTCTCCAGCGCCGCCCCGGAGAGGAACTGGTCCTTGGGGATCAGCACCGATCCCGGGATGGACACGATCTCGTACTCGTTCGGCTCCCTGACGTCCACCAGGAAGATCTTCTCGTCCCCGTCGAGCATCGCCTTGAGCTCGCTGGCGGTGATCGTCGATCCCGACGCCGCGCGCTGCGCGTCCTCCGACACCGCGCCGCAGAACGCCTCGTAGTCGATGAGCTCGGTGATCGTGGGGTTCTTCCCGCACACCGGGCACTCGGGGTCCTTCCTGACCCGGACCGACCGGTAGCTCATCTCCAGCGCGTCGTAGATCATCAGCCGTCCGTTCAGCGGCTCGCCGATGCCGGTGATCAGCTTGATCGCCTCGTTGACCTGGATAGACCCGATGGAGGCGCAGAGCACACCGAGGACGCCGCCCTCGGCGCACGAGGGCACCATGCCCGGCGGCGGCGGCTCGGGGTACAGGCAGCGGTAGCACGGGCCGTACTCGGCCCAGAACACGCTGGCCTGGCCGTCGAAGCGGTAGATCGACCCCCAGACGTACGGCTTGCCGAGCAGCACGCACGCGTCGTTGACCAGGTACCTGGTGGCGAAGTTGTCGGTGCCGTCGACGATCAGGTCGTACTGCGCGAAGATCTCCATCGCGTTGTCGGAGTCGAGGCGCTCCTCGTGCAGCACCACGTCGACGTACGGGTTGATCTCCCTGATGCTGTCCCGCGCTGACTCGGCCTTGGGGCGGCCCACGTCGGACTGGCCGTGGATGACCTGCCGCTGCAGGTTGGACTCGTCGACCACGTCGAAGTCCACGATCCCCAGCGTGCCCACTCCGGCGGCGGCCAGGTACAGCAGCGCGGGCGACCCGAGGCCGCCGGCGCCCACGCAGAGCACCCGGGCGTTCTTCAGGCGCTTTTGCCCGGTCATCCCGACCTCGGGGATGATCAGGTGGCGTGAGTAGCGCTTGACCTCGTCAACGGACAGCTCTGCGGCCGGCGTGACCAGCGGTGGCAGCGACACTGTGTTCTCTCCTGGGAGGGCCCGGTCTGGGCGTCGTGGGCGGGCGTGCGGCGCGTGACCCGCGCCCCACGATGGTGCAACCAGCCGGGGCCGCGGGGCATTCCGCGCGGCCAGGGCCCGGCGGCCGCGGCCGGAATGTCACTGGCGCCGGGTACAACTCTGACATCTGGCGCATCCCGCTCCTCCGGAGGTCCCATGACACCATCGCCGCCGACCTCATCAGCGGAGCCGTCCCCGGCCCGGTTACGATCCGCGGGCCCGGTGGTGCTTCCGCTCGTCCCGGGCTCGCGGCGGCGGCCGCTCCCGGACGCCGCCGCGGTCCGGCTGAGCGCGGTCCCGGACTCCGCGCCGCCGTACGACGACGACCTTCCCGGGGCCGGCCGGGGCGGGGCGGACGGGGCTCGGCCCACCCCCCTGGTACCGCGGTCAGGGTCCGCCGGGTCCGGCGGGAAGGGCGGGACGGGAAGAGCCGAGCCCGGGCCCGCCGCCTGGCCGGGCCGGTTCGCCCAGGTTCTGGCGGAGACGCTGGCCGGATCGCGGCCGCAGGGCCAGATCCGGCCGTGGACCACCGATCAGGCCCTGCGGCGGATCCGGCAGCTCGGGCCGATGCTCGCGGCCGGAGCCGCGCCGCGGGTCCGGCGCATCGTGACCTCCCGCCCGGCGGCGGGCGTGGTCGAGATGAGCGTGATCGTGGCCGTCGGCCCGTCGGTCCGCGCCCTGGCCGTGCGCCTGGAGCACGACGCGCCGCCCGGCGCCGACCCGGCCCGGTGGGTCTGCACGGCCGTCGAGGCCGCCTGAGGCTGGAGCGTAAGCGACCCTGGTCCCCGCGGGACTGATCGCAGGCTTCAGCTGCGCGGGGCTGACCAGGCTACCGGTTACGCGGGTCGCCGTGGCACTGCTTGAACTTGCGGCCGGAACCGCACGGGCACGGCGCGTTGCGCCCCACCTTGGTGTAGTCGGGGCCGCCCGACGGTGCGGCGCGCCGCTCGGTCTGCCCGCTCCCGTCGTCGGCCGGCGCGCTGTACTGCAGGCCGCCCCGGCGCTGCGGCCGGTCCAGGCCACGGGCCGCGAGGCCGGCCGGGAGCGCGGGGCCGGCCTCGCCGGCGGGCTGACCGGGCTCGGCCTGGCCGCCGTCCTGGCGGGCGTGGGCCCCGGCGCGCTGGCGCTGGGCGCCGGTCCGCGAATGGCGTCCCGGGCGGGCCGGGGCTGCCGGCGCGGCCGGCTGGCCGGGGCCCGCGGCGGGCGCGCCGGCACCGGGCTGCACGACCACCAGGCCGCCGCGGGCGGCGCCGTCCGGGGCGGCGCCGTTCGGCGTCGCGTCCTGCACGACCGGGTCCTCCTGGAACTGCACCTGGAGGTTGAACAGGCTGGTGACCGACTCCTCCTTGATGCCCTCCATCATCGCGCTGAACATGTCATAGCCCTCGCGCTGGTACTCGACCAGCGGATCGCGCTGGCCGTAACCACGCAGGGTGATGCCCTCGCGCAGGTAGTCCATCTCGTAGAGATGCTCGCGCCACTTGCGGTCGAGGACCGAAAGGACCACCCGCCGCTCAAGCTCGCGCATCATCTCCGGCGTCAGTTCCTGCTCGCGGCGCTCGTAGGCGGCCAGCGCGTCCTCCCGCACCAGCTCGCTGATCAGGTCGGCGGACAGCCGCGCCCGGTCCCCGCCGGCCCGGTCGATCATCTCGTCGACCGTCATCCCGCCGGGATACAGCTGCCGGAACGCCCGCCACAGCTGGTCCAGGTCCCACTCCTCGGGGAAGCCCTCGGCCGTCGCGCCCGTGACGTACCCGGCCACCACCTCGTCGAGCATGCCCTGGATCTGGGGCTTGAGGTCGGCGCCCTCGAGCACCCGGCGCCGCTCGTCGTAGACCACGTGCCGCTGCCGGTTCATCACGTCGTCGTACTTGAGCAGGTCCTTACGGATCTCGAAGTTCTGCTGCTCGACCTGCGTCTGGGCGGACCGGATCGAGCGGCTGACCGTCTTGGACTCGATCGGGACGTCCGGCGGGGTCTTGAGCCACTCCATGATGTGGGCGACCTTGTCGGCGTTGAACATCCGCATCAGGTCGTCCTCGAGTGACAGGTAGAACCGCGACTCGCCCGGGTCGCCCTGCCGCCCCGACCGGCCGCGCAGCTGGTTGTCGATCCGCCGCGACTCGTGCCGCTCGGTTCCGAGCACGTACAGGCCGCCCGCCCCGACGACCTCCTCGTGCTCCTCCGCGACCGCGCGCTTGGCCTTGTCCACCGCCTCGGGCCAGGCGGCCTCGAAGTCCTCGGGCGTGTCCACCGGGGACAGCCCGCGCTGGTGCAGCTCAAGGTCCGCGATGAACTCCGGGTTGCCGCCGAGCATGATGTCGGTGCCGCGGCCGGCCATGTTCGTCGCCACGGTCACCGCGCCCTTGCGGCCAGCCTGGGCGACGATGGCCGCCTCGCGCTCGTGGTACTTGGCGTTCAGGACCTCGTGCGCGATGCCCTTGCGCTTGAGCATCTTGGATACGAGCTCGGACTTCTCGACGCTGGTGGTGCCGACCAGCACCGGCTGGCCGGCCTCGTGCCGGCCGGCGATGTCCTCCACCAGGGCCTCGAACTTGGCCTGCACCGTCTGGTACACCACATCGGACTGATCGACGCGGATCATCGGCATGTTCGTGGGGATCGGCACCACGCCGAGCTTGTAGGTCTGGTGGAACTCGTTCGCCTCGGTCATGGCCGTGCCGGTCATCCCGGCCAGCTTCCCGTAAAGGCGGAAGTAGTTCTGCAGGGTGATCGTGGCGAGCGTCTGGTTCTCGTCCTTGATCTGCACGCCCTCCTTGGCCTCGATGGCCTGGTGCATGCCCTCGCTGTAGCGCCGTCCGTGCAGGATGCGGCCGGTGAATTCGTCCACGATCAGGACCTCGCCGTTCATCACGACATAGTCCTTGTCCTTCTTGTACAGCTCCTTGGCCTTGATCGCGTTGTTCAGGAAGCTGACCAGCGGCGTGTTCACCGACTCGTAGAGGTTGTCGATGCCGAGCCAGTCCTCGACCTTCTCCACGCCCGATTCCAGGATGCCGACCGTGCGCTTCTTCTCGTCTACCTCGTAGTCGCCGTCGCCGTCCTCGCCGCGCCGCAGCCGCGGGGCGATCTTGGCGAACTCGAGGTACCAGCGGCTGTTCTGGTCGGCCGGCCCGCTGATGATCAGGGGCGTGCGCGCCTCGTCGATCAGGATCGAGTCCACCTCGTCCACGATCGCGTAGTGGTGCCCGCGCTGGACGCACTCCTCCAGGCCCCAGGCCATGTTGTCGCGCAGGTAGTCGAAGCCGAACTCGTTGTTCGTGCCGTAGGTGATGTCCGCCGCGTACTGCTTGCGCCGTTCGTCCGGATCCATCTGGGCCAGGATCACGCCGACCTCGAGCCCGAGGAACCTGTGGATGCGGCCCATCCACTCCGAGTCGCGCTTGGCCAGGTAGTCGTTGACCGTGACCACGTGCACGCCCTTGCCGGACAGCGCGTTCAGGTAGGCGGGCAGCACGGCGGTGAGCGTCTTGCCCTCACCGGTCTTCATCTCGGCGATGTTGCCCAGGTGCAGCGCGGCGCCGCCCATCAGCTGGACGTCGAAGTGCCGCTGGCCCAGGGTACGGCGGGCGGCCTCGCGGACGGTCGCGAACACCTCGGGCAGCAGGTCGTCGAGCGACTCGCCGGCCTCGTGCCGCTGCCGGAACTCGTCGGTCATCGCGCGCAGCTCGGCGTCGCCCAGCGCGGCGAAGTCCTCTTCGATCGAGTTGACCTGATCGGCTATCCGCTTGAGCTTGCGCAGGATCTTGCCCTCGCCGGCCCGGAGGACACTATCGATGATGGCTGGCACTTGCGTCGCGCTCCTTGCGGATCGTTTGACTCCTGGGCGCGGTGTCCCCGCTCTGCCGCGGCCGCGCCGTGCTGCGGCGTGCTGACCGCCTGGCGGCGACCCGGGCAGGCGGGTGGCATCGCGGCGGGCTCCTGACACCGTGCCTACTGACATGGTAGGCGAGACGCGGGGTGAAGCCGAGTGCTCGCCATGAGCCCGATACCCTAGGGGGCGGGTGCTCCCGGCTGGAGCCCTTTCACAATGATAGGCACTCCGCACGGGCGGATGAGCGCGCGGCCGGGACGAGAGGAGCAGCGCGAATGTCGGATCAGGTGGAGCCGGGCGCCGTCGGCAGCGTTGCCGCGGGACCCGGGCCCGCGGGCCTGGCACAGCAGGCCGCGTTCGTGCCGCAGACCCCGGGGACCCCGGTCAGCTACCCCAGGCCCTTCCACGGCCGTCCCGTGTCCTGGTTCGCGGTCGGCCTGGTCATGGTCGCCTTCCTGATAGGCGGCCTCGCGCTGGTCTTCGGGCCTACCTGGTGGCTGTTCTGGCTCGGCCTCGGCCTGGCCGCGATCGGGGGCCTGATCGCCGCCGCCACCAACATCTTCGAGGACTGGTACTAGACACTCCCGGCGCTGCCCGCATGTGACGCTGTCGCGCGGGTGGCTCTGGCCGCGGGGATCAGCCGCGCGGCGGGCCGGCGTGCACGGGTCTTGCTGCCGCGCAGGAATGTCCTACCCCCCGGCTAGGCTCTGGCTCGTGGCCGTCCCCGCACTCCCCCCGCCGCAGCTGACCCTGTCGCCGGACGATGTCCGGCTGATAACGCTCCGGGCGCAGGGGCTGATCGGGGCCCGTGCCCGGCAGGGCGGGGTGCCCGCCATGCTGCGCCGGGTCGGCGCGGTCCAGCTGGACACGATCAGCGTGCTCGCCCGCTCGCATGAGCTGGTCGCCTACTCCCGGCTCGGGCCCGTCCCGCGGGAACGGGTCGAACGGGCCTACTGGCACCCGCGCCGGGCCACCGCGTTCGAGTACTGGTCGCACGCGGCCTGCATCCTGCCGGCGGGGGAATGGCCCTACTACGGGTTCCGGCGGCGGGCGCTGCGGCGCCGGGGGATGCGCTGGCACCAGAGCCACCCCGGCGTGTGCGCCGAGGTGCTGGCCAGGATCCGCGCGGAGGGCCCGCTCACGGCAACGCAGCTCGGCGGGGCCAGGGTGAAGGGGGAAGGGGAGACGGACGGGGACTGGTGGGACTGGTCGGACACCAAGATCGCCGTGGAATGGCTGCTGGACACCGGGGAGGTCATCTGCGCCCGGCGCTCCGGCTGGCGGCGCGTCTACGACCTGCCGGAGCGGGTGCTTGCCCCCGACCTGCTGAATGCCGAGCCGTCCGACGCCGAGTGCCTGATTCACCTCGCGGCCGTGGCCGGCCGCGCGCTCGGCGTCGTGACCCGCGCCGATCTGACCGACTACCAGCGGCTGCGGTGGGGAGGCACGGGCCAGGGCCGCGACGGCCAGGCCATCGGACCCCACGAGTCGGCCGCCGCGGCCGGGCTGGTGCCGGTCGAGATCGCCGGCCCGCGGGCCGCGGCCACGGTCCGGGCCTGGGCCGATCCGTCGGCGCTCGCCGAGCATGCCGGGGGGCCGCCCGGGCGGCACCGGGTCACGCTGCTGTCCCCGTTCGACTCGCTGATCTGGGACCGGCGGCGGACGCTTCGGATGTTCGGCTTCAAGCACAGCCTGGAGATCTACGTGCCCCAGCCCAAGCGGGTGCACGGCTACTACGTCATGCCGCTGCTGGCCCGGGGCCGCCTGGCCGGCCGCGTCGACCCGGCGCGCAGCGGCCGGACCCTCGTCGCGCGCCAGCTGACGCTCGATTCCGCATCGGCCACCGAGCCGATGGCTCGCGCGCTCGCCGAGGCCGCGGCCTGGGTCGGCTGCGACAGCGTCGAACTCGGCCGCGTGGAGCCGGCCCGTCTGGAGCCGCGGCTGCGCAAGGCGATAGCCGAGCTCACCTGACCGTCAGCTGAACTCGATCAGCTTTTCGCGCACCGCGACCATGACCGCCTCCATCCGGGAGTGGATCTGCAGCTTCTCCAGGATGTTGCGCACGTGGTTCTTCACGGTGTTCTCGGAGATGAACAGTTCCTTGGCGATATCGCGGTTGTTCATCCCCCGGGCGACGAGCTTGAGCACCTGCATCTCCCGCTCGGTCAGCCGGGGCGCGGGCACCTCCTGGGCGCGCTCCTCGCCGTCACGCCGGGCCAGGGCGGCGAACTCGGTCAGCAGCTTGCCGGCCATCGACGGGTTGATCAGCGACTGGCCGCCGTGAACGGCGCGGACGGCGTCGGCCACCTCATCGAGCGGGATGTCCTTGAGCAGGTATCCGCTGGCGCCGGCCCGGATGGCCTCGAACAGGTCCGCCTCCTCGTCGCTGATCGTGAGGATCACGATCTTCGCGCTCGGAGCGGCCTCCTTCATCGCCCGGCAGGCCTCGATGCCGCTGCTGCGAGGCATCCGGATGTCCATCAGGACGACATCGGGCAGCGATTCGGCCGCCTTCTCGACCGCCTCGGCGCCGTCGCTCGCCTGGCCCACCAGTTCGATGTCCGGCTCTTCCTCCAGCACCATCTCCAGGCCACGGCGGAACAAGGCGTGATCATCAACGATCATCGCGCGGATCGGCTCTGCGTTCAGTGACTCA
>Ga0335073_10001099_pt1 | contig 35882 bp, 30 predicted proteins | sample Lox_Sample_22_FD_207093 | JGI IMG/M metagenome (GOLD analysis project Ga0335073, IMG submission 207093) | Soil microbial communities from Loxahatchee National Wildlife Refuge, Florida, United States - Lox_Sample_2.2 | ecosystem: Environmental > Terrestrial > Soil > Wetlands | place: USA... | reverse complement strand
AGTTGTCGCCCGATGTTTGCGCTTTCTCCACTTCGTCGGCAAAGCAGGCGTCGAAGAAGCGGCGATTGCCGATCGCGGTCACCGTGTCGCGCAATCCGGCCTCCTCGGCGCGCTCGAGATTCATCTGTAGGTGGACGACCTGGAGCCGCGATTCTTCGAGTTGGTCTCTGACGTGGCAGAGCTTGTCGCGCATGTCGCGATTGTCCTCGATGAGGGCGAGCACGATGTCCCTGACCGGGCCCACGCTTTGCTGCCGGGACAGCCGCTCGTTGGCGCCGTCGAGCCGGTCGGAGAAGCACTCGCTTTCGGCCAGATGCGTCTCGAGGACCTTGGCGATATGGCGCAGGAGCCGCTCGACCTCGTCCTCCTTCCCGGCGGTATCTCGACGCGCGGCCGAGCGCCGGCCGCGCTGAATCGGGCTGGGCTTGGTCGCGCCCGAAAGCCGGCCGAGCGCCACGCCGAGCCAGCCGAACATCATGAGCTGAAGGATTTGCGTTTGGCCTGGAATGAACGACCGCAGCGCGGTCAGCGCTTCGCTCGGGACAAAGGACTGAAGCAGCCTCGGCGCCAGCGCTCCCAGAGCGACGGCGGCGAGGGCCAAGGCGGCCCGGGCGTTCGATCGAGTCAGTCCCGGGATTTTCATGATCGCGCCGATCTCGCGCGCGACAACGCGCGCGTCCTCGCGACGAGCCCAGTCTCGACTTTTGTCATGTGATCGCGGTCGCCGCGGCCCATTAAGCCAGCCTCCGATCGACGCGCATGGGGCGGCCATCATGGCGGCCGCCGGACCGCGCTGCGGCCGGCGATGACGCGACGGTGAGGTCCAAATCATTCGGACCTCACCGCTGTTTAAGGCCTACGGGTTACTGTTGTGTAAGCGCTTGCCTTTCGTGCGAACGATGGCGACGAGATTGGCGATTTCCGCAGCGGCACGCCGCAACGACCGGCATCGGCCCAGGAACGCGGGCTATTGCCCGATTGATCGACCTTGTGCGAGCATACCGCTTGGGGCTGGTCAAACGGCAAACCTTTGCGATACGCGCTTTATCTCGCGCCGCCGCCAGAGAGCGAGCTCTGGCGTTTTGGCTGCGACGTCATCGGCCGCGACGCGCTGACCGGCGCGTCCCACGACGGGTTTGCTCCCGAAGGCTACACGCCTGCCGCCTGGCGGAGCATGACCAGCGATCCGCGCCGGTATGGCTTTCACGCGACGTTGAAGGCGCCGTTTCGCCTCCGTCTGGATCTCGGCCACGCCGATTTGATCGACGCCTTCGCCGAATTTGCGCGCAGGTTCGACCCTTTCGAGGCTGGCGATCTCAGGGTGGGCGCCCTCGCCTTCCGGGCCGGACGGGCGTTCGTAGCCCTCAGGCCCGAGGGGGATTTGCGGCGATTACGAGCCTTCGAGGCGAGCATTGTTCGCGCACTTGATCATTTGCGCGCCCCATTGGCCGGCGACGAGCGCGAGCGGCGCGAGTTGGCGCGACTGACCCCTCGCCAGGCCTATTATCTCGACGCCTGGGGCTATCCCTACGCGCTCGATGAGTTTCGTCCGCATTTCAGCTTGACCAACGCCGTCGCCGAGGCCGATCGCGTCGCCCGCCTGCTCCAGCGGGAGTTTGAGTTTCGGGTGGCTTCGCCGGCGCTACGCGTCGACGCGATGACCCTGTTCGAGGAAAGCGAGCCCGGCGACGAGTTCAGAATCTTGCGTCGCTTCCCGCTCGGTCGTCCAAACCACGCCAGCCGGGCGCGGGCGCGCGTCCCCATGCCTTTCTTCGCCGATTGACGGGGCAAACCGGCAGGGCGTAATTCGGCCCGAGAGGACGGCGCGATCGGCGACCAGCCAATCAACAAGCAAAGGAGCGCGGGCTTGGGCCGCGCGGGGGAGGAGACGGATGGCCATCGAGGGAAAGAGCGACGTCAAGAAGGGCGGCAGGATCAGGCTCGGCATGGTCGGCGGCGGCGAGGGCGCCTTCATCGGCGCGGTTCACCGCATCGCCTCCCGCATCGACGACCAGTACGAGCTCCTCGCTGGCGCGCTTTCGTCGACGCCGGAGAAGGCGCGCCGTTCGGGCGCGGCGCTCGACCTCGCGCCGGACCGGATCTACGACGACTATGAGGCTATGGCGAAGGCCGAGACGAAGCGCGCCGACGGGATCGAGGCGGTCGCGATTGTCACTCCCAACAACGCCCACGCCGGGCCGACTTACGCCTTCCTCAAGGCCGGCGTGCACGTCATCTGCGACAAGCCGCTGACGGTCAGCCTCAAGGAAGCGAAGAAGATGCGCGACGCGGTCGAGAAGTCCGGCCTCGTGTTCGCGCTGACCCACAATTACACCGGCTACCCGCTCGTCCGCCGGATGCGCGAGATGGTCAGCGCTGGCGAACTCGGCGAGATTCGTCTCGTCCAGGCGGAATATCCGCAGGATTGGCTCACTGGCGCAACCGAAACCACCGGCAACAAGCAGGCCGAATGGCGGACCGACCCGAAGCGATCCGGTGGCGGCGGCGCACTTGGCGACATCGGTACCCACGCCTATAACCTCGCCGACTACGTGACCGGGCTCGAGCTCGCCGAGCTCGCCGCCGACCTCACATCGTTCGGCGCCGGGCGCAAGCTCGACGACAACGCCCAGATCATGCTGCGCTACGCCAACGGCGCGCGCGGCGCGATCTGGGCGAGCCAGGTCGCGCCCGGCAACGAGAACGGTCTCATGCTGCGCGTCTATGGGACCAAGGGCGGGTTCCACTGGCGGCAGGACAATCCGAACTATCTCCACTTTTCGCCGTATGAGAAATCGACCCGCATCATCGGCCGCGGCGGGCCTGAGGCGGGCGAAGCCGCGGCGAGGATGACCCGCATCCCGCCGGGGCACCCCGAAGGCTATCTCGAGGGCTTCGCCAACATCTATTCGGAGGTTGCGCTGGCGATCAGAGCCGCGCGCGTCGGCAAGAAGCCGCCGCGGGCGGTGCATTTCCCGACGATCGAGGATGGCGTCAAGGGCCTCGCCTTCGTCGAGGCGGCGGTCAAGTCGTCCAAGGCCAACGGCCGATGGGTGAAGCCCTAGCGGAGCGAATCCAACGCTTGGAGGCTAGCCAAGGGGTGTTGAAAAGGCGGCGAGCCGACCTTTCTTGGCTTGATTTCCCGTCAGCGAGTCGATGGCGCCGCCAAAGGGTCATCTCCACTGTGGGGACCGCCAGGGCCGTCCGCCTCGCCCCGCCCGCCCGAGGGTTGAGGTCGGGGGCGCTTGCCCTCGATGAAAGCGAGAGTGAGCAGCCTGGCAGGCCGTGACGAACCCGCATCCGGGGCTACGTGCTGCAGCGCCTCCAGCAGGAACGCCGGATCCTCCGCCGCGTACCATGTTCCCGCCGCAACCGCGCGCAGGGGCTCGGGGACCGTCGGATCGCTGAGCTCCGTTGGGAGGTTCGGGCCCTTGTCGATCGGAAGGACATGCAGGCTCTGGCGCATGGTCTCCCCGGAAGCCGTGAGCTCAACCGTGTAGTCGGCCGGGTTCCAGTCGACCTCGGGAGTCGTCCACAGCGTACCGGACCCGCGTCCGCTTGCAACCGGCCGCCCGTCTACGTCGAGGACCCGGATGTCCACCATGAGCGGAGAAACCCAGCCGATCGTGAGCTTCCGCCTGCCCGCAAGGACAAGTTGGGGCCGCGCGAACAGCGGGGCGGAAAGCTCGCCCCCAATCTGGCTCCCAAGGTCGCGGATCGAGGCCGAGACCTGCTCGCGCTGTTCCCGGTCGAACAACTGCACAACGGAGGCCGTCCAGGCGAACACGCCGGACAGGAAGCCCTTCTGTGGAATCCGACCGGTGATCGTCGCGACCCCATTCGCCTTCGAAAGCACGATTGGGCCGGCCTGCCCGACGAGGCGCAGGGTGAGCGTGGCGGAGGCATCGTTGACCTCGATCGTGTCGCCGTCGAACACCGGGGCGAGTATCACGACATCGCGGCGCGTGTCGCCCGTCTTCAGGACATAGACATCGGCCTTGTGGTCGAAGCTCTCGATGTAGCCAATCTCTACGGACTTGTGCTCTGCCTCCGCCGCACGGACGGCGGACGACCCCACGGTGACCAAAATGAGGACCAGAACCCAGCGCTTCATCCGTCTCCGCCTTCCTTCGCAACCCCCTGAGGTCGACGCGCCCCTCCGTCCTCGTTCGAGCCCGGCTTCAGCAACCACCGCAACCTTAGCCGTCGTATGTCCTGCGCCATCGTGACCGTCGAGTCCCAGAGATCATGGACAAAAGCGCCCACCGCCGGAACCGCGAGATCCAATACCGCGCCGGCCTGAAATCTATTGAGGAGCGCAAACATCAACATGAGAAGGAATGCGCTGAGAGCCGCCGCAGCAACTATTGGGCGTAGGAACAAAGTGAGAAGCGAGGCGACGACGATCACCACAAGGCTGATCACGATGCGGAAGGGCGTCGGGAATTCCCGCGGCGTCCCGTTCTGGGTAAGGGCCTCGATCGCATTGATGATCATCAGCGAGCCCGGCATGACGCCGAGCGGCGTGTTGTAACGGTCGCCTCCGCTCTCGAAGCTTCCGCCGATCACAACTATCCGACCCTCAAGGCCGGGCAGCGCCGCACCTCGGTCGCCGGGAGCCACAAGACGCGCTGGGCGCACTTCGACGAGTTGCGTCTGGCCGCCGCCGACGGGCGCAGGCAACTCCACGATCGGACCCAGTCCGACCGCACCGGGCTCCCACGCGACGCGATAGATCACGCGCTTGCTCACATCGTCGCGTTCGATCCGGATCGGGCGATCAAGCGGCGACGAGTCGAGCGTCCCCTCCCGCGCGCCATTGGCGCGCTCACAATTGGTGGGCGTGAAGGCGGCGAGCCTTCTCTTCATTCGCTCGAGCGGCGCGTCATCGTCTGCCGGAGGCGCTCCATAAATCGCTTGCCGCGCGATTATCGCCGCCGCGAGATGCATGGACGGCACGACGATTGGCGCGGCTCCGTCGCACGCCTCGGCAAAGAGCTTCCAGCGCCGCACTTTGCCGTCGCCGTCGCGCTCGAATAACGGCGAAGTGAACATCACGTTGTCCTTGGCCGGGACCAGGTCGCCGTTGATTTTTCTCGGTCCGATCGCTTGATCGTATTCCGTGAGTCTCAGTCGCGGCAAACCGCCGTCAGGATCGTCCGCAAGCGAGCGGACGAGCAGGAGCGGAGGCCAGGAAGATTTGTAGTCTTGGAGGAAGTCCTTGAGCGCTTTCCCGTCGGTCGCGTCTGAATAGGCGAGGTCGACGTCCAGGACGATGGCGAGCGGCTTGGACCTGGCAACGCGTTCGAGAAGGATAGCGATATAGGCCCGCGGCGTCACCAGATGCGAGCCCCAAGCCTTCCAAGTCGCGTCGTCAATGTCGATGAAGACGAAGGCCGGCGACTTCGGGATGTTGGTCGTGGTCCGTTCGAGGAGCCGGATCATCTGGTCGGCGGTGTCGTCTCCTACCCTTCGAACCAGGAGAAGCGGGGGCTGGAAGCAGAGAATCACGATCTCGATCAGGATGCCGAACACAACGGATAGCGCGAGCTCGAATGCCTTCGGATAGTGCGCTCTTGACCGCTCCAGCGCCTTTACCAGCACGCCCACTTTCCCGACAGCTCCAACGCCGCGCTTCAACTGGGTAGGCGGCGATCGAAGGCCGCTCAGCCCCGATCATCCTATAATTCCCGTGTAGGCGGCGCTATGGGCTTGATGACGATCCTCGGGCCAGCCTTTGGGGGCCGCTCAAGGCCTGGCGGGTTTCTGCGCGAGCAGCGAATGGCAGGGCAGAAACCACAGGAGATCGGTCCGCAAGTCCCGAACCTTCATCCCCGCACCCCGCAGGACTTCGGCGTAGCGGGCGGTGTGCAGGAGATCGAAGATGGCCATGCGGCCGCCCGGCTTCAGCACCCGGACAAGCTCGGACAGCGCCTGATCGCGCTGCTCGCGCGACGGGATGTTGTGAATGACGGTCATTGAGATGACGGCGTCGAACGACGCGTCGGCGAAGGGCAACCTGGTGATATCCCCGGTTTTCACCTCGACCCGGTCGGCGACGCCTTCGGCGGACGCGTTGGCGCGCGTCGCCTCCGGATTGTTGTTGGAAAGGTCCTTCGCGGCCCAGAGGTCGATACCGACCGCCTTGCCGGCGGCGAGCTTCTTCGCGCAACCGATGAGCGCCAATCCGCGGCCGCAACCGGCGTCCAGCACGCGCTCGTTTCCCGAAAGCGCAAGCGCCGCAATCAGGCGGTCGCGTACCCGCTTCTTGCTCACCAGACTCGATCTCAACATGACCGCTGCGACGACTAGGGGAAGGACGGCAAGGGCGGCTGCGCCGACGCTCAAGAATTCCGGAACCGGGTTTGGCTTGGGCCATGCGAGGCCGATCGCCGCCGTTAACGCCAGGAGGAAACCGAAAATAGCATTCGCACGAACCACCCCGGGGGCGTCAACGCCATATTTTGCCTGCTGCATTACCTTCGAAGTCCAGATGTTCGACGCCCTCCATCTGGACAAGATATGAGCGATCGCTCATTTTGTATACTCGCATTCCCGGAATCCGCGCATGGCCCGTCGTCCGCCAAAAAGTCCCAGAAAAATAGCCTCCCAGAAGCGATCACGCGCGACCGTCAATGCGCTCATCGAAGCAACTGCTCGCATTTTGGTCAAGGAAGGCTATGACCGAGCGAGCACCAACAGAATCGCGGCAGCAGCCGGCGTCAGCATCGGCTCGCTCTATCAGTACTTCCCCAGCAAGGAAGCGTTGGTGGCGGCCGTCATTGAGCGGCACGCCCAAGATTTGTCGCAAGTTGGCCGCGACGCCTTTCTCAGGGTCGCCTCGCGCCCGGTCGAGATCGCGGTGCGCGAACTCGTTGCGGCCGGGTTCGACGCTCACCGCGTCGATCCCAAGCTTCACCGCGTCCTCGACGAAGAAGTTCCGCGCGTCGCGCGTCGCCAGGACACCGACGCCGTGGTGCGAAACGCTTGCGCGCTGTTTCGCGCTTATCTCGAGGCCCATCGCAGCGAGATCGACGTTGCCGATCTCGATCTCGCGGCTTTCATCCTTATAACCACGGTGGAGGCGCTGACGCACGCCGCGGTCCTGCATCGCCCGGATCTTCTCGGCGACGAAAAAAAAGGCCGGCGAGTTTGCAGACGAGGTGACTCAACTCGCGCTCCGGTATTTGCGGACGCCACCACCGCTCCGACAGAGCGTGCGTGCAAGCGCTCAACCAAGCCGAACGGCCGGCTCATCGTTTGGGTGAAGCGAGCCCTTTCATCGCGACAAGTCGGCCGGCGGGCCGCAACGGGCCGACGCCGGGCCTCCAATCCCCGATCTAGACGCCGGGCGCCAAGCGTCAAGCGCGAACGACCGGCGCGTTGAGCCTTTTGGTTCGCGGCGACATCCAGCGCGAAAGGCTGGCAGCGTTGGGGCTGACCGGCTTGACAAAAAACTACTGCCATCCATATAACATCTGTAGGCCATCCGTATGGATGGTAGCGACCCTTTCGGACTTTCTAGTCAATTGGCGAAACCCCCTGACAGCGAGAAGCTTACGATCAACCTCGGGTTCGTCGACCTGGGGTCGATCGATCTTCTGGTCCGCGATGGCTTCTATTCCAATCGCTCGGACTTCATCCGCACCGCGATCCGCAATCAGCTCGCGAGGCATGCGGATACGGCGAAAGAGGCCGCCTCGCGGCTGACGCTTGAACTGGGCTTGCGGACTTTCGCCCGCCGGGACCTCGAAGCCGTCCAGGCCGCGGGCGAGCGGCTCCGGATTAGGGTGCTCGGCCTCACCGTCATCGCCGACGACGTCACGCCCGATCTCGCGCGCTCGACGATCGAATCGCTCACGGTGCTCGGCGCGCTCCACGCTCCCGCCGACGTCAAAGCCGCGCTCGCCGACCGCCTGCGCTGAGCGCAAATGGAAAAAAAGATGAAACACAGCGTTCCTGACGTTATGGGCGAAGCTCTCAACCTCGTGCGCAAATCCGACGTTGCCGGGGCGACCGCTGTTATCCGTGAGGCGCTCGCCGGCGAGCAGGCGAGGAGTCGATCGGGCCTTCCGGAGGCCTGGCCCGGGCGTCCTCCAGAGGGAGTCCTTGCGCCGCGCCGTCCATTGGGAGAAGTCCTGCGCGCCTTGCGCGCGCGGCCCGCCATGCCGCCCAGCGCCCCGCCCGAACTTGAGCCGGCGCACGACTTCGGCGAGCGGTTACTGAAGCGTGTCTATCACGGCCCCGCCGGCTCGCTCGGCTACCGCCTTTACATGCCGGCCGATGCCGAGCGGCGGGACCTCGCGCTCGTGCTCATGCTGCATGGATGCACCCAGAATCCGGAAGATTTCGCGCTTGGTACGCAGATGAACAGCCTCGCCGACGAGTTCGGCCTCATCGTCGCCTATCCTCGCCAGCCGCGGCGCGCCAACGCATCGGGCTGCTGGAACTGGTTCGACCCGCGCCATCAGGGCCGCGGGTCTGGCGAACCGGCCAGGCTGGCGGGCCTGGCCCAAACGCTTGCGAATGAATTCGGAGTGGGCCGCGAGCGAATATTCGCCGCGGGCTTATCGGCGGGCGGCGCGATGGCTGAGGTTCTGGCGGGGACCTACCCCGATGTGTTCGCCGCCATCGGCGTCCACTCGGGCCTCCCCTATCAGTCGGCCGTCGACGTTCCATCCGCTTTCGCCGCGATGAAGGGAGCCGCGGCCCGCGAGTCGGCGCCGCCGGTCGCGGGCGGTCGCCGCTGCCGCAAGATCATCATTCATGGGCTCGCCGATACGACGGTCCACCCGGCAAACGGTGGGCGAATCCTCGATCAGGCCGAGCGCGGAGAGCGGCTGAAGAGGACCGATGTCGATTGGCAAACCGAGGCCGGACGCATCAGCCGCACGGTGCTCGAGAACGCCGAGGGCCGGCCTTTAATTGAGCATTGGCAGGTCGAGGGCGGCGGCCACGCTTGGTTCGGCGGCGACCCGCGCGGCAGCTATACCCAGGCCGTTGGCCTCGACGCCTCGCGGGTCATGGTGCGGTTTTTTCTATGCCTGTGAAGGCGAATGAGGCGGTCGAGCCAACCGCAGCGCTCTCACGCCCCACCCGGCCTCGTTCGGTCCGCCAAAACGCCGTCAGACTGCCGGCCGGCCCGCCTCATGGCGAATAGCGATCCAGAATGACGCCTGGGCGACCATGCCGGCAATGACGAGCACGACACCCGCCGCGAGGGCCGGGTCGCGGCCGAGGCCAGCGAGCGCGGTTAGCGCCGCGCCGACTGCCATCTGAGTGAATCCATAGAGGCCGGAAGCGGAGCCCAAGACGTGGCGGTTGACGCTCATCGCCTGAACCAGAGCAGTCGGTCCGGCGCAGCCGACGCCGATGTTGTAGACGAGCATCAGGCCGACCATCAGCGCGACGGTTAAGTGTCCCGTGAGCACAGTTGCGAGAAATCCGACAGCGGCGACCACCGTCACCCCATTGGCCATCACGAGGAAAGCTTTCAGCGGGAAGCGGTCAACGAACCGGCTGGTCAGCATGCTGCCGAACCAGATGCCCGAGACCAGGAGGGCGAGATAGATGCCGATCTCGCCCTCCGGCCGATGCAATTGATCGACGACGATGAACGGCGCGCAGGCGATGAAAGCGTAGAGCGAGGTCGTTGCGCAGCCGCCGCCGATCGCGTAGCCGAGGAAGGCGGGCGAGCCGAGGAGCTGGCGGGTGTTGCGCGCCAGCACGGCGCGGCTGACGCTCATGCGCTTTCCCGTCTCCGGCAGGAGCCGCCAGGCGCACAAGGCGTTCACCGCTCCGACGGCGCAGAGCGCGACAAATATCGAGCGCCAGCCGAACAGCCCGGCAAGCGCGCCGCCGGCCAGCGGCGCCACTCCGGGCGCGGCCGTGGCCATGAGATTCATCAGCGCGAGGCGTCGCGTCGCCTCATGCGAGGCTGCGGTGTCGCGCACGATCGCGCGGGCGAGAATGAGGCCGGCGCAGCCGCCGAGCGCCTGAAACAGACGGGAGACGACGAGCTGATCGACGCTCTGCGCCAGCAGCGCGGCGAGGCCCGAAATCGTGAACAGAATAAGCCCGCCGATCAGCGTCGGACGGCGGCCGAAACGATCGGAGACCGGGCCATAGACGAGCTGGCCGATCGCAAGCCCGGCGATGTAGACGCTGATCGTGAGCTGCAGCGCGCCGGGGCTCGAGCGCAAGTCCGCCGCGGCGCTTGGAAGCGCGGGCACGAAAATATGCATGCCGAGCGTCCCGCTCAAAGTGAACAGAGCTAGCATCCACAGCGGGACGTGATGGCGCGGCCGTTCGATCTCGCTCAAGGCTGGGGGTTCCGCGACGTGGCGATTCATGGTCCGGGCTGGTTGGCCATCGGCGCCAGCGTCCGGCAGACGTGGCCGAGGACGTGCGACGCGGTTGCGAGTTCCTCGTCCGAAAGTCCGATGAGGGCGTCGCCTCGCACCTGGTCCGCGACCTGCTCCACCTTGTCGACCGTCGCCCGGCCGAGCCGCGTCAGGATGATCGCCTTTGCCCGGCGATCCACGTCATCCTCCCGACGCTCGATGAGTCCCGCGGCCTCGAGCGCATCGAGCAGGCGAACGACCGAGGAACTGTCGAGCGACAGCGAGGCGGCGAGGTCCTTCTGCCGCATCGCCGCCGGGCCACGCGCGAGATGGAGGAGCGGCAGCCAGGTCGCTTCGGTCAATCCGAACGGGCGCATCCGGTGGTCAACGACGCGGCGCCAGAGCCGCGCGGCCTGCGCGACCTTAGCGCCGAACCCGCCGCGGACCCCGCGGCGCGGCGCGGGTTTGGGAGATTGAACTCATGGCGCGTCATTAAATGGCATATCATCTATTTTCAAGCGGCCCGGATGGCCTGCTGACGGCTTCCAGGTGGAATGGACCGGATTTTGCGCGCTCACCGCTCGACCCGCCGCAGCGTCTCAGGCTTGAGATCGGCAAGGGTCGGATAGCCGTCGACGGCCATCAGGAGATCGGCTTCGGCCAGGAGCGAACGTAGCACGTGGACGACGCCCTCGGTCCCGCCGAGTGCGAGCCCATAGGCATAGGGGCGCCCGACCCCGACGGCGGCGGCGCCCATCGCGAGCGCCTTGACAATGTGGGTCCCGGAGCGGACCCCCGAATCGAACAGGACCGGAATCGTCCTCGCGGCCTTAACCACGCCAGGCAGCATGTCGAGCGCCGGGATGCCGCCGTTCGCCTGCCGGCCGCCGTGGTTCGAGCAAAAAATCCCGTCGGCGCCGCCGTCGATGGCGCGGCGGGCGTCGTCGGGATGGCATATGCCCTTGAGGATCAGCGGCAGCCTGGTCAGCGACCGCAGCCACGGCAGATCGTCCCAGGTCAGCGGATTGCCGAACGTCGTAAGCACTGTCATCACCGCCGCGTGCAGATCCTTCTCCGGCGGCGCGCCGAGCAGTCGGGCGAAGCGCGGGTCGGTGAAATAATTGGCGAGGCAATGGCCGCGCAGCTGGGGGAAATTGGCTGAAGCGAGATCGCGCGGTCGCCAGCCAGTCACCCAGGTGTCGAGGGTGACGACAATCGCCTTGAAGCCCGCCCGTTCGGCCCGGCTGACGAGGCTCGCGGCGAGCTCGCGATCGGTCGGGGTATAGAGCTGGAAGAAACCCGGCGTGGTCTTGAATTCGGCGGCGACCGCCTCGAGCGGATCGACCGAGAGGGTCGAGGCGACCATCGGCACGCCGGTCAGCGCGGCGGCGCGCGCGGTCGCAAGATCGCCATGACCGTCCTGGGCGCAGAGCCCAATGACTCCGATCGGGCTCATGAACAGGGGCGACGGCAGCTTCATGCCGAAAAGCTCAACCGAGAGATCGCGCTGCTTGGCGCCGACGAACATGCGAGGCATGAGGCCCCATTTGTCGAAAGCGGCGACATTGGTCCGCTGCGTCGCCTCATCGCCGCAGCCGCCGGCGACATAGGAGACAAGGCTTTGTGGCATCGCCGCCTGCGCCTTGGCCTCGAGCTCATCGAAGCCGATCGGAAACCGCGGCAGCCGGCCGCTCAAGCCCGCAAGGTAGATCTCGTTCTGGTAGGCCCCGAAGTCGGCCATCGACGTCCCTCCCGGTCATATGGTTCAATCGCCCGGATCGCCGCGGAAAGGACTACTGGATCACCGCGGGGCGGAGCAAGACGGCCTGGGCGCCTCTCAAAGGGGATTGACGCGGGGCGCGTTCTCGACGCTGAGTTAGTGCGGATCGAGCCATATTTCGCAATTCGAAGGGGGAGATGACCCGAGATGGAAACCCCGCAGTCCGACTCCCTGGTGTTCTTCGGCGCGTCCGGCGATCTTGCCTATAAGCAGATCTTCCCGGCCCTGCTAGGTCTCGTCTGCGACGAAGGGTGCAATGTCCCGATCGTTGGCGTGGCCAAGAGCGGCTGGAAGGACGATGACTTGAAGGCGCGCGCCAAGTCGAGCATCGAGAGCCATGGAGGCGCCGACCCGGCCAAACTGGCCCGCCTGCTCGACCGCCTGCGCTATGTCGACGGCGACTACGGCGATCCCGGGACATTCGCCGCCCTCAAGCAGACGCTCGGCCGAGCGAAGCGGCCGCTGCACTACCTCGCCATCCCCCCGAGCCTGTTCGGCGTGGTCGTCGACGCGCTTGCCGCAAGCGGCCTCAACGTTGACGCGCGTCTGGTCGTCGAAAAGCCGTTCGGCCACGATCGGGAATCGGCGAAGGCGCTCAATCGGACCCTGCACCAGCATTTTCCCGAAGAGGCGATCTTCCGCATCGACCACTATCTCGGCAAGGAGCCGGTTCAGAGCATTGTCTATACGCGTTTCGCCAATGCGCCGTTCGAGTCGCTGTGGAATCGCAACTATGTGCGCAGCATCCAGATCACCATGGCGGAAGCGTTTGGGGTCGATGATCGCGGCAGCTTCTACGACGCGACCGGGGCGCTCCGCGACGTGGTTCAGAACCACATGCTTCAGGTGCTTGCGAACGTGATGATGGATCCGCCGACCGGCGAGGATCATGAATCGATGCGGGACCAGAAAGCCGCGTTGCTCAAGGCCGTCAAACCCCTGGACGCGGCGAGCATTGTTCGGGGCCAGTACCGCGGCTATCGGCAAGTCAAGGGCGTCAAACCGAACTCAACGGTCGAGACCTATGTCGCGATCAAACTATCGGTCGACTCCTGGCGATGGGCCGGCGTCCCGATCTACATCCGCGCCGGCAAATGCCTGCCTTTGACGGCCGCCGAGGTGACGGTCGAATACAAGCCGCCGCCGCGGGCGACGTTCGGCGACGAGGAGGGCGCGCCGCCCAGCTATATGCGCCTGCGGATAAGCCCGGACGTCGGGGTCGCAATTGGTTTGCGGGTGAAGCATCCCGGGGAAGGCATGACCGGCGAGAGCGTCGAGCTCACTCTGTCCGAGCGCGCCGGCTCGCTCATTCCGCCCTATCAGCGTCTGCTCGGCGACGCGATGCGCGGGAACGACGAGCTGTTTGGACGCGAGGATTCGATCGACGCGCAGTGGCGGATCGTTCAGCCGATCCTCGCGAATCCGCCGCCGGCCCAGGAATATGCGCCCGGGACCTGGGGTCCTGAGGCGGCCCAGGCGCTTATCGGGTCCGATGGTCCATGGCGGAATCCCAAACCAGCCAAGACCGAGTGAGCGCAGTCCGGCCGCCGCGCCCTTCAATGCGAGAACAGGACCGGCGCCGTCATGTGGGCGAGGATCTGCGGCGTGCCGGACCCGTGGCCGAACAGAAAGCGCCAGCCGGCGTCGAAGGCGCCGATCGCCATCAGATCGGCCGAATGATCGGAAATGGCGCTGAGCAGCGCGTCGGTGACCGAGATGTCCTCGACGACGACGTGCTGGTAGCGCGCGTTCACTTTGTGGCGGGCGAGGTTGGCGACCAGAAGGTCGGAGAACTCGTAGCGGTGATCGCCCTTGTGGCCGACTTCGACGATGAGCGCTTCGCAGTCGCTCTTGATGAGCGGCAGAGCGTCGAAGGCGGCCCGGGCCGCCCCGCGCTCGCAGTGCCAGGCGAAGAGCGGGCGGGCGCCGACATCCGCGTAGGTTCCAACATAGGGTACGACCAGGACGGGCCGGCCGCTTTCAGCGATCACCTCGTCCGGCAGCTTGGCCGGCACGGGAACGTCGTCCTGCGCCTGACCGAGAACGACGAGATCGAACGCGCGCGCAATCTCCGTCGCGCGGCGAACGATCTCGTGGTCGCTGCCGCGGTTCAAGTCGATAAAGGCCGCGCGGTCCTTGAGCGCCGCGGTTGAGGCCGCAAACACCGCCTTTGCCTTGTCACGGGCGGCCACATAATGCTCGCTCGGCCAGGCCGCGACTGTCCCGACCACGTGGGCCTCAGCCCTCTCGGCGAACATCCCCGTCAGGCGCGCCTCGCACCGTTCGGCGATGCGCAGGCTCAAGCCCACGCGGGCCGCGGTGCGGGGGCTCGAATCGAGATGCACGAGGATGTTCGCGAGAGCCATGGTCATTTCCCCGAGAAACTGCTGATCCGGCTTGAGTCCGGCCCCCCTGCGGCTTGCCGCGCTCCGCGGAACGGAGACATGGCCGACGGCCGTCCCTTGTTTGCCAGGGGACCATAATCGACGCCGCGGGCCGGATCAACGAACGGGCCGTCCCGCCGGAACGGCCGGGTCGTTTTGCCGCGCCGGCCGTCCGCGCCCCAACACATCTACCGCGTTGCCGCTCAGGCGCGGGGTGTTCTACATTCCTCGCGGGTGGCGACTCGATGGGGTAACGCGCCGTCGCCATGGGGAAGACGGATGAACGAAGTCCTCCTGGCGAGGCGTCCAGGCGACGACTCGGAGAAGGCCGGTGGGGGAGCCGCCGACTTCGACGTGCTCATCGTCGGCGCGGGCCTATCGGGGATCGGCGCAGCTTGCCATCTCGTTCGCAAGCGGCCGAAGACGCGCTTCGCTATCCTCGAGGCGCGGGACGCGATCGGAGGCACGTGGGACCTCTTCCGCTATCCGGGCATCCGCTCGGACTCGGACATGGCGACATTCGGATATGCCTTTCGCCCGTGGGACGACACGAGGGCGATCGCCGACGGACCGTCCATCCTGCGCTATCTCGCCGAAACCGCGAAGGAATACGGCGTCGATCGAAAGATCCGCTTCGGCCATAAGGTCGTGAGCTCGACATGGCGATCCGAGGACGCGCGGTGGACGCTCGACGTGAAAGGTCCTGGCGGCGAGGACTTCCGGTTCACGTGCAATTTCCTCTTTCTGTGCGCGGGCTATTACGAATACGAAGAAGGCTATATGCCCGGCTGGCCCGGTATGGAGCGGTTCGCCGGCGCGATCGTTCATCCGCAGAAGTGGTCTCAAGGCCTGCGCTACGACGGCAAGCGCGTCATCGTGATCGGCAGCGGGGCCACTGCGGTGACGCTCATTCCGGCGATGGCCGAGAGCGCGGCGCAAGTCGTCATGCTGCAGCGGTCGCCGACCTACATCGTCGCCCGTCCGTCCGAGGAGGCGCTGGCCCAACGGTTCGGACGCCGACTTCCAGCCTGGCTCACTCATGCCATCGTGCGCTGGAAGAACATTGGCTTGCAGCTCTATCTGTTCCGCCTGTCGCGGCGGAAACCGGCGGCGGTGCGCGCAGGAATCCTCAAGCTTGCGCAAGCCGCGATCGGCCCGGGAATCGACGCAGCCAAGCATTTCAACCCCCGCTACGAACCGTGGGACCAGCGCGTGTGCCTCGTCCCCGACGGTGACCTGTTCGCCGCGCTGCGCAGCGGCAAGGCGTCGGTGGTCACCGGGGAGATCGAAACCTTCACCGAGACGGGCCTGCGCCTTGTCTCGGGTGAGACGCTCGACGCCGACATCATCGTCACCGCGACCGGACTCAAGCTCAGGCTGATGGGCGGGATCAAGATCGAGGTCGACGGCAAGCCGGTCGAGGTGGGGACGACGACGATCTATAAGAGCGTGATGTTCAGCGACGTCCCGAATCTGGCGTCGGTCTTCGGCTATACGAACGCCTCCTGGACCCTCAAATCCGATCTGATCGCCGGCTATGTCTGCCGGCTCCTCGATCACATGGATCGCCGCGGCTACGCAATCTGCACGCCGCGACAAGGCGACGCGCGGATGGCGGAGGAGCCGACGCTCCCGCTCACCTCGGGCTACATCCAGCGGGCGAAGAACCTGCTGCCGCGGCAGGGAGCGCGGAAGCCCTGGCGGATGAATCAGAACTACGCCCTGGACGTCATTGCCTTGCGCTTCGCTCCGATCGATGACGGCGCGCTCGAGTTCAGGCGGCTCGACCGGGCAAGCCGGGCCGCTTGAGGGGCAAGCTTTGGGCGACCGGATGAACCTCAAGAACCGGACGGCGATCGTCACGGGAGCGGCGAGCGGCATCGGGCGGGGGATCGCTCTCGCGCTCGCAAGGCGCGGCTGCAACCTCGCGCTGGCCGACATCGACGAAGCAGGGCTCGCTGAAACCGAGCGCATGACAGCGAATGGGGGATCGAAGACAAGCCGGCGTCGGCTCGACGTCGCCGACCGCGAGGCGGTCGCGGCGTTCCCGAAGGAAATCCTCGCCGCGCATGGGGGCCTCGATCTTCTGGTCAACAACGCCGGGGTCGCGCTCGGCGGCGCCTTCGAGCAGGTCGCCGAGGAGGATTTCGAATGGCTGTTCGGCGTCAATTTCTGGGGCGTCGTCCGCATGACGCGCGCCTTCCTGCCCCTGCTCCGTGCGAGCGACGACGCGCGCATCGTCAACATTTCGAGCGTGTTCGGCCTGATTGCGCCGGCCGGCCAGACCGCCTACGCCGCAAGCAAGTTTGCGGTGCGCGGGTTCTCGAATGCGCTCATGAACGAGCTCGAAGGATCGAACGTCGGCGTAACCGTGGTTCATCCCGGGGGCGTCAGGACGGCGATCGCCCGCAACGCCCGCTGGCCGAAATCGGCCAAGCCGGAGACGGTCGCCGCCGTTACCGAGACGGCGAACCGGGCGCTGGTCCTTCCGCCCGAAAAGGCGGGCGAGATCATCGTCGAGGCGATTGAGCGGCGCGCGAAGCGGGTGCTGGTCGGCAGGGACGCCAAGATGATCGCAATCGTCGAGCGGCTCGCGCCGGTCAGCCATCTTGCGACACTCAGGCGTCTGACGGCGGCGACATGACCGCGCTCGCCGTCGTCGTTCTTCTCATCGCGCTCGCCGTTTGCGGCCTTGTTGGCTTCGCTGCCTACACCGCACGGCAGGTGGAGCGCGCCGTTCCGCCGCTCGGGCGCCTTCTCGAACTCGACGGGTGCCGCATCCACTATGTCGACGAGGGCGCGGGCCCGCCGCTCTTCCTGATCCACGGCCTCGGCGGACAATTGCGCAACTTTACCTATGCGCTGGTCGGTCGACTGGCCAAGGAATTCCGGGTCATAGCGGTCGATCGTCCCGGATCGGGCTACTCGACAAGGCCCGACGGCGCCGACCCCCGGCTCGCCGCGCAAGGCGAGCTGATGGCCAAGACGATCGCGGCGCTGAAACTCGACCGCCCCCTTGTCGTCGGCCATTCGCTCGGCGGCGCGATCGCGCTTGCGCTCGGACTTGACCATCCCGAATGCGCGAGCGCCCTTGCGCTGATCGCCCCGGTCACCCAGATCGTCGAGACGCCGCCGGGGCCTTTTCGCGGCGCCGACATCAAGTCGCCGCTCCTGCGCCGGATCGTCGCCTGGACGCTGGCGACGCCGCTCGGGATCAGAGGCGCCGAGCAGGTCCTGGCGACGGTGTTCGGACCGGAAAAGGTTCCACCCGATTTTCCGATCCTGGGCGGGGGCGCGCTGGGCTTGAGGCCGGAGGCCTTCTACGCCGTGTCGACTGATCTGGAAGCGGTGAACGACGGCTTCGACGCCATGATCCGGCGCTACCCGACATTGACCCTCCCGGTCGGCATCCTGTTCGGCAAGGGCGACCAGCTGCTCGACCCCCGTGCACATGGGCAGGCGACGAAGGATCAGATTCCCGGTCTCGACTTGGAGCTGATCGAGGGCGGCCACATGCTGCCGGTGACGCAGCCAGAGGCGGTCGCCGACTTCATCCGGCGGATGGCGCGCGCCGCGGCGGCGAAAGCGCGCTGAACGAGGCTGGAGCGGGCGAAGGGAATCGAACCCTCGTATGAAGCTTGGGAAGCTTCCGTTCTACCATTGAACTACGCCCGCCAACGATGGCAGGAGAGGAGGGACTCGAACCCCCAACCCCCGGTTTTGGAGACCGGTGCTCTAACCAATTGAGCTACACTCCTAAAGTCCCTTTCTTTTGCCGCATCGCGCGCTTGGACGCAAGGCGGGGCGATCCTGGCTCAGACACGTGTGAGACGATTCGCCGCCGGGCGCATCCCGGTCATTGATTGCTCGGGGGCGATTTTTGCGAGTGAGAAATCTGAACTTAAGGATGGCCCGGAGGGCCGCCGCCGGAGGCAGTGCGCGCTTCACGCGCATCCCTGACTTCAAAATCTTCCGAGTTTCGCTCCGCCAAGCGATCAACGCCGTCGCCACGACCGGTCGTCTCATAGCCGGCGCACCCGCTTGCCGCCATTGGGCAATTGCGCTATGAGCCGCGGCGGGACACCTCTCCCCAACGAGAGGCGCCCATCTGAAAGGATGGCACATCATGACGACCACGGCGCCCGCCGTTCGCCCTGCGAACGGGCGTTTTTCCTCTGGCCCTTGCGCAAAGCGCCCCGGCTGGACCCCGACGGTCCTTCAAGACGCGGCGCTGGGACGTTCCCATCGCGCCGAGCTGCCGAAAGCCAAGCTTAAGCTCGCGATTGATCTCACGCGCGAGGTACTCGGCGTCCCAGTCAGCTACCGAATCGGCATCACGCCTGGATCCGACACCGGCGCATTTGAAATGGCGATGTGGTCGATGCTCGGCGCGCGCGGCGTCGACGTGCTGGCGTGGGAGAGCTTCGGCGAGGGCTGGGTCTCCGACATCGTCAAAGAGCTCAAGCTAAAGGACGCGCGGACGCTGAAGGCGGCTTACGGCAAATTGCCTGACCTTTCGCAAGTCAACTTCGACAGCGACGTGGTGTTCACCTGGAACGGCACGACCTCGGGCGTGCGCGTCCCCGACGCACACTGGATACCGGCCGACCGCAAGGGCCTGACACTGTGCGACGCGACCTCCGCCGCCTTCGCGCAAGCCCTCGACTGGCCGAAGCTCGACGTCACGACCTTCTCGTGGCAGAAGGCGCTCGGTGGAGAAGCGGCGCACGGCGTCATCATCCTGAGTCCGCGCGCGGCCGAGCGGCTTGAGAGCTACACGCCGCCGTGGCCGCTGCCGAAGCTCTTCCGCCTCACCAAGGGCGGCAAGCTGACTGAGGGCTTTTTCGAAGGCGAGACCATCAACACGCCCTCCATGCTGTGCGTCGAGGATTATATCGACGCGCTTCAATGGGCGCAGTCGCTCGGCGGCCTCAAGGCTCTCATTCGGCGGGCCGACGCCAATGCGAAGGCAATCGCCGATTGGGTCGACCGCACGCCATGGGTCGATTTTCTCGCACGGGTTCCAGCGACCCGCTCGAACACCAGCGTCTGCCTGAAGGTGGTCGATTCCGCGGTCGCGGCGCTTTCGGCGGACGGCCAAGCGGCGTTCGCGAAGGCGCTGGCGGCCCTTCTCGAGAAGGAGAAGGTCGCATTCGACATTGGGTCGTATCGCGATGCGCCGGCCGGCTTGCGCGTCTGGTGCGGCGCGACGATCGAAGTCTCCGACGTCAAGGCGCTGACCCAATGGCTCGACTACGCCTTCGCGGCGGAAAAGAGGAAGCTCGCCAAGGCCGCCTGAGCCAGGCTGTGTCGCCCCGCGAAAGCGGGGATCCAGGGTCGCCCTTTCGCCTTCGCTCTGGATACCTCCTTCGCGGGTCTGGCACAGACAAGCGGCCTTTCCTGTCATTTTCGCGGCCTCTAGCGCCGTTATTTCGAGGCAACCCTCATGACTTCCCGCGTTCTCATCTCCGACAAGCTTTCGCCTGCGGCCGTCGCCATCTTCAAGGAGCGCGGGGTCGAGGTCGACGTCAAGCCAGGCCTCGACAAGGACGAGCTCGCCAGGATCATTGGCGACTACGAGGGTCTGGCCATTCGGTCGGCCACCAAAGTCACCGCCAAGCTGCTTGAGCGGGCGACCAAATTGAAGGTCATTGGGCGCGCCGGGATCGGCGTCGACAACGTCGATATTCCGGCTGCGACCGCCAGGGGCGTGATTGTGATGAACACGCCGTTCGGCAATTCGATCACCACCGCCGAGCATGCGATCGCGCTGATGTTCGCGCTCGCCAGGCAGATCCCGGCCGCCGATGTCTCTACCCAGGCGGGAAAATGGGAAAAGAATCGCTTCATGGGAGTGGAGCTGACCGGCAAGACCCTCGGCGTCATCGGTTGCGGCAATATCGGGTCGATCGTCGCCTCGCGCGGCCTCGGATTGAAGATGCGGGTCGTCGCCTTTGATCCGTTCCTCAGCGCCGAGCGTGCCGCCGAGATCGGCGTCGAGAAGCTCGAACTCAGCGATCTCCTGGCGCGGGCCGACTTCATCACCCTGCACACGCCGATGACGCCGCAGACGCGCAACATCCTGTCGGCGGAGAATCTGGCTCGGACCAAGAAGGGCGTGCGCATCGTCAATTGCGCCCGCGGCGGCCTTGTCGACGAAGCCGCGCTGCGCGCCGCCTTGGATAGCGACCACGTCGCCGGCGCGGCCTTCGACGTCTTCATCGAGGAGCCGGCGACTGCCAACCCATTGTTTGGCCATCCGAACTTTATCGCCACCCCACATCTCGGCGCCTCGACCAACGAAGCCCAGGAGAATGTCGCGCTTCAGGTCGCGGAGCAGATGTCGGATTACCTGACCCGGGGGGCAATTTCGAACGCAATCAACTTTCCTTCGATCACGGCGGAAGAAGCGCCCAAGCTTAGGCCGTTTATCGCTTTGGCGGACGGTCTCGGTTCGTTCGCCGGCCAGCTCACCCAAGCGCCGATTCAGAAGGTCACGATAACCTACGAAGGCGCGGTCGCCGACCTCAAGGTCAAGGCTCTGACGTCGGCGGCGGTCGCCGGCCTCCTCCGTCCGTCGCTGGTCGACGTCAACGTCGTGTCGGCGCCGACCATCGCCGCCCATCGAGGCATCGTCGTCGAGGAAATGACTCGCGCCTCGGAGGGCGATTACGAAAGCTTCATCACCCTCACCGTCACCACGGCGGAGCAGTCACGCGCAATCGGCGGAACCGTCTTTCATGACGGCAAGCCGCGCATTCTTTCGATCAAGGGCATCAAGGTCGACGCGGAGTTCACCCCTTCGATGATCTATGTCACCAACGAGGACAAGCCGGGCTTCATCGGCCGTTTCGCCAGCTGCCTCGGAGACGCAGGCGTCAATATCGCGACTTTTGCGCTCGGGCGCGACGAACCTGGCGGCTCGGCAATCGCGCTTGTCTCGATCGACGGAGCCGCGCCGCCCGAGGTCCTGGCGAAAGTGAGCAAGATCAAGGGCGTACGCCAGGCCGCTGCTTTGCACTTTTGATCGGGCCCTGTCATGCCAGCGAAAAGCGGGCATCCGACGCTAGCCGTGAAGGTAACGTCGCCGCTCACGGAGGAGATTACCAAAGGGCCCGCGCTAGTGGCGAACGAGGCTCGCGAGTTGAACACGGCGATGCCGCTCACAGGCCCAATCGCCGTGCTTAGATCATAGGCGCCAAAGACAGCGTTTGCGATGTCGAGGATGTCCTTACCTGTCGAGGTATCGCTGAACCCGGCAATCATGGCGCCCTGATTGCTGAAGACATGCGTGCCATCGGTAAACGTGCCGGAGCCGCCGCCGGAAAGAGTGAAGCTCATGGGCGCCTGAAGAACGTACACGTTGGGGCCGCCGGTGATGAGCGACGTATCGCCGATGAGGGTAAGCTCGATCAGGTCATTGCTGAACGCCATGCCGTCGAGACTGCCGCTCACATCAGCGGTTTCGGTATAGGTAATGAGCGCGGCCGACGCCCCGGGAGGGGAAGCTGCAAGAGCGGCGACGAAGCAAGCGGCAAAGAAACCTGTCCTCATGGTCAACCCCCGCGCATAGGATTTTAGGCTAATACGGAGCGATTGGGCGCGTCAATTGACAGAACTGGGGCGCCCTAGGCTCCGATCGCCGGCGGCGTCCCGACGGCTACCGCCCGGCGGCGAGAAAGCGGCTCGGCGGGATTTTGATTCCACTATACGGAGGTTCGAATCCTCCCGCCCCAGCCAAACCTGTCCGGTCCCTCCCGTTGCCAACCGCGCCCGGTTGCGCAAATGTAGCCGCGCGGACCCGCTTTTGTCGGCGGATTGTTTTCGGGATGGGAACGCAATGACGCCGGCGGCAGGTGATTATGCGTCCATCGTTCGCCTCGACGGGGTGCAGAAATATTTCGGCGCCGTGCATGCGCTGCGCGACATCGACCTTTCGATCGGGCGCAACGAGATCGTCGGGCTCATCGGCGACAACGGCGCCGGCAAATCGACGCTGATCAAGGTCATGACCGGGGTGCTCGCGCCGACCTCGGGCCGGATTTTCATCCGCGAGCGCGAAATTGAACCCAGCGAATATTCGGTCCGGATGGCGCACGATCTCTCGATAGAGACCGTTTACCAGGACAAGTCGCTGGCCGAGAAGCAGCCGCTGTGGCGCAATTTTTTTGTCGGCCGGCAGATCGCCAACCGGTTTGGCTTCATCGACATCAAGCGCGAAAAGAAAGTCGCCCAGGAGATCCTGATCGACGTCATCGGCTTTCGCGGCCTGGGGATCACCGTCGATTCGACGGTCGCCAATCTCTCGGGCGGCGAGCGCCAGGGCATCGCGATCGGGCGGGCCATGCATTACAACGCCGATCTCATCGTGCTTGACGAGCCGACGGCGGCGCTCGGCGTCGCGGAAGTGCGGAAAGTGGTCGAATTCGTGCGCCGAATCAAACAATCCGGGCGCGCCTGCATCTATATCGAGCACAATCTCGCGCATGTGCACGAGGTGGCGGACCGTCTGGTCGTGCTCGATCGGGGGCGGATCGTCTCGGAGATCAATCCGAAAGACATGACTGTGCCCGAACTCACCGAGTATCTGATCGCGCTGCAGCACAAGGCGTAAGGAGGGAACGGAAGCGAATGGGCGAGCGGTCGGGGGAATCGATCCTGCAGCGCTTCGAGGCGCTGCCGATCATTATCGTGTTCGTCCTGCTGCTGGCGCTGTTCATGTATCTGGCGCCAGAAGTTTTCCTCGCCCCCTACATGTACACGACCTTCCTTTCCACCTGGCCGCCGCTCATCCTGCTCGCCACCGGCCTCACCTTCGTCATCGGGGCGGGCGAGATCGACCTTTGCTTTCCCTCGATCATCGCCTTTTCCGGCTTCGTCTTTGCGGTCCTGTTCAAGGAATACGACCTCGGCTGGATCGCGGTCATCGCCGGTCTCGCCTCGGGGATTCTGGTCGGGTTCGTCAACGGCGTCATCGTCGCCAAAGTCGGCATTCCCTCCTTCATGACGACGCTCGCGACGCAGTTCTTTTGGGCCGGCATGGCGACGGTGCTTTCGGGCGGCAAGTCTTACGCCTTGCGCGGCGCCGAGGAGAGTTCGGTGTGGCAATGGATCGTCGGGCGCCCGTTCGCGTCGGCGTCGACGCCATGGCTGCAGGAAGTTTCGATCCAGGGGCTGTGGACCGCGATCATCGTCGGCTTTCTCTGGCTCGTCCTCACCCGCCACCGCTTCGGCGAGCACGCGATGTTCATCGGCGATTCCAACGACGTGTCGCGCGTCGTCGGCATCGACGTCGATCGCGAGAAGATCAAGATCTTCACCCTCATGGGCTTCCTCGCCGCCTGCGCCGCGATCATTCTCACGCTCGAGAACAAGAACTTCTTCGGCAATCAGGGCCAGGGCTATCTCCTGACCGCGATCGCCTCGGTGCTGATCGGCGGCACCTCGATCTTCGGCGGCCAGGCGACCATCATCGGGACGGTATTCGGCTGCTTCATCATCGGCATGGTCGAGGCGGGGCTCGTCGCGGCGGGACTCACCGGCGCGTGGGTGAGAACCGTGCAAGGGCTCATCTTCCTCGTTTCGATCATCTTCTACCTGTACGCGGACGAACCGCAGCGGCGGCGGGCGCTGTTCGCCAATCTCAGATTGTTCGGGAGATTTGGCGGCGTACGAGCGTCCGAAGAGGGAGGCGTTCGGCGATAGGCGGCCCGAACGGACGGGAGGAAATGGACATGCGCGTGGTCGCGCGGCGGGGGAGTGTCGAGGGACAAAGGCCATCACGAACAACGCCGCCTCAAGTTGACCCACGCGTTAAAATCATATTGTATTACTTATCGAACCAACGGGTCCCGGGGATGAAATGCTCGTCCGAATATTCGCCGGCGGGAGGAGGGAGCGCACGCGTCACGCTGCGGTTGCCCGGCCGCTGCGCGGAATTGGGCAAAAGGCCTACCATCCCGAATTTGACAAACTTCGAAAATCGGCGCGGACGAGCGTCCGAATGACACCGCGATATATGGACTTCCGGAGTGGGAGGGGCGCGCCGGTAAAGGCGGCCCGAATAGGCAAGGGAGAAACGAACATGCGTCTGGCACATTTCCTACTGGCCGGCGTCGCTGCGGCCGGGCTCGCGGTCGCCGCGGTGCCGGCTTCGGCCGACCCGATCGGCAAAGGCCTGGTGATGTACATGCAGATGGGCGGCAACCCCGGCGACGGCGCGACGCTTGCCCGTCAGACCGGCGCCAAGGAAGCCGCCGAAGCTCTCGGCGTGGAGCTCAAGTCGCAATTCTCAGCCTGGGCCCCCGAGACGATGATCAATCAGTTCAAGGAAGCGATGGCGGCCAAGCCGAACTGCATCGAGATCATGGGCCACCCCGGCTCGACTGCCTTCCATGACCTGGTCAAGCAGGCGGTCGACGAGGGCATCGTCGTCACCTCCGGCAATTCGCCGCTGACCGATCTGCAGAATGAGTTCGGCCCGAAGGGCTTCGGCTACGCCGGCGTCGACCTCTATGCCGGCGGCGCCCTCACCGCCAAGGCGATGCTCGCCCAGGGCCTCAAATCAGGCGACCAAGCAATGGTCTATGGCGTGTTCAGCCAGGCCGAGCGCGGCCAGTCCGAGAAGGGCCTCGCCGACACGCTGGAGAAGGCCGGGCTCAAGGTCGACCGGCTTGAGATCACCCAGGAAGTCAACAGCGACACCTCGCTCGGCGTGCCGATTCTGGTCGCCTACATCCAGGCGCACCCGAATCTCAAGGCGATCGGAACGCAGCACGGCGGCGTCACCGGGACGATGGAAGAGGTGCTCAAGAAGGCGGGCAAGAAGCCGGGCGACATCATCGTCGGCGGCATCGACCTCGCGCCCTCGACGATCACCGGGCTCAAGTCCGGCTATATCAGCGCGACGCTCGACCAGTTGCTCTACATGCAGGGCTACATGCCGGTCGTGCAATGCGTGATGAGCGCTAAATACAAGATGCCGGGATTGTCGCTCAACACCGGCGCGGGCACCGTCACGCCGAAGACGATCGATGCGTTGACCAAGCTGATCGACGCCGGCATCCGCTGAGACTGATCGGCTCGTTCGCGAAGCTTCGCGATTGTGGGAACGCGGACGCCGGCGGTCGTCCGCGTGAGGCGAGCGGCGCTCCGACGCGAACGCTGGGGAGCGCCGCCCAACGCACGGACGTTTAAACCCGGAGCGCTTGAGCGGCGATGTTCACCCTGGGCGTCGATTTCGGAACCAACTCGGTGCGCGCGCTTGTCGTACGCTGTTCGGACGGTGCCGAATTTGGCGGCCGGGTGGTCGACTACCCGTCGGGCGCGCAGGGCGTGCTGCTTGATCCGAAAGACGGTTTGCTCGCCCGGCAGCACCCGAGCGATTATCTCTACGGCCTCGAGACGAGCATCAAGGGCGCGCTCGCCGATGCTCAGCGCAAGCCCGATTTCGATCCTTCGAAGGTCGTGGGGATCGGCCTCGACTCGACCGGGTCAAGCCCAATCCCCGTCGACGCTGAGAACCGCCCGCTGGCGTTGAGCGACAAGTGGAAAGCGAATCTCAATGCGCAATGCTGGCTGTGGAAGGATCACACCAGCTGGCGCGAGGCGGCCAGGATCACCGAGCTCTCAGCCAAGCTCCGGCCCCAGTACGTCGCCAAGATCGGCGGGGTCTATTCCTCCGAATGGTTCTGGGCCAAGATCTGGCATTGCCTGAATGTCGCTCCGGAGACGTTCGACGCCGCTTTCTCCTGGGTCGAGCTCGCCGACTGGGCGCCGTCGGTGCTCGCGGGCGTCGCCGACCCGCTGAGGGTCAAGCGAGGCGTCTGCGCCGCCGGCCACAAGGCGCTCTATTCCGACGATTGGGGCGGCCTTCCGGACAAGGAGTTCTTGGGCGCGCTCGATCCGCGTCTCGCGGACCTGAGGGACCGGCTCTACCAAAAAGCCTACGACGCCACCGAGCCGGCCGGATCGCTCAGCGCCGATTGGGCGGCCAAGCTCGGCCTCGCCCTGGGGATTCCGATCGCTATCGGAGAGTTCGACGTTCACTACGGTGCCATCGGCTGCGGCGTGCGCGAGGGCGCTCTCGTCAAGGTGATCGGCACCTCGACCTGCGACTGCGCCGTCGTTTCGGCGGAAAAGCAGGTCGCCGACATTCCCGGCATCTGTGGCATCGTCAAAGGCGCGATCCTGCCGGGCTTCTTTGGCATCGAGGCTGGGCAGTCCGCGGTTGGCGACATCTTCAAATGGTGGGTCGAGGTGGTCCTTGGCGGCGACGCGGCGCTGCACGACAAGCTGACTGCCGAGGCGGCGAAGCAGCGCCCCGGCCAGGCCGGCCTGCTTGCGCTCGACTGGAACAACGGCAATCGCACCATCCTCGTCGACCAGCGCCTCTCGGGGCTCATCCTCGGCCAGGACCTCTATACGACCCGGGCCGACGTCTATCGCGCTCTGATCGAGGCGACCGCGTTCGGGGCGCGCGCGATCATCGAGCGCATCCAGCAATACGGCGTGCGCACCGACCAGGTGATTTGCACCGGCGGCATCGCCGAGAAGAATCCGCTGCTGATGCAAATCTACGCCGACGTCACCGGCCGCGTGATGCAAGTCGCCGGATCGAGCCAGACCTGCGCGCTTGGCTCGGCGATCGCCGCCTCGGTGTTGGCGGGCGCGCATCCGGACTTCGGCAGCGCGGAGGCGGCGATGACGTCGCTCAAGCCCGAGTCCTACCAACCAGTCGCCGAAAACCACGCCGTCTATGATCAGCTTTACGGTCTCTACCGCGAGCTGCACGACGCCTTCGGCGGACGGACACGATCGGCCGACCTCACAGAGGTCATGAAGAAGCTACTGGACATCAAATATGCCCAGCGCGCCTGACCTCGCGTTCGCGGCGAACTCGGGGCGACCATGATCAATCTCGCCAAACCTGAAGTCTGGCTCGTTTGCGGCTCGCAGCACCTCTACGGTCCCGGCCCGCTCCGGCAGGTCGCGGCTCACGGGCGGGAGATCGGGGGCGTGTTCGCCGACTCGCCCCAGCTGCCGCTCAAGACCGTGTTCAAGGCCCTGCTGACGACGCCGGACGAGATCGCGAAGCTCTGCCTCGATGCGAATTCCGATCCGGACTGCGCCGGCCTCATCCTCTGGATGCACACGTTTTCGCCGTCGAAGATGTGGGTGCGGGGCCTCAACACGCTCAAGAAGCCGTTCGTCCACCTCCATACCCAGTTCAATCGCGACCTCCCGTGGGACGCGATCGACATGGACTTCATGAACCTGAACCAATCGGCCCATGGCGACCGCGAGGCGGGCTTTATTCATTCGCGCATGCGTCTTCCGCGCAAAGTCGTCGTCGGCCATTGGTCCGACCCGGAGGCGCAGGACCGCATCGGCGCCTGGATGCGAGCGGCGCGCGCCTGGCACGACTGGCAGGGGGCGAAATTCTGCCGCTTCGGCGACAACATGCGCCAGGTGGCGGTGACCGAGGGCGACAAGGTCGCGGCCGAAATGAAGTTCGGCTTCGCCACCAACGGCTACGGCGTCGGCGACCTGGCCGCCGCGGTGAACGCCGTCTCCGACGCCAGGGTCAAGGCTTTGGCCAGCGAGTACGAGAAGCTCTATGCCGTCGCTCCCGATTTGCGCAAAGCTGGCGCGCGGCACGAATCGCTGCTCTATGGCGCGCGGCTGGAACTGGGCTTGCGCGCTTTTGTGGAGCAGGGCGGTTTCAAGGGCTTCACGACGACATTCGAGGATTTGCATGGGCTGAAGCAGCTTCCCGGCCTCGGGCCGCAGCGACTGATGGCCGAGGGCTACGGCTTCGGCGCCGAGGGCGACTGGAAGACCGCCGCTCTGGTGCGGGCGATGAAAGTCATGGGCGAAGGGCTCAAGGGTGGCACGTCGTTCATGGAGGACTACACCTATCATCTCGCGCCGGGCGGACATCAGGTTCTCGGTGCCCACATGCTCGAGATCTGCCCGACCATCGCCGCGGGCAAACCCAAGCTCGAGATTCATCCGCTTTCGATCGGCGGCAAGGAGGATCCGGTCCGCCTCGTGTTCGACGCGCCGAAAGGCCCGGCGCTCAATGCGAGCCTGATCGACCTGGGCGCCCGTTTCCGTCTCCTTGTCAACGAAGTGACCGCGGTCGATCATCCCGCCCTGCCAAAATTGCCGGTCGCCCGCGCGGTCTGGGAAAGCAAGCCCGACTTCAAGACCGCCTGCGCGGCCTGGATATTGGCAGGAGGCGCGCATCACACCGGCTTCAGCTACAGCGTGACCAGGGAGATGCTTGAGGATTTCGCTGACATCGCCGGCATCGAGATGGTGATGATCGGGCCGGAGACCACGCTTTCGGCGCTGAAGCAGAACCTGCGCAGCAACGACGTCTATTATTATCTCGCGCAGGGGTTCCGCGCCTGACGCGGGAAACGGGACCCATGTTCACCGAGCTCAAGCGCGAGTCTTACGAAGCCAATGTCGCCCTGCCGCGGCATGGCCTCATCAATCTCACCTTCGGCAACGCCAGCGCAATCGATCGCGCGCGCGGCGTTTTCGCGATCAAGCCAAGCGGGGTCGACTATTCAGCGCTGACGCCGGACGACATGGTCGTCGTCGACCTCGAAGGGCGGAAGGTCGAGGGACCCCTCAGCCCGTCGTCGGACACGCCGACCCACCGCCGCCTCTTCCTCGCCTTTCCGGACATCGGCGGCGTCGTGCATACCCATTCGTCGCACGCGACCTCCTTCGCCCAGGCGGGGCGGCCGATTCCGATCTTCGGCACGACCCACGCCGACTATTTCAACGGCGAGGTTCCTATCACCCGGAAAATGACGCCAAGCGAAATCGCCTCGGACTACGAATGGGAAACCGGAAAAGTCATCGTCGAAAAGATGCAGGCGTTCGATCGGGCGGAGTTTCCCGGCGTCCTCGTCAATCGGCACGCGCCATTCACCTGGGGGCCGAACGCCGCCAAGGCGGTGGAGGCCGCGGTTGCGGTCGAATGCATCGCCCACATGGCGCTGATGTCGCTACAGCTCGCGCCGGACCTCGAGCCAATTGAGCCCGAGCTTCTCGACAAGCACTTCAAGCGCAAGCACGGGCCCGGCGCCTATTATGGCCAGGGCTCCGGGCGGTAGCCCGCCGGCGCGCCTTCCGATCACCCTTGCAGCGAAATCACCATGCCGCTGAGGTCAAGCGAGAACATGAAGCCGACCTGTCGACCACGGAGGCGAAGCACCACGCCATTTGCGTTCGAAAGCTGAGCCGCCGACCGGCCGCCGGCGACCGCGAGCCCGGCGCCGATCGCCGAGTAGACGCCGCTGATGTCGGCCGGGGTGCGCAGGTGAGAGGCGGTGCCGACCAGATCCGTGCCGGAAGCCCCGATCGTGGCGCCGGCACTGATGCCGCCAATCGACAGCGGGTATTGCTTGCCCTGGAACACTAGGACGCCGCTTCCGCCGGAGGCGCCAAAAATGAAGCCTGCGCTCACGATATGGAGCGAGATCTGCCCCGTGGCGGCTTCGGCCGGCAGCAGCATCGACCCGCTCGCCAGCGCCGCCCCGGATATGATGAGGCCGCGACGCGTCATAGTTTTCATTTTGCTCTCCCCGTCCGCACCTATGATTGCGCCAACGTCCATGGCGTCGCGCGCTAAAACCCCGACTAAATAGACCGTCAGGAGGCCAGTTGACAAGCCGGGGCCTTGTTCCGGCCATTCTCTTGCCGCGTCCGCCCCAACTGAAGCTCGTAAGGCGAAGGCGCGGCTGGGCGCTCGCACGATTACGCCAGCGCAGGCCGAACCGCCGCCGGCTTGCTCGCGTCGAGGCGCTGCCTGAGGTACTCGGCGGCGAGGATCGGCGGATAGCGGACGGGTTCGCCACGTTGCAGGCAGGAGGGAATCGTCTCGACCATCGCGGCCGGATTCGGATCATAGAAGAACGCGATCGAATAGCGCCGCCTCGGACTCCTGTTGCCGACGCGGTGTGGGGTCGAGACGTAGACGTCGTTGGTCCACCGCATCAGGCAGTCGCCGATATTGACGATGAAAGCGCCCGGTACGACCGGCGCTTCGATCCATTCGCCGTTGCGAGCCCGGATCTCGAGCCCGCCGACGTCGTCGGTCGCGAGCAGGGTCACATTGCCGTAGTCGGTGTGCGCCCCCGCGCCCGTCCTCGGCTCCGAGCCCGCCGGCGGAGCTGGATAATGCAGGAGTCTCAGCGTCGCCATCGGGCGATCGAATTTGTCGGCGAAGAAGTCGGGCTCAAGCCCAAGGTCGCGGGCGAATGCGCGATGCAGCCGGGCGCTGAGCGCCGCGCAGGCGTCATAGTAAGCGAGCATCGTTTCGCGGAAGTCCGGCAAGCTCGGCCAGGCGTTGAGCGAACGGAACGGCTGGCCGGAGAGAAGGTCGGGATCGTCCGGCGCAATCTCGAGGCCGACGTTGAAGGCCTCCTTCATGTCGGGTCCTCGTCCGGGATCGAGCGCTTCGTGCAACATTCCGGAATAGCCCCGGTTTCCGCCGATCTTCTCGATTGCCAGCGCCTGTTTTTCGATGAGCGGCAGGGCGAAGAAGCGGCGGGATTGCTCGAACGCTGCGCTGATCAGATCCTTGTCGACGGTGTGGCCCGCGACATAGAAAAAGCCGACGTCCCGGCAGGCGGCTCCGGCTTCAGCCGCGATTCTCGTCAGCGATGCGGCATCGCCCTCACGCCAGGAGGAAAGATCGAGGATTGGCAACGGGCGCGGCATGGATCCGTCCTCAGGTCAGCAATCGGTCAGCAACAGCCAAAGCCGTCGCGATAATGCGCAGCGATCGTCGGCTCGAGGTCACCCCAGGCTTCGAGAAAAGCCGAGCGCGACGGCATATTCACGCGGTATTGGCGGCGCAGTTCGCCCTCCGCGGCGGCGAGATCGACCCGCACAAGCCGCCCATCGCGCACGATCTCCTCGCCCGCGACAATGAGGCGGGCGACATGCGCTACGCTCGCGCGGGCAAAGACGAGGTCGACCGGCTCGACCGGCATGACCGCGTCGCGGTCGAGCGCGTCGAAGTCGAGCACCAGAATATCGGCTGGCGCGCCGACGCCGAGCATGCCCGAGCCCGGCGCCCCGTTGGCGAAGCGGCCGTTGGCGACGATCGTGGCAAGCCATGCTCCGCGCTCGATCACGCTGTCGAAGCCCCAGCCGCAGTGAAGGAAATGTCCGAGCCGCATTTCGCGCACGATGTCGTCGTCCTCGTCGAAAGCCGAGGCGTCGACGCCGAGCGCCACCCGGCAACCGCGCCTCAACGCCTCCGGAATTGGGGCAATGCCGCTCTTCAAGTGCAGATTCGAGCTCGGGTTGGTCGCAATGACTGCGCCCGCCGCCGCGATCGCTTCGAGCTCCGCGGGCCGAGCATGGACGCAATGGGCGAGCGTGAGCCGTGGTGAGAGAAGCCCGAGCGTCTTGAGCCGCTCGACGACGCCTTCCGGATAGGCGCGGTCGGCGAAAGCGCGCTGGTACCGGGTCTCGAGCAGATGCATGTGCACCCGTCGCCCGGTCTGGCGCGATGCTTCGCCAATCCCGGCGATGAGCGAATCGGAGCACCATTGCGCGCCGGTGGGCCCGAACTGGACCGAAAATAGGGCGCTCTCCGTCTCGGCGGCGATCGCCTCGACGCGGGCAATCTGCTCCACGACTCCCGGCATCGGGGATAGGAACTGCGTCTCGATAACGCCGCGCACATCGTCCGGCAGCTTCATTAAGACGCCGTCTTCGCCGTCATAGACCAGCGGGTTCCGATCGCGCATGAACATGGCGAGCGTGACGTGCACGCCGACATCTCTGGCGGCGCGGGCGATCTCCTTAGCCTCCTCGACGGGCGACATAGGCCCGTGAAAGCGGGTGTAGTGCGCCATTACTGACCCCGCGCCGGCGCGCGCCGCGCGCCCGAAGGCCGCCAGCGCCCCGAGATAGGGGTCAATCGCCGGCATCGCGGCGAGGCGCAGGAGCCAGGTCTCGAGCGGCTTCCCGGCTGCGCCGAACGACGTCGGAGAAAGCGGGCGGGCGTGATCATGCGCGTTGACGAGCGCCGGCGCCGCGAGCAGGCGACGCGCCGGCACCTCGCCGGCCGGTGCGATCGCGGCAATGCGCCCGTCGCTGATCGAGAGATCGACCGGCGGGCCCGCCGGACTGCCGTCGGTGGGCAGCAAAACGACGCCGGAGAGACGGTCGATCACGTCGTCCGCTTCCGGCGTTCAATCGTCTCTCTGAGCGCGCTGAGGAAGGGAATGTCGGTGAACTGGTCCGGGCGCACCTTGTCCCAGTCCACGCCTTCCGGCTGCCGGTAGGTCGCTCGGGTCGCGATCAGCTCGAGCTCCGTTGCGATGAAATGCAACGCCGTATCATGGCTTTCCATGACGACCTCGGCGTCGGCGACGACCTGGGACGAATGCACCGTCGTCGCGATCGGCGTCGCGGCGTTGACCAGTCCGAGTTCGCGGAAGACGCCCTGTTCGAGATCGGCGAACCCGGCCCCTTTTCCGGTGCGCCCGCCTGCCCTCGTCACCGCGACGCAGCCGACGACGCAGAAATCGAGCGCCGGCATGTCCCTCAAAGCTGATCGGCTCGCTGTGCTCCATGAACCCTTGCGCGGTCGCCGCCGTCTCGAAATCGACGCCCTTCGCCGCGAGCCTGTCGGGATCGATCCTGAGATAGGGAAAGCCCTTGGTCAGATAGGGAATCGGCGCGAACAAGAGCTTGCCGTCGTAGAGAGCGCGCAGCCGGACGGGAATTTGCGGCGGATCGGGATTGCACTTGACGACCCGTGCGCGCCGCCACGCATCGAGTTCGCTTAGCCTCTTCGCGGCGACGTCAGCGCCGACGAAATTCGGAATGCGGTCAAATGCCGGACCGACATTGACCTCAGCCTCGACGAGCCCCCGCCAAACCCGATCGCGGACGGCGGCCTTGGCGCCATTGCGGCCGGCCCATCGAGAATCCCTATGCTCCGCCATCTTCGCCTCGTTACGCGTATTTTGCCACCGGCGCGCGAACGGCGCCGTCCCGCTCCAGGGCTGATGCGACTCTGAGCGCGAGATCCTCGCGCCACGGGGCGGCTATGATCTGGACCCCGATCGGCAGCCTCTCCGCAGCTGTCCACACCGGCGCAGTGACCACCGGCAGGCCGATAAAGGAGATCGGCTGGGTGAACAGTCCGAGGTTCGGCCGCACCAGCATTTCCCGGCCGCCGAGCATGAATGTCTTCTGCCCGAGCTTCGGCGCCCGGCACGGGGTCGCCGGCGCAAGCAGGATATCGACGTCGCGAAAGAGCTCGAGCGCCTCGACTCTGAACCGGCGGCGGAATTTTTGCGCCTGGGCGACCCAGGCGCCCGGAAGCATCGCGCCAGCGATCAGCCGGTCGGCGACGTCGGGGTCGAAATCCTGACGGCGTGCGCGCAGCCGCTCGAGATGGACCGCGGCGCCCTCGACCATGGTGATGAGATAGGCTGCTGAACGCGCCGCGTCGGCTTGGGCGAGTTCGACGGTCCGGTCCGCACTCAGCGCGCGGGCGAGAGTGTCCACGGCGGCGATTGCGGCCGGGCCAGCCAGTTGGGCAAAATAGCCGCCGAGTTTGGCGATCCGAAGCCCTTTCGCCCCTTGCGCGAGCGTCCGCGAAACGGGCGTCGCGGGCATGTGCGCCTGGGCCGGGTCGGCGTCGTCGCGCCCGAGCATCGCGTTATAGGCAAGCGCAAGGTCGCCGGCCGATCGCGCCAACGGCCCCACATGATCGAGACTGGCGACGAACGGGAATGCGCCGGCGCGCGACAACCGGCCGTAGGTCGGCTTGAGGCCGAACACCCCGCAGAGCGAGCTTGGCACGCGAATGGACCCATTGGTGTCCGATCCGAGTGCGATCGAAACCAGGCCCCCGGCCACCGCCGCGGCCGACCCTCCGGACGATCCGCCGGTCATGCGCTCGGGATCGTGCGGATTGCGGGACGGGCCGTCGTGCGCGTTCTCGCCGGTGAAGTCGTAAGCGTATTCGCCCATATTGAGCGCGCCGATCAGGACGGCTCCGGCGTTGTCGAGGCGCGCGAGCACGGTTGCGTCGGCCCTGGCCGGCGGGCGGTCGCGGTTGATCTTGGATCCGGCGCGCGTCGGCAAGCCCTGGATGTCGAACAGGTTCTTGACCGCGTATGGCGCGCCAGCGAGCGGCCCGAGGTCCAGCCCCCGCGCCCGAGCCGCATCGATCGCGTCCGCCTTGGCGAGCGCGCGCTCCACCGTCATGTCGGTGAAAGCGCCGAGCGCGCCATTACGGGTCTTGACGCGGCTCAAGGTTCCCTGCGCGATCTCACGCGCGCTCGCGGTGCCGGTACGGACGGCTTCGGCGATGGCCTGGGCCGATCCGTCAAGCAGCTCCGGTATCACGGCGTGAACACCGGCGCGGGCTCCTCCCGATCGTCGAGCGGGACCGAAAGAAGCTTCTCCGCATGCTCGGCCGCGACGCGCAAATGCATGATCGTCTGGGCGCGCGATTCCGGCGTCTGAGTGAGCCCGAGCAACGTGGCCATCGCCTCGGCCAAAGCTTCGGGATCGAACGATTCCGGCGTCACCCGACCGCCTGCCGGCAAGCGAGGGTCGGCGCCGCGCGCCCACGCCGCAGTTCTTCGGACGGTTCCCCTTCCCAGCAAAGCGGTGGAGGGTCAGCCCGGTTGAGCGCAAGGAGATTGTTCGCCACCGCGCCTTCGTTCATGCGGCGCTCTTAGCGGCGATCGGCGCTGCTGTCGAGCGGTTCGGACGGCGGTCGCCGGCAATGCCGTCAACGACAAGGGTAATCGTTCAGTGGCCCGCCATGTAGCGGCCGATCGTCGTTCGATCGGCGCCCGCCCCTTGGGTTAGATAGGCGACCTTGCCGCCTGACATCACGGCGATGCGGTCCGAAAGCTCGAGAATCTCGTCGAGATCTTCCGAAACGAGCAACACCGCGGCGCCGCGGTTGCGCTGCTCCATGATCTGGGCGCGAATGTCCGCGACTGACGCGAAGTCGAGGCCGAAGCACGGGTTCGCGACGATCAGGACGTCGACGTCTTCCGACAGCTCGCGCGCCAGCACCGCGCGCTGCACGTTGCCGCCCGAGAGGTCGCGGATCTGGGTTTCCGTCGACGGCGTCTTCACGTTGTAACGGCTGATCAGGTCGCGCGCCTTGGCTCGCATCGGCTCGCGCGATAGCCAGAATCCGAGCCGCGAGATCGGCGCCTTGTCGAAGCGGCGAAACGCCATGTTCTCCGCGACCGACATGGTCGGCACGGTCGCATTCTTCAATGGCTCCTCGGGCAGTCCGAAAATCTTGAACTTGTCGAAATGATCACGGACCGGCTCGAAGTCCTGGTCATGGACCAG
>Ga0335073_10001096_pt1 | contig 35921 bp, 39 predicted proteins | sample Lox_Sample_22_FD_207093 | JGI IMG/M metagenome (GOLD analysis project Ga0335073, IMG submission 207093) | Soil microbial communities from Loxahatchee National Wildlife Refuge, Florida, United States - Lox_Sample_2.2 | ecosystem: Environmental > Terrestrial > Soil > Wetlands | place: USA... | reverse complement strand
GTCACAGATCAGCATCACGTCACAGGCCATCTACGAAAAGCCCCTGAATAGGTACCTAGGGGGTACGATCAGCGCAGTCAGCGCACACATGCACTCCAACAACGAGTTGGATGCCGGAAAACACATATAGAAGCGTTCCCTAAGACCTGGGGGCGTGTGTCCTTTTTGTGCAGTGGGAATTTGCTTGCTACGAACCGTAGTCGATGGAGTCCCCAGGAGCATCCGCTTGTGCTTTGGATTGACTTTCAATATCCTTTTTTTTTTTCTTTTACTGTGGACAGAGTTTACTACAGTAACTCTACGTCCTGGCACCGCTGCCGCCTGATTTGGAGGGGATTTACCACCTTTTTGGCGGCACACCCGCTAAATATCCAGGAGGTCCGGCTGCCTAAACTAAGGCTGCCTAAATGGAACTTCTACTCCGTATCATCCCATTGAGCTGTAAATTACTTTTGCCAAACTTGCCCATGTTCTGGAATACAGCTGGCAATTCTAACGGCTCTCGGTGAGGTCAAATTTCCCTTCGTTACGATAGGGAATGAACTATCGAGCTGAGAACGGCTACGGAGTAATTAGTGGGATAAGGCCAAAGCTACCGCAGAACGACGGCTCAACTTCGGCTCCAATTTCATCACCGTTGAAACTCTACTTGGCTTCGTATCTAGAAACGGATTCCAAGACAATCCCGTGCGGAATGGAGGAATATCTAACAGAGCATTCTCTTCGCTAAGACCGCAAGACCAGCATTCGAGGCTAGATCTGGATTGCGAAACCTCCACAATGTCGCGGGTCGTCTCTCGATATACCGGCGTGATAAATCCTCGAGAAAACCAAACCTTTTCACTGCCAGACGGCCGCATCCTGGGCTACGCTGAATATGGCTATCCAAACGGCTTCCCCGTGTTTTCCTTCCATGGCTTTCCCTCATCACGCCTCGAGACATTCCCTGTCGACAAACTTGCTTATCGGCGCCGCATACGCATAATTGCCCTCGACCGACCGGGCTTCGGTCTATCATCATTCCAACCACACCGCCGCATCACGGACTGGCCTGCCGATGTTGAGGCTTTCGCTCGTCACAACGGCATCCAGCGTTTTGCTGTCTTCGGAGTATCTGGCGGTGGCCCATATGCTTTGGCGTGCGCACACGCCTTACCGCTCCAGATGCTCTCTGCGGTTGGCGTCTTTGCTGGAGCACCGCCGTGGCGGGCAGGACGACAGCATATGCCATGGTATGGCCGGTTATCGGCCTGGGCAGCAACTTACTGGCCCACCGCGTTTGGAGTTGTGACAAATTCTCTGATTGGAGTCCTTAGGTGGATCGCGACGACTGCTCCAGTGACCCGGTGGATCGATAGGTTTCTTGAAACAGCAACGAAGGCAAGGAAGGAAAGGAAGTCACCGACGGCTGAAGACGAACTGGGCCTGATAGAAGATGAAGAGCGGACCATAGCGACGCGGAGGGAACGACTACTACGCCTTGGTTTCGAGGGATTTGCTCAAGGATCAGAAGCATTTGTGCAGGAAGCGAAACTTCTATCGGACGACGATTGGGGGTTTGAGTTTGAAGATATCAAATACAACCCCATCAGAATATGGCATGGATCTAGGGATGTGAACGCTCCTATTCAGATGATACGTTACATGGCAGACCGCCTACCCCACAGTATCCTCACAGAGTTTGATGAGACCCACTTTACCATGGCTAAATATCTGGATCAGGCTTTCTCAGAACTCATCCCAGAGGAGGAGTTAAAGAAATATAGCGGATCGGTGTAGAAACAACTCTCAATTGTACCATAGTTCACTCGTCTTTATTTAGACCCCTCCACTCGGTCATATAATTCCTAAATTAAAGTTTGTCTCATGAACCTTACCTCCTCGCTTCATAAGAGGGCTCCCGGGACGGTGAAAACACGATAGCGGCAACAAGTCACTAAAACTACGGCCAACTAAGCTCAAGATCATGGCCTCGCCTTGTTAGCCTTCTCTATCAGCACCGCAGCGCTAACCAAATCTCGATCTCTCTTCGTCTCGAAATCGACGTAGCCTTTTCCTTTCACAAATGTGGCATTCCACGGACCCTGCTCCTTCTTCTGCGCAAGTTCCCAGTAGAATTCACCATGGGCTTCTCCGTCGATCTTAGCCATAGTCGGATATCCGTCCTCAAATCGCTCATCACCAAAGTAGTAATAGCCCTTCTCGCCTTTGCCCTGAATCCCATACACATTCGCTGCCGCCTCAATCATGTAAGCAGTGGCGTTCTTGCCCACTCCAAGAGACAGGGCTTCAGGAAGGAGAATGGAGAACTCCATGTTGCCTGTGAAAATAAACACCTTGTTGTGGTTCGATGGCGGCAGCGCGGCAAAGCACTTGGCCGCCTCGTATGCGGACGTCACATTCACCGCAAGATCGGCAGCGAAGTCAGAAACAGGAAGCGTTAAAGGGTCCGCTCCATTCACGAAGTGCGCTGCATACGCATTGTAAACTACGACGGTGGGTTGGCCAAGATCTTCCTCCACTTGACGGAAGATGCGGTCGACGTGAGACGAATCGGTGAGATCTGCCTGATAGGTTTTGTCTGAGGCAGCTTTGACTGCGTCTGATGCATTACGCGCGACCGCAGCCGTCTTGTAGCCCCCGGTCCTGAACTTTTTGAGGACTGAGAGACCAACGTTGCCACCGGCACCAAAGACGAGCAGAACTGGAGAAGACATGTTGATGTTCCAAGAGAAAAGAAAAAGGTTAAGACAAAGAATTTGAATTCAAGTTTGAGGTGCAGAGTATTTCAAAATCGTCTAAGTCAATGTGGTCTTATGGAAATCAACTTGATCGATTAGGATATGGTACCTATATAAGGTACCACAGGTAAGTTGGGGGCTGAACGCTCATGTACTAACGTCAGCCGACCTCCTGGAGTGCGAAATACCTTCGCGTTTCGGAGGTAAATGCTATAGCCGGAAGATCAATGACTGCTTACAACAGTTGCAATAGAGGAATGTGATGCGGACGAAAGCGGGGCAAAGACTTAGATGTCGATTTGCGAAAGCTCCCGTACTTTCTGAAGTTCTAACTCCACATTTTCCGCACGCTGATTAATTCGAATACACAGCTCGATCTACGCTTAGACAAATTTACTTTCAACGGACGAATACAGGAGATAGAAAGAGTTCGAGGCTGGTCAAACCTCCATGCTCAACAATTTAGACCAACGACATCTTGAGGTGTGGACACACGAGCGTTGACAATTTTGACGTCGATGTTCACGGTACCTGCGCGATAGTTCGGCCTATCTTTGGTTCTGGGATTCTCTATTGATGGCCGATGGATCAAGTGTATGCGTCGTTGCCGCTTAAGGCTCCGGGCGACATTCGACTGATCAAGATTCATCCGGCCTGCGAGAATGAAGCCATAGAACTCACCCTGCTTGCAGGCTCACTGAACGATCCAGCTCTCAAATACGAGGCGCTCTCTTATACTTGGGGGAACGAAGGTGATCAATTATGCGTTACTTGCAATGGCGAGCAAATGAAGGTGACGCGCAACTTGCATTCTTCTCTCCGTCGCTTGAGGAACGAGCATGAAGTTCGAACGCTTTGGATTGATGCAGTTTCTATCAATCAAAAGGATCTCTCTGAAAGAGCTGAGCAAGTCAAGATCATGAGGCAGATCTATGCGAAGGCGAAAGTCACTTTGGCAGATCTCGGTGAAGAAGTCGAGAATCAGCAAGACCTTTTCAAGCTCCTCTTTGCTCTTGACAAAGTTCTGGATGCCCGCAAAGACGACACGCTCCCTATCGACGTAGCAAGTTTCGAGACAATAGGACTACCACGAGCCGATGCTCCGGGCTGGGTTGCCTGGCAGAAACTCCTTGCGAGACCGTACTTTGTGCGTCTTTGGATCATACAGGAGTTTGCAGTGTCCACAGAGGTATATTTTCTTCTTGGGGTAAATGTCTTTCCCTGGTGGAACTTATATCATTTCATTAATCGCATGCAAGTCCATGGCATCGCAGAAGATCAACGCCAAATGGCAAACCCTGATGTAGCTTTGGCTGCAGTTCAGGGAAAGAATGCTATCAGAAATCTTCACTTCCAACGTGATCGGGTTATGGCCAACGATCCACGGAAGATGGATGATTTACTTTGGCTAGGAAGATTTGTTCAAGCAAAAGATCCCAAGGACAGGATCTTCGCCATCCTTGGCTTAGTCACAGACGTGGATGTCAATCAGCCGGGCCTAGAGATCAAGTACGACAAGTCTGAATCGACGGCTCAACTCTACACACGTGTTTCCCACTCTCTGCTAACCTCAAACCCGAATATTCTCGAGCAATTTCTATATGAAGCAGGCAGCGCCCTTCGTCCTCGAATTCGAGAACTTGCGAGCTGGATACCTGACTGGAGTACTCCACGTGCTGGCTCTCCACTTGGTGGTCTCGCTAACGTTGTTAACTACGCTGCTGCAAGCTCACGACCTCAGAAATTTTCTCTTGCTTCAACTTCCACTGCCCTCTACATCGAAGGCGCTGTAATCGACAAGGTAGCCAGTATGATCGCGGCCTTTCAGCCTGACACGTCAAGCATCCATGATGACACGTTCTACGGCGTCGAAGTCGTCAAGTGGCTGTCCGCTGCCATTGCACTGAGATCTAAACTACCACTGGGCACCTACGATGCGACTGGCGAGTCCGTCAACGACGCATTCTGGCGCACACTCATAGGCAACAAGACGCACCTCGATACTCCAGCGCCAGATAGCTACGCGAGCCAATTCGCAGCCTTGCTCGTACGCCAGCAGTTCGCGGAGGAGGCGATTGAGCGTGCAGAGCGCACCAACTCTTCCGTTGTTGTGCAGGATAACACGGGTCGATGGGCAACCGCGCAAAGCGACAGTACATTGTATAGGCAGGCATTGCAGAACATGATGTTGACGAAGAGCTTTGCTTTGACCGATAGAGGGAGGATGGGCATAGTGCCTGGAGAGTCAAGAGTTGGAGATTGGATTGTGCTGCTCTCTGGGACTGCGGTTCCATTTGTTGTAAGGAAGAAGACGACTGGCCAGTTTGAGTTGGTAGGCGAGTGCTATATACACGGTGTTATGCGTGGAGAAATGATCGATAGTGCAGATGCCACATGGGAGATGCTGGAGATCTGGTAGCGGTAGGTCATAAGGTTCAATGAAGTGTTTGGGATATACCCAACAGCATCTATAAGATGGACTTATATACGAGAGATATGAAGAAGGGGCAAATTCAAGCAACGGGAGATGTTGAAAAGTAAGCCTAATCTGATGTAGACGTTGATATCAACCGATCCTTCAATAGAATTAAGCTTTTCCAGACGTTAGTGTCTCGGTGTCCCGCGTATCATCGTGCTGATGACCAGATGTCAAACCTAAGTACGTTAAGTTGGCTATATTGTATGTAGATATCCTCGTACAACCTCTTGAAAAGATCTGGAATCGAATACAGGTAGAAGGGCACTACAACGAATGGAATTGCCTATCCTGAAAGATCAAGAACAACCCTACCGTGAAGTTTCCCTTGCTCCATCTCTTGAAAGACTTCAGTCAGTTTATCCATCTTCTCAATCCTGAAATGTGTCTTAACGATGCCTCTTGCTGCCATGTCTAGTACGTCAATAGCGTCCTTCTTGTTCCCTACTGCAACACCTACGATACTCTGCGCTTTGGCTACAAGAATGGATGGGAATGCAGTGGCGATCGGCTTCAGTTCGCCTTCTGGTAACCCCACGCACACCACACGTCCACCATACTTGATCATAAGCGGCGCGGAAGCGTACGCAGCATTGGAAGCTGTCAGAACAACCACGGCCTGCACACCGATGCCACCAGTCAACTCCATTACCGCCTTAGCCGTGTCGCCAACGCCGAGACCGACAAAGTGCTCCGCACCAGACTTGAGGACAAGATCTTTCTTCTCGTCCGCGTCGACACCGATTACTCTCATAGCCATGCCCTTAGACGCGATCTGAACCGCAAGATGGCCGAGACCACCACCGGCACCGAGCAATGCGACCCACTGTCCGCTCTCAACGCCAGACTTGCGAAGCGCGCTGTAGACAGTGACGCCAGCGCACAGCATGGGCGCCGCTTCAGCGGAGTCGAGACCATCCGGTATCGGGGTCACGTAGTTTGCCGGGCTCAGCACGTACTGCTGGAATGTGCCTGGTGTGTAGTATCCGCTGACTTTGCCGTTAAAGCAACTGGCATCGTGACCTTCTAAGCAGGCCGCTACATATTACGACGGGTGTCAGCATTAGCTTTCATTGATCTTTTGAGGACAGATCGTGAGGAACGGAAAAGTTTATGGGCGTACCGCAGTTCCCACAAGTACCAGCCATCCATTTGATCCCTACGCGGTCTCCGACTTTCAAGATCTTCTCGGCTCCCTGACCAAGCTTCACTACTTTACCCACACCTTCATGACCGCCGACTTGACCCTTTGGCGTTGGGTATGGTAAGGATTTCCAGGAGCAGGTCATGACACCGAAATCCGAATGGCAGACACCGGAGTGTGTACTGTGTTGACATTATCAATTAGAGCTGTAATGTTCGTCGGGATAAGGCGTTGCTATACAGGTTGATGAGGACCTCACCAGGTCCTGGTTCCGGAGTCTTAAGCTCCTCAACTTTGGTTGATACCTTGCCTGGCTCATCATAGACGGCACCTTTGTAGGATTCTGGGATCTTCACGTCCGCAGCAGCCATAATTAGTGGTTTGAATACGATAGAACCTTAAGCTACAAAGAAACTGGAAATAAGTGAGAAATTTTGAATGAAGTGCGCGTGCGGAGACGGAATCTGGTCGACCCCGTCAAGATATACAACGTCTACGTTCTACGCTTATTTGAATTGGGTTCCTGACACGAGTCCAATGATTCGATTTGCGGACCAAGGGCCAGTTTTAGACGCTTCTTTCAGTCTATCCTTACGTCCGAACCACGATGAGTAGAGTGCGCGTTGTTTCTGTGCCTCGGTCGATTTTCGAAGGGTCATGCAACCCCGCTATGAATATTGTGAATCGCCATCAGGTGAGGGGCTTTGCGCTCCCAGCTCCTGTCATTCGTAAGTTGGCCCTCTGCATTTGATAAACTTTTCGTGGCATAAGCTCTCAATGCAAGTTTCACTGCTACTTCGCTGGATTGGAGATTCCATGGGTGGGTACTGAAGAGAACAGAGACAGGAAATCTGCGGAGGCAGATTGTACAGCCAGCTTGAGCTTGAGCCCAGCGATCCTGAAAGCCCAATGCAGGTGTCGAAGAAGAATTGAAAGGTGACAGCGGGCTAGGCTGAGGCTCTGAACCGGGAGGTTCCTTAGTCTCGACTTAATGATCCTGGTCTGGCGCCGACTGAACACAGATCCTTTCGATTCAACAACTGGCAGTTATCATGGTTATTGGAGCTACCGGGTTAAATTAAACTGTCCAAAGCGTTTCGAGAATGCAGGTGTTAGCAATATTCAACTGAGTAGTTGTCCATGTTAGTTGGCGGCTGAATAAACAATTGCGGTTGGAGACAGAGGTGCTCTACACGCTATTCCATACCGGAAATATTTGGCAGTATGAAATAAAGCATCCACCCATTGATTCTTCTCAGAATATCGATATGATCTTGATTTGCAAAGCCTGAAAATGCCGTGCTACCCGTTCAACCCGCTTCAACACTCTCATTGTGTTGTACAATCAATGCCGAGTATCTTTCTCCTTGAGCTTTACATATTCGTCAATTCTGGACGATAGTCGATAGTCAATTCTTAATTAATTCTTAAAATGCTGAATGCGATGTACCTTAGAAAAGCGCAAATGCCTTCAATCAAAGTTGAGACAATCCAAGCCCACCATACTCTGCTAAAGAGTGGCACCGAATGTTTCTCTAGCTTGAATGCCATGGATATGGCTTCGGCGAAGTGGATTCCAAGCACAAGATAAAAAACAAAGGGCCTGGCCCATATTGCCAAGTCTGTGAATTTTAGAACGTGCTTGAAGCCAAGTTCGTTGGAAGTCGATCCAGGTTATAAGTTGTTCTTTCGCGAATACAGAACGTAAACCCCCAAACACATTCCAAAAGTGAAGACATGAAGTGGTTTCCTTGGAGGCAAATAAGTTTCAAGAGTCACTGGACTTCTGTTGAGCCGCTTCGAGGAATCTTTGGCCATTTGGATAAGATATCGTATTCACGTGCCTCTCTGAGATTTGCAAGTGGTACACGAAGTACTCTACATGTAGTTTGATAAGCTTCCGGCTCAGAGGGTCGTCTTGTTGACATCGATGCTCTTCGTTTCAGGACTCACGCAGCGTAGTTCTCGACATGTCGTTGCCCTCGGAAACTCGGTATGTATGGTCCAATCACATTCTTCGATAGGAACTTTTCCGCCAAGAGCTTGTAGCAGTACTGTACGGGGCATAGTTACATGCCAAATCGGAGTACGGCGGGAGCTTCAAACATCGTTCTGTGTAAGAGCTACAAGTCCCTCTCATTTCCATCAGCTGCCACCAATACTTGACGGAAAAATATGGGATGAAAGTACGTTGGCGTAATGGGTACAGCAGAAGTAACTACGTAAGTTCCTATCAGACAGCGACATGGTCACACCGCTATGATCAGCTTCCAGCCTCCGAAGTCATAATTGGGGATTGAGTGGGTCGAGGGAGTACGAAGTTTCATTTCGTGTTATCAATCCTTGTCGCCAACTTTTTCTTTTCGCGATGATGTCGATGACGATGATTTCCAGCTTTGTGCGAGGGCATTTGGCCCCAGCCGCATGGCGTACCCACAGCTGCACAGCTGGGGCCAGCCTGCTTGCAATCCCGCCTCATTCGGCAGGGAGTAGCTACCATATTGCATCATAGCGCATCCGTATGCTCATTTGAATCCGGTTATGGCCCTTTGACATATTCATACATCGCTCGATCAATCTGCAGACTTTCCGAACAAGCATCACATTCTTATCTGCACAGTCCCCGCATTCTTAGACCCATCCTTCGTATATCTACCATAAACTTGTCAGCAACATATGGCCGATAAGGTCGAAGACGTTCAAGGCACAGCTGTCGGCGAAGGCGAAGTAAACGTAAACGCAAACGCATCAGGCGCTGCCCAAGGTTCAGCAAAGAAAATTGAACGACGTGCCCCAAAGAAACTCGGACAGAAGAAGCCGCAGGCTGTCCAGCAGCCAACACCCGAGCAAACGCCAGAGCCCGGCGCCGAAGACGAAGAGCTAGATCAAGAGCCTCAGGAGAACGGTGAAGCTGAGATCGAGGAGCCCGAAGACGAAGAACTTGAACCGCAACCGCAACCCACCCCGTCAGCTCGTAGACAATCCCGAGGCAGAGGCAGACGCAATATGCCAGACAGCGACACTGAATCGATAGCTCGCTCCGAGGTGTCTGCATCCGGTGGAGGTCGTCGCAACCGTCAGCGCCAGCGTACGAAGCAGCAGCAACAGCAGCAGCAGAAGCAAGGCGGCCCACTGGGCAGCATCGGCGAAGGTCTTCCTGGCGGCGAGCTCATTGGTGGTGCCACAGACATGGTCACCAACACAGCCGGCAATGCCGTCAACCAGGTCGGCGACACAGTTGGCAAGACACTTGGAGGTCTTACCGGCGGCGGTCAGAACGATGATGACAAGAGCGAGCAACTACGATTGAGGCTGGAACTTAACTTGGACATTGAAATTCAACTCAAAGCCAAGATTCACGGCGATTTGACTCTCGGTCTGCTGTAAGTACGAATACCATTTTGTCCCTAGCTACACTTCGACTGACATGGTCACAGCAACTAAATACTCGCACAGAGAAGTAGAAGACTGGAAAGTGCGTCCGCGGAGATCGTTGAAAGCTATCATAGCATCACCTCAGTTTCGTAAATTTTGGCACCACTTGAGGAAGAGTTGATGGCGTTGAGCGTTTTGTGTTAGCTTGTGGGTTTCGCTGTAATCTAGCCGTCCTTTGAATATTCCAATTTAAAAAGCTTGCACCACTTGACAACTGCTATTTTGAAACTTGATTTCAGTACTTCGGGACATGCTTTCTACTTCTCTCATACGTGAAGCTCTCGTGAAAGTTGTGTGCTTCGCGTGTACCAGCTCTTCCGTCGTTTTCGCGGGGAGAATATGCCGCTTCAGCTTTCCCGCGTCACAACGTTCACGGAGCAATCTCTATGGATACAAACCGGTTTTTTCCAGTCCCAAAGCGTCACGAAACAGATGCACGGATATGGAGATCTAACGTCAGTACGAACATCCTTCGCTGCTTGTGGTGAGACTGTGACGACAGATTTCAAGACCCCGGCTTAACTATCCCCGCCACCAACATCAGCCGCGAACTACGTCATAGCACGGCAAGCTGCGAGCATCCCATGTCCCATGCTATCAAGAGTAATGCTAGCTAAAGGATTCTAGTTGGAAAGACATGAAGTGCCACTGCTAATCTTGATTTCTCGGCTGCATCACCACTCTGCCTCCTCCTTAACTCTGATTTCATAGCATTTTATCATTTTCTTCAAGTACCATTCGCCTGGCGTCTCCTCGGCCACGACCAAGAGTTCAAAAGGACGATAGAGTCAACTCACTGCAAGCAGCGAATAAATAGACTAGGAACATAGCTTCCACCACAGCAACTGCACATTCCGACCTTTGGTCCGAAGAAGCGTCCCCGTCAACCAATATGTCCGATTCAGAGAGCGAGCATTCAGGTCCCGAGGAGCAGCAACACGAGGAAGAAGAGAAGGAGCAGCATGAAGAGCCAGAGAAGCTGCAGTTTCGCACGACGATGCAACAACAAAAGTACGAGAACATGCTAAAGCAGCAACGGCGTGAGGAAGGAAAACAATCAAACCGCTCGCGCTCCGCCAGTCGCCGTGCCCGCCGCCAACGCATCCAGAAGGCCATGGAGGATGGCAAATACATGAAGACCACCAGCCTCGAGGCGCTCGAGGAGGCCGATGCTTCCGGTGAGCTCAACCGCATGGGAATGTTCGAACGTATAGGACCAGACAGCACCAGCATGGACGGCCCAGTCACCCATGCCCGTGCCATGCGAGGCGAAATCCCAATGAGAGGTACCGATCCCAATCAACCATATCGTATGCCCAACCAAGACGCAAAGGGGTGAGTTGAATGACGCAAATATGCTTCAGGAGAGTGGTAATACTGATCGAACGGGTAGCACACTTGACGAGACCGACGGACTAAAGTTGAAGCTTGAGGCGAACCTTGATGTCGAGATTGAGCTGAAAGCTAGCATCAGGGGTGATCTGACGTTGAGCCTGTTGTAAGTCCTCCCAATTTCCTATACCTCTTTACCTACATGGACCCCACCTGCACGTTTCCTATCGAATCCTTCTGCCATTTGATAACTTCAGAGAATAACTCCAGCTAGTGCATGATGGAGAGCGGGCTAGTGGGCTCGTCCTTCGTGTTCGAAATGATGCTGGGTATACTTCCATTGCTCGGCGATGAACTGCTTTCGTACCGGCGTTGGGTTGGAATTGGCGTCGTTTTGCATGACTGGAGTTCCTCCAGATTGTTGTTCGACTATCAAAAGAATCAAACTCTTTTAATCGCTCCACGTTGTCCTCCCGCTGGAAGCTACCTGTGCCGCGTCAACTGACCTTCGGTAGTTCGAGCTTGCTTCCCGATGATCTTCTTGGTGGACTTCTTAGTTGATTTCTGATTTGCTTTTCATCTATAGTGTGTATGTTATGTGGAGTCTGTTGGGCAATCACAGTCCAGTCGCCTTAGTAGCGGTGATGGAGTTTGTAAAGTTGTCTACGTGGAGCTCCTGTGATTTGTTGGAAAGCGTGCTTGTGTGACTTCTCCGCGAGACTTCAATTAGCGAGCCCTCGTATCGTCGAGCAATTACGACCTAACTGCAACCCACGTTTGCTGATTTATGCTCCTTGCCAAATCGAGACTCCGGCATTTTAAGATCAAATGTACTCCGTATAAGGTACCGGGCTAACTTTTCGGACGGAATACATAAGCCATGTCAAATACAATTCGCAGAAAGTATTCGCAGACCAGTCTTGTTTTGTACGGACGCTTAATCTCTGACGTCTCCCGCCTCAGCCCGACCTCGTATTCCCATTCCAATGGCAGCCACGTAGGCAACCATATTTATCACCTTTGTATTTATTTCCATTGACGAAATTGGGAATTATGAAGAATTCCAGCAATCCAGTCAACTCAACTGGAGACGATATAAGTGCCAGATTATTTTATTTGAACTCAGACCAAGCTAACTGCTCACAAATCTTCGGCGAACATAGCGGATCGGAGCCTGGTTCCCAAAGGGTTCATAATCCTCTTACGGACCTGTGAAGGCTGCATTGAATTGTATATTCAAGAAAATGAGCGAGCAACTGCTACCAAAACACTACCTCAGCGGTAAAACAATTGTCATCGCTGGCGGCGGTGTCGCGGGTCTCGCTTTCGCTGTTGGACTTAGAAAGTTATGGCCTTCGACTACAACGGCTCAACCCCCGACTCTGATCATATACGAAAGAGATACGGCAGAAGATGCCATCGGTCGCGAAGGCTATAGTCTGTCGCTGCGAAGCGATCCTCCAGGCGGCATTCAAGCCCTGCAAAGACTCGGTGTCCTCGAAGATATGATCGCAGCAAGCATCGAAGATGTCAACAAGAAAAATGGAGGCTTCTGCATCTGGGACAAAAAATTCAACCCGATATTGAAAGTCCGTGCTACTGTGCCGCCAGGTCTCCCCGTCGGCAGCCTGCGCATCTCTCGCCGTGGCCTGCGAAAGGTACTCGTCCAAGCCGCCGAAGCAGCCGGATGCAAGATTCACTGGGACGTGCGATGCACCGGCCTCAGCTCCACGCCGTCCTCTCCCGTCACCACGGTGCTCTCCACCGGCTCCACCGTCGCCTGCGATATGGTGGTCGCGGCGGACGGCGCGTCAAGCAAGCTGCGCGCCCAACTGCGCCCGCACGACACACTGCAGTTCCAGAACACCGTGGCCGTCGGCGGCACGGCCGTCTACCCGGTTGGGACGTCGCCGCCGGAGCCCGTCGACCGCGACTGGGGCCTCATGCCGCTGGGCATCAAGAAGTCGGCGCTGTTCTTCTCGCCCGTCAGCCCGAACACCGCCATCTGGAGCATGAGCTTCCGCACCGACACGCCCATCAAGGCGGCTAGGTCGCCCGTGCCGGATGATGTCGCCGATTGGGCTTTGAAGACGGCGAAGGAGCGCATCTTGGGCTTGCCGCCGCTCTACTACGAGCTTGTTGATCGAACCGATAGGAACACCATCATGGTGATGAACGCACGAGACAAGTACGCGTTCGGCCATGGACCGGGTGAATTGCCTGAGGAGTTCGGTCGGGGAAAGGTAGTCTTTATTGGTGATGCTAATCATGCTGTTACGCCGTTCGCTGGCAACGGTGCGAACATGGCGCTCTGTGATGGGTGGGAGCTAGCTGTGCAGTTACTTTCGGCAACGAGTGCTGAAGAAGCGGTGCAGCAATATGACAAGCTTGTTGTTCCCGAACGTAATAAGGTCGTCAGACAGAGCCACATCGGTATCGCAGTTGGACATGCCGAGGGTTGGAGGTTATGGCTGGCTCTTTTGTTCCTAAGAATTATGAAGATGCTCTTGTTCAAGTACGTCCACTAGGTGTCTAGCATTTGACAGAGAGGGTTTACTGACGTAGGCATCATGAAGTAATGTATTCTATCTGATTCAGGCACTGTTCAGGAAAATTGATTCTTGGAGACATCCTACAGCAGCATAGCCTTTGATCGGATGATTCGTGGGAACCTTAACATAGGTAAACGCCAGGTGGTCAGTGGTGTATTGAACGTGGTTCCTATGGGATGGGCTAACTTTGGTGAAATTCGACGAGATGTTTCGATATGTTTTCATTCCTTTTATCTTCATCACAAATGACAAGTACGGAAGAACAACTTACTAAGAGACTTATTGAATGAGATGTTCGTTCCAGGCTTCGTTGAGGCTATTGTCGGTCACGAATTCAAGAGTACTACGCTCAACATATCCGCTTTAATCACTATCCCATCGACGTTCTTAATTGCGGGTGAGCCAGTCTTATTGCTGCCTAGATTCTGTAACTGAATTCTTCGACCGGTAAAGAAACCCTAAAACAACCTCCAGGCTCAACAAAGAGAGCTTCGATGACTGAGTTCAGAATTATACACTTGGTAAGCCCTGCATTACTCGAGTACTCTGCCATGGCTACGAATAAGCATAAGAATACCGTGTGGTTGAACTTCTCGGCCCAAATATAGAGTACCTCTGTAGCTGCTAAGGCCTAGTGTTCTCGTTCAAGAACTGTATCCGACGATCGCAGATTAACTGATCCCTTGCATTCAGTTCATTCAATCCAAAGTTGCATAAACAGAAACAGCTCTCACACTTCGTAATCACCCTGACTAAGAGGAATAGCAAGCCTAGCGCTGCCAGTGTTGTCATTGAAGTAGACAATGACGAAGAACCAGAGTCGCATATGACAGACTACTGAAAGTAGTTTGGTGGATGAAGATGGATGTATCCACTAGATCTTGGAAGAGAAAAGAGATTTCCAGATCCTAGTTTTAAGGCTTTTGTGATGTTACATTTTTGAAATGCCATCTCCGTTGAGAACTAGAACTTCCGATCCGACCTACTCAGCTCCTCGAAATGATATTTTGAAATGAATGCGAGTCCAACGGCGACTCGTTTAGCATAGCGACATTGCGGTGGGGTTTCAAGGCTGCAATGGTGCTGTTATTGGCTTGTGATAGTTCTGCAAAGTTTCCAACGAATACGACAAGGACTGCCGCGTAAGCTGCCGTCATTGCAAGAAGTTCCGAATGTTTCGGCCTAGAGAATGGCCCAATGACCACTGGAAAGAGTAAGATGGAAATAAGCATTATGCCCAACTTCTGCGGATTGGAAATGTCGAGAAGAGTAAGCAGAGTGATCGGGATCATGAAGGTAGCAGTTGCCATCAAGGTTATCAAGATCTGAGCTAGTAAGTTGATTCTCTTGCGTGAGAATAAATGAATCACACGACTGTCTGTAGCTTGGCGCTGTTTAGGGTTTGCGAAAAGGCGCTGATTATTGTTTTAGTTTGAAATTACAGGAAAGTACACGAACGGAAAGTCTCTCTTACCTTCAGATGGCTGCTATGCGTCTTCGCAATTAGACCTTCAACAAACGCATGAAATGGAGAGTCTTGTTCGGGGGATAAGACGACAAAGTCATCTCTCAAATCGGCGAATTTGATCTCAGAGAGGACTATAGCCTTTTCATTCCAAAGATAGTTTCGCAACGCATAGTAATTGCGGTCGCTCGGTCGTTCCATTGCCTGAGATTTCTGCTCTCGAAAGAGAAGGTCATCTAAATGCCGTAAGACAAATATTAATGCGCTGGAAACATCCTAGCATACCATAACGCTCCAATTTCTTATCGATTTCATCGATTAGCTCCTCGCGCTCGCTGTGTTCTTTGCCCTCTTTGGTGGCATCTTCATGATCTTTGCGGATTGATTGAATCCTGTGGCGACGTTCGGTCCAGTCCATTTTGTCCATCTCACTCAGTTTTTGCTCTAGTTTCATTAGTTCAACCTCTCTGTGCACCATCAGTCTGTGGCGTAGGGTCCCGAATCGCCGATAAACGGGAAAGTTCGGATCCAGATTAAGAAACGCTGCAAGCTGAGGGTATCCTTGGGGATAGTCGTCCACTACAAGCGTTCATTAGTAATTCAAATTTGCACTCAGGGCACGCCAACGCACGTCGCTCGTATCTCACAGTCTTAAACCGGTCGTCGAACGTGTACATCTTCGGCTGGAACATCGATAAGGCTACTGCAGTGAGCCTTCTAAGGCTGAGCATTCGGACCAAGGCTAAAACTGCAGTTGAACCAGGAACACTAGCTTGAGAAGTAGTAAGTACTATGGGTCCAACGCAATGAAGCTGATTCTATGTACTTGAAGGCTTGGCCGTTGCCTCGCCATTCGAATTGCCTTCCTCCTCTGAGGGAGTATGTGGTGATTGATCGGTCATAATTGAGGTAACGTCAAGGAACAAATCCCCATTGTTTCCGTCTGCTGGGGGTTTAAAGGCGAGTTGAGGAGCTCGCCTCTCCCGAAGCTCAATACTATCTGCCATCGTGTTGTTAATTTCACTGGTAATATAGGCAAAACGCGAGGAATCCCTCAGCTAATAAAAGATATCCATTTCACTTACTCTTCGAGGCTGAAAGCTACAGTGCTACTGGTCTGGCATCAACAGGGCGACCACTACCATTGACTTAATCCCATGATTGACGTTGAGTTGAATGGGCAGACAGACGTGGCCAGCTGCCAGTTTTCAATGTGCGTGTGCCTTGCGTCCCACCGGGAAAACTTAGCGGCCCAGGCTGATATGCCGACAATTTCCTGTGCCCCATCAAAGAGCGTAAAGTTGGTGGGGCGAATCAAATGCTGGTTGGAGAAATGTGGCAGAGCGGTGTTGCAGCACTCGGTTTCGCATTGGTTTGACAAGAATTTCACAAGCTGGACGCTTTGACCTACCATCGGGTAGCACGGAGGTCGGAGAAGGCAAAAACAAGGCAAATGCGGCATATATCAACGCAGCGAAGCTAAGCGAATTGCTAAGGCCTGACATTTGTTTTCCAATAATTGGTGCGTCTCTATGTAAGCCATTTGTGGGGCGGAGCATGTGACGGGATCAATCGCCGATAACAAACACACAAAGTTTGAAAGCTCAGTCAAGGCTGTCCTCATTAGCCCATACCCTCTCGGTAACATTTTTCTCTACCGTTTGCTGTACCCACCGGGAGCTCAACAGTTGATCACTGGCCCTGCGAAGTTTCATCTTGGTATACATGTCTTGGGCGATTGGGATCTTTCAAGTGTAGCCGGTTAGCATGCGCGTGCGCTTATTGCGTTCGATGTGGACTCACCAGAAGTGTCCACGTAGTAGTATTTCTGGCGCTGGTAATCAAATATCCAAGGATTGGTCCTTTGTTGTCCTGAATACGGAGTAAATGGTGTTATTGGAGGATTACTTGATAGAGAGGGCTGGAGTGCAGTTGGCGGCCATTGCCCACCATCAGCTCTATAACTTGTGGAGCTGAGATTAGGCTGACGGTATGCTGTTAAGCTGTCACCGAGTCTAACAGGATTAGACGTATAAGGTTCTCCGTACGTTTGCGATCGGGGGACGAAATTGGGGTCGTTAGAATAATTCGTGACGTCTGTCATATTTGCTTCCGGTGAAGGGCTACAAATGTATGGATTATGAAATGGATCGTTACAAGTCGGGTGCATCCTCCCGCTGTTTTCGTCAGGGAACTGAACACCATTTTAGTTTCTATCAACTGATGTTTGGATGTCGCAATTACCGATGTCGTTCCTGTTGTATTAGGCGTAACGCTTGAGTTATCCCTTGTTTGTGTTTTTCTGTAGGAACCGCTATCCCCCGAGGGTTTGAATTGCTGTGTGTAAGACATATTGTCCTGATTCGCAATGGCTTCCTTCATTTCCTCGGTGTAGCCTCCCTTACGTCTGCGTAGCGACCTACTGCCTAGCTCCTTATCCATTCTGAGTGTTAAGTGGATAATGAAAAGGGTTCAATGTACAGAGAGGGAGAAACGATTCAAAGTGAGTGAGGACATCATGGGCTCGTACTCTGTGCTCTCTTATACGTGCATTTATCAGCTCTGTGCGTGGAAGCCATCATGCGGCAAAAACACAGCCCAATCTTGTACTATGACGACCATTAGAGGTATGAAAAGTGACATATTGCTCCGGTACCCTCCTCAACCTTTTAAGCTGATGGAGGGCAGCACGGACCCAGGAGAAGCCCAATCAACTGCAAAGGACTGGGATAGAAATCATGCGCGAGTTATCAAAGCTGGGCAGCCATACGCATTGATGCGCTTGTGCCAGCCTCCGAGCCTTCACGCAAGGCAACGGGCCGCCTTGTATTTCTCCAGATTCCGGGAACTCTCGAGCTTCGTATTTTCCTGTGAGCACTCCACGTAGCATCGCATGAAGGAGATCACGCCAGTACCGGGCAAACAGGCAATGTGAGCCCCTGTAGACGTGACAATGACCAACTAAGTCGTAAGTGGATCGTGAAGTCCGTTAAGCGGCATTCCTGCAATGCAGGTAGCCCCTTATGCCTCAAGGACTGTGGCTTTTTTGCGCTGCATCGGCATTTTGGAGCTGGCGAAGTGCAAGGAGTCACTCATGACGGAAGAACTCGAACACGAACGTCGCACAATCTACAGCCGACCCCCAAATGCCAACTATACAGTATGGCTACGAGTGACCTGTACATGTAGGAGAACAAGGTTGAAGGTACGCTCACCTCCATTGCTTGCCATCGGATTAAAACTGGCTCTTCTTGTCTTCAAAAGTTTGAGCAAGGCCGAAATACGATGCTGATGAGAAGGGTGGTGGCGCGTGGTTGTGATCTTTTTGCGGCTAGGAGATCATTGCTCGCCCTGCATCGTTCCGCGTTCGACCGCAACAATCCCTTCTCTTCCGAGATTTGATATAATCCCTTCATTAAGTCTTCAGAAAAAGCGTATTCTAAACCCACAGGTGCATTATGAATCGTAATTTCTCGCCGAGAACCTAGAGAGATGATGTGCACCTTATCAACTTCGTCTGTGGCGTTATCAAGACCATTCTCATTATGGAAACTGGATCCGCGATGAATTCCGGACGTAACGCAGGAACAGGACTTCAGTCAGCCTCCTAGGGACTTGGAATCAATGATACTGTTCTTTTAGATCGTTAGTTCGGTACTTTCTTTCTACATCTCCTACCTGTTCCAAACTTTCGAGTTCGCGTCACAATTGTACATTACATCCAGCTTGAAGTCTTGGCGGTTGCTTTCTTCCTCACCTTTCATGCCTTTACATCCTTCATAATGGCCATTGAAGACGTTCTATCGGCTTAGAGCGTTTGCTCGAAGACAGACGCAGCGTTCATTCTCGTATGCTCCGTCTTTTGCTTGCCAATCATCCCTGCAGTGGGTTTGGGCTACTCTGGATACTCCACACGTCGTAGTGGCCTCGCATCATTCATGCCAGCAATTCTCTCCGTGTCCGTCTGTTCTATCCAGTGGTTTTTGATCGGATATACGCTGGCCTATAGCGATGGCAAGGCAGTCATCGGTGACTTCAAGTATGCATTCCACGAAACGTGCTCTCAGAACCCGTTGGCACCATCCCGGCAATCCTCTTCAGCGAATTCCAACTCATCTTCGAGGCAACTGTATGTGTCATTGCTGTTGAAGGAGCTTGCGAACGTGGTCGCTTGTTACCAATAATTCCTTTCATCTTTTTGTGGGCAACATTCATTTACGACCCGCTGGCACATATGGTATGGTCCGAGAATGGGTTCCTCGCCTCTCTCGGCGCCCTGGACTTCGCTGGTGGAACTCCAGTGCATATATGCTCTGGCGCAACGGCGACTGCCCTCAGCTTGTACCTGTCTTATCCCATGGGGCGATCTCGGAAGTCGTCGAAACGAACACCTGGTCACCTGGCATTGCACAGGCCTCACAACTCGATGTGTCAACTTCTTGCAATGGTCGTAATCTGGGGATCATGGTTAGCTTTCGGCGTAGGAACGACACTATCGCTCAACTTCAAGTCCGTCATGGCCATGTGTGTGACGAATCTGTGTGCGTCTGCGGGAAGCCTGACCTGGTCTTGTATTACATACTTCGAGACTGGAAAGTGGAGCCTTGATTCGACGTTCATGGGCGCTATTGCTGGACTCGTACTCATAACTCCCGCCGCTGGATTTATTGACATGCCCACCAAGCTTCTTCTTCGGCTTCTTCGGTGCTGTTATCTGCCGACAGGCACTTCGCTTCAAGTTCACGGACTTTGCTAGAAGGATACGATGGGTGGATAATGGCGATACATTTGCGACGCATTGCGTTGGAGGCTTCGTCGGTACTATTGCAACGGGCTTGTTTGCGCGCAAGGAGGTTGCGGCATATGATGGTGCCACCGAGATTGCCGGCGGCGTAATCTTTGATGGAAATATGAGGCAGATTTGGGTTCAGATCGTGGAGGCATTGATTGGCTTCACATGGTCTTTCATTGGCTCGTATTTGATTGCGCTTCTCATCGACAGTATACCGGGGCTGGAATTCTTGGCCGAAGATGAGTGAGTGCTCTTCGATTACCCTGGCTTGTGTTCGCGTCTTGAGCGGACTGCTAACTATTCGCCCAAATAGAGACGTTATTGCGGGTATGGATGCCTTTCAAATGGATGAATCATTGTATGAGGCGCAGTGGCAGGGCGAGGAAGACTATCACGCATTCGCGAAAGGCAACATCGAATTGGAGTGAATGAATGCGCCAGAGAGAGCTAACCGGCTTCGATGGCTTTGATTAGGCCAGACGGTAATGTTCTTCAACGCATCAAAGCTCGACAAGCGCTTGCGGAGGACTGAATCATTTTAGATGAGAAGCATGGATTGTCACTGCCTCTCCTGGCAAAGAAGATGCATGTTAGACAGTAAGGAAGTAGGATTCAAGATGCTTTCTTCGCCGTTAAAGAAACCCTTGCGTCGAAAACTCATGTTCTCATTTCGAAACTATAACTCCACGAAAGTACCCAGGTCCTGCATCCAGGTTTCAACTCCAAGGTTGACGAAATTTGCCATCGAAAGCACTATAGCGGTCGAACGCTACCAGCTACATCCTGCTATCAGATTGTTTAAACTCTCTCTCACTCTCATGCCGTAACAGCTTTGTATCCCTTCTCGTCAATACTCTCCATGCGTACATCGGTTGGTTCTTGAATAGCATCCTCGATGTGCTTGGTATGACCAGGATCAACATTGAGATCGGAGACTCTGTGAGTATCCAAAGACTTGGCGTTGTAGAAATTGGCATAGAGCGGGAAGACCCAGGCGCAGACGTAGAAGGCGGTGGGAATGGCCATAGCCTTGTGGAAGTTGCCGGATGAAGTTGCCAGCGCACCGGTCATGGGTGGGATAGCAGCACCGCCGGAAATGGCGGCGACGAGCATGGATCCACCGCGCTTCGTGTGGCGACCCAAGCCGCGGAGCGAGAGAGTGAAGATGGTAGCGAAGCATGCCTATTTTTGTGTTAGGTTTGATTACATATGCAGCGGGTAGCCCTTGACTTACGGATTCGAAGCAGAGGAGAAGGATCAGCATTGCGACTGACGCCGGACCATGGGAACAAGTCGCCGCAAGAGCAAAGACAAAGCAGAGACCCAAGTACACAGCGAGGAGATAACGAGGTTTGATGGCAGGAATGGTGATCAATAGTGCGGCGAGGAAACGGTTGAATGCGTAGAGTCCTTGTCCAACGGCAAGCAAGTTTGAGGCCGTAGAGGCAGAATATCCGGCTTCTTCAGCGAAGTTGATGAAGTCTAGGGAATTGTCAGCAATAGGTCATGTGAAAGGCACCAGCTAACTGAGGCGACTAAACGCTCAACATTCGTGCTCCAGACCACTTCGAGAACTTGCAAAGCAAGGTCTCACGTTGTGGATAAACTGCTCGAGTGTTGAACCGCCCTAATCTCTGTTTAACTTACAGTTTGCGACAGCAACCTGAGCACCAACGTAGCAGAATTGTGACCACACGCCGAGGAACAGGTTAATTTGCTTGTAGAATGGGCCGACGTCTCGCTGCTCGATCTCGTCTTCCTGGGCGTGCATATCCGCATCCGTGACTTCAGGCATTGGCGCCAACCAGAAGAGAATGATCAGAAGTGCGACAAAGCAGGCAACTCCAAGGTAGACGTATTGAACGTTCTTCAAGCCTTGCTTAGTGTCGACAGTCTTGGCAAAGAAGACACGGGAGGCCAGAAGTGGTGCAACGAAAGAACCGACACCTTGGATGCCCTGAGCTAAATTCAAGCGGATCTCAGAGTAGCGTGGTGGGCCACAGATGGATAGGAAGTTGTCTGCACCTGTTTCCAAAGTGCTGAGGCCGGCACCGACGACGAACATAGACCCACAGAAACCGCCGAACGAAGCCTTGACTCCAGACGGCCAGAACAGAAGGCAGCCAACTGTGAGAACAGCGAGGCCTAGAGAGATGTAAGTCTCCGAATTTTCAATCGTTCTTTGAATGGAAGAACGTTTTCCGCTCTGTAATCATACCAGTCATGAAAGTGACACGGAAACCAAATCTGCGAAGAATCCATCCAGAGATCGTCAACGGGCAGAGGAAGTAGGCTCCGAAATAAGCAGCTGATAGACCAGATGCCTTTGATGCGGTGATTTTGAGATCCGTCTGGAAGTGAGAATTCAAGACATCAAGAAGTCCATAAGCGAAGCCCCACAGGAAGAAAAGAATCGTGACTATTTCGATATCAGCTTTGCATCGAGTACTTGATATTGAAGATTCGTACCCAGTGTGCAAGGAAGCAGAGACTGCTTGAGTGTCAGGCCGACACCCTCAGTGATGGCTTTGTCGTCGACGATAATTTTGCGTTGATACCAACCCATCTTGGTTACTCTTTATTGGCCTCAGTTTTCAAAGGCGAAGTGTAAAGTCGAAGACGAGATAATAGAGAATTTCAACTATCAAGAATCAGACTTTTCGAAAAGATGCAGGTCAGCGAGCCGTTTCTCGATGGGAACAGAACCTAATTATCCCGTCGACTCACCCACGACACAAACTTAAATCTTGAAGTTGGACTGGGTTTTGAAATGCGGCGCACCTCCTATCGTTGTGGAGACTGGGGTATTCGGTGGAGAAGAGGCCGAGAATATCAAGCTACACGGCACAACGGACGGCATCCTAGCGTTACAATTTTGACCGACTGGGGTCAAGCTGGAAGATTTGGATGGTTGACGGACGATCAAGAACTAAGATCCTGGATGGGAGCATGCTCGGGTGTCGGGGTATTGCTTTACGAAACTTGGGGGACGTCGAGCATGTGGAGGGATCGATCCGTGTTCGAACCGAACCTGTGGAGGACGTGATGAGATCTAATTGTGGGGAAGGGTCAAATTGAAAGCCTTTGGCGAGCAGGCTTTCCGTATTGTTTTCTGGCACATGTCGCAGTGTGCATATCTGTGGTCCGTCGCAGGAATAAGACTATTGTGGCTGGATACGAGCGCAGCAAAGCACGCCGAGGAAGAGACCGCCTCTTAGCCAACAGTGAGAGCTAGCACAGGGTTTCTGTTTGATTTTCTGATGATTGGCCTCTCCATGGAGGCAAAGTGCACCAATATGTTCTAGAAATAGGGATCGAAGTTTTTCCTTTTACCTGTCGGCGGCGACGATTGTCGGATGAGACGGTTTGCAGGATTCGGCTTATCCTGAGGTCGCAGCGAAGAATTTTCGGAGACATCCGAAGCCGTCGACATCGAATACAAGCTTACTTGACGAGCCCAATACTCCATCCTCACTACATATTGATGATAGTACGCGCGGAATGAGGAGTTTTCTCTACCGGCTTGTCTGTGAGATGCTCATCCAAGCCATGGTCTTTCTGAAAATCAATTTACTCGTCGATTTCGTCAGTGCGATTCTAGATCACGGTATCACAGTACTCTACATTGCCTAAACAAATGAGGGAAAGAGCTCTAGGATTCGTTGTGTAGCATTTAGCTATCTACACCTTCGTCAGTACCAAATTCAAATCATTTGATTACATTTCGTTTGATTCCAGAAGTTGCTTTGGCTTCAGCACTGTTTGCTCCAACTTACGAAAGACCATCAATAGATCCAGAGCATGAATTCAAGCCACTCAAGCTAGGTACTCGAACAGACTTGAAGCTTGCCAAGAGGTCGGTGTAATGCAACCCGTGAGACTGCACAAACATCAACGCCCTCGGTTGTTGTCGTGCTATGATTGCCTTGTCTTCTCGTCGACTCAAATCAGCCGCGCTTAATGACCAGGAGAACTGCGCTCATTCGACACGGAAGACGGCCTCCTCTCGAACTCATTCTTCAATCCTTCTGGGTTGTAAATTCACTTCAACTAGTCTCATTCTCAATGTCTCGGTTCCGCCCATTTTTCAATCGTACAAGCGGAAGGAGCACGGGATCGTGTAAAGGCTTCTAAAGGGCCTTATGTGTACAGTCTGCGAGACCACACAGGTTTTAAATCTTGAATAAAGACATATCTAGATTCCATAAGTTTATGCTATTCTTTTGTTACTTTTGCGATGGCTTTCACGCTTTCTTGTCCTTCCCTTTTCATCCAGTCAAACTACACCACCAGGTCTGGCCCACTCTCCAAGTTCGAAGGCCACTCTTCTCACACTACCCTCTTCCACCTTTCCGCCGCCTTTCACGATGAAGGTCCCCAGATCTTCTCTTATTTCAACGGCTGGTCTACTGAAACCAGGAGGAGCAGCCGTGTCAGGCGGATCCTCAGAGCTTCTGACATACACCGTGAAGTCAGGGCCCACAATGCCTCTCCACAGCGTGGCAACCCACTGCCAGTGATCAGCGGGAGAATAAGTATCGTTGATGGGTAGCGCCGAAGCCCAGACATTGGACGTGTGGAGGGTGTAGTGCGGTATGACGAGCAAAGGGATCTTGCCACCAGCAGCTTGGCGGTCACCAGCGTCTAAAGGTGACGGTGATATAGCCGGCGGCGAAGTAGCGGTCCTTTTGGGCGAGACAGTACTGTCTTCGACTTCAATGTCACCATCGCTATCGTATCCTCGGCTTTTGGACTGCACCTCGCTACTTCGAAACACGCTGTCCCTCCTCGCAGCATCTTCGCTGCCGCTCTCCCTCCCAGCCCTCTTCTCCCCATCACTCTCCACATCCATCTCCTCGCCCTCACTCACCACCTCCCCCGTCAAAAACCGCACCATCTCCGCCCTCTTCCCATGCCACTCGCTCACAACAGCCATGTAGTCAGCGAAGCCGACCGGGCGACACGGGTCGCGGGGGCCGGGCACGACGCGGACGTCGAAGTCGCGGGCGAGGAGGCGGCGCAGGCCATTGCAGAGCGCGTCGAGGGCGCCGCGGTCCTCGCCCTCGAGCGCGACGATGGCGCCGCGGTGCCGCGGGCCCGACCATGACCGCGCCGCCCCTCCCAGCGGCGCCGCCACCGTCCGCAAAAGCTTGATCTTCGCTACCGTGTTCAGGCTCATCACTTGCGCTGGCAGGTCGGCGGGCGCGCTCGGCGGCCCCGTCTGCAGCGGCGGCAGCCGCACGTCTGTTGTCAGCGTCGCCCGCCGTGGTGCCGGCGGCAGGCGCGCGGAGGGTGGCGTGGGGGGAATGCCCGGTCTGCTGGTGGCCTTGCCGTTGCGTGCGGGTGGCGGGGGCCCCATGATGGGTGCCAGTCGCGTCGAGATTCCATTTGGTGCATGAGTGCTAGTGAGCGGGGAGTTGAGTGTGGTAGGTGTGCGGCTTGGTTGCGTGGCGGAGTGTGGAGGCTGTTGGTGGCCATATGGTAGGCTTCGGCGGCGTGAGGCATCGACATCCGTAACGCTGTTTGAGTGTGCACGCCGATGATCCAGGTCACCAGTCCAAGGTCTTCCAACTTCGTTTGACACGATGGTGTTGTTCCCACGAGGACTAAAGCCCGCGGGATAAGGACTGAAGCGTCGATACTTCAAGTCTTGCATTCCCTCTTGCAACATGCTTGTCATTTGAGTGTAGCTGGGTCCAAAGTCGCCAGCTCGTGGACTTGATAAAGAGAGATTCGCGACTTGTGGCATGTATTGATTCGTTCTAATGCCTTCGTTGCCAGTTGACTCGGGATCTGGGCTGGTAACAAAGCCTAATGGCGAGGTCAAAGGACTGCCGCCGCCAATGATCGTGCGTCCACCGCACTTGCTGCAGAGAAGAGGTTGGAAAATTTCAGTTGGTCTGGATGAAGCAAAACCACGATTTGCTTTATGCTTGGGACGAAAGCGGTAGTCTGGGTATAACTGAGCGTGTCGAGCCTTTTCTTCCTGCATTCCACAATAAGTGTAAGTTCGTCTCGATGAAGCCATGTAGAATTCTGACCTCAGCTAAGAGTTTCCACTCGCTCTTGACAGATTCGGGTTCAGCTTTCCAAAGCTCTCCAGCTCTTTTACTAATCTCAGGGTTAGGGAGACCTGGGTGCTGACCGAGGATTTCGGCTTGATAGCGCTGACGGTAGAGTATGAAAGCTGCAACGTAATGGTTAGCGTGTCGATTTCTAATGCCATTTCCTATCTAAAGGCCTATGCAGTGGCATTTCTAAAGAAATGCAACTTACCGTTCCTAGGTCTAGGTATTTTGGGATCTGGTTGACAGAGGCAGATGTGAACCAGCGAGTTCCCAGGACTATGGGAGGGTCCAGTTGCTCCTGAGTCCTCACGAATATGTTTTGAACGACTTTTATCTTGTGGGTCCTCCTGGTTATCTAATTGAGCAATAGTTGCTGCTCGCTTCCGAGAAGTCATACACGCTGAGATTGAGTCAAGTGGCCGAGAGACTTCACTATCCGTCAGCTCAGGCTGTGAGAATTGTAAGCCTTTCGGTGATGACTGTGATGTCTGGTTTTTAGTCGTATGCTGGGTCAATGGCCGAGTGGAGAGACGCATGGATCTTCTTGACGGTTTGTTATTTTCTTCCACGGCGGTACCAACGTCATATACCGGATCCGTTGTTTCGGGGCGTATATTCTGGGACCTACGAGGCGACGTACGTCGGGAAGTAGCAGTAGATGAATCTTGGTTTTGGTTCTTCATTGTCTTTAAAGGCGTCTACCTTTAGGTCGACGAGCCACTATTGTCAACAGAATACAAGAGATAACTTTGTACTGCAACCAGGTCTGCTTAGATGAGGCCAGCTTGGCTGAAAGACGAACGGTAGGATTGTTCTCCTGTCTGCGCTCAGTTAAGATGGAGACTGAAAGAGAAAAGAGTTCCGTACGCGGTATCAGCACGTTGCACCATACCTTGCTCAATGGGATCTTCGGTCTTTGTTCCAAGGGAGTGCACCATTCCAGGCTGAAATCGGAAAGGTGTGTTGTTGTAAAGGAGAACAAAGAAGGGACAGCCTAAGCCGGAATGTGGCGTGTTGAGACAACGAGAATCCTTTGTGAATTTCAAGAAGCGGTGAGAAATGCAGTCGAGAGAATACTCTATTGACTATCGCGCGATATTGGTTGGGTATCCTGCGATTCGTTCATCGTAACATCTATCCCTTGAAATCTTAAGACCCTGCGAACGCCTGCAAATTGCCATGTTCAATGCTGTAGGAACTCATGAATCAAAATTACCGGAACCCAGGTGCAAGCGGTTCAATCAGATCCTTACTGTCGATAGCCTCATTCCCGTCTGTGGTGGAATTGATGGTTGTTTGTGGGAGGGCTTGCGCGTTTGCCCAGTCATTTCTCGCAAGCATCTTCGCGACACCCTGGCCGAATAGCTCGTGTGCTTTCGATCCAAGGTGCGTGTCATCCCTGGAAGTAGCGTTAGCTTTTTTCATCCATCGGATACGCCGTTGTCATTACCAAAACAAGTACTGGTCTGGCCGATCACATGGATGGACTATATCTGTCTCTTCGGCAAACGAATCGTTGGTCTCATTTGGCTCCCAGTGAGAGCCTCTTAGACACGAATGAGAAACGTCTTGAAACTCCGGTACACCTACACCAGCTTCAATTGAATCGGTAATGCCTAGAGTGAACAGTTGTTGCCATCGAATCTTATCAACAATCCAAGCGTCAAGGTCTGGAACGAAGAGCTGGGCATTCTTCCATGTCGATGCTCGTTTGATGAGTTCCATGTTCCAGAACTTAATTAGATACACCATCTTGTGGCCTTCTTCGGAGGCTAGCGCCGTTTTCTCTTTCAGGGTTAGGTCGTATCTGAATCGGGGGGCAAAAGATAAGTCCCATAAGCCTGGAAGTACAAAACGAGGCTGAACGGATGCATGCTCAGTAATTAGATCGAGCTGAGCGAATAGGTAGTCCAGACTGGTAAGAATGGCTGATTGAGCTTCTTCGCGGCTGAGCATCGCGTACTGCCACATATCCCAGTTGCCGAAGAAAACTGTGAAAATCAACTCTTCCTCGACATCTAAGTCTTGATAACTTCGATTCTCTTCATGTTTGATCCACTGCTTAACTTGATTTCCAAGATCAGGTAGCATTTGTTCACTGGAAATTGTGGTAATGTTGGACCGAATCGCCGCATCCTTGTACACTTCATTGTGGATGACGGCGCCATGTCGGACATAGCCATCCGGAGCAGGCCAGCTGCGGGCGTAGTTTTCAAGACTGTCGCAGAGAATTTCATCGCAGAGAACTTCACTCCATCGTTTGCCTTCGTCAGGGTCTCGGATCAGGGCTAGGTCGTCGCCAGGTGGATCAACCTGGTAGATGCCTGTATCGCTGAAGGAATCGCCAAAGACAACGAGTCGTCGGCGAGAACCGTGCCATGCCTTGTAAATGCGGATAGGGACGTGTAGTGACGGGTAAACGAAGGAGAAATATAGACAGGTGGAGACGACAAGAGCGACGAGAAGGTGGAGGCGTAGTCTTCGCCGCAAATGAGTGAACATTCTACGATAGTACAAACATAAAACAGAAGAAGCAACCTGTCTACGTACACACGAAGACTCAGGTTGCGACAAGACGAGGAGGTGTAGGACGGCTTTGAGTTATAGATCTGATAAAGTAGGGAGAGCGAGGAAGGAGTGACAGGTGGAAGAATGCAAAGCAGACGAATGGGATTCTAAGAGAGGGGACACTGTCGCGTGTGCGTGTACCAAAGATCGTCTAATGCAATCAGTCTAATGCGACGGCGTCCCTGTATTGGAGTTATGACGGTCATGGAGCTTACGCAGGCGCTGGATTGCGCGTCCATCTGGTCCCGCTCTCCTACCCCTTCAGCACCGTCGACTCATGGTGAAGCCATCGGTTCACCGCCATGGGAACACCAACACACCATTGGACTGGTCTGTGGTCTGTTTGTTGCGGTGTCAGCCCTTTGACCAAGATCAAATGGAGATGACAAGGTCAAACTGATTGATTAGATGACCTCATAAGACTCGTCGCTAAGGGCAATAGCTCTCAATCTCGCAGACGCCACAAAGCTTGGGCTTGATCGCACCCAGACCGGTAAAAATTCTTCGCTGGCTTTGCAATCCCACAGGCACTCCGTAATTCCCTGTAGATTCGGTAGATTCGGAAGCCGTTTGTCATACGAGCAATTCATGGGGTCAATTACTCCTCAGTGGTCAGGGAAAACAAATGTCACCGAGAGGTAGTGAAGTGCGGCAGTACTCCTTAATAGTCAACGCTTCCGTCAATTGGGATCACGTTCCTGATTTGCAGTGCTTAATTACTTCTCTAATCAAGCTCCGGCTCTGCATAGTTGACTCTACCAGATCTTTGACTCCTTCGCGACACCTTGACCGGCAAGGCAAGAGTTTTCTCTTCAAAATCAAGTGCCTCCTCAGCTTCGCTAGTTGACGGCGTAGAAACGGCATCTTTTTTTCTTCTCTTGCTAGGCGCCTTCTTTGCCCTCTCTATAGATTTCAGTACCGTAACCTCCTCTACCACCTCCCCCGCTAGCTTCGCCTTCCCTCTTCTTGGTGTCTTGGCACTTGCGTCAACGGCTTCGTCAACATCCTTCTTTTTGAGTTCCCTCTTCTTTGGCCTCAGCCAATCTTCCATACCTGGTGGCCAATATACACGATGGTCAGGTCCTCCCATACCCACCTTCTCCTCTGGAACTAGCACCGAGCGTTCGTTCTCAGTATCCTCGTCCACTCTCTCTTCTCCTTTCTTGGCCTTCTTCGTAGTTGGTGAAGCCCTTTTCTTAGCCTTTAGCGGCTTGTTCTCGTCATCACGTACGTGTGGAATCATATCACTGAATAAATCGTAACCAGGAAGCTTGAATGTCCGCATCAGCTCAAACACTGCCTGCTCCTTGTCTTTCGCTTCAATCATTAGGTCCATATCAGGTGCGCAAGGCGGTAACGTCATAACTCTGGGACTGTGCTTCCTTCTCTGCATCGGCGTGATGGCGGTGGGTGTCTGTTCACTGTAGTGCATCTTCTGGGTGATGCCTTTCCGTGTCCACGTTTCGCGAATGACTGGGAACAGATCCATAATATCCTTCGTACCCTCTCTGACTTTCGACTTCTCAAAGATAATGTTGTGATGGTGGAAGTCCAGCACCAGCGGAATGTTAAGCTCCTGGCAGATAGGCAACAGATCGTGCACGCTCCAACCCACGTCGTCGTTCTCCAGGACAAGTCTTCTTTTGATGCTGTCGCTCAGCTTCGCATAGTTCTTTCTGAACCGCTGCAGCGTCTCCTCCTTGCTCCCAAACGTGCCACCCATGTGCAAGATCATAACGGCATCACGATTCTGTTGCTCAGGCAATTTCAACAGACTCAACATCTCATCATGGTACTCGAGGTCACGCACAGCGTTGCGAATGACTTCGGGTCGGGGGCTGCCCAACTGCGTGAACTGGCCCGGGTGTGTTGTAACGCGGTGACCCAGATCTGCAATGACCTGTCCAGCCTCCGCCAGCGCCTCGCTCGCAAATGGCGCCAGCTTGTATCCGTACTCTGGATGCGACGCGAAGGGAAACATCTCGGAGCTCAGCCGCATGAAGCGAATGCCGAAGCGTTCGTTCCACCGCACCATTTTCGTGATGTCGCGCGCGTTAGTGAGACCAAGCGCTTCGACCCATTTCTGGCCCATTCGAATGTCCGCCGGCTTTGTTTTGTCAGGTCGGTTGCGAGTTGGGTGCTCAGGTGCGGATGGGTCACGCAGAGGGTGTCGGTGTTCTAGGATCGAAGCGATACGGCAGGTACGGGAGCTGAAGACGGGTGGGTTTGCGTTGCGGAGATAGGTGTTTAAGCAGGCCTATGTGGAGAATGAGAGTCAGTTCCTTCGGAAGGGCGATAATGAGAATGGTAGCGTCGTACATAGCCTAGCCTTCCTTTCCATGGAAGGGGGAGGTATTCGCTGTTGACGGGTGGAGGACGAGAGAGAGCCTGTGTGATTTCTGCTTCGTTCGCAATCTCCTCGCTTTCAACAGCAGATTCTGCTAGTTCTTCGGCGACGTCTTTCGGCAGCTGCTCTAGCACATGTGCCTCTTCAGCCTCCGGTATATTATCTTTCTCTCTTGATGCTGCCATCTTTTTCTTCTTGGGTGGTTCTAGATCGACCTGCTGGGAGATCAACTGCGTAACTGAGCGGTTCAAAGCGTCTGCTGGCGATATGGGTAGATCCATCGGCACGTTCGTTTTATTCCGTTGTGATGCAGTCTTCCTAACTGACGATGCTGTCGGAGGAATCGCAATTGGTGGCAGTACGGGTATAGGATTGCCAGCTACTGCGTCGACAACGGTTGAACGCTTCCTCTTAGCCATAATCGAAAGTCTTGTGCCAGCTCGTAGACGTGCACGAGTGCAGTACAGAGTAGGCGGGATGGGCGTTTTGGAGAGGAGAGAACGACGCATTAAATTGGATGGTTGAACTTGAGTCAAGGAAAGACGGGAATGAAAATCGCATTTTAACGAGAAGAAGACACTAAGCAAGATGGATGACGCTTGGTGAAGATCTAGAGAGCAGATGAGTATAACTCGCGATCGTGGTACCTCTAAGCTTGGGCTTCTTTCCCCTTTCGCGACGGAGATCGCGTGTCGATCGCGCGTCGGTGCAATCGCCGGAATTCGCCCGCTCCACCCAATTGTCTACAATATCTTCACTAATGTCGCAATGTACGTATTTTTGTCTCTCATCATCCTTTCAATATAATCGTATGTGAATGTCAAGCTATGCCATCGGATTTTATGGTTCCCTACACTCCCCTAGAGGTTATCAGATCGCTGAAAACTTTTCGGTATCTCGAGAGGCAGTCGAACTGAAGAGCACCGGATCCCACAACTTTTGCTACTTGAGGGCAACGAAGTTGTAGCAATAGCGCAGCACCATAGTAGCCTACTACTACTGGAACTAAGAGGTCTTCGAATTTGCACCCTCACTACAGCCAAAATCAACGATGGTGCCCATAACCTCACCTTCCTCCATGAGCCACTTTCTATAAGCCGGCAATTGACACCATATGCTACCAAAAGCCTGGACAGACGCCATTCTTTGTGATCCGGAATCTGTACCAATGTGAACAAGATACAGAAGGAAAAGGAGACAGAAGAGATGATGATTGATATGCTCTCCATCACCGGTTTCAGCGCCCATGATTATCCTATCCGTCAATAGGAATGAATCCTGGCAAGCTACGAACCCTTGAAATCCAGCTCTTTACAGCCGGATAAGGATCTAGCGAGATATTTCCCGTAGGAGCAAGAGCTACATAAGCAAAAACCGCAACGTCAGCAATCGTCGGCCTCCCCAGTGCAAGCCACTCGTTTTCACAAAGCGTCGTTTGCAAAACCTCGAGAGATTTATATCCTTTGGTTGTAGTCATAGCCAATATCTGTTGCCTACTCGTCGAATCGCCTTTTGACGCGAAGTTGACGATGTAACGAGCGGTGGCGATACCAGTTTGAATCCAGCTGGCAGCAAAAGCAAGCCAATCGACTATCGTGGCTTGCTCGACGACGTCGTTGGACCAGAATGACGAAGGCGTCTTGTTTGTATTAGGATCCGAGCGCAAACCCGCAAGATAAACCAGTATAGCAGCGGAGTCTGTGAAAGTTTTTTCGCCGTTCACAAGGACAGGTATTGTGCCGCGGGCATTCATCACCAAGAACTCTGGTGATTGTTGTTGATCGTTGAGGTAGTCTATTTCGATAAGTTCCAGCTTGATATCCAAAAGAGCTGCCAGAAGGCGCACTTTGTAGCTATTGCCAGACGCTTTCCATGTGTATAGCTTTGGAAGTTCTTCCATTTCGATGATGGTTTGTTACTAGGTAGTAATGAGCGACACCACGGTCTTGACCCGTTTGGATATATAAAAGACGTAAAAGGGACAAAATACTATCGCAAATTCAAAAAGATGGAATTTGAACGCCTCCCCCTACTTTCCGGTCAAAGCAATTCTGAGATACGTGTCTACTGTACGGAGTACATGCTACTAAATGCCGGTTCCGGTGTGTGAGGACGCCGGTTTGACGCCGGCAACGGTCCGATCTCTCCAAATGTCAAACCAATTATGGGACTACTCTTCCTTTCGAAATTGTATAATGGTTGGAAGCTGCTACCCTACTCTCTTTTTCAAACATTAATTAATTATTACATGCATGCCTGCGTAAATTCATACTCGCCTTTGGTCCATATTAGGTTTTCTGGGCTCTATGGAGAAGACGCTGACCGAAGCTCCTTTTAACACCGACAAAGCTGGCCACACCAAACAAGGGACATTGGATATACCAACCAGTGCCACTCCAAAAGAGGAACTTGTTGTCGAGTCAAAGAACAGCAACAATGCATCACCAAAGGAGGCAGAAGCACAGAAAGGAGACGATCAAACTACACCCGCACCTTTACACAGTGTCTTCACCCACCGCCAACGCATCTTCATCATGGTCATGACCACCCTTGCGGCCTTCTTCTCGCCGCTCTCCGGCCAGATCTACTTCCCAGCGATCCCCGACCTGGCCGCCTCGTACCACACAACGACGGGACGCATCAACCTGACCATCACGACGTACATGATCCTGCAAGGCCTGGCGCCGACCGTGATGGGCAGCTTCGGCGACGGCACGGGCCGCCGCCCCGCGTACATCGTCGCCTTCGCGCTGTACTTCGCCGCCAACGTCGGCCTGGCCACGCAGCGCTCGTACGGGGCGCTGCTCGCGCTGCGCTGCTTGCAGAGCGCGGGGAGCAGCGGCACCGTGGCGCTGGCGTACGGCGTCGTCGCGGACGTGTCCACGTCGGCTGAGAGAGGGAAGTACTTGGGGCCCGTGGCGGCGGGAGCGATGGTTGCGCCGGCGATTGGGCCGACCATTGGAGGCCTGCTGGCGAAGTTTCTTGGATGGCGCGCTATCTTTTGGTTCCTGGCAATCATCAGCGGCGTGTATTTGCTGGTGTATGCGCTGTTCATGCCGGAGACGTCGCGGAAGGTTGTGGGCGATGGGAGTATTTCACCGGACCGCTGGTACAACATGAGTCCGCTGCAGTGGTGGAACGCTCGGAAAAGATCCAAGACTGAAACGGAGGCCGAAAGGGATGCACAGGGCCTGCGCGAAAGACCCAAGTTCCAGTTCCCGAACCCTTGGCATTCCATTCGTGTGCTGGGTGAGAAAGATATCCTGGCCATCATCTTGTTCATTGCCGTGGGAATGGTCGCTATGATTTGCCTCCTCGCGAGCATGTCGCCCATCTTCCAGGAAATCTACGGATTTTCCGCACTGCAGGTTGGCTTCTGCTATATGTAAGCGTATCTCTTCGAAAGCCACCTTGACCGTTTGCTGACATCCAGGCAGTCCATTCGGCGTTTCAGCCGGCTTAGCTGCTGTTCTTAATGGCAAGTTAATGGACTTCAACTATCGGCGTTGGGCTAAAAAGTATAACTTACCCCTCGACAAGAAACGTCGAGTCGACTTGCGTAACTTTCCTATTGAAAAGGTTCGCCTTCAAGTCGTCTTCTTCGTTTACCCCGGCGTCGCGTTACCCGTCCTCTGCTTCGGCTGGGTTCTGGAGAAGCGGGCGAACCTTGCTGCTCCTCTAATACTCGAATTCATCTGTGGATTTTGCCTCGTAGCGTGCAGCAATACCATGTCTTCGTTATTGGTAGACCTATATCCCGACAACCCGGCGACAGTCACGGCCGCCAACAACTTAGTTCGTTGTTGGCTTGGAGGAGTCGCCGCGGCCATACTCAGCTACATGCTTGATGGCATGGGATGGGGATGGTGCTTTGTCTTTCTGGGCTTGCTTCAGCTGTTGGCCCTTCTGCTGCTGTTGCCGGTGTGGAAATGGGGAATGGTGTGGCGAGAAGAAAGACGGGTAAGACTCGAGGAGCGGAAGAAAAGAAAAGAGGAGCGGAAGAAAAGAAAAGAGGAGCGGAAGAAAAGAAAAGAGGAGCAAAGGCAAGCCAAAGCGAGAGAGCAAAGCCTAGAGTCGGCATCGAAGGACTAAGGAAGCTCTTCGTGCTTGATGTACCAGGTCTCTTTTTGCATACCATAGAAAAGCGGTACGGTTTCATAGATGATTGATTGGCGCTCAGGACACTGACTCGGTTTTGAAACCCTGCTTTGATAGTTATAATTTGAGGTAATAGTTTCTGTTTACTATAATTCACATGGTGAACCCGGTTCGATGATCATATAAGTGGTGTTATTGAAAATCAAAAGTGCGACACCATATGTCATCCAGGTCGAAGCCAAAATCTCCCAACTGCCCGTACATAGGCATAATAGGTGCTTCTGTACTCAAGGCGGCGGTAAATATGTCTTGTCCAATGTTGTCATCGATTGGATTTGAGAGACCAGACGTATGTGCGGGTGGTACAGAAGCTAGTATCAGGCGATTAGTGGCCAAGTTGAGTTGCCTTTTAATGCTAAGAACATACCAGTACGCAGCTGAAAATCAGTTTGCCTATCTAGACCAAGGAATTCTTCTCTCCAGCGTACGCCGACGTCGTGGATTACACTGGCTGAGAGCCTGTTTTTGACTCTCAAGGCAAGGCTGAATCCCCCATCGTTATCTTTGAACATCTTGTTGCTGCTCCACATTTGCTCTGTAATTGTTCCTACCTTGTTAGGCTTGTCACCATGCTCAATGGAAACAGACTTCATGAAGCGGACAGTTGCGTTGAAGAGCTCGGATCCTCGTTCTTGGTCGACATAATCTACAAATGGACCTTTGAGTATTCGAAGCATGAGAGCCTGTCCCATTGTAGCAGCAAAAATGACGATTTTGGGGCAAAAGCTGCTGAGTTTTTGCCTCTTCTCTTGGTCTCGAATAAACTCAAAGACCTCTATGGTCGTATCGAAGATGAATTGACAGGTTTGTATATTGAGTGTTTCCGGTGATTTAAAGAAGTGC
>Ga0335073_10001095_pt1 | contig 35922 bp, 37 predicted proteins | sample Lox_Sample_22_FD_207093 | JGI IMG/M metagenome (GOLD analysis project Ga0335073, IMG submission 207093) | Soil microbial communities from Loxahatchee National Wildlife Refuge, Florida, United States - Lox_Sample_2.2 | ecosystem: Environmental > Terrestrial > Soil > Wetlands | place: USA... | reverse complement strand
AGCCGATCGTCGCCGTGAGCCAGTAGAGCGTGATGTTCGTCAGGATCTCGTCCCTGGTGAATCGCCGCTCGACGTCCCCGTCGCAGTCGCTCCACGCCCGGAGCTTCTCGACGATCCACGCGGCGAGCCCGGCTGGCGAGTCGGTGAGCCCGAAGGCGGCCGTCTGGGGCTTGGTGCGGTGCATCGCGCCGTAGGCGCCCTCGGTCGCCCCCCAGGCCGCGGCGTCCCGGAGCCAGGCGCGCTCTTCGGGCGTGAGATCTGCCGGGTCCCCGGCGAAGACCGGCACGCCCGCATCGGTGCGGTGAACCGCCACGACCCGGTCGGAATGGTTGAGCCCGAGGTAGCGGCTCACGTGGCTGCCGATATCTCCGCCTGCCGCGCCGAAACGGGTGTAGCCGAGGGCACTCATGAGCTCGGCCCACACGGCGGCGACCGCGATGGAGTCGAGGGGCGGCCCGGCCGGGCGGGCGGAGTATCCGTAGCCCGGCATGTCGGGCACGACCACGTCGAAGGCGTCCGCTGGGTCCGCGCCGTGCGCGCCAGGGTCGGTGAGGAGCGAGATGACCTTCGTATAGCGCCAGAACGAGTCGGGCCAGCCGTGGCTGAGGATGAGCGGCAGGACCGCGCCAGCGGGTGCGGCTGCGCGTGCATGGACGAAGTGGATCCCGAGGCCACCGAGGGTCACGCGGAAATGCGGAAGCCGCGCGAGCGCTGCTTCCTGTGCCGGCCAGTCGAAGTCGACTGCCCAGTAGGCGACGAGCTCGCGCAGGTAGGCGAGATCAGTCCCGAGCGACCACCCGGCGTCCTCGGGCTCGTCTGGCCAGCGCGTCGCGCGCAGTCGCGCGAGAAGGTCCTCGAGTTGCGCGCGACCGGTCAGCAGGGTGAACGGCTCGGGGCGGGGCGGACTGGCCGGCATAGCTAGTACCGCGGCGCGGGGTAGGTGACGAGCTTGGGCTCGGTGAATGTCTCCATCGGATAGCGCCCGCCGACCCGGCCTCTGCCGCTGACGCTGCCGGCCCGCCCGCCAAACGGCAGGTGGGACTCCCACAGGTTGGTCGATGCGTTGATGTTGACCCACCCGGCCCGTGCACGTTCAGCAAAGGCAAGGCCGCGCTCCAGATCCTCGGTGAACACCGCCGCGGTCAGGCCGAACGGGGAGGCGTTCGTAAGCTCCAGTGCCCGGGCCGCCGAACGCACCTCGACTACTGGAACAACAGGCCCGAATGTCTCCTCCCGCTCGATCGCCATGCCGACGGTGACGCCGTCGAGCACTGTCGGCTCAGCGTAGAGCCGCGTCGGGAACCCGGCGGCGCGGTGCCCGCCGCAGCAGACCCGCGCGCCTCCGGCTAGGGCATCTGCGATATGGCGGTCAAATTTCTCCGCGGTCGGCTCGTTGTTCAGCGGGCCCATGGTCGTTGCCGGGTCGAATGGATCACCGAGCCGGATCTTGTCCTTGGTCGCCGCCACAACACGGTCGACGAAGTCGGCGCGCACGTCAGCGTGCACCAGGAAGCGCTCGCCGGCGGTGCAGCTCTGGCCTGCGCACAGGTAGGCCGCCTCCAGCGCTGCCTCAGCGGCGAGATTCAGGTCCGCGTCTTCCAGGACGACCATCGGGCCGTTCCCGCCCAGCTCGAGCAGTTGCGTTTTGCCGGCGGCTCGCGCGGCAACGCTGGCGCCGGTCGCGACCGAGCCGACGAAGCCCACCCCGGCCACCTCTGCGTGGCCGGCCAGCGCATCGCCCACGACGGCGCCGGGACCCGGGACAAAGTTGAAGACACCGGCCGGCAAGCCTGAGTCGGCGATGACCTGAGCCAGCACGGCGCAGCAGGCGGAAGTAGTTGGCGCGGGCACCCAGATGACTACGTTCCCGGCCGCCATCGCAGGGGCGATCAGCTCCGCGCCCATCGTGTAGGGCCAGTTCCAGGGGCTGATCACGCCGACGACACCGAGCGGGACCCGCCTAGCAAGGATTCTGCGATCAGCCGAGACCGAAGGCGGCAACGACCCATCGAGTCGCTTGGCATCCTCACCTGCCATCAGGAAGTACGCGGCAAGCTCGTCCACCTCGTCGTAGGCCTCGGCTAGCGGCTTGCCCTGATCGAGTGTCAGCACCCGGGCCAGCTCCTCGCGCCGCTCCCGGATCCCGGCGACGATTCGCTCGCACCAGGCTGCGCGGTCGAAGGCCGACACGCCCGCCCACTGCGGCCAGGCCGCGGCCGCTGCAGCCACCGCCGCATCAATATCGCCGGCGTTGCCGACCGCCACCGAAGCGAACGCCTCTCCCGACGACGGGCTCTGCGCCTGAGCTGTCCCGGCGCCACCAGGACACCACCGGCCGCCGATGTACAGCAGGTACTCCTGCATCTCCGATGCCTCGCTTTCCGCTGGAATCCGTCGACCGCTAGCGTCCCGGCACCCGCCAGGGCCAGGGACAAAGCTGACGCTAGATGTGGATCACGCTGCCGGGCAAGCTTCTGGCAGAGTGTGCGACATGGCGGAATCTGACCTGGCGATCATCGCCGAGGGGGAGCTGCCGTCGGGCGAGCACTGGGTACTTCGCGCTGGCGGCACCAGTACAGAGTTCGGGACGTTCCTGGAGACGATTCATCCTGACGGGCGCCGCGATCAGGGTGGCATGGGCGGCCCGCCGCTATGGCCCGGCTCGATCATGAACGTCTACACGGGTGGCACCGACGCTGGGCCGCGCCGCTTCGTGGTGCGAGCCGACGAGCGGGTGGCACGGGTAAGGGTTCAGCTTGTCAGCGGGGAGACCCTCGACCTGTCGCCCGTCGCCACCATGCCGAACCCGGGCCTCGCGTTCTTCGCCACGCTGCTTGCCCGGACCGCCGCGCTAGCCACCGTCACTGCCATTGACGCCAGCGGCGAGGCGCTCGAGCCGCAGGACCTGGCCCGGCACGAGCGGGCATGGCGGCGCTTCCGGGAGAGATAGGAGTGATGGAACCCAATGACCGGGCGGCGCTGGCAGCGCAGCGTGAGCTGGTCCGCCGCGGTTACGATGCCATCTCGGTCGCTTACCGCGGCGACGACGGCCAGCCGGCCGGCGCTTCGGCCGAGGACGTCGGCCGTTACGCCGGATGGGTCGAGGAACTGGCCAGCCTGCTACCCAGCAGTGCCGTCGTCGTCGACCTAGGCTGCGGCGCGGGAATTCCGGCCACCCGCGAGCTGACCGACCACGGGTTGCGGGTGGTCGGGGCTGACTTCTCTGCGGTCCAGCTCAGCCGCGCGCGGCGGCTGGTGCCTGCCGCCAGCCTCGTCCAGGCCGACATGACCGCGTTGCACCTGCAGCGAGGAAGCGTGGACGCGGTGGTGTCGTTCTATGCCCTGATCCACGTGCCGCTTGAGGATCAGCAAGTCCTGTTCCCCCGCATCCGCTCCTGGCTCCGTCAGGGCGGCTACCTGCTGGCAATTACCGGCGCGGATCGCTGGACCGGAGTCGAGCCCTACCTGGGCGCCGCGATGTTCTGGGATCATGCCGACACCGCCACCTACCTGCAGTGGCTCACTGCCGCACGGCTCGAGCCCGTCTGGCACCGCTATGTTCCCGAAGGAGACTCCGGGCACAGCCTGATCCTGGCACGCGCGGAGTGATCGCCTGCCCCGATGCAGGCGGGCGCGGGCTGCGCCATGCTTGTCCGCGTGGTGATACGCGAGGCGCAGCCTGACGACTGGCCGGCCATCTGGCTGATCCTGAACCAGGAGGGCTCCGCCGGGGAGACTCTGACATGGGATCCGGAGCGCACCGAGGCGCGCGCACGCGCCGGGTGGATGCGACAGCCGCCAGGACGCACTGTGGTTGCCGTGGACGCCGACGGAACCGTCATGGGGAGCGCGAACACTCATCCGATCCATCCTGGACCAGGCGCCCACGTTGCCAACGCCGGCTTTGTTGTTGATCCGGCACGGCGCGGCGAGGGCGTAGGCCGCGCCCTGTGCGGCCACGTCCTCGATCAGGCGCGCGCGGACGGCTACCGCGCCATGCAGTTCAATGCGGTCGTCGAGACAAACACGTCCGCGATCCGGCTGTGGCGCTCCTTCGGGTTCCAGATCATCGCCACCGTGCCGGAGGCATTCCGTCACCCGGCGCACGGTTACGTGGGCCTCCACATCATGCATAGGACGCTCTGAATCTGAGAGCAGGTGGGCGGCTACGCGGCCACGCGGCGAGCCCGAACGCGCATAGTGCCGATGCCATCGGCGGCTTCCTCGGCAGCGGCGCCATCGCGGCCGCGATGGGCGGGGCCTTCGGCTCCCCCGAGGGCGCAGCGACAGCTCAGGACTACGCCCAGATCGCGCCGCCGGGCTCGCGGAACCGCCCGAGGCCCTTCAGACGCCGCTCGCCGAGCTTGTCCGGGCGCACCGGGTGGCGACGGCGAGGGCCCACGGCCTCAATCCCGACCGGCCGAGTATTTCGCACCGGCGCCTGGCTTTTTCCGCGTTATGCGCTGAAAAAGCCAGGCGGTTCGCCGGAGCCGGACGGCTGCACTTCCCGCCGATCCTGGTCCCGCACCGGATCGACTTCGGCAACGCTGCCATCCCGCTGACAGCAGCTGTCTACCTATGTAGAGTTGTCTGCCGTGGCTATCAGATCTGGATTCTCGGCACAAACGTTGTCGGTGCTGGCGGCGCTCTGCGACCAGCCGACTGAGTGGCGGCATGGCTACGCGCTGGCGAAGCAGACGGGCCTGAAGTCCGGCACGCTGTACCCGATCTTGATCCGGCTGGCCGAGCGGGGGCTCGTCGAGGCGTGCTGGCAGGACGAGCCGCAACCGGGCCGGCCACGACGGCATCTGTACCGGCTGACCGCCGATGGCCTCGCCGCTGCCACGCAGGCTGGTTCGGCGCGCCGGGTGGCCCGGCCGGATGCGCAGCCGACGCTGGCCCGGCGTGGTGTCGTCACGCGAGTGGTCTCATGAGCGGGCGGGGCCGGGCGGGCGGCGCAATTCGTCGCTGGGCGATGCGGGTGGTTCCGGCCGGGCGGCGTGAGTGGGTTGATGCTGTCTGGGCCGAGGCGTCCGAGGTGCCGCCAGGATTGGAGCGCCTGGCATGGCGCGCGGGTGGTGTTCGGCTGATCGCGAGGGAGACGTTGATGCGGCGCAGTCTCCGCAGCGCAGTGCTCTTCACAGTGGCGGCAGCCGCAGCGGTCTGGGCGGCCTGGCCAGGTTCGCCGGCGTACCTCGCCGCCTCGGGCCACCGGGCCTACATGGTGGCCATGATGCTGGTGCTGGCTGGGCTGCCGCTGCTGGCACGCCCGATTCTGGGACCGGTCAGCGGGAGCCGGACCGCCCGGTTTCTTCGCGTGGGTTTCTATGCCGCGATCCTGGCCCTCATACCAGCCAGGAACGTCATCGAGCAGGTCGCCGATGTACCGCCGCGCGGAAGTGCTGAGCTGCGCTTGTACCGCCTGATCAACGGAGGTAACCTCGGCCAGCCACGGCAAGGCGAGATCCTGTTCATGATCCTCATGGCGCTGTACGTGGCCGCCATCCTCTGGATGACCTCGCGGCGGTCACGGGTTGCGCCGGCGACGCTCGCCGCCGGCACTGCCGTGGGAATCGCTCTCGGCCTCGTCATGTATACGGTGGCCCCGCTCGGACTCAGCAAGGATGCCACCAACCCGTGGCTGCCGGGTTCCGATGCCGATCCGCTCGTACTACTCGCCTGGCTGCTGCTGCTCTGCGGCCCGCTGGCAGCGGCGCTTGTCGCCGACTGGCGCTATACAGCCGCTAGCAACTCACCCCTGTCGGTCGCCGCCAGGAACCGCCAGATCATGGCGGCAGGAATTCTCTCCAGCCTGACCGGCGCATTGCTCGTCGCCGTTCTCGGCAACGGCACGACCGCGGTGATGCTCCGGGCGGCGTGGCTGCGGAACTGGCTGTATCACGGTCAGCATCTGTTGTACGGCGTGCAGTACCTGTCCTCCGACCTCCGGACGTCGTCAGCCATCGCCTACGGTCATCAGATCACCGCCTCCGTGGACACATCCGTCTTCCTCCCCGTCTTCATCTTCTTCCCCCTGTTCGCGCTGGCACTGGCCGGATTCGCAGCCTTCACCGTGTGGGGGAACTCCACGGCCGGCGGTTCTGGCCCAGGGCGCGGCGACGGGCCGCCAGGTCCCGAGGCAGCGCCAGATCCGCCGGATGGCAACCGGATGGCTGATCTCGATCTCAGCGCAGGCAAGGTGCCGGCCGTTGTGACGCGGTGAGGCACGCTGGCGTCCCCATCAGCCAATGGCTGATGATCAGCGGGTGAGCAGCGTGAAACCCGGGCAGGTGCCCGACCGGCGGGTGTTCCGCCAGATCCATCCCTACGGCGGCAGCGAGGTCGATACGTCGCAGTGGCCGGCGACGGTGCCGGCGGTCGCGCAGATCCTGACGGAGGGCCTGGACCTGGGAGCTGGCATCACGGTGCTGGCGGGCGAGAACGGGGCCGGCAAGTCGACAGTGGTCGAAATGATCGCCGAGGCGTGCGGGCTCAATCCTCAGGGTGGCTCGGCCAAGGCGACGTTCCGGACTCGCAGGAGCGAGCCCGGTATCGGCGCCCATCTGTGGGCGGAGCGAGGTCCGGGGTATCCGGCGTGGACGTACTTCCTGCGCGCGGACACCATGCACGGCCTGTACACCTACCTCGAGGAGAATCCGGGTCACCGGCCCGAACGGTTCCATGAGCTCAGCCATGGCGAGGGATTCCTGGAGATCCTGCGCACGCGTATCAACCAGGCGGGCTTCTACCTGATGGACGAACCGGATGCCCCGCTGTCGTTTGTGTCGTGCCTGAGCCTGGTCGCGCTGCTGAACGACCTGGCCGCTGCGGGCGGACAGGTCATCGTTGCCACTCATTCGCCGGTCGTGGCGGCAGTCCCCGGCGCGCGGATCCTGGAGCTCGGTGAGTGGGGATTGCGGCCATCGACCTGGGAGCAGCTGGAACTGGTCGCCAGCTGGCAGCAGTTCCTCACCCGGCCGGAGTCGTTCCTGCGATATCTCCTCGATGAGCCGCCGGCCTGACCGCCGCCGCGAGGGCCGTGGACAGAATGTAATAAATAGTACAAAATTTGATCTCAGACCCGGTTAGCTTCCCGATGATTTGGTAAGCAATCGGGGCAGTAGGTACGGTCGCTGAGGTGAGCGGCGGTTCGGAAGACGACAGCTGGTGGGACTCGCTGTATCGCCCGGCGCCCTCAGCCGATCGGCTCCCGCCGGCTCTCGAGCAGGAGCCCGTGCATGGCAGGCACGGGAGGCGGGAGAGGAAGCGGCGGCGAAAGCTGCCGTATGTGCTGGTCGCCGCTGCGGTGGCGGTGGCGGCCGGTGTCAGTGCGGTGCTCGTACTGCCGGGCCGGCACACGCAGACCACTGGCTACCTTCCCACGGGCTCATCGGCCACCCAGGACGCACAGCAGACGGCTCGCGCCTTCCTGCGTGCCTGGGATACCGGACACCTTCAGCAGGCGGCGAACTACACCAACCGCCCGGCAATCGCGAGGGCCGCCCTTACCTCCTTCGGGACGGACTTGCACCTCAGCAAGCTCACCAGTACCGCGGGGACAGCGACGTCCATGTCGACGAGCTCGGCGGCGCCTCGGGAGAAGGTCACCTACGCGGCCAGCGCTAGCGTCGCGGCGCCGTACGGCGCCGCGACAGTCAGCGGCAGCTGGCGCTATCACGCAGCGCTGGTCACCTATCAGGGCAAGCAATCGCAGTACTGGTACGTCGCCTGGGCCCCCGACGTCCTGGCTCCCAACCTGACCGCGTCCACCCACCTTGCCAGCGTCGTAGTCGCCCCTCGGATTACCTCGGTCACCGACGCCAGCGGCAACGATCTCGCCGGTTACGGAGATGCGGGGCTGTCCAACATCGCCGCCGGCCTGGAGGCATCCGCGCCAGTCGGGACCGGGTCGCCGGGCCTGAACGTCGAGATTCAGACCAAGGCGGGCAAGCCTGTCGCCCATACCCGGGCGGTCGTCGTTGCGCCCAAGAACGTCTCCGGGTTTGCCACGACGATCGACGCCGCAGCGGAGCAGGCTGCCCGGACTGCCGTGGGCGAGCATAAGAACAGCTCGATGGTCGTGATCCAGCCATCGACCGGCAAGATCCTGGCCGTCGCCAATAACGCCGGCTTCAACGATTTCGCGCTCACCGCGCGAGTGGCACCCGGCTCGACGATGAAGACCATTACCTCGACTGCCCTGTTCAACGAGGGAGTGCTCACGCCGGACAGCCCCGTTGAATGTCCGAAGACCTTCACGATCCAGGGGATCACTTACCACAACGACAAGGGCGAATCCGAGCCGGCGTCGACGCCGTTCATCACTGACTTTGCCCAGTCCTGCAATAACGCCTTCAGTACCCAGTGGGCGCATCTGACCGATGGCCGCCTGGCTGAGACAGCCAGGGAGTACTACGGCCTGGACCGCAGCTGGAACATCGGCATCGGCAGGGTCTCCGCCAAGTACTTCAGCGCCTCGCCGTCAGCGTCTGGCTCCGAGCTGGCGCAGGAAGCCTTCGGCGAAGGTTCGCTGACCGCTTCGCCTCTGGCGATGGCGTCGGTTGCTGCCACCATCGAAAGTGGCAGCTTCCGGCAGCCATACCTGGCAGCCGGCGGCCCGCTGGTCACTGCGAAGCCGCTCCCGGGCACGACCGACACCTGGCTCAAGGAAATGATGCGCGCCGTGGTCACCAGCGGCACCGCCGCGACGGTCGGGTTCGGCCCGGATGTCTATGCGAAAACCGGTACGGCTGATGTCAACGGTCAGGGGCAGCCCAACAGCTGGCTCATCGCCTTCGAGCCGTCACGAGACGTCGCAGTCGCCTGCCTGGTGGTCAACGCCGGTTACGGCGCTCAGTTCGCTGGCCCCGAGGTCAGGGCCTTTCTCGCCAGCTACTGAGTAGGCGCTGAGCACGCTAGCCGGTACTGATGACAGGCGGCCGGCTAGCTGATGTGCTAGAGGCGTGACTAATCAATCACCTACTGAGTTCAATGCGCTGCCGGAGGACTGGGCGTCCGATCCCGGCCTGATCGCGGGGCTCCGGGTCGACGACGACGATGAGCATGACGACCCGGTCTTGCGCTGGCCGGACGGCCGGGTGGTCGACACATGGCGCGAGGACTATCCGTACACCGAGAAGATGACGCGGGATGAGTATGAGTACCTCAAGCGACCGCTGCAGATCGAGCTGGTGAAGCTGCAGAACTGGGTCAAGTCCACCGGGCAGCAGATCGTGATCGTGTTCGAGGGCCGCGACGCGGCCGGTAAGGGCGGCACGATCAAGCGGTTCACCGAGCACCTGAACCCGCGCGGCGCCACCGTGGTCGCGCTCGCAAGGCCGAGCGAGCGGGAGCAGACGCAGTGGTACTTCCAGCGGTACGCACCGCATCTGCCCGCGGCCGGCGAGATCGTGATGTTCGACCGGTCCTGGTACAACCGGGCGGGCGTGGAGCGCGTGATGGGCTTCTGCAGCGAGAAGGAGTACTGGGAGTTCATGCGAGAGGCACCGGACTTCGAGCGCATGCTCGTCCGGTCCGGGCTGCACCTGACGAAGCTCTGGTTCTCGGTGACGCGGTCGGAGCAGCGGACCCGGTTCATCATCCGCCGGGTGGATCCGGTCCGGCAGTGGAAGCTGAGCCCGATGGATATCGAGTCGCTGGACAAGTGGGAGGCCTACACCGATGCCAAGGAGGCCATGTTCCACTACACCGACAGCGCGCACGCGCCGTGGACGGTGGTCAAGAGTAACGACAAGAAACGGGCCAGGCTCGAGGCGATCAAGCACGTGCTGAGGAAGTTCGATTACGACGGCAAGAACGAGGCGGCGATCGGGGGACCGGACAAGACCCTCATCGGGCCGCCGTCAGCGCTGTCCGAGCACAACCCCGACATCTCCTTCCCGAGCCTGTAGACCTGCGCTGCGTTCCGCAGCGGGCGCGGCTGGCGGCGATGCGCCGGGTGATGGTGACCCCGAACTCGTGGGCGAGCCGGTCGGCGACGGTGATCCTGAGGCGGTGGGCGAGCCGGTCGGCGACGGTGACCCTGAGGCACTTGCCGACGGCGACGCGCTCGGCACCGGCGGCTGACCGGGGTAAACAGGTGCGACCACGCCGCCCGCACCGTTGACCACCACGGTCGCCTGCGCACGGACGCCGCCGATCTGTACCCACACCAGGGCCCTCCCGGGCGACAGGCCGACCACTCGCCCGGTCCGGTCCACGACCAGGACGGCGGGATTCGCAGACGTCCACACCGCTCCCGTCAGGTCGGCCTCGGGGGCGAGGCGGCCGTTGTACAGCCGGCCGTGAGCCGCCAGCCTGCTTGTCTGGCCGACGTTCAGGTGGAGCACTTGCGGGCTGATCCACACCGTCGAGACCAGGCCGAGGTGTGCTATGAGCTCCAGCGCCTGCTGCGGAGAGACCACGACATAGGCCTGGACATACGTGATCAGCCGCTGTTCGCTCGCTCCCCGCGCCGGCTCGGGCGCGCGGTAGCTCACGACCTCGTGACCGTGGGCGGGCAAGCGCAGGTCCCAGACAACAACGGGAGGAGTGGTGGCCAGCGGCTTCACCGCGCCAGCGAAGGTCACCGAACCGGGATCGCGCGCGACGGCCGCCGGGATGGGCTCGGCGAGCTGTGCGTTGACCGCCTTGCTCTCGGTGTTGCTCACCGTCATCCTGACGTCGAGTGACGATCCTCCGGATCCGGTCAGGGCCCACAGCTGCGTGATTGTCAGCCCGCCGGGGTAAGACTGCGCGGCGATCCGGTACCGGGCGGCCGACGCCGGAGGGTGCGGCCAGCTGATCAACAGGCCGGCCACAGCCCCCGCGAATAGGACTGCGGCCACAGCCGCGCTGATCAGCATCCGGCGCGAGCGCCAGGCGGGCGGAGCGGCTCGCCCACCGAAGGTCAGCTGCGACGTTGCCGACGGGTCCGTGCTGGTGGGGCCCGGCTCAGCGGCCCTGAACGGGAACTGGTCAACTGCGATCGGAGCCAGGGTGGCATCCCGGCCGCCGCTCAGCTCTAGGGGCGCCTGGTCTGATGCGTCACCGCCGTCGGCAACGTGCGGCTTCAGGCCAAGCGCAGCACGCAGCGCGCTCGTGAACTCCTGGCAGCTCGCGTACCGGTCCGCGGGCGCTTTCGCCAGCACTCTGGCGAACACGGCGTCGACAGCCGCTGGCAGCTCCGGCCGTTCCGCTGTCGGAACCGGGGGCGGCGCCGACAGGTGCGAGTACATGGCGGCCGGCCACTCTTTACCCGAGTACGGGGAACGCCCGCACAGCAGCTCGAAGGCAGCGCAGCCGAGCGCGTACTGATCAGTCCGGCCGTCGACTGGCTGCCCGAGAATCTGTTCAGGGGCCGCGTAGTCGACGGTGCCGATGAACTGGCCGTTGCTCGTGAGCGCGCCGGAGCCCATCGACGCCTTGCTCACGCCGAAGTCAGAGAGGTACACGTGGTCAGGCCGGCCGGGCCGTACATCGAGCAGCATGTTCGCCGGCTTGACGTCCCGGTGCACCAGGCCGCTGGCGTGTGCGGCGTCGAGCGCCGACGCGACAGCCGACAAGATCCACTCGGCCCGCACGGGCGCGAGCGGCCCGCGCTGGGTCACCAGGGTCCGCAGGTCACCGCCGCGGACCAGCCGCATGGCGATGAACAGGACGCCGTCAGCCTCGCCGGCTTCATAGATCGGGATGATGTGCGGATCCTCGACTGCAGCCGCTGCTCGTGATTCGGCGATGAAACGCTGCCGGAACACCTCGTCCTCCGCCAGGGCGGGCGCAAGGATCTTGAGCGCCACCTGACGTTCCAGCCGCTCGTCGTACGCGCCGAATACTGCCGCCATGCCGCCGCGGCCGATCTGCTGCTCCAGCCGGTACCCGGAGATCCGGTAGCCGGCGGTGAATCCCACCGTGTCTGGCTGCGGAGGGATAGTGCTGGCCACCGCTCCTCCACCGTGTGCCGTGCCGACCCCGACTATGCCCTCGCTCGAGTCCCATTAAGACGAGTGCACCGCATTATCGGCTTTGCCCGGCCGGGGCGCAACTGGCCTCATCGGAACAGGGCGCTGTACCCGTTGAGCGCGGGCTGGCCGCCAAGGTGGGCATAGAGCACAGTTGAGTCCGGCTCGATGTCGCGGCGGCCGATCAGGTCGATCATCCCGGCCATGGACTTGCCCTCGTAGACCGGATCGGTGATCATGCCCTCGGTCCTGGCGGCGAGCCGCATGGCGTCCAGGGTGGCTTCGTCGGGGATGCCGTAGGTACCCGCGTGGTAGGCATCGTTCAGCTCAATATCGGCGTCGTCCAGTTCGCGCTCGACGCCGATGAGCCGGGCCGTCTGACGTGCGATGCGGGCGACCTGGTCGCGGGTTTCGGCAGGCTTGGCTGATGCGTCGATCCCGAGGACACGACGCGGCCGGCTACCAGACGCCGCGAGGGCTGCGAAGCCGGCCACCATGCCCGCTTGCGTGCTGCCGGTCACCGAGCAGACGATGATCGTGTCGAAGAACGTGCCGAGTTCACGTTCCTGCTGAGCGACCTCAAACGCCCAGTTGGCAAACCCCAGGCCGCCGAGCGGATGGTCGGATGCGCCCGCCGGGATGGCATACGGCCGGCCACCCGACTCCTCGATCTCCCGGAGTGCTTCCTCCCAGCTCTTCTTGAAGCCAATGCCGAACTCGGCAGGCACCAGCCGCACGTCCGCCCCGGCCAGCCTGCTGATCAGGATGTTGCCGACCTTGTCGTAGACCGAGTCCGGCCAGTTCACCCAGCTCTCCTGGATGAGCACGCAGCGCAGGCCGGCCCGCGCGGCAACGGCCGCGACCTGACGGGTGTGGTTCGATTGCACGCCGCCGATCGACACCAGCGTGTTGCAGCCCTTGGCCAGGGCATCGGCGACCAGGTACTCGAGCTTGCGGGTCTTGTTGCCGCCGTAGGCGATTCCCGAGTTGCAGTCTTCGCGCTTCGCCCACACGGTGGCGCCGCCCAGATGGGCTGTCAGCCGTTCCAGCGGATGCACCGGAGAGGGGCCAAATAGCAGCGGGTACCGCTCAAACGAGCCGATCGACATGGCGTGCTCCCTAGGTCAGAAGGCGGTCGGCGCTCAGCGTCGGGCGACGCCGCGCCAGACGTGCTTGAACAGCTCACCTGTCGCGCCATGGCGGATCGGGACCGAGGTCAGCTCCAGCTGGCGCCACTCCCCGAGGAGCTCGCGCAAGTAAGCCTCGGAGAAGAAGTGCATGGTCTGACCCGACTGCTCGACGACGAAGTCCGGCTCAAGCTCGCGGGCCGGCTGCCAGCGTGCGCGCAGCGGCCGGTCCTCCAGCGCGTTCACGTGGAACACGAACAGCCCGCCGGGGCGGACCAGCCGCCCCACTTCCGCGAATACGGCCCGGGTGACGTCGTCAGGGAACATGTGCAGGGCGACGTTGGACATGACGGCGTCGAAGCCCTTATCGGGGAACGGCAGCCGTTGGGCCATGTCAGCCACCATGAACCGGGCGGTAGAGCCGAATCTCGCTTGCGCCTGGGTGATGGCCGCACCCGATAGATCGACCGCGATGACCAGATAACCCTCGCGAGCCAGCCGCGCCGCGTCATTGCCGGTGCCGCATCCGAGATCCAGGACGGTGCGTGCGCCCGCTTCCCGGAGCGGGATCAGGAACGGCCTGGTCCACAGGCCTGCCCAGTCAAGATCGTTGCCAGCGTCCTGCCGCTGTCGGAAGAACTGGTCCCAGAACTCGGCACCTGCGTAGGACATGCTGCCAGGCTATGCCCGGCACATCAGGTCAGACAGCTGACTCTTCAGCCACCGGCCTGCCGTACGTCACGGCCTCCCGCACCTGCCGGGGCAGCGTCTCGGCGAGTTCGGCGTCGGGCTGAGCGCCGAGCGCGTCATTGACCGTCGAGAACGCCAGGCGCAGGGCCACGAAGGCGGTGATGGCGAAGATCTGCCCGTCGTCGAGTCCGCTGTCGCGCAGCGCCTGAACGTCTGCGCGCGTCGTCGCGTTCGGATCCCTGGCGACGTGCCGGGCCCAGGCGGCGATGACCTTCTCCTGATCGGTCAGCCCGCCGTCACTGCCATCCAGGACTCCCGCAGCGACACCGGGGTCCGACGCCGTGCCCAGCTTCCCGCCCCATGCCAGCGAGCAGTAGGAATCGCCGAGAGCCGAGGCTGCCGCCGTTACCAGGATGCCGCGCTGACGGAAGCTCAGGCCGCTCGGCCCGAAGGCCCGAGACATCAATTCGAAGAGGCCATTCATGGTGGCTGGCTGATGCGCCCACAGTCGCGACACGTTCGACACATAGCCGCCGTCGGCGAGGTCTTCGTCGTAGAGTGCCTTCGCCTCAGCGGACGCGGGGGGCTCTGAGAGAAAACTGCCGGTCATGCGCCTTCGGCTCCTTCGGGTTTGCGGGCCAGGTAGCCCACCACTTTAATTTCGGCCCGGAGCGGAAGGCCGTCTCGTAGCTGCTCCTCAGCCTGCTCAACGGCGGCGCGATGGAACTCAGCCTCCCCGACGTTCTGGATGGCCTCATACGCCGGGCCGGTCGAGGCCAGCGCACGTGCGTACAACTCTGGGTCCGCGAACTCCCAGGCGAACGGGACGTCCAGACGCTCAACGTCCAGGAAGCCGTGTGACGTGAGGAGCTGCTCACCCGCACCGGGCCGGCCGAGCGACACCATCACCGCCTGGTTGTCGACCTTCTCGACTGCGGCCAGGCGAAACGGCGCCAGCGCCCAGGCTCCGGGAGAGACCTTCAGGTGACCCCAGACCGTTATCCCGGCGAGCCCACCCGGCCGAAGGACCCGGTATATCTCGGCGACCGCGGCGGGCGTGGTGCCCCAGATGCCTCGGAAGCTGGTCACCACGTCGAACGACGCCTTGTCCCATGGCAGCGCGTGCATGTCGCCGACCCTGATGTCGCATGCGGGGTTCCGGTCACGCGCGATCGCGACGAGACGGGCCGAGGCATCAACGCCACTGCAGGTGGCGCCGCGCAAGCAAGCCAGCTCGATCGCGAGGCCGGAGCCGCACGCCACGTCGAGCAGCCGGTCCCCGGCGTCGACGCACAGCCGGTGATGCAGAGTGACGTACTCGCGGCAGTTGCTCGGCTCGCTGAGCGCCGCGAAGTCCACCGCCTTACGGCCCCAGCCCTCGTCCACCGTCTTCCACTGCGGAGACTCCGTGCCCGGTGTCGTCATCGCTGCTCCTTGCACGCTATCTGGCGGGCTGTGCGCCGCGGACCTGGTCCATAGCACTGAGCATTGCGTCCGCGTCCTCGACGTCATAGAAGGCCATGGGCAAGGTGACGTTCCTGGCGAGCAGCTCAAGCCCGGTGTTGGCGTAGAACGAGCCGGCCGCGTAAGAACTGCGGGCTCGCCGCGGGCCTGCGACAGCACTTCCGATGGTGACCGTTACATGGCGGCCATCACGGGAGCGCCGGACAGTGATCGGCTGATCTCGCAGCGGTGAGTCGGACAGCTGGCCAGGGCCGATTGCCACCAGGGCGCGCTGGTCAGTGATCCCGTAACAGGTGCGCTTCTTGCGGTACTTCTTATAGAAGAACCGCCCGAAGATCATGTACAGCCCGAGAGCGACGAACGGGATGCCCCATATCGTCCCGAAGTTAGGGCCGCCGCTGCTCACCCCGATCTCCCAGAAGATCGCGAATCCGCCCCACAGGATGCTGAACGGGATCATGAACATGTCGGCCGCGGTCAGCCAGACAGTCGGGTCCGGGCGCCCGGACCACAGCAGCCGCTCGCCGGGCCGCAGGTACTGCTGTAGCTGAAGATAAGCGTCCACAGCAGCGAGTATCCCGCTTCAGCCGGGTTCGCCGCGCGCTCGTCCAGCAGCGGATCCCGATCTCCCTCGCGGCTGCCGGCGAGGCGAGGCGCCCGGGTCAGATTGGGGCTAGGTGGCCGATCAAGGCAGCCAGCGCCGGAGATGCTGGCGGATCGCGGCGGTAGATCGACTCGACCACGTCCACCGGATGATGGCTGTCGAGAATGCCGGGCAGCATCTGGCGGCCTTCCGCGTCCAGCCAGTGCTCGAGCAGCGGCCGGGCGCCGGTGAGGATCAGCGCAGCGTCAAGCGGGTCGATGGGCCAGTCGCGTCCGGTAGCCCGGGCGATGTCCTGGCCATGGATGACCAGTTCGCCGAGGATCACCGCGGTGGCCGAGACGACCGTGCAGGTGGCGCCCGCGTGGAATGGGAACACGACGTCGTCCGGGATCAGCCGGGAGTTGGCCAGTACGGTGCTGCCGTCTGTCTGGATCCTGTCGGCGATGGTGCACGGGTTTCGGTCGGTGACCTCAGCAAGGCACAGGGCGTTGAGGGCAGCTGTAGCCTCGGGCGACTCGCTGCGGCGCTCGTCACCCTGACCGCGGCGGAACAAGGTGATCACGTGCGCTGCCACGTCGGCGGCGGTCCAGCCAGGGCAGCCAGTCGTGACCTGGGCGGCGTCGGCGTCGGTCAGACCGGCCACCAGCTGGACGAATCGCTGGTGCGCTGAGGCGGCTGCGTGCTCCAGGCTCGCCCGGTCGACGCCGGGTTCGCCTACCTGCATACTCAACTCTGGAGTATTCATCATGACAGGTAGAGTTACTCAACTCTGGAGTATTGTCAAGAGATGACTCGCGAGGAGCTAACGCCGACGTCGTATGCCCTGCTCGGCCTTCTGGCGATCAGGCCGTGGACTGCCTACGAGCTGGCGCAGCAGGTGACCCGCAACATGCGCTTCTTCTGGCCGCGCAGCGCCGCGCACGTGTACAGCAAGCTGAAGAGACTGGAGCGGCTTGGCTTGACCAGTAGTACCGCCGAGCGCAGCGGCAACCGGCCGCGCACCCGCTATGAGATCACCCGCCCCGGACGGGCGGCACTGACGGCCTGGATGGCCACGCCCGCCGCCGGGCCGCAGCTAGAGATCGAGGGACTGCTCCGCCTGTTTCTGGCCGACCAGGGCACGATGCCCGATCTGGTGAACGCGATAGACGCTACCCGCACAGCGATGTGGGCCAGCTACAGCGGCGGCATCGGCCTGGTACGCGAATACCTGGACGGCGAGGGTCCGTTCCCCCAGCGCGCTCACCTGCTGGGGCTGCTCGCGAAGTTCTATTCCGACTTTGCTGAAACCGTCCTCGACTGGTGCGACCTGGCCGACGCCGAGATAGGAGATTGGCCCCAAGTAGTCAACGTGGGCCTCACTGACGGCGCCAGGCGGCACCTGGAAGCCGCCGTCAGCAGTTATGAACGGCGTGCCGAATTCCGCCGGGCAAGCCAGGCGGCTGCGGGAGGGTCTGCTTAACGCGAGGCGACGGCCTTGAAGAAGGTGTAGCAGAAAGTTCCGTCGTCGTCGGCAGCCCGCCGTAGATCCCGGATTCCCGCTGACCAGCTCGCCGCATCGATAAGGCCCTCGCCGAGAGCCTGGTCGGCTACTCCTTCGACCATCGCCGTAAAGGTCTTCAGCGTGATCGCATCGGCCAGGTCTGGCCTGCTGCCATCGGCATAGGCCACCAGGGGAGTCACCTGCACATCCCGGTAGCCGGCCTGGACCAGCAGCGGGTACAGCCGCCGCCCGATCAGCGAATCGCCGCCCGCATGCTGCTGCAGGTCAATGAGGCACTGAATCGCGCGGCGAGCTTGCTCGCTGGCGGGATGGAAGTACGCGGAGCCGTGATCGCCCTCGATGACAGTGAGCGATCCACCGGGCTTCAGTACGGTCATCAGCGCGGCCAGCGCTCCGGCCGGGTCACTGAGATGCTCCAGGACAAAGCACACGAAGACATGATCGAAGCGGGACGGCCGGAACGGCAGGCGGAAGATGTCGGCCTGCAGGAACCTGACGTTCTCGCAGCCGGCTAGCGTCACCCGTCGCTCAGCCTCCGCAATCGATCGCCCGGACACGTCAACAGAAGTGAACTCTGCCGCCGGGCTGTTGCCGGCCAGAATTACGGTCTGCGCGCCAGTGCCGCAGCCTACTTCCAGCACCCGGCTGCCCGGCGCATAGCGGGTGCCAGCATGCAGCATGCCCGCGAGGGCAGCGGCCTGGTCGCTCAGGCGCGCGCCTTCCCTGGCGGAGTACCCGTGAACGTAATCCGTCGCCTGCGACACGCGGTCAGCCTACCGATGTCCCGATGAGCGGCGAATCCTCCGGCCGGCCGCGAAGTAGCCCGCCCAGGCCAGCGCGCACACCAGGGCCGCGGGTACGCCGACGATGACCCAGACCAGAAAGGCCAGCGGGATCGCCAGCGGTGCCACGCTTTCCGGGTTGCTGCCGCCGGAGTAGCCCGCGGCGAAAAGGTAGACGGCGAACCCGAAGACCACGGCGGCCGCGGCCGAGACGAGAACTGCGAGCCCGAGCAGAACCCAGCGCAGCACGACAAGCCACCCTGGCGGCGGGGCATCATCCGGCATCATGAGACAACTGTCATCGGCGCGCATAAGCGCGACCAGAGTTGTTCTACTCAGTACGTCGGCAAAGTGGGCCGCCGGCGCCACTTCTAGCGAGCGGGCTCGGAAGTGAACTTCCAGCGGTCGGCCGACCCACTCGTGCACTTCGCCAGCTCGACCTTTCCTGACACGTCTGCGATGCAGCGGGCGTACTGGATCCACGCGATCGTGCCGTTGGGATTGATCTCCCACTGCTGACGATCGTTGCCGTTGCAGGTCGCGAACTTGATGGCGGAACCGAACTTCCCGCTCTGCGTCTGGAGGCAGAGCTTGCCGCGGACGAAGAAGGCGCCGTCGAAGGCGAGGTTCTCGGCCGCGGAAGTCGTGCAGCGCGCTAGCCTCGCGGGCGTTCCCGACCTGGCACTGTCGGACGGGTCGACGAGGCACTTGCCGGCCTTCGCGTTCTTGTACCGTCCGTAACTGGTCTGCGTGGTGGCCCCGCCGAAGCAGTGATTGGTTCGGCTGTTGAACAGCGGCTCGGTGCTCACCGGCAGGTCCGCGGGCGGGTTGACGATGAAGGGCGTCAGCAACGGGGAGCCGTTGGGCATGCCCTGGGTCAGGCCGTCCTCGCAGTTGATGACGTCGAACTCGTTGCCGCCCTTGCCGCCGATCCACAGATCGACGTGATGCAGGCGTGGCCCGCCGTCCGGTCCCTTGCCTGACCAGTCCTCATCGCACTCCTGGCAGTCGTCGCCCATGCGCACGTACTTCTCGACGGTGGGGTAGTACAAGATCGTCCCGACCGGGAACTCCTTCTTGTCGCTGGCAAAGGTGATCGGATGCGCGTATGTCCCGTTGCCCCTGGCGCAGCCCGAGTACGCCGTCGCGCAGCCCGGCGGGGTGTTGTCGTACCAGCCGTAATACGTGGCGTAGACCTCGACGGCCTTCGGCTGCTTAGCCGCAGCCGCCGTAGGCATGCGAGTAACTGAGGTGCTGGCGCCGCTAGCCGACGCAGCGACGAGGGCAATCGCCGAGCACGCGGTGACGCAAACGGCGATCCAGATCAGGGCTCGGGATTTCACTGCAAGCGCCTCCCGTGGTCGTTACCGAGCAGCTCAGCCCGCAACAGGTGGTAGGAAAGTTACCACTCGCTGAAGGAACCGTCCGGAAGGCTCAGAGCCGGGCGCGGGACGGGCCTGGCCGGATGCGCCAGGCACACGTCGGTGTTCAGCTCGATGCCGAAGCCGGGCGCATCGGTGAGGGTGAGAATCCCGCCACCGAGGCTGGCCGGGGTGGTGATGATCTCGTCTCGCCACGGCGAGACATCACCCTCGGCCCGCTCCAGGGTGAGGAAATTGGGAGCTGCCATCGCGACATGCGCTGTCGCCATCGTGCCGACTGGCCCGAGCGGGTTATGCGGCGCGAACGACACCTGATCCACCTCGGCCATAGCGGCGATCCGGCGCTGCTCCGACACGCCCCCGCAGTGCGCGACGTCGGGCTGCACGACAGCAAGTGCCCGCAGCTCCAGGGCGCGCCGGAATCCGCTCCGCGTCAGCCAGCGCTCGCCACTGGCGAGGGGCACCGTAGTTGCCCGGCTGATCGCGCTCAGCGCATCGATATTGTCGGGAAGCGCCGGCTCCTCGATGAACCAGATATCGAAGGGCTCGATCAGGGCACTGCAGCGGATCGCCATGGCGGGGCTGAGCCGACCGTGAAAGTCGATGGCCAGCCTGACGAGCGGCCCGACGGCGCCCCGGATGGCGCGCATGACGTCGACAACATGCGCCAGCGCCTGGTTACCGTCGACGTCGGCAGTCGGCTCCACCGGGCAGACCTTCATCGCCCGGTACCCCAGCTCGACAAGCGCGGCAGCGCTGGCAGCGTAGTCGTCCGGCGTGGACCCGCGCGGACCGTTGGCATAGAGCGGAACGACGTCACGGCACCGGCCGCCGAGCAGGTCATAGACGGGCTGACCGGTCGCCTTGCCCTTGATGTCCCACAGCGCCTGGTCGATGGCCGAGAGCGCAGTCAGGTGCGCTGGCCCGCCGCGCCAGAACCCCGACCGCAGCATGAGCTGCCACAAGTACTCGATGCGGCCTGCATCACGCCCGGCGATCACGTGAGTCAGCGCCCGGATCGAGGCGGCCACGGGCTCGTCATGCCATTCCAGCGTTGCCTCGCCGAGGCCGGTGATGCCCTCGTCGGTCTCGACCCGGACCATCGTCAGATTCCTGATACCGCACTCGACGCCGAAGATGCGAACGTCACTGACCAGCCCGCTCGATGTCCGTGCCTGCGGCGACGGCACGGGCAGCCTGCCTTCGGCCGCTGTCACCTTCATCGGCCTTCCTCCTAAGACAGCGTGCGGCGCTGCAGGTGATGGCCAGCGAACCGGGCGCTGAGGATCGCGTCGCGGACCGTGAGCACCTTCGTCGGCGACATCCACCCCTGCGACGGCTTGTGCAGGGCCCAGCCGCCGCCGAGAGTGACGGCCGCATGCTGGACCGCCCGGTTGCCGTCGCGCCACAACAGCACCGTTCCGGCCTGGTCGTCCTGGCCGCCGACACGGGTCGCTTCCGCCAGCCACTCCTCGAACGGCTCGCGCTGCATCCAGGTCCCCGCCGCTCCCGCGACGCCCGCAGCGCCCATCACGGTCCCGAAGCAGTTCGGCCCGCTTCCCGGCGGGAAGGTCCCGGCCAGCTTCCGCGCATCAGGCAGGAGAGCCGACACCTTCTCCCAGGTCGCCTCAGCCACATCCGCGTGACGGCTGCGGCGGCGGCCTTCCTCGACAAAGCGCACGACCCTCGCGACATCACGCGCGCGATCGGGGGAGGGCCAGCGATGGGCGGCGGGCTGAGCGCGGCGAACCTCCGACGGCAGCCGGCGGCTCCCGGCTCGGGTGAGCCAGCAGACCGCACTGTCGCCAAGCTCATACAGGCAGAACGAATCCTGCAGCTCGAAACTGAGCCGCTCGCGATCGTCCGCCAGGCCGTCCCGGCGCTGGATATCCCGGGGAACGACGAACGGCTGCTCAGCCGGCATCAGCCAGTCGCGCCACTGGTCCAGCACATCGGCGTCTACCTCGATGCCAAGAACCGTCATTGCCTCTTCCTATTTGCGTTTGCAGTTTTCCGCAAATGGCGCTGAAAACTGCAAACGGTAAGCTCTGATCGTCATGGGCATGATCTCCTACAGCCAGCGCCTGACTGCTCTCGCCGATGCCGACCCCGATCGTCCTGCCATCACCTGCGGTGACCAGAGCCTGACCAGAGCCCAGCTGGCGTCGGCGTCCAACCGCCTGGCTCGCGATCTCGGCGCAGGCGGCGCCGGTCTCGGCGACATGGTCACGATCGCGCTCCCGAACTCGACCGACTGGTTCGTCGCTGTCGCCGCCTGCTGGAAGGTCGGCGCCATCCCTCAGCCTGTGTCGGCACGGCTGCCCGAGCCTGAGCTCAGCGCCATCCTCGAACTCGCCGATCCAGCCGCGGTCATCGGCGTTCCCGCTCACCTCGCGCCCGGACGGCGGGCACTGCCAGCTGATTACCGTCCCCGCGCGGACGTTTCCGACGACCCGTTGCCAGACATCACCTCGCCGGCCTGGAAGGCCCCGACATCGGGCGGGTCTACCGGCCGGCCCAAGCTGATCGTCTCTGGCGATCCGGCCGCGCTGGACGAGGACGCGCCGCCGATGTTTGGCGTGGTTGGCGGTTGCATGGTCATGCCCGCGCCGCTCTACCACAACGGCCCCATTGTCTGGTCCTGCTCGGCCCTGCTGGGCGGAAGTCACGTCGTGGTGCTGCCCCGCTTCGACGCCCAGGCCACGCTCGCCGCGATCGACGATTATCGTGCGGACACGATTTACCTCGTTCCCACGATGATGAAGCGGATCTGGCGGCTCCCGCCGGAGCTACGGGAGAGCTTCGACCTGTCGTCCCTGCAGGCTGTCTGGCACCTGGCCGAGCCCTGCCCGGAATGGCTCAAGCAGGTCTGGATCGACTGGCTGGGGGCGGAGCGCATCTTCGAGCTGTACGCCGGCACCGAGGCACAGGCGGCGACCATTATCACCGGAACGGAGTGGCTCGCCCATCGCGGTTCAGTAGGCCGCCCGGCCCCAGGGACTGTCATGATCTGCGATGCCGACGGCAACGAGCTGCCGGCCGGCGACGAAGGCGAGGTCTGGCTGCACTCCCTGCGGGCCGAGCCGACGTACCGGTACGTCGGCGCCACCGCCCGCGCAAGGGCCGGCGGATGGGAGTCCCTCGGGGACATGGGATGGCTGGACGAGGACGGCTACCTTCACCTCGGCGACCGGCTGCAGGACATGATTCTCACCGGCGGCGCCAACGTCTACCCGGCAGAGGTCGAGGCAGCGCTCCAGGAACACCCCGCCGTCCGGTCTGTCGCGGTGATCGGACTGCCGGACGCCGACATGGGCAACGTGGTGCACGCCATTGTCGAGGCCGATCCGGAGAGCGTGTCCGAGGCCGAGCTGCTGGCCTTCGCCCGCGAGCGGATCGCCCACTACAAGGTTCCCCGCTCGCTCGAGTACACCGACCAGGCCCTGCGGGACGAGGCCGGGAAGATCCGCCGGGGCGCCCTACGCGCGCAGCGGCTGCCTCCGGAGGAAAACGGCGGCTGATCGGGTCCGCCCTCAGGACCTTTGCCTCCACCGGCGGCCGACAATCGGTGCTGGAGTTCGGATCATGAAGACGCCATGCCGGACAGGTGCCCATCGGGCTGGAGTTACGGCGCTGGGCACAGCGATGCTGGTCGCTGCTGGTCATGTTGCCAGCTACGGCCTGTGGCGCCGCTGGTGCGTTGGCTGGGGAGCGACCGATGCGGAGCTACGGGCCGGGCTGCCAGGTGACGAACTGCTAGCTAACCCTGGCATCATCACGACGCGCGCAGTCAGCATCAGCGCGCCGCCCGACTCGGTCTGGCCCTGGCTGGTCCAGATGGGACCGGGCCGCGCAGGTGCCTACACCTATGACTGGATCGAGAACCTGCTCGGCCTCAACATGCACAGCACAGGCGCGATCATTCCCGAGCTCCAGGACCTCTCGGCCGGAGATTCGTGGCAGCTGGGCTCGCACGGACCCGTCTTGCGAGTGGTGCGGCTAGAGCCGGCGCGTGCTCTGGTCGTGCGCTCGGATGATGGCAACTGGGTCTGGGCATTTTTCCTCGCATCCGACGCGATAGGGACTCGACTTATCAGTCGTAATCGCATTGCGAGCCCGGCGCACGGCTGGCCTGTAGACCTGGTGAACAGGTACCTGATGGAGCCAGGCAGTCTGGTAATGGAGCGCAAGATGCTCCTCGGCATTAAGCAACGTGCTGAGCGGCTGGGCAGTGACAGCGTCACGCAATGCCCTGGCGTCACGCAATGCCCTGGCGCACCTGAGTCGTGACCGACATGACCAGGCTCATCAAGCTAGCCGCCGCGGGCCTTCTGGGCGGCCTGGCCGTCTCCGCCCTCGCTGGCTGTTACGCCAGTGTCAGCGTTGGTCCGCTGCAGCATCGCACGAGCAGCTATTCGGTCCCCGGTCAGGTGCGAACGCTGGTCGTGCATGGCCAGGCGGGCGATGTTGACGTGACCGGCACCAGTGCCGGCGTGGCCAGGGTGACCGACCACCTGACGTTTCGCCACACCGTGCCCGTCACTTCACGCCGAGTGTCCGCGGGCACCCTGACTCTGGACACCAGTTGCCCAGCGCTCGAGACCTGCACGGTCAGCTACAACATCGCCGTTCCGCAGGCGACGATTGTGCGGATCCATGACGGCGCCGGCACGATCCGGCTGGACGGGCTCTCGGGGCCGGTCACGGCCAGCACGAATGCCGGAGACATTGATCTGAGCTCGGTGTCCGGGCCGATCGAAGCTACCGATCACGCCGGGTCAGTCCTCGGCCGCGACCTGTCAGCTGTGCATGCAACATTGCACGTCTCAGCCGGCAAGATCGACGCCACTTTCTCGGCCGCGCCTGCGGCCATCACGGCCTCCGCAGACGTTGGCTCGATAGCCCTTCACGTACCTGGCAACCTGTCCTACGACGTTGCGGCCAGCGCCAGTGTTGGCAGCGTACGCGTCGGCGTTATTGTCAACCGGAAGTCCGCGCACACCATCACGGCCACTGACCAAACCGGCTCCATCACCATCGAGCCAGCAGCGTGACGGAAGACCTCGCAATCAGCCCGGCTCGATGATGGTGCCAGCTTTGCGGTCGATCAGGGCCTGAGCGTCGGCAAGCTGGCCTATCGCGGCCATCTTGCCCGTTCGTTCCACGAATCGGCAGACAGCCTCGATCTTGGGACCCATAGACCCGGCAGGGAAGGAACGGGCGCGCAGTTCGGCAGGGGTTGCCTGGTGAATCGGCTTGGCGCTTGCGCTGCCATAACCGTCTTGAACGGCGGCGACGTCGGTCAGCAGGAGCAGGGCATCCGCCTTGATCTGCTGAGCGAGCAGCGCCGCGGTGAGGTCCTTGTCGACGACGGCCTCGACTCCGCGGAGGACTCCAGTCAGGTCGCGAGTGACCGGAACGCCGCCTCCGCCTGCGCAGATAACGATCACGCCGATGGCCGCGAGCTGGCGAATGAGGGTCAGGTCAAGGATCTCAGCGGGCTCAGGTGAAGGAACAACCCGGCGCCATCGGTCCCCGTCCCTGCGTATGGCCCATCCGTAGTCCGCGGCGACTTTGCTTGCCTGATCGGCGTCGTAGACAGGCCCCACGAACTTGGTCGGGCTAGCGAAAGCGGGGTCGTCGGCGCGCACAAGCGTTCGGCTGATCAAGCAGGCAGCGGTACGGCGTGGCAACGCGTTCTGAAGCGCCTGGACTAGCCAGTAGCCAATCATGCCCTGAGTTTGGGCGCCGAGAACGTCAAAGGGATACGGGTGGGAGATCGCCGGGTCGTGGGCGCTCTCCAGGGCGAGCAGACCGACCTGTGGTCCGTTACCGTGGGTGATGACCAGCTCATGGTCGCGCGCCAGCGGTGCCAGCACCTCGACGGCCTTCGTGATGTGCGCTTCCTGGATGTCGGATTCGGGTGGCTCGTCACGCTGGAGGAGCGCATTACCGCCAAGCGCAGCGACTATCTTCACTCTCGCTCACCGATCGTCGCGATCATCGTGGCCTTGATGGTGTGAAGCCTATTCTCGGCCTCGTCAAACACGATCGATGCCGGTGACTCGAACACATCCTCTGTCACTTCCAGAGCGTCCAGGCCCCGGCGAGCATAGATCTGCTGCCCCACGTGCGTGTCCGGGTTGTGCAGAGCCGGCAGGCAGTGCATGAACTTCACATCGGGGTTACCGGTGGCTGCCATGACCTTGGCGTTGACTTGGTAAGGCAGCAGGATGTCGATGCGCTTGTCCCATTCCGACTCCGGCTCTCCCATGGACAGCCAGACGTCGGTATAGAGGAAATCCGCGCCAGCGACCGCTTCGGTGATCTCGGCGCTGACAGTAATTCGCGCGCCCGACGCCGCAGCCAGGGAGCGAGCCAGGCTCTGCACTGAATCGGTCGGCTGCAGATCGTGCGGCGCGCAGATGCGGACGTCCATGCCGAGCATCGATCCGGTGACCAGGAGCGAGTTTGCGGTGTTGTTGCGGCCGTCTCCGAGGTAGCAGTAGCTGATGTCGGTGAGCGGTTTAGCGCTGTGGTCGCTCATCGTCAGGATGTCGGCGAGCATCTGGGTCGGGTGCCAGTCGTCGGTAAGGCCGTTCCATACCGGTACGCCGGCATAGGCGGCTAGAGTTTCGACTGCCCGCTGGGCCGATCCGCGGTACTCGATGCCATCGAACATGCGTCCCAGCACACGGGCGGTATCCTTCATGGACTCTTTGTGGCCAAGCTGCGATTCCTCAGGGCCCAGGTAGGTGACGTGTCCGCCCTCCTCGTGCGCAGCGACCTCGAAGGCTGACCGGGTGCGGGTCGAAGTCTTCTCGAAAATCAGGGCGATGCTCCGGCCGGCGAGTCGGTCCGTTCGCAGCCCAGCGCGCTTCTGCGACCGGACATGTGCGCCCAGTTCGACCAGGTAAAGGAATTCGGCTGCGCTCAGGTCGGTCTCCCGGAGGAGGCTGCGGCCGCGCAGGTCAGTATTCGTGGTCGTCATGATGTATCCCAAGATGTCGTGGCGGCTGGATTTAGGCTGGATCGCGCTCGACGGGGCAGGTCATGCAGCGCGGCCCACCCCGGCCGCGTCCGAGTTCACTGCCCGCGACGGTAACGACCTCGATGCCGTGCTTGCGGAGCATCGTGTTCGTGGGCACATTTCGTTCGTAGCCGACGATCACGCCTGGAGCGACGGCTAGGTAGTTGGTTCCGTCATCCCACTGTTCGCGCTCGGCGGCCCGAATGTCCTCATCGGTAGTCAGGACCGTGACCTTGTCGACGCCGAGGACCTGGGCGAGGGTGTCCCACAGACTATGGTTCCGGGTGACGCTGATGCCGCTCTCGCGCGGGCCAGCCTTCAGACTCCAAGACCGTAGGTGCCTGTCGAGATAGGGATAGAGCACGAACGTGCTCCGGTCGATCATGGTCATGACTGTGTCCAGGTGCATCATGGCCCTGGTGGCGGGCAGCTCGATCGCGATCACGATGCTGGCCTGGCCGCTGGTAAGCAGTGCACGCGTGAGCATCTCGACGGCCATTGGCGTAGTCCGCTCGCCCATGCCGATCATCACGGCGCCATTCCCGAGCACGTGCACGTCGCCGCCTTCTACTGTGGCGGGCAGGTGGCTGGCATCGTCGTCGCCGTAATACCGGACGAAGTCAGCGCCTGCGAACATCGGGTGGTAGCGGTAGATGGCACGGCTGTGCAAGGTCTCACGTTGCCGGGCGGGCTTAGCCATCGGGTTGATGGACACGCCGCCATAGATCCAGCAGGAGTTGTCGCGCTGGAATAGGTGGTTGGGTAGCGGCGGAAGCACGAAATCGTCAGCCCGCATCATGTCCCACCTCAGACTCTGCAGCCGTGACGGATGCAGGTCCGCCTTGAGGACGCCACCGACTAGGTATTGGGCAAGCTCGTGCCCGTCGAGGTCGTCGAACAACTTCCGGCAAACGGCGACGAGGTTCGGCCCGAGCACCTCTGGTGTGCAAATGCGCTCGAGGACAAAGGCACGTCCCTCGGCGACGTTAAGCGTTTCGGCAAGCAACTGGCCGAAGTAGTGCACGGTCACGCCCTTGTCCCGGAGGGCCTCGGCGAACGCATCGTGCTCTTCTTTGGCCTTCTTGGCCCACATGACGTCGTCGAAGAGCAAGCTTCCGACGTTCTGCGGGGTCAGGCGGGACAACTCGAGACCTGGGCGATGGAGGATCGCCTGGCGGAGCTGGCCTACTTCGGACTGGACGTTGAAACTCATCGCGTGCCCTCCGAGGACTAGTGAGAGGTGCTTGCGGTCTGGCCGGCGGGCGCGTAGCTCCGCCGGCCAGACGGTCCGGTTATGGCTTGGCAGCAGGTTCCGATGCTGCCGTGGAGGCGCCCGCGCGCCGCGCGCTGATGAACGCGTAGAGCACGATTCCGACCAGCACGATCACCAGCGCCTGATAGACGGCCTGGTAGCCGGCTGCGAACGTCACCCACAGCGAGAACAGCACGCTGGCGCCTGCGATCGAGAGGTCGCGGGCCAGCAGCCAGCCCTGCACCCGACGGCGGCGCGACACCAGGTAGGCCAGCTGGGCGCAGGCCGAGAACAGGTATGGGATCGCGACTGTCACGACAGTCAGGTCGACCAGTTCGGTGAAGACCTTCAGCCCGGTAGCGGTGGTGTAGCTCCATAGCATCAGCGCCGATGGCAGCAAGGCCGCCAGCACGATGCCGAACCAGGCCGAGTCCTTGCGGTCAGACCAGGCGAAGGCCTTCGGGAAGAGGCCGTCCTGCGCGACCGCGCGTGACACTTCTGCGGTGACCAGAGTCCAGCCGTTCAGGGCCCCGAGGCCCGAGGCAACTGCGAGAGCCGCGACCAGCTTGCCTGCCCAGGCACCGTGCGTGAAGATCGTCTGGAATGCCGTGACGAACGGCGCGGTGTTGTTGACCAGGGCGTGATGCGGGACCAGTCCCATGATGGCGGCGGACACCAGCACATAGAGGATGGCGCTGGCCGCGGTTCCGAGCATGGAGGCCCGACCCACGTTCTTGCCAGGGTTGCGCACGCGCTTGGCCGTGATTGCCGCCACTTCCACGCCGATGAAGGAGAACAGCGCGACGCCGGCCGCGATGCCGATCGCCGTGTACAGGCTCCCCCCCGAGGCGTTGAAGGCGCCGAAGTTACTCGCGTGGATGAAGAACCAGCCCGCGACCGCGATGAACAGGATCGGCAGGAACTTCAGGACGACGGTCAGGTTCTGGAACCAGGCCATCTGGCGGACGCCGGCCAGGTTCAGCGCCGCCGGCACCCAGAGGCCTATCAGCGCGATGCCCCAGTTGCCGATGCCGGACGGCTTGATCCCGAAGAGGGCGTCGACGTACAGGACCCACGCCGCGACGATCGCCGCGTTCCCGGCCCAGGCCTGGATCCAGTAGCACCATCCGGTCAAGTAGCCGGCGAAGTCGCCGAACTCGTGCCTGGCGTAGGCATACAGGCCGCCATCGGAGTTCGGTATCCGCTTGGTCAGCTGACCGAACATGGCGGCCAGCAGCATCGCGCCGACGGCGATCACTGCTAGTACCAGGAGGGACGAAGTGCCTGCGCCGGCCAGCACGGCAGGCATCGCGAAGACTCCCGTGCCGATTATGCTGCCGATGACGAGTCCGGTCGCCGAGGTCAAGCCCAGCGCATGTGCCTTCTGCTTGTCCCGGTCAGACATCGGGGTTAGTTCTTCAGGCGCAGCAAGACTCCGCGACGAAGTCGTTGGCCTTCGCCGGATTACCTGGGTCATTGTGAACCACTTCCTTCTGGAGCCGACGTGCGGACGCCCTTGTCCGGCCGGTCGCTCGATCTAAGCGTGGGCGGTGTGGGCGGAGGGCGCACAGGGCCTAAAGACATCTCGCCAGTACCCGAACGGCACCCGGCCGAGCCGGACGACAGGTGGTCACCGTCAGCGGCCTGCGGCCACGAGCCGCTAGCGATCTTCCCTGGCTGTCTCCGCATCCCATGTCACAGACGGCTGGGGCTGTCTCGTCTCGTTGCTGACAGCCAGTCGGCGGGAATCAGGCGGGTGATCGTGGTGCGGGTGTTCGTGGCAGGCGGTACGGGCGTCGTCGGGCGGCGGCTGGTGCCGCAGCTGGTCGCCCGCGGTCATCAGGTGACGGCGACGACGACGAGCACGGCCAGGCTGGATCTGCTGGGGCAGCTGGGCGCGGACGGGGTCGTGATGGACGGGCTGGATGCGGCGTCGGTTGCTGCGGCGGTGGCTGCGGCACGGCCGGACGCGATCGTGAACCAGATGACAGCCCTTTCCGAGGCGCATGCCGGCAAGCCGAACCTGAGGAATCCGGACCGCTTCTTCGCCACCACCAACCGGCTGCGCAGCGAGGGGACTGACAATCTCCTGGCTGCCGCCGAGGGCGCCGGCGTATCAAATTTGGTCGCGCAGGGCGCTGCCATCTTCAGCGGAACCGGCGAGGGCGGATGGATCAAGACCGAGGAGGACCCGCTGGACCTGGGGACGGGAGCGCTGGCGCGCGGGCTGGTGGAGGGGACGAAGGCGATCGGGCATCTCGAGGATGTGGTCGTCAAGGCAGGCGGCGCGGTCCTGCGCTACGGCTCGCTGTACGGGCCAGGCGCCATCGACGATCAGGTCAAGCTCGTGCGCAGGCGGATGTTCCCGCTTGTCGGAGGCGGTACCGGCTATTTCTCGTGGGTGCATCTCGACGACGCGGCGAGCGCGACCGTGCTGGCGGTGGAGCAGCACGCAGCGGGCGTGTTCAACATCGTCGACGACGAGCCGGCCCCGGTCAGCGAGTGGCTGCCCTATCTGGCTGAGTGCGCGGGCGCTAAGCCGCCGCGGCGGCTCCCGAAGTGGCTGGCCCGCCTCCTGGCCGGCGAGATGGTCGTGGGGATGATGACCGAGGGGCGCGGCTTCTCCAACGCAAAAGCCAAGCGTGAGCTCGGCTGGCAGCTGCGCCATCCGTCGTGGCGGCAGGGATTCAAGGAAGAGCTCGCGTGAGTAGTGCCGGGGAGTTCGAGGAACTGAGGCCGCTGCTGTTCTCGATCGCGTACCGCATCCTCGGCAGCGTGACCGAGGCTGAGGACGCGGTGCAGGAGACCTGGCTGCGCTACCAGGCCTATCCGGCCCAACCCGCATCGGCCAAGGCGTTCCTGTCGGCCACGGTGACCCGGCTCTCGATCGACGTGCTGCGCTCGGCCCGGGTCCGGCGGGAGCAGTACGCCGGGCCATGGTTTCCCGAGCCGCTGCTGACCGACCCCTATTCCGACCCCGAGCGGTCGGCGGAACTAGCCGACTCGGTGTCGATGGCGGCGCTGCTCCTGCTCGAGCGACTGAGCCCGCTGGAGCGGGCGGTGTTCGTGCTGCGGGAGGTGTTCGCGTTCGGCTTCGGCGAGATCGCGTCGGCGGTGGGGAGGTCGGAGGCGGCGTGCCGTCAGCTCGCGGTGCGGGCGCGGCGCCACGTGGACGCCGGGCGCCCTCGGTTCGAGGCGGACCGCAGAGAGCGGGACGAACTGGCAGCGCGGTTCTTCGGCGCGCTCGCCGAAGGCGACGTCGAGGGCCTGCGAGAACTGCTAGCGGCTGACGTTCAGCTGGCCGGGGACAGCGGCGGCAAGGCACCGGCGCTGGCCAGGAGCATCATCGGCGCCGATAAGGCGGCCAGGGTCCTTGCCTCGGTCTACCCGTGGCTCGTCCGGATCGACGTGGCACTGGAGCCACGCGAGGTCAACGGCGAGCCGGGAGCGATCTTCCGCGATCGGGATGGCAAGGTGCTCTTCACCCTGACTCTCGACATACTGGGCGGGCAGATTCAGGCGATCCGCTCGGTGAACAACCCCGACAAGCTCCGGCACGTCGGTGCCGTGGCCGACCCGTGGGCGGCCGCGCGCGAGCTGAACCGGGCTCGCCGGCATGCGAACTGACTGCGCCCCATCAGGGCTTCTTGTTCTTCCTCGTCACCCTGGCGATCGCGCCGGCTGCCGGAGCGAGCGTCAGCCAGAGCCCGATGGTCACGACCATGGACGTCAGATAGCCGAACGGCCGGATGCCGACGTCAGGGCCCGTGATGCCGGCAAAGAGCATCAGGATCCACGAGCTGACGAAGAATGCCGGTCCTGCGGCCACGAGCTGAAAGTAGTCCGTCACCCTAGTCTCCTGTCCTAACGGCAGCTGCCCTCCGGCGCGCCATCTCGGTGGTAGCCACGATGCCGACCAGCTGGGCGGCGCAATGCGCGCCGAGCGCGAGCCACAGCACACGGTGGCGGTGAGCCGGACGGGCACCAGCGGCCAGCGCATACAGGGCGACCCCGCCGGTTGCGGCCAGCGACAGCGCGTAGGCCACCGGGCGGTCCGCGAGGTAACGGGCGGGTGCAGATGCCTGAGTCATCGGGTGCGCGCCTGCCGTTCCATTTCGCGCCGGATCCTGCTCTCGGAGATCGGCCTGCGCAGGTACACATCCAGGCCGAACGCCGTGGTGAAGAAGGCCCATGCGATCGCCGGGTAGATGATCCAGATGTTCCACTCGTCGTGGATGCCAGAGCTCTGGCTGAACCCGCGGGTTGGCCAGCCGCCGGCGTTGTGGTACTCGCTGATCGCCCAGATTGCCGCCAGCAAGATCATGCCGACCGTGGCGACCGCGGCGCTGATCCAGTACCGGCGGCGGCGCTCGATCTGCCTAATGGCCTGCTCACGCGCTGGCTGCGCGACGACATCCGTGACGTCGCCGTCACTGACTGCGGGCCTGTCATCGGTGAGCTTTGTCATCGTGCTCCCCCTTCGTGATGGGAACGTCGTGATGAGGAGATGGCGTCACACTAGGGCGTGACGGTCGGCCGGAACTGTTTCGTGCAGCACCGTCGGGGCTGCGGGCCGGTGCGGTGCGTGCCGTGCGTGGTGGCGCGGGTTAGTTGCCAGCGCAACCAGTGTCGTGAGCGCGATCACCAGGACTGCAGCGCTGCCGAATATCGCCCACATGATCGGCCAGGAGGCAATGACACTGGCCAGAATGATCGGAGTCGGCATGACACTCGCCTCTTTCCCAGGCGGCCCGGGAGCCGCCCACTCTTAGCGCTGATATCAGCCTGGGCGCCGGGGTGATCGGTAACGAGGGCCGAACGGGCCGACCTGATGAGGCCTAAGTCACGCGGTTCAGGACTGCGCGGTACTCGTGCTGGCACCGCGAAGGGACAGCAGGGTCACGAACGTGAGCGCGGCGAACACGCTCAGGGCAGCCGGCACGATCGTGATACTGGTCGCCGACACTGCGCCCGCGATGATGGCCGGGCCGACGACCCCGCCGAGCATCGAGGCCGTGAGCGCCCATGAGGCTGTCCGGTGATCGCCCGGCCATGTTTCCGCTGCCCAGGCGAGTCCGACCGGGAAGATCGGGGCAGCAGCGAGGCCTGCTAGCACATATGCAGCCGGTGCTATCACCGGTATCGCAGCGAGCGCGAGGCTCACCGCCAGCAGCGCGGTTGACAGCAGGACGATGTGCCGGAGCCGCACGAGGTTGCCAAGCGGTGCCACGCAGAGCCGGCCGATGGTCAGTGCGAGCCAGAATGCCGACGTCACCGAAGTAGACAGGCGCGCGGAGTAACCGAGCGCGCTGAGGTGCGCAACGATCCAGCCTGCGGTGCCCGCCTCCGCACCCACGTAACACAGGTAAGCAAGGCCAATCCGGGCCAGCGTGCCGTGTTCTGAGGTCATCCTCCAGGAACGGCGGATAGCCAGGGCCGGCCGTGGCCCGCCTGCGTCGCGCGGTTGCGGCGCGTGGACACCACGCTGGCCGGCTGCCAGCACGCAGGCCAGTGCAGCCGCGGCCGCAAACCCCAGCGTCAGGGTCCCGGCCTTGAGCGCACTGACGATGAAAGGGCCTGCCACCGCCCCGGCGCCGAAGGCCGCGTTCACGGTGTTCAGCCGGGCCATCCGGCGGCGGGACTCGGTCGCAGCCAGCAGCCGGTTCAAGGTGAAGTCCAGGGTGCCGAATCCGGTACCCGTCAGGAGGACGAAGCCGAGGAACGCCGGCCACGCGCGAGAAGCGGCCACCCCCGCGCATCCGAGCGCCAGGGCCACCAGGGCGCCGATCAGGACGGTCCGCCCGCTCACCCGCCGCAGGACCGCCAGGGCGCTCAGGACACCCACGAGGGCGCCGGCGAAGTAGACGCTGAGGACTGTGCCGGCTGTCGGCAGGCTGACGCCGAATCGCAGCGAGATTATTCGCAGCAACGGCCCGTAGGCCGCGTCGATGGCTCCGATGAGCAGGAATACGCCCATCGCGGTCACGAGCGCAGAGCGGCTGAAGCTGACCTCGCTGGCCTTGCTCACGTGCTCTCAGCAGAGCCAAGGGTGCTGAGCTGCTTTTTCTTGTTCTGCTCGTAGTCCGCCCGGGCGGCCCGCGCCGCGGCCAGCTCGGACACCTCCGCCACCGGCACGTCCCACCAGGCTGCGGAATCGGGCGCCGGAACGGTCGGGTCAGTCTCGATGTGAATGACCGTGGTCCGGTCCGACGACTGGGCCGTGTCGAGTGCCGCGCGCAGCTCGGCAATCGAGCTCACCCTGATCGCGTGCGCCCCGAGGCTGGCGGCGTTCGCGGCGAGGTCAACCGGTAGAACGTCGCCATCCAGCTGGCCAGATTCCCGCGACCGGTACCGGTATCGCGTCCCGAAGCCCTCCGCCCCGACCGACCGGGATAGTCCGCCGATGGACTGGAAGCCGTGGTTCTGCACCAGGATCACGACGATCTTGATGCCCTCCTGGACGGACGTGACCAGCTCGGAGTTGAGCATGAGATACGAACCGTCTCCGACGAGGACGTAGACGTCCCGGCCCGGTGCTGCCATCTTCACCCCGAGGCCGCCGGCTATCTCATAGCCCATGCAGGAGAAGCCGTACTCCACGTGGTATCCCTTGGAGTCTCTGGTCCGCCAGAGCTTGTGCAGATCGCCGGGCATGCTGCCGGCTGCGCAGACCACGACGTCCTGCGGGCGAATTGCCTCGTTGAGTGCTCCGATGACCTCCGACTGCGCCGGCAGCGGCTGATGGCCCAGGTGATAGGCCCGCTCGACCACGGCGTCCCACTCGGCGGCCCGCTGCCGCGCGAGCTCCCGGTAGCCGTCAGGTACCTGCCAGCCGCTCAGCGCCTCCGCCAGCTGCTCCAGGCCGACCCGTGCGTCAGCCACCAGCGGCAGAGCCGACTGTTTGTGCGCATCGAATGCGGCCACGTTGAGGTTCACGAACCGGACGCCAGGACAGGCAAACAGGCTGCTGGACGCTGTAGTGAAGTCGCTCCACCGGGTGCCGACACCGATGACCAGGTCGGCTTCGGCGGCCGTGCTGTTGGCGGCGACAGTTCCGGTCGCGCCGATCGCGCCGAGAGCCGCGGGGTGGTCGTAGCGGAGCGCGCCCTTGCCGGCCTGGGTTTCGGCGACCGGGACGCCGGTCAGCTCGGCGAAGGTGCGCAATGCCGCAGTGGCGTCGCTGTAGTGCACGCCGCCGCCGGCCACGATCAGCGGGTGCTTGCTGCCGCGGATGGCGTCCGCACCCTGCGCGACCGCCTGGGGCTCGGGATAGGGCCGGGGAATCCGCCAGACCCGCTTCAGCAAGAGCTCAGGCGGCCAGTCGTATGCCTCGGTGGCGGTGTCCTGCGGGAGCGCCAGCGTCACCGCGCCGGTCTCCGCCGGATCGGTCAGGACGCGCATCGCCTGCATGAGCGCGCCGGGCAGCTGCTCGGGCCGCCAGATGCGGTCGAAGTACCGCGACACCGGCCGCAGGCAGTCGTTGACCGAGACATCCAGCGTGCGCGGATCTTCGAGTTCCTGGAGGACGGGGTTCGCCACCCGGGTGGCGAAAACGTCACCCGGAAGCAGCAGGACCGGAAGCCGGTTGATGGTAGCCAGCGCGGCTCCGGTCACCATGTTCGTCGCACCCGGGCCGATCGAGGACGTGCACGCGAAGGTCTGCAGCCGGTTCGTCATCCGCGCATATCCGGCGGCCGCGTGCACCATGGCCTGCTCGTTCCGCCCCTGGTAGTAGCGGAAGCTGTCGCCGGCCTCGAGCAGCGCCTGGCTCAGGCCGGCCACGTTGCCGTGGCCGAAGATCCCCCAGCACCCGGCAAAGAATGGCCGCCTGACGCCATCGCGCTCGCTGTACTGGACAGTGAGGAATCGCACGAGTGCCTGGCCAACAGTCAGTCGCATGAGCATTCCTTGGGCGGGGTCGTTACAGCAGGCTCACCGCGATGTCCACCGCAGCGGCCACGTCGTCGCCCGGTGGGTACAACAGGTTACGTCCGACCACCAGGCCGCGGACGCCCGGCAGCTGCAGTGCCTTCTGCCAGCTGGCAAACATCTCGTCGGGCCGGTCGGCAATCTCGCCGCCCAGCAGGACAAGAGGAAGGGTGGCTGCTTCGGCGACTCGCTCCATGT
>Ga0335073_10001094_pt1 | contig 35927 bp, 32 predicted proteins | sample Lox_Sample_22_FD_207093 | JGI IMG/M metagenome (GOLD analysis project Ga0335073, IMG submission 207093) | Soil microbial communities from Loxahatchee National Wildlife Refuge, Florida, United States - Lox_Sample_2.2 | ecosystem: Environmental > Terrestrial > Soil > Wetlands | place: USA... | reverse complement strand
CATCGGCTTCCTCATCGAGCATTACGCCGGCAATTTCCCGCTCTGGCTCGCGCCGGAACAGGTCCGCGTGCTGACCATCGGCGAGGAGGAACCGCTGGTGAATTACGCGAAGCAAATCGTGAACGAGCTGCACGCGAATTTCGTCCGCGTGGAGGCGGATTTTTCGTCCAACAAAATCAACGGCAAGATTCAGGAGGCCGAGACGGCGAAAGTCCACACCATGCTCGTCATCGGCAGCCGCGACATGGAGGCGGGAAATGTTTCGGTGCGCATGCACGGAAAAGGCAATCTCGGCGCCAAGCCGAAGGGCGAAGTAATCGCGGAGATTTTGTCGGCGGTTAAGGAGCGCAGATCGTAACGCGCATTTGCAGACAGGCTGTCTGCGAGACAGCAGCTGCCAGCCTGCGCTACGGCGGCGCGGCGACGAAACGACTCACTTAACTCCTAACGGCCGCAGTTTGACAAAATAGACGTCATTCTGCCGCAGGTCGAACGTGCGAACAAAGGGTTTGCCGGTTTCAACCTGAATGGCTTCCACAGATTCAGGGTCGCCGTTGCTTTGCTCGCGCAGAATTTCGACCTGAGTCGGGGTCAGTTGGGAGGGCGCGCCCATTTCGAGGTAACGGGTGTAAACATCGTTGACCTGATAGCCGGTCTGGTAAATCTCCAGACTGTAACTCCCCGCCGGCAGGTGGGTGATGCTCAACGAAACCTGACCGATGGGTTTGGCCGGAATTTCATTGGTATAGAACTGCTGATCGTTCATTCCCGACGGCGGCACGATGGGCGTATAATCCCAAAATAACGCTTGAACGGAATTGTCCGGGCCTTTGCAGACCCAAGAGGCCGGATCGGCGTTGGCGAGTTCAGACGGTCCAAGTTCATTCAGGAATTTGAAGGCATAAAATGCCGGTTTCTTCAAATCTTCGTAGTTAATCAGTCCGAAACCGCCGTGGAACGGAGTCATCCGCGGCCCGTTTTCTTCAAAAATATCGGTGAAGACCCAATAAGACATCGAGTCCACCGACCGATACCCTGCCTTGACCTTGCTCAGGATGAAGGCAGCTTGCTGGTACGTGTCGTGCATGAAATCGGTGGGCGTGTAGGCCGAACTCCACTCGGTGAAATGCAAGGGGAGATTTGGCATCGGCGAATGATCAATCATCTTTCGTTCGTTAATCATCCGGCCAACCACCGAATTGGGATCGGGGTCAATGACCGTTCCGCGCTGGCCGGTCGCATCCAGATAACCGCTCTTGACGCCGTAATTATGCGACGAAATGAAGTCGAGCGGGACGTCGTTGCTGTAACAGTAGTCGAGGAATGCTTTGTCCCACTGGCCGATGGCCGTGGCCGGGCCGCCGACGCGATAATCCGGCGAGACGCCTTTGATGGCCCTCGCCGTTACTTCATACAACTTGAAATAATCCTCCCGCGTACCGGTCCAGAAGCCATCGTGCAAGTCAGGTTCGTTCCAGACCTCAAAGTACCAAGTTTTGACCTCGTCATGTCCATAGCGCTCCTGAAAGTGGGTCACCAGATGGCGGATCAAGTCAGCCCATTTGTCGTAGGATTTCGGCGGTGTGACGTTGCCCTGCCACCAGAAAATGGTTCTCTTGCCGCTGGCCAGGTCATTGGGCATGAATGAAAGCTCGACGAACGGCTTGATATCAATGCTCAGCAGGAAATCGTAAAGCCGGTCAATGTACTGCCAGTTGTAGATCGGATTGCCATGCGCGTCTTCCCGGTAAACACCCATATCATCGGTAAGCAATCCGTGCATGCGGATGTATTGGAAGCCGCAGTCGCGCCGCGTCTCGCGCAACTGGTCCTGCCAGTCCGCGCGCAATCCTTCGTTGGCCCGGCCAGCGCCAACGCATTCCTTGAATGAAGTGTCCAGCGGCTCCTCGACGGCATTCACGTCAACGGTGATGGTCCGAACACGCGCCTCCGGTCCGGCTGCCGACGCAAATGGCAGCCCAATGACCGCCGGCGCGATGACCACGGCTAAAACACACAGCGATTTGGGTGAAAACAGGTTGTTTGTCATAAAAAGTCCGGTGGATTAATGCTTACACCACCGAAATTGCATTCCAAATCGTTACAGGTCTAGCCGTTAATTTAGATGACAGGTCCCTTATGCCGGTGAACGGTTAAAGTCATCGGGCGAAGACGCAAAGCAAATGGTGAATGAACGGCGCGCCAATTGCGTTGAAGTTGAAGCCGAAGGGCGGCGTGATCGCGGAATTTTGCCTGTGATTCAAGCGTAAAAAGCGCGGAGTCAAAGATAGAAGCGGCCGTGGCTTCCGCCTGGCAAGACTTGCGATCCACGGGGCGAAAACGACCGCACCTCGCCCGGAGGTTCCCAAGCCGCAAACCCGTCCGGTCCGGCTCAAAGCCGGACCCGGAAGCCATCGGCGCTACGGCTCTTTTGATTCCTGACTGCGCCTCCGCCCGTTCACAGCCTGACGCAGCAGATATTCAATCTGGCCGTTGACGCTGCGCAATTCATCCGCTGCCCACTTTTCCAGTTCCTTCCACAAATCGGGTGAAATGCGCAGCAAGAACGGTTTGCGTTCCTCGCTCGGCATGACGTTTATTGATAGAGCGTGCCGGTGTTGATGACGGGCGCGGCTTCGGTTTCACCGCACAGGACAACGAGGAGGTTGCTGACCATGGAGGCCTTGCGTTCCTCGTCCAGCTTGACCACATCTTTTTCCGACAATTCGCGCAGCGCCATGTCCACCATGCTGACGGCGCCATGCACGATTTTCTGGCGCGCGGCAATGACCGCTTCCGCCTGCTGCCGGCGGAGCATGGCCTGGGCAATTTCCGGCGCATAAGCCAAGTGCGTCAGGCGCGCCTCTTCAATGACGACGCCGGCCTTGTCCAGCCGCTCCTCCAATTCTTTCTTTAACGCAGTCGCCACCTCGTCGGCGCTTTCACGCAATGTCAGTTCGTGCTCTTCGCCGCGGTCATAGGCGTACAGGCTGGCAATGTGGCGAATGGCGGCCTCGCTCTGGATATGAACGTAGCTCTCGTAGTCGTCCACATCGAACGCGGCCTTGGCGGTGTCTTCGACGCGCCAGACCACGACGGCGGCGATCTCCACCGGGTTGCCGCGCTTGTCGTTCACTTTGAGCCGCTCGCTGTTGAAATTGCGCGTCCGCAGCGAAATTTTGGCACTGAGGCGGCGATAAAGCAGGCTGGACGCCATGCCTTTGGCAGCCGCGGCCTTGACCGCCTCAGGTGAAACCGTGCCCGGTGGCAAGGGAATGCGCGCCCGCGCCCGGGCGTAAAACGGGTTTGCCCACCAGAAACCGCTGGCACGCACGGTGCCTTTATAGGCGCCGAACAGGATCAGAACGCGCGCCTCGTTCGGCTGCAACGTGAAATGTCCGCAGAGTAGAACAATCGCCGATACCTCCAACAGGATGGCGGGGATCAACCACCAGAGATAAGCCGGGTCCGCCGAGTTAGCGGTGTTCATGATAATGCGCACCAGCCAAAGAACCGCCCCGAGCAACAGCGCGACGTTGACGACCAACATCGCCCAGCCATTGAGCGCCCGGTTTTCAATTTCACTACTCGCCGATTTCACAGGATTCGTATTCATAACTATACCTTTCTTTGTTATCTATATGATATCGTTTTGGTATCTCTGGTCAACTATTGTATTCTATTGATGTCCTTCGTGTTACACGACTGGTCGGAGAGCGACTCTCAAAGCTGTGAGGCAAATGTTCGTTTCGGCGGAAGCTTAATAAGCGTTCCTGCTTTTAAAAAATCGTTTTTTATATTGCTATTCGTCGGCTTTCTCCGTCCAATGCGGCCGCTATCTGAGACTCAGATCGGCACGCGTGGAATTCATTCACGAACCGGTTCGGTTGAAATCGGAGCGAGTTTTCGGGATTACTCCCTCTAAAGGTTCCGGCATCATCCGGAACAATTGGCACGCCCCTCGCTTCGTTCAGCCTCAAACCTGGAAAGATTGACTACTATGAAAGTGTTTCTGATTTATGTCAACGACGAGAATTTCTACCGGCTGCTGCCCGAAGACCTGGGCGGGTCTAGGCCGGGCGACGCGCGCGTCAAGGTGATGGGGTTTCCGCCGTTGGGCATTGAAACACTGGCGCCCGTCCTGCGCCGGCACGGCCACCAGGTGCGGATGTTCGACACCTGCCATCCGGAGATGAAGGAGCCGAATATCGCGCAGGCACTTCGCGATGACCCGCCGGATGTGGTGGCCCTTTCATTTCTTTCCACGACCACCTACCCGGGCGTCAAAAGCATGGCGCATCTGGTCAAGGACGTGATGCCGAACGTCCCCATTATCTGCGGCGGCGTGTTTGCCACGATGAATCAGGAACGGATTTTAAAAGATTGTCCTTACATTGACGCCGTGGGCATCGGCGAAGGTGAGGAACTCCTGCCCGATTATCTGGACCATCTGGAAGAACCGGCAAAAGTCCCTGGCATCGTCTGGCGGGACGGCGGGAAAATCGTAAAGAACATGCCCCGCCCAATTATCAAGGATTTGAATCAGTTTCCGTATCCGGACCGGGCGACGTTGCCGATTGACTACATCGAATCGTTGCCGCTGGACGTGCCGGCCGTGCTGTCGCTGGAGAAATTCTGTACGATGCAGACATCGCGCGGCTGTCCGTACACTTGCATTTATTGTGATATTCCGTCGCTGACCAACGGCAAGTGGCGGTTCCGTTCGCCGGAGCATGTTCTGGGCGAGATGCAGCAGCTTCATGACCAGGGTTACCGTTCGATTTATCTGACTGACGACCATTTTCTGCTAAAACGGGACCGGATCAGCCAGATTTGCCAGAACATCATTGACCACCGGCTGGCGTTCAAGTGGGGCTGCGAAGGCCGGGTGGATTCCGTGGCGGTGGACCAACTGCCGATCATGGGCCAGGCCAATTGCAACTTCCTGGCGTTCGGCGTGGAATCGGGCACGCAAAAAATCCTGGATCGGCTCGACAAGCGGCAAACGCTGGCACAAATCGAACACGCCGTCAGCGAAGCCAAGCGTTGCGGCATCGAACGGGCGCACGGATTTTTCCTGGTCGGCTCGCCCGGCGAAACCGAGGAGGATATTCTGGAAAGCTTCCGCTTCTGTGCGCGGCTGAAGCTGGACACCTTTGGATTCAACCGGCTGTGTGTTTATCGCGGCACGCCGTTGTGGCAGGAGTATCTCGAACGCGGTATTCTGGACGACGAGCGTGATTGGGACAAATGGTTCAAGTGCTCGGACATTGATCCGACGGTGCTGCCCAGTGAAGTGGTCAACCGCGCGCGGCAGAAGGGTTATGCACTGCTGTTCGCCCATCGCCTCCTCTTCCGGCCCATCCAGACGTTCCGGCTTCTGCGCACCCTCGGCCGGCACATGAAGCTCACCGACATCCTCCGGTTGCTGAGCAGTCCTTTCCGCAGACGGAAACTAAACCGCAAACCCGAATTGCCGGCGAAGATGATTGAATCGGGACTGACTGCGCCGATTCGAGCCGCGGTGCCGGTGGACCTTCCCAGCGTTCCGGCTTAACGCGTGGACGGGGATTTTGCTGGCGGGTAACAAAGGCTGGCCGTTATTTTCCGGCGGTGATGCAGCATTATTGGTCAGTGTTTGCCGAATTAATTGCAACACCGTTTGAGCATGTTTCTCTGGTTTGGGGTATCGTGCCGTTGTACTTCGGTTTGCTGCTGAATGAGTTAACGGCAGACAAGGCGACCTTCCGGACGGCCTTGCAATCGGGCTTCAGTTTTCTATGGGCCGGAGTGCAGTGGCTTTGGCCGTATTTCTCGCATCAAATGGATATGCCGCCAATCCGGCTCGCCACCCTGCCCGTGAATCTGCTGGTAACATTTTTGACCATCGTGCTGGGTGTGGTGGCACTCGTCAGCGGTATTCGCAAAAGATTTCCCAGGCATTGGCGCTTCATCGGCCACACGCGCTTCGCGAATTATTTCATGATCACGATCTTTCCGATCCAGTCGCATTACCTGCCGTGGACGTGGGATCGGTTGGTGGCCATTGCGCTGTGGGCCGTGCCCGTCTGGCTGGTATTGCACTTCTGCCTGATGCCGGTTCGCAACCGGTGATGAATCCGGTTGGCCGCAGGATGTCGCTCACAACCAAAGAAGAATTGATTGCGGATAACGGGACAGCGACTAGAGTAAACACCCATGTCGTTCAACGAGCTGCTGTTCGATTTTGTGACCCTGTGGGTGACCGTGGATCCAGTAGGTACGATGCCACTTTACTTGTCGGTGACCAAGGACATGACCGTGGCGGCGCGGAAACGCGCCGCCCTGCGCGCGACCCTCATTGCGTTCCTGCTGTTGGCCGCGTTCCTTTATTTGGGGCAGTATTTGCTCGAAGCGATGCGGATTGAAATGATTTCGTTTCAGATCGCCGGCGGGATTGTCTTGTTCCTGTTTGCCCTGACGATGATTTTTGATAGGAGTTCAACACACCAGGCGTCGGCGGATGCGGGGCATGACGTGGCGATTTTCCCCCTGGCCATGCCGTCCATCGCCACGCCGGGCGCGTTGCTGGCAGTGGTGGTATTGACGGACAATAACACTCACAGCCTTTTTCAGGAAACGCTTACCTGCATGGTGCTGGCTCTGGTGCTCGTGGCGACGCTGGTTCTGATGTTGCTGAGCAGCCGAATCATGCAGCTGATCGGGCCGTCGGGCGCAAACGTCCTGAGCCGGGTGATGGGAATGATTCTGGCCGCGGCGGCGGTACAGATGGTTTACAGCGCCCTTCATGGCACGCTCGGTCCAGGATAAACCGTTCCCATTCGGAATGTGAAATTGAATCCTTCGCGCGGGTTGTGATATTTTCAACGCATGGGGCGCCAATGGTTGCATGCCAAACGTCTAGTGGCCGGGCTTAAAAAAGGCCGGGCCACGAGCAAAATTGTCCGCGAAATCTCGATCGCCGCCAGGATGGGCGGGGCGGATCCCGACGGCAATGCGCGGCTGGCCGCTGCCATCGAAAAGGCACGCAAGGAGAGCGTCGCCCGCGACGTCATCGAGCGCGCCATCAAAAAGGGTGCCGGCACCGGTGACGAAAAGCTCGTGATGGAGCATGTGGTTTTTGAGGGTTACGCGCCGCATAAGGTGCCGGTGATCGTTGAAGTGCTCACCGACAACGTAAACCGCACCGCGCCGGAAATCCGCGTGTTGTTCAAGAAAGGCCAGCTCGGCACGGCCGGCAGCAATAAATTCCTTTTCGATCATGTCGGCCTGGTCGAAGCGCATCACCCGGAGAGAGATATTGACCGCGAAGCCGCGGCCATTGAAGCCGGCGCCAACGAAGTCGAGGCGCTGACGTCCGAACAAAACGATGATATTCCGGAAGGGGCGGCGGGGGCGCGGTTTATTTGCGAGCGGGCGGCGGTCCACGCCGTGTCCCGATGGCTTTCACAAAACGGCTGGACAGTGGTGACGAGCGAGCCAGGCTATCTGCCGAAATCTCATCCGGAACTTTCCGAGGCGCAACGGGCCGAAGTGGGTGAATTTCTCCAAAGCCTGGATGACCACGATGACGTTCACCGCATCTGGGCCGCTGTCCGATAATGTCCGGTTCAGCTCAGCCGCATCGGCATGACCACGTAAAGAAAGGGGCCGTTTATCTTCAAAACCCCGGGGCTGAGTTCGTCTGTCAATTCGAAGAACACTTCGTCCTCGGTCAGTGCGTTGAGCGGTTCAATGAGGAATTTCGGGTTAAAAGCAATGGCGATTTCCTTGCCTTTGTAGTTTACGGCGAGGCTTTCCCGGGCTTCACCGACTTCCGGCGAATTGGCGGTGATAGCGAGGCTGTTCTTGCTGAAGGTCAGCTTGACGGAGTTCGCCTTGTCGCTGGTCATGATTTCGGCGCGTCTCAGGGCATGCAGGAACTCTTCGCGCACCAGTGGCACCCGTTCCTTGGTCTCGCCGGGAATAACCTGGCGGTAGTTGGGATAATTTCCTTCGATGAGCTTCGTGAGGACAAGAACGGAAAACCCCTTGTCATCCTTCAATTTGAAGGCCGCTTGGTTCTCGCCAAATTTAATTTCCACATCTCCCTTTTCCTGCAAGAGGCGGTTTAATTCATTAACCGCCTTGGCTGGGATAATGAATTCACCCTGGCTTTTTTCGGAGAGTTCCACCTCTTCATCCGCGAGCGCGAGGCGCCGCCCATCGGTTGCAACCACCGTCATTTTATGGTCCTTGAGGCTTATGAAAACCCCGTTTAAAACATAACGGGATTCATCCGTGGAAATGGCGAACGACGTTTTTCCCAGCATGGATTTGGTCGTTTCCTGGGTCAATGTCACCTTCTTGTCATCCTTGAATTTCGGCATGGGCGGAAACTCATCCGCTCCAATTCCATTAATTTTATAGAAAGAAGTTCCACACCGGACACTGCATATGTTTTTTTCATCCACTTCCACTTCCAACTCCCCGCCACTCAACTCCCGAACAATGCCAAAGAGTTTCCGAACCGGCACCGTGGTCGCCCCACCTTTCTTTACCCTGGCTTCCACTGAACACGCCACGGAGACGTCCAGATCGGTGGCGGTGAATTCAAGTCTTTCGCCCTCAGCCCGCAACAGCACATTGGAAAGGATGGGAAGCGTGGTCCGCGAACTGACAACATTCTGAACCGCTTGCAGGCCATTGAGAATTTGCTCCTTCGTGATGGTGAGATTCATGAGCGGTTAATAGTTCTTTTCTTTATAAAAAAATATCAATATTAAGGGCTGTGAATAAGGCAAACAACCGTTTGTGTCAACGTTTCACCGGGGCAAAATAGAGGAAAGGGAGTCGGCTTAGGAAGATAAAAAGCGAGAAAGTTCCCGAACCTAGGGTTCTCAACCACTTTAACAAAATCTTCACAAGGAGTTGGAGGCTTATTTGCCGAGTTGTGCACGCAGAACTACTTCCGGGAAGACGCGGCAAACGAAATCAACTTCTTCCAGAGAAGAATCCCGACCAAGAGAAAAGCGAACAAGAGAATTGGCGGCGTCTCGTTTCCCCAGGGCGGCAACCACGTGGGAAGGTTCCAACGAGCCGGCAGAACAAGCAGAACCGCTGGAGGCGCAGATTCCCTCGATATCCAGGCCTCCAAGCAGGGAAATACTGTCTGCCCCGTTTACAATGAAGGAAGCTGTGTTGGCCAGTCTTTCAACAGCGGAGCCGACGAATTCCACGCCTTCGATTTGTGAAAAGCGGTCAATCAGACGTTGGGTTAGAGGAAGCAGGAAGGCGGGTCTAAAAACAGGAGGCGAGAGGAATCTTTCCAGCGCCTCAACCAGTCCAACAATCCCGGCCAGGTTTTCCGTGCCGGCCCGACGTTCATTCTCGTGTCCACCGCCGAAAAAAATCGGATCAGGATGCAGCGGAGACTTGAGGTAAAGCAATCCGGCTCCTTTGGGCCCGTGGAATTTGTGTGCGCAGACAGAAACCAGGTCCGCATTCAACTGGCCGATGGCTTCCAGCGGCAGCTTGCCAAACCAATGCGCGGCGTCAGTATGAAAAAAAATTCCATGTTCGCGGCAAATCTCTCCCGATTCCGCCACCGGTTGGAGCGTGCCGATTTCATTATTGGCCGCCATGAGGGAAACGAGCACGGTATCGGGTCGAATGGCCCTTTTTAAGTCATCCACAGAGACCCGGCCCTCGGAACTTACGGGCAGCTTTGTGACCTCAAATCCCTCTTTTTTTTCAAGGTAATCGAAACAATGCAGGACGGCGTGGTGCTCGACGGCGGAGGTGATTAAATGCCGGCCTTTGGACTTGAGCAGCCGCGCCGTGCCGAAAATCGCCAGATTATTGCTTTCTGTGCCGCCGCTCGTAAAAACAATTTCGCTTGGCTGGCTTCCCAGGACTTTGGCCGCCCGCTCGCGTGCTTCATCCAAAAGTACCCGGGCTTGTCGTCCAACGTGGTGCACGCTGGAGGGGTTGCCCCAAAAGTTGCCCAAAAACGGCAACATCGCGTCGCGCACCGCCGGATCCAGCGGTGTTGTGGCGTTGTAATCGAAATAGATCGTCCGCGGCATGGTTCAGTGAAAAAGCGATACATGTGAAAGAAACGTCATGGTTGCCTCGGTCGCTTCACATCCCGCCCGCTCATTGTAAACCAAGAGTCATAAATCGTAAATGGTTGCCCGGTTTGACACCTTAGCAGGCGTGTTTATCTTGTCAGGATGTGGCCGAAGCGGTCGGGCGCAAGCCACCGCCAAAAAACCGCAAGCCGCCGACAGCGAAGATTCGCCGCCACATCTAACTTAGTTAACGATGACAACGAATGGGTCCACGCCGAAGCCCGAAACCCGGCTGGATGCGCTGCCGCCGCGGCAATGCGCCGTCGTGCGTCGCATCGAGACCGATGGGGATGACGTGCAACGACTTAAGACGCTCGGCATCTGCGTCGGGCGTCGGCTGGAAGTCGTTCGCACCGGCGACCCGCTGGTGGTCCGTGTTTTCGGTTCGCGGCTGGGCTTGTCCGCCTCGCTGGCCTCGCGAGTCTGGCTGGAGGTCTGCACACCCGACCATTGCGCAATGCGGGAAGCGCCTGGGCATGAGTGACGCCCGCAAACCCGTCCTCGCCGCGACCTGCGGCGACGAAGGGCAGGACTCGATTCGTCTGCCGCGTCACGCCTTTACGCTGGCGCTGATCGGCAATCCCAATGCCGGCAAAACCACTCTGTTCAACGCGTTGACCGGCCTGCGCGCCAAGACTGCCAACTTTCCCGGCACCACGGTCGAACGCCGCGTCGGCCGCGCGCATATCGGCGAGCAACAGATTGTCATCGTGGATTTACCCGGGCTTTACAGCCTGGAAAGCTTGTCGCCGGACGAAAAAATTGCCAGTGACGCGCTGCATGGGCGGCTGGATAACCATCCCGTGCCCCAGACGGCGTTGGTGGTCGTGGACGCGACCAATCTTGAACGGAATCTGTTTCTCGTCAGCCAAGTGCTCGAATTGGAATTCCCGGTCGTCGTGGCGCTCAACATGATGGATACGGCCCGGCGCGAAGGCATCCATATTGACGTGGCGAAATTGCGGGCTGAACTCGGCTGCCCGGTGATCCCCCTCTCGGCCCGCACCGGCATGGGAATTGGCGAACTCAAGAACGAAATCGAGCGGTTGGTGACCGGCAAGGTGGCGGGGGCCGTCGCCCATCCGAAGCCGGCCTGCGCGCAGGGTTGCAGCGGTTGTCCCTATCAGGCTCGCTACGAGTGGACGGAACAGATTTCGACGAAGGTGATGGACGCGGCGGCGGCCAGGCGTTCGGCCCGCACTGAAAAAATTGATGATATCTTTACCCATCCGGTCGTCGGCGTCATCGTTTTCCAGGTCGTCATGCTCCTGTTGTTCGCGTTGATTTTCTGGGTGGCGCAGATTCCGATGAATTTGATCAGCGGATTGTTTGAGACCATTGGGGCGTGGATCACGACGCACACGCCAGCGGGCGATTTTCAAAGCCTGCTGGTGAACGGCATCATCGGCGGCGTCGGCGGCGTGCTGGTGTTTCTGCCGCAGATTTGCATTTTATTCTTCGCCCTGTCACTCTTGGAGGACACCGGTTATCTGTCGCGGGCGGCGCTGGTGATGGACAAAATCATGCGCCGGCTGGGACTGCCGGGCAAGGCTTTCGTGCCGATGCTCTCGGCGCACGCGTGCGCCATTCCCGCCATTATGTCCACCCGCGTCATCGAAAATCCGCGCGACCGCTTGGTCACCATCCTCATCACGCCGTTGCTGACGTGTTCGGCGCGGATCCCGGTTTACGCGATGGTGACGGCCTTGCTGTTTCCCCATTCGCCGCTCAAGGCCGCGCTGGTCTTCACCGCGTCCTATGCGACCGGTGCGCTGGCCGCCGTGCTGGCGGCAATGGTGTTCAATCGCACGATTTTGCCGGGTGGCAGCCGGCCGCTGCTTATTGAACTGCCGCCCTATCGGCTGCCGAGTTTGTGGTCGGCAACGTTGCACACGTTCGATCGCGCAAAAATTTTCGTGAAACAGGCCGGCACCATCATCCTGCTGGTTTCGCTCGTGCTGTGGGGATTGTCCAATTATCCAAAATCCGCGCCGCCGCCCGCCGCCGCGGCGTTGACAGCCCAGGCCGCGCAGTTGGATAAATCCGGCGACGCGCAGAAGGCCTCGGACTTGCGCATTGAAGCCAACCATCTGACCGCGCAATCGTCGCTGCAAAATTCCGCCGCTGGCAAGGTCGGTCGTTTTCTGGAGCCGGCGCTCAAGCCGCTGGGCTACGACTGGCAGATCGGCATCGGCATCGTCAGCTCGTTTGCCGCCCGCGAGGTCATCGTTTCCACCCTGGCCATCGTCTATGGCGTCGGCCAGGACGCCGCCGAGCGCCACAGCGCGTCGCTTTACGATTCACTTCGCCGGGCCACACGGTCCGATGGCACGCCGATGTTCACTGTGGCGACGTGCGCGAGTCTGCTGGTTTTTTACATTCTCGCCGCGCAATGCCTGTCCACGACGGCGGTCGTGCGCCGCGAAACCGGTGGCTGGAAATGGCCGCTGTTCCAGATTGCCTACATGACCGGCCTCGCCTACCTCTGTGCATTCATTGTGTATCAGGTCGTCAGCCGTTTAGTGCATTGAATTTACGGTTTATGCTTTTTGCTTTATGGTTTCATTCGCGGTTTGCGCCATGAGCCCAAAAAATCGTAAATCATCAATCACCAATGAGTACGCGGGTCAAAATTTGCGGCATCACCAATCTCGCCGACGCGCAAGTTGCGGTCGAAGCGGGTGCGGACGCACTGGGATTCAACTTTTATGAAAAGAGTCCGCGGTACGTTCTGATCCCGACCGCGGCGGGAGTTGTGCGCGCGCTGCCGCCGTACACCTTGCGTGCGGGCGTCTTCGTGAACCCGGCCGAGGAGCTCGTCCGGCGCGCTATCGGCGAGTGCGGCCTGAATCTGCTGCAGTTTCACGGCGACGAACCGCCGAAATTCTGCACGCAGTTCGGACTGATGAGTATGAAGGCATTCCGCGTCCGCGACGCCGAATCGCTGAAGGAACTGTCAAAATATCTGACCGACGCGTGGTTGCTGGACGCTTACGCATCCGACACATTTGGGGGGACGGGTGAGAAATTCAACTGGCAGCTGGCTGCGCAAGCACAGAAGTTTGGCAAGCCGGTTTTTCTCGCGGGCGGACTGACACCGGATAATGTCGCCGAGGCCGTACGGCAGGTGCGACCGTTCGGCGTGGATGTTTCCAGCGGCGTCGAATCCGCACCGGGGAAAAAAGACCACGCCAAGGTAAGCGCCTTCATTAAGACGGCTAAGCTGGCGTCGCAGTGATATTTTCAATAATGATATATCTTGGCGCAGGGCGCGGCAATTCCCGCACAAAGAATCGCAACATTTGAGTTAACGGCGGGAGGGAAGTGTGATAATTTGCGCGCCACGATTTTCGAGAAATGAAAATTTCCGTACCCAAAGAAACGCACCCGGGCGAAACCCGGGCGCCCTTGACGCCGGACAGCGCCGGCAAGCTGGTCAAACTCGGCGCGCAGGTGGAAGTCGAGGCTGGTCTCGGCATCGCCGCCGGGTTTCCGGATGAACTTTACACCAAGGCCGGCGCGACGATTGCCACCGACCGCAAGGCGCTCATCAGCTCCGGGGACATCGTGCTGCGCCTGCGCAAACCGCCGGCTGAGGAAATTTCCCTGCTCAAACCCAATTCCGTTCACGCCAGCCTGCTGGACCCGTTCAACGAAAGGGAATTGGTCCAGAAGCTGGCCGAACGCGGCGTCAGCGCCATCAGCATGGAATTCATTCCCCGCACGACCCGCGCCCAAAAGATGGACGTGTTGTCGTCGCAGGCGAACCTCGGCGGTTACGAGGCGGTCATCCTCGCGGCGCGTTATTCCAACAAGATTTTCCCGATGATGACCACAGCGGCGGGGACCATCCTGCCGTCCAAGGTGTTCATTATCGGTGTCGGCGTGGCCGGTTTGCAGGCGATTGCCACCGCGAAACGCCTGGGGGCCAAGGTGACCGCCTACGACACGCGGCCCGTGGTCGAAGAGCAGGTAAAATCGCTGGGCGCGCAGTTTCTGAAGATTGACCTCGGCGAGACCGGCCAGACGAAGGAAGGCTATGCCAAGGCATTGACTGAGGAACAAATCCGGAAGCAGCGCGAGGCGATGCGGAAGACCTGCGGAGATTCGGATGTGGTCATCACCGCCGCGCAGGTTTTTGGCCGCCGCGCGCCGATTCTAGTCACCGCCGAAATGCTCGACGCCATGAAGCCCGGCAGCGTCGTGATTGATCTCGCCGTCGAGACCGGCGGCAATGTCGAGGGCGTGGCTTACGACAAGGTTATTGACCGCAACGGGGTGCGGATCGTCGGCATCGCCAACCTGCCCGGCCGCGCGCCGCTGCACGCCAGCCAGGTGTATTCCGCGAACCTCGTGAGCCTGGTCGAGGAGTTCTGGGACAAACAGAACATGGTGTTCGTCCTCAAGCTCGACGACGAAATCATCAAGGGCTGCCTGGTCACGCACGGCGGCACAATTGTGAACGAAAAACTCATCGCCAAATCCAACTGATCTTATGACTGCTGAAACCTACGTCCCGATCCTCACCTTTTTCGTTTTCGTGCTCGCGATTTTCGTGGGCTTTGAAGTCATTTCCAAGGTCCCTTCGTTGCTGCACACGCCGCTAATGTCCGGCACCAACGCCATTCACGGCATCATTCTGCTTGGCGGCATGTTGGTGCTCGCCGGCGCGGACAACGGGCTGGCGCAGGCGCTCGGTTTCATCGCAGTAATTTTCGGTTCGGCCAACGTCTTCGGCGGGTTCATGGTCACGGACCGCATGCTGCAAATGTTCAAGAAAAAGAAATAGTCATGACTCCCACGCTTGCCTTCATTTTCATTGGTGTTGCGGTTTTGTTCATCCTCGGGATGAAATTTTTGAGTTCGCCGAAAACGGCGCGCACCGGAACCCTCATCGCTGCCGCCGGCATGTTGGTCGCCTTCCTCGCCACCTTTCCGCTGATGCAATGGTCGGCGGAACACAAGCAACTCAATATTATCCTGCTGGTCGTCGGCATCTTGATCGGCCTGGCACTCGGCGCGCTCGGCGCGTATTCGGTCAAGATGACCGCGATGCCGCAGATGGTCGCGGCGTTCAACGGCCTGGGCGGCGGCGCGGCGGCGCTGGTCGGAAGTTTGGATTTTCTTGGGAGAATCAACCATCACGAGGAGATTAAAACATTCAACATCGTTGCCATTTTGTTCGCCACGCTCATCGGCTCGCTGTCGTTTTCCGGCAGCATAATCGCGTTCCTGAAGCTGGAGGGAAAATTTGAAAAACCGCACACCTTTCCCGGGCAGAATTTTCTGAACGGCCTCGTCCTGCTCGTCATTCTCGGCTTGTGCGGTTATTTAATCGCTGGCGAGACGACCAACACCACCGCGTTCATCGTCATGTTCGTGCTGGCGCTGGCGTTCGGCATCGCGATGGTCATGCCCATCGGCGGCGCCGACATGCCGGTCGTTATTTCGCTCTTGAACTCGTTCACCGGCCTGGCGGTCGCGGCGGACGGTTTTACCATTGACAACCTTTCCATGATTGTCGCGGGAACGCTCGTCGGTTCTTCCGGCACGCTGCTGACGCTGCTCATGTGCAAGGCGATGAACCGGCCGGTTACCAACGTCTTGTTTGGCGCGTTCGGCTCCGGCGGCGGCGGGCCGGCGGCGGCGGCCGGCGTCGCCGGAACGGTCAAACCCATTCAAGCCGACGAAGCCGCACTGCTGCTCGTCTATGCGCAACGGGTCGTGGTAGTGCCCGGGTACGGCATGGCCGTGGCCCAGGCGCAACACCAGGTCCGCGAGCTTTCCGACGAACTCGGCAAGCGCGGCGTGGAAGTGCAATTCGCCATTCATCCCGTTGCCGGCCGTATGCCCGGCCACATGAACGTGCTGCTCGCCGAAGCGAACGTGCCCTACGACCAGCTCCAGGAAATGGAAGCCATTAATCCCTCGATGGACCGCGTGGACGTTTGCCTCGTCATCGGGGCGAACGACGTGGTAAACCCCGCCGCGCGCGAAGAGAAATCCAGCCCGATTTACGGCATGCCCATCATCGAAGCCGACCACGCCAAGACCGTCATCGTGATGAAACGTTCGATGGCCAAGGGCTTCGCCGGCATCGAAAATCATCTCTTCTACAAGGACAACACCCGGATGCTCTTCGGTGACGCCAAAGCGTCGCTGAACGCGCTCATCGCCGCGGTCAAGGCGAGTTGAGTTTTGACCACGGATAAACACAGATGCACACGGATTAAACCGTCACCGCATTTGAGTCCGTGTTTGTCCGTGTCCGTTCGTGGTTGAAATAATTCCTTTGCGTCTTTGCGCCTTTGCGTGAGAATTGCGGTATGAGTTTAGTTGCCGCGAAAAATCTGCCCGATGCCCGGGGCCATTTCGGTCCGTACGGTGGGCGGTTCGTGCCCGAGACGCTGGTCCATCCCTTGCAGGAACTGGAGAAGGAATACCGACGCGCCCAAAAGGACCCGGCTTTCCAGCGCGAATTTGAATATTACCTGAAGGATTTTTGCGGCCGGCCCACGCCGCTGTACTTTGCCGAACGGCTCACGCGCGAACTCGGCGGCGCGAAGATTTATCTCAAGCGCGAGGACCTGCTCCACACCGGCGCGCACAAGATCAACAATTGCATCGGCCAGATCCTGCTCGCCAAACGCATGGGCAAAACGCGCATCATTGCCGAGACCGGCGCGGGCCAGCACGGCGTCGCCACCGCCACCGTCGCCGCCATGTTCGGCCTGAAATGCGTGGTTTACATGGGTGCCGTGGATTGCCAACGCCAGGAACTGAACGTCTACCGGATGAAAATGCTCGGCGCCGAGGTGGTGTCCGTGAAGGCCGGACAACAGACGCTCAAGGAAGCCATCAACGAAGCCATGCGCGACTGGGTGACCAACGTGCGCACGACGCATTACATCCTCGGGACGGTCTACGGCGCGCATCCGTATCCGGAAATGGTCCGGAATTTTCAGCGCGTCATCGGCGATGAAGCGCGCCGGCAGATTCTGGAGAAGGAAGAGCGCCTGCCGGACTTGCTCGTGGCCTGCGTTGGCGGCGGCTCGAATTCGATGGGTCTGTTTTATCCGTTTCTCAATGACCGATCCGTGAAGATGATCGGCGTGGAGGCGGGCGGCCGGGGCCTCAAACCCAACCAGCACGCGGCGCGGTTTCATGGCGGCTCGCTGGGCGTGTTGCAGGGCACGCGCAGTTATATTTTGCAGGATGAATTCGGCCAGATTCAACTCACCCACAGCGTCAGCGCCGGCCTGGACTACGCCGCCGTGGGGCCGGAACACGCCTGGTTGCACGGGCAGAAACGCGTAGAATACACCTATGCGAAGGACGCCGCGGCGCTCGAAGCGTTCATGAAACTGGCGCGGCTGGAAGGCATCATTCCCGCGTTGGAAAGCGCCCACGCCATCGCCGAAGTCATCAAGCGCGCGCCGAAGATGCGCAAGAACCAGTTTATCATCATCAATCTCTCCGGCCGCGGCGACAAGGACGTGGCGCAGGTGGCGGACAAGGTGAAGTTGCCGATGCCGAAGTGAACATCTGTTGATTTTGTAGGAGACGACGCGAGGAGTCTCACGCTTAAAACTCGAAAAGATGAATCTCGTTAAATGATGACCCAACCCTTGCCATCCACATCGCCACAGCATCCAGACAAAAACGGCGGGCAGAAGATTGTCCTGCCCGCCGCCATGAGTTGGTTTTTCGCTCAACGATAACCGCCCGAGACCAGTAACGTTTCGCCGGTGATCCAGCCGGAATCCGCCGAGGCCAGGAACGTTGCCACGGTGGCCACGTCCTGCGGCTGGCCGATGCGGCCCAACGGCGTTTGCGCTTCAGCCTGCTTCTGAAAGTCGCTCCCGATGAAGCCGGCAGCGTGAACGCCTTCGGTCTCAATCATCCCGGGATTGATGGAATTGACGCGGATTTTTTTCGACCCCAATTCCCGGGCGAGCGATTTGGTCACGGCATCCACGGCCGCCTTGGTGGCGCTGTAAACCGTCGCGCCGGGCATTGGGTTGACGCCGACCACGGAGCTGATGTTGATGACGCTACCGCCATCGCCGTTGAAGTGTTTCACCGCTTCCTGTGTCGTGAGAATCAGGCCGAGCACATTCGTGTCGAACTGCTGGTGGAAAGATTCCTCGCTGATTTGTTCGAGCGGGCCGAATTCATAGATGCCGGCGTTGTTGACCAAAATATCGGGTTGGCCAAAGGCTTTCCTGGTTTCGGCGAACAGGCGTTCAATGTCCGCTTTCTTCGCCACACTGCCCTGCACGGCCACTGCCTTGCCGCCCTGCGCCGTGATTTCGCCGACGACCTTGTCCGCGCCCGCCTTGCTGGAGGCGTAGTTGACGACGACGGAGGCGCCTTCCGCCGCGAGATGTTTGGCAATGGCCGCGCCGATGCCCTTGGACGCGCCGGTGACGACGGCGACCTTGCCGGTTAGTTTTTTGTTCGTGTTCATGTTCTTTCTCCTTCTCCTTGGTTGTTTGGTTCGCGGTTATTATTGTGACTAAAAAAGTAACAATTACAGGTAAATTTTTTACTTGTTCACCTGGAAAACGATCTGGGCCAGACTGATGTCGGCCAGGCTGGTTTCCATGGCTTTCTGGGTTTTGTTCAAGGCTTTGTCCAGCGCCTCCTTGATGTGGCAACTCACCGGACAGGCCTTTTGCTCGGTGTAATGGTGGATGGCAAACGCCTTGGGCGCGTCCACGGCTTGGTAAATGTCCAGCAACGAAATGCTCTTCGCGCTTTTGGCAAGCCAACACGCGCCGGCCTTGCCGGTGGCGGTTTCCACCAGGCCCGCCCGGGACAGCTTGGCGAGCGTCCGCCGCACGAAGCTGGGGCTGGTGTTGACACTCAACGCCAGTTGCGCCGAGGTCGTATCCCGGCCCGCGCGATAACCAAGGGCGGCCATCAGGTGGACCGCAATCGGAAACTGTGTATTAACCGCCATAACTGTTACTATAATAGTCACAATTAAACGGAGCGCAAGAGATTTTTTAAATTATTTTTTTCCTGTCAACGGCCGGCGAAATCCCTGTTTTTCGCTCGACTTGACGCGGTCAAAGTTAAAAGTTGGCGAATGACTTCGACGCTCGCCAATCGCATCGCTGCGGTGGTGGGATTGCTCGCCGTGGCGCTGGGCGCGTTTGGCGCGCACGGGCTTAAGGATTTACTCGCGCAAAACGGCACGACGGCCATCTGGGAAAAGGCGGTGTTTTATCATTTCATCCACGCCGTGATGCTGTTCGTGCTGGCGAATCGCAAACCCTTTCCGGCGGTCGCGTGGTGGAGCCTGCTCATTGGCATTGGCATTTTCTCCGGCTCGCTTTACCTGCTCGGAGTCACCAACGCACATTGGCTCGGCGCGCTCACGCCCATCGGCGGCGCGAGTTTCATTGTTGGTTGGACGTGCCTCATTTTCAAGCCGGCTTGAGAGGACACCCGCCCCACCGACTGAACCGCCTTCACCGGCGGATGTAACATTTTGTCTGTCAAGTTCGTATTATTGACATTGAACTTTTTCAGGTTCGCCAAGTCGAATAACCGTAAAGAGAGGAGAATAAAGCTATGAATAACCGATATGCTATGGGTATGGCTGCTTTGTCGCTTTGCCTCGGGGCCGCCGTGGCGCAGGCACAGTATTATGCTTATTTGCCTGAAGGCGCCGGCCCGACGTTCCGCCTCGGCCTCGGCCCTTCCTTTTTCCAGGATGGCAAACTCACACAATTTTCAGGTTCGGGCATTCCCACGACCGGGCCGGTCCCCAGCACGGTGGATTACGACACGGGCCTGGCCTTCGACGCCGCCCTCGGCTGGGCGTTCAACCAATATGTCGCCTTGGATTTCGAAACCGGATTCATCGGTGCCGAAATCAACAACGTGCCGGGATATTCCTCGGACGACACGCGGATGTATAACGTGCCGTTTATGGTCAACGCCACGCTGTCATATCCGATTCCGCACACCAACATCATTCCCTATCTCGGGGCAGGCGTTGGCGGCGCCGATGTGATTTTCGACACCGACAACTTCGCTCAAAATTCCAGCGGGATCGTGGTTTCCGGAAGTGAAAACGACGTGGTGTTCGCGGGACAATTGTTTGCTGGTGTCCGGTTCCGGTTGACCCGCCACCTGGCCTTCGACCTCGGTTATAAATACTTTGCCACTGATCGCCCGACGTTTAGTTATCCGGAGTTTGGAGGGGGACCCAATTTGGATGTCGGTTTTCGCGGCGCCCGGACGCATTCCGCTCTGTTTGGGCTTACGTTTGATTTCTGAGACATCTCGGAGACCGCGGCATAAGTTCGCGTTCTCTCCGTACCCGACTTTGCAATCTGAATTCATCCGGCTATTTTAACCGGTGATGGAAGCGGCACAACCATGGCCACGGCTGGCATGGCAGGGTTGGTTGGGATTACTCCTGCTGGCGATCTGCTGGCCGCTAAATTGGATGCTGCCGGGAATGCGCACGGCTTACCTGTTCTTCCCATTGTGGCTGGGGTACGTCCTCCTGGTAGACGCATGGGTGTGCCGGCGCGCTGGCGCGTCGCTGTGGACGCGCTCACGCAAAGGGTTCGTTCTGCTCTTCGTCCTGTCCGTGCCGGCCTGGTGGCTGTTCGAAATCATCAACGACCGGACGGGCAACTGGGAGTATCTCGGCACCGACACCTTCACGCCGCTCGAGTACTACGCGCTTTGCACGCTGTCGTTCTCGACCGTCATGCCGGCCGTGTTCGAGACGGCGGAATTGGTGCGGACGTTCCGCGGGGTGAAGTCGCTGCCGGCGGGCGTACGGATTCCGGACACGGCCCGGGTGAATGGGCGAATGCTGTTCACCGGTCTGGTCATGCTGGGGTTGGCGCTGGCCTGGCCGAAATTCTTTTATCCGCTGGTGTGGATTTCACTGGTGCTGATTTTCGAACCGGTGAACCGCCGGCTGGGACGACGGCATTTTCTGGAATGGCTACAGCACGGCGACTGGCGACCGGTGATTTCGTTGTCGCTCGGCGCGCTCATCTGCGGATTTTTTTGGGAGATGTGGAATTATTGGTCGTGGCCGCAATGGATCTACCACACGCCGGGCGCGGGTTTTTTCCATATCTTTGAAATGCCATTGCTGGGTTACGGCGGTTACATTCCCTTTGCCCTGGAATTGTTCGCACTGAAAAATCTCCTCTGGCCGCACGAACCCCGGTTGGAACTCTAACCCGGTTTCAGCGGCGGGACGCCTCCCCCGTTTCCGGCGAACCGGTGATGATGCGCGCGCCGCGTTTGTAGGTGAAATACGAGTAGGTCCATTGCAACAGCACGGCCAGCCGGTTGCGGAAGCCGATGAGAAAAATCAGATGGACAAACAGCCACGCCAGCCACGCCGGGTAACCGGAGATTTTTAACCGGCCAATCCATGCCACCGCCGCCGACCGGCCGATGGTCGCCATCGTTCCCTTGTCCCAGTACTTGAACGGCGAGCGTGCTGAGGGAACGGCGCTGGAATTTAATTCGTTTTCAATGACTCGCGCCACGTGGCGGCCCATCTGCATGGCCGCCGGGCAGATGCCCGGAACCGGCCTGCCGTCCTTGCCCGTCACCAGCGCGAGATCGCCGATGGCGAACATCCCCGCATGGCCCGGCACACTTAAATCGGGATTCACCTTGACGCGGCCGGCTTTGTCGAGTTCCACGCCAAGCTTGCGCGTGAGCGGCACGGCCGCGACGCCTGCGGCCCAGACGATGTTTCCGGCGCGGAGAATCTCGCCCGTGGCCAGTACCACCTCGCCGGCGCGGATTTCCTTCACCGGGGTGGCTGTGCGGACCTGCACACCGAGCGCTGCGAGCTGGCATTGGGCGCTGGCGGAAAGTTTCGCCGGATAATTCAAAAGCACCCGCGGCGCGCCTTCGATCAAAAGGATGCGGGCCTGCGTCGGATCAATTCGCCGGAAGTCGCGCTTCAATACCGTGCGGGCCAGCTCGGCGAACGCGCCGGCCAGCTCCAAGCCGGTCGGCCCACCGCCCACGATGATGATGGTCAGCAACTTATCCCGTTCAGCCGGGTTCGCTTCGTTTTCCGCTCTCTCGAACGCAAGCAGAATGCGACTGCGCAGACGCAGCGCGTCGTCGAGCGTTTTCAGCCCCGGGGCGAATGATTCCCATTCGGGATGGCCGAAATAACCCGTCTGGCTTCCCATCGCCAGCACGAGATAGTCGTAGACCAACACATTTTTGCGGAGGGCGACCTTCCGGTTGACAAGGTCGAAATCCGTCGCGTCGTCGAGCAGAACGGTGACGTCGGGACGGTGAGACAGGATGGAGCGTATGGGCTGGGCGATTTCCGGTGCCGAGAGCCCCGCCGTGGCGACTTGATAGAGCAGGGGTTGGAAGAGATGATGATTGGTGCGGTCCACCAGAGTCACGCGCGCACGCGGATGCCGGAAATGTTTGCAGAAAAAAAGCCCGCCAAAGCCGGCCCCCAGCACAACGACCCGAACTTTCCTTTCGTCCGCCACTCGAACAATTTGAATCAGCCGGACGAAAATGCAACGCGGCTTGTTTTGAACGCGTCCATTCGTTAGACTTAAAGTGTGATTTACGACGCGTCATTGGATGAGCTCCTGCAAAAGGTCTGGGACGGCCGGCGCATCAACCAGGCCGAGGCGTTGCGACTGTATCATCTGCCGCTGGAGGAGCTCGGCTCGCTCGCTGACCGCCGCCGGCAACTGGCCAAGGCCGGGGATTTCGACGGACGCGGCAACCAAATCGTGACCTACATCGTTGACCGCAACGTCAATTACACCAACGTCTGCAATGTCTATTGCAAGTTCTGCGCGTTCTATCGTGTGGCAAAGGACGATGACGCCTACGTCATCACGTTCGACGAGATGGACCGGAAGATCGAGGAGACCATCGCGCTGGGCGGCACGCAGATTCTGATGCAAGGCGGGCACCATCCGAAGCTGACGAAGCAATGGTACCTCGATTTGCTATCGCACATCAAAGATAGGTTTTCGGGTTTCAACATCCACGGCTTCAGTCCGAGCGAGTTCATCCATTTCCGCGAAGTGTTCAATGAACCTTTGGATAAAATCATCGGCGACTTTCAGGCGGCCGGGCTGGGATCAATTCCCGGCGGTGGCGGGGAAATTCTGGTGGATCGTGTGCGCCGGCGCATCTCGCCGCTCAAGGCCATGAGCGATGATTGGCTGGAAGTCATGGACGTGGCCCACCGGCTCGGTTTGTATTCCAGTGCAACGATGATGTTCGGGCATGTGGAGACGATTGAAGACCGCATTGAACATTTGGAGCGGTTGCGTGCGCAGCAGGACAAGTCTTTAAGTTACGCCAGGGCGCCCCTTGCCCCGTCCCTCCCCCCGCAAGGCGGGGAGAGGGTGTCCAACGGACGGGAGAGGGGAAATTCAACCGGCCATTTTACGGCGTTCATCTGCTGGACGTTCCAGGCCGAGCACACAAAACTCAAGGCCCCGACCGTGGGCGCACACGAGTATTTGCGGACGCAAGCGCTGGGGCGGATTTATCTCGATAATTTCACCAACGTCCAAAGCTCATGGGTGACGCAAGGCCAGGAAATCGGCCAGGTGGCCCTGAAGTACGGCGCGAACGATCTCGGCAGCATCATGATTGAGGAAAACGTCGTCAGCCAGGCGGGCACCACCTTCCGCATGACCGTCGCCGACATGCAACGGCTTGTCCACGACCTTGGCTACGAGCCGCATCAGCGCGACAACTGGTATCGCCTGGTAAATTGAACGTTACCGGATGTCGAGCTCGAGCACGGTGATGGAATTCGCCGGCAGCGTGTAATCGAATTCAGGTTTGACGCCTGAAACTTCGGCGGTAACCGGCGCCACGTTCGTTGGATGGTCAATGGTGTTGTTGGCGTCCGGCGCGGCCGTTAGCGTGGTTGCGGTGCCCGTGGGTTTGAGGGAAGCCACGCCCTGGATATTCAGATGGAGCGGTTGGGGCGCTGGTTGCGGGTTAACCAGTTTAATCAGGATCGTCCCGTTCTTGCTGTCCTTCGTTACCGAATAATGGAGCGTGGCATCGTCCAGCGACGCCTTGAGAATCTCGTCGCCGGCGTTCCGGCTGAACATTTTGAAGGCGTAGTAGCTGGGCGAACCATAGCAGTGTAGTGTGTCATAACCAATGAGGTCGGGCCGCCATTGTCTCGCGCCCGGATTCACATTTACCAACAACGGCGCGTAACATTGCATCTTCACGAGATCCGAGTTTCGTTCCATCGCGGTCATCCAGGTCGCGTCGCCCAGCGCGGCAGTCATGTCGGCGGTGGGCAGTTCCTTGGCCGAGCGTCCGTTCCAGGGCGGGAAGGGCGTTTCATACGCGGCCCATTCGCCGACGAAGATTTCCGGACCTTTGCGGTTGTAGTGGTCGAAGTGCGCCGAATCGTTCAGGAAGGTGTGGGCGGGACGGTAATAGTGCTCGTCGAGCATGTCGGGCTGTCGGCTGTGCACCCGCAGTTTTTCGGGCTGTTCGGTGCCGACGGTGGAGATGCATTTCAGCTGCGGGTATTTGGCCTTGATGGCGTCGAAGAATTGCGCGTAGCGCTCGTCATAGGAACCGGATCGGTCAAACCAATCTTCATTGCCGATCTCGACGTAATGAAGAACGAATGGTTCCGGATGGCCATCTTTCGCGCGCTCAGCCCCCCATTGGGTGGTCACCGGGCCGGTGACGTATTCAATTTCGTCCAGCGCATCCTGCGCATAAGGTTCCAGGTCGGGGCCGGGCTTGACATGCTGGCCGCCGAGCGAATAGCCGGCATAGACCGCCAGCACCGGCTCGGCACCCATGTCTTGGCACCAGCGGAGAAATTCCAGCAGTCCCATGCCGTCGGTGGAACGATATCCCCACGGACCGCGATGGCCGGGCCGCCGGTCGAGCGGACCGATGGTTTTTTTCCAGTCGAAACGGGTCGCGACCGTGTCGCCTTCCACATAATTTCCTCCGGGAAACCGCAGGAACTTTGGTTTCAGGTCCACCAGCATCTGCATCAGATCCTTGCGGAAACCATTTGGCTGATCCTTCCATGTCGGCGGAAACAGGGAGACCAGATCAAACCAGACCTTGCCGGGGCGGTCCAGGGTCAGGGCGTAGCGCGCTTTGGTCGTTGGCTTCAACTTGCCGGTATCCAACGTGACTTCATATAGCCTCCAGTCTTGCGTCAGCCCGGGCACTTCGCCCTTCGCAAAAACTTTGCCCCCGTCATCGGCCTGGAGGGAAACCACCACCGATCCCAAAAATCCCGGCGCCGCCTTCGCATAAAATGACGCGTGATAACGGGTCCCTGACTGCACCGGGATTCCCCAATAACCGTCGTTGGCAACTCCGGCCGGATGACGTTGGGACGCCTTGCTCACCTCCACTCGCAGACTGACCGGCAGCTCGTCGTTCAGCGGCTGGGTTGGGTCCAGTGTCATGGTTGCCTCGGAACGCTTGTCCTGCACGACCGACCAATGCACGGGGGCATTCGGATTGTCCAGAAACGCGCGATTCTGGACCAACTCGGCGTAGAGCCCGCCGTCATAACTGTGATTGATTTCCTCGGTCATCAGTCCGTAAAGCATGGGACTGACCTGAGTGACGGGCTGTCCGGCTTCGATGGTGAGCGTGGGATTCGCCGCGCCGACGGATGCGAGGGCGCAGACCCAAAGAAGAGTCAAAAAAGATTTAGTCATCGTTATTTCGATTCCAGCCAGCCGAATTAAAACCGGTATTCTGGGTTCAAGACGGCGTAACATTTTCATCGTTTCAATCAAGATAAAACGTTCGAAACCATGGTTTGGGCAGTGGCTTTCCGCCCGAAGAATTATTTATGGATTTACGGCGGATTTTTGCGAAACTGATGCTGCGATGAATCCGTTAATCAAACTTTTGCTCGAAGGTGGCGGCCTGGGCACGGCGCAGATGGCGCAAGTGCTCAACCTTTCGGAGACCGAGGTCAACCGCCAGTTGGACCAGCTCAAAAAGGACCGGCTGTTGCTGGGCTGGCGGCCGGTGTTGAACCTGGCCGAGGAAGAGGCCGGCGTCGTGCGCGCTGTCATCGAAGTGCGCATCACGCCCGAACGCGGTGGCGGTTTCAACCGCCTGGCCGAGCGCATCAGCCGGTTTGACGAAGTCGAATCGTGCTATCTCATGTCCGGCGGCTACGACCTCCTGGTGTTTGTCAACGGTTCCAGCCTGCAAAAAGTGGCCGGATTTGTTTCGGAAAAACTGTCCACGCTCGAGGGCGTGCTGTCCACAGCCACGCATTTCCTGCTGCGCACCTACAAGGAACAAGGGTTTCTCCTGGACGTGAAAGCCGAGGAAAACAACCGGCTGAAGGTCGCGCCGTAAACAAATCCCGAATTTCGGATTTCGGATTTCGAATTTGACATGGACCAGTCACATTACATCGCCAAGCACGTTGTCAATTTGCCCCGCTCGGGCATCCGCGATTTCTTTGAAGTCGTCGCGAAGATGCAGAACGTGATTTCGCTGGGCATCGGCGAACCGGATTTCGACACACCCTGGCACATTCGCGAGGCGGCCATTTACGCGCTGGAAAAGGGCAAGACGCATTACACTTCAAACCTCGGTTTGATCGAACTGCGGCGAGCCATCAACCGGTACGTCGAAAAACATTTCGGGATCAGTTACCGGCCTGAAGACGAAATCCTCGTGACGGTCGGCGTTTCCGAGGCGCTGGACATCGCGTTCCGCGCGCTGGTGAATCCCGGCGACAAGGTGATGTTCCACCAGCCGTGTTACGTGAGTTATCATCCGAGCATCACGCTGACGCATGGCGTGGCGGTGCCGGTGCCGACCTATGCCAAGGACAACTTTGCCTTAACGGCAGAGGCGTTGCGTGCCGCCTGGCAGCCGGGTTGCAAACTGCTGATGTTGAACCTGCCGTGCAACCCCACCGGCGGCACCTGTGACCGAACACAGGTCGAAGCTATCGCCAGGTTTGCGCTGGAAAAAGATTTGCTCGTTCTGAGCGACGAGATTTATTCCGAACTGACCTTCGAAGGCGAACACGTCAGCATCGCCAGCCTGCCGGGCATGAAAGAGCGGACGGTTTACCTGCACGGCTTTTCCAAGGCGTTCGCTATGACGGGCTGGCGCATCGGCTACGCGTGCGGACCGGCGGCGCTGATCGAGGCGATGATGAAGGTGCATCAGTATTCGATGATGTGCGCGTCCATCATCAGCCAGGAAGGCGCTCTCGAGGCGCTGCAGCGCGGCGAGGACGGCATGAAAGCAATGCGCGAGCAATATCAACGGCGGCGCGATTTCATCGTGCGCCGGTTCAACGAAATCGGCCTGAGATGTCATCTGCCGCGCGGGTCGTTCTACGCGTTCCCGGACGTTTCCCAAACGGGGCAGAGCGAGAAAGATTTTGCAATTGGCCTGTTGCATTCCGAGAAAGTTGCCATGGTGCCGGGCACGGCGTTTGGTGAAAACGGCAAAGGCTTTTGCCGGGCGTGCTTCGCCACCGGTTACGATCAGCTCATCGAAGCCGCCGACCGGATTGAACGCCACGCGCAGAAGCTGGCGGCCAAACACTGAAGACCGGGGTGCCGGTTTCGGTGGGGCGAGGCCGCCGCCGAGCCGGCTCGCGAGGACGCTCGTCCCACCCAAGATCGGTTGGATACACCTCCCGGTGAAGGTTTTTCTTGCCGGTAACGCGGTTTGTCGGAGACTTCGTGTTCCAAAGTTTGTGGACAGACCATTTTTCACCGCAGCGCGCCAACGCTGGCTGTTGTTCCTGCTGACAGCGTTCACGTTTTTCATCCTGCTCGGCAGCCGCGCGTTGAACGAGCCCGACGAAGGCCGTTACACGGAAGTCGCGCGGGAAATGATCGAGACCGGTGACTGGGTTGTGCCGCACCTCTGGTATCTTCCGCACCTCGACAAGCCGCCGATGACCTACTGGCTGGTGGCGGGTTCAATGAAGCTGTTCGGACAGAACGAATGGGCGGCGCGCCTGCCACTCGCGCTCGCGGGCATGAGCGGCGTATGGGCGGCATTTCTGCTTGGCTGCTCTCTCGGCGGCCGCCGGGTCGGCTTCTGGAGCGCGCTGATGCTACAAACGAGTCTGCTTTACTTTGCCATGGCGCGGATGTTGACGACGGACATGTTCCTCACCGCGTTTAACACCTGGGCAATTTATTTCTTCTGGCGAAGCTGGCAGATACAGCAGACAGCAGACATAAGGCAGAAGGCAGAATTCTTTGGCTGGCATTTGGCCGGGTGGGCGGCCATCGCGCTTGGGTTTTTGACGAAGGGACCGATTGCCCTGGCCATTCCGCTGGTGGCCTTGGGCGCACTGGCGGTTTATCGCTGGAAGAGTTCTGCGATAAAAAAACTTCTGTTGGGTGGACAGCTTGCCGGACTGGCGTTGTTTCTGATATTGGCACTGCCGTGGTTTCTGGCGGTTTTCCGGCGCGTGCCCGAATCATTCCATTACATGACTGTTGGTCAGGCAGCCGGACACTTGCTCGGTACCACCATCAAGGACCGCCAGGGCAGCCTGTTTTATTTCTTCGGAATTCTCGCCGCCGGGCTTTTACCATGGACGTTTTTGCTGGGCTGGTTGTGGCGCAGAACATACTGGCGCAATCTGGGCGTAAAATCGAAAGACGGTTGGATTCTGCTCAACGCGACGGCCATTTTCCCATTCGTTTTATTCTCGTTGTCCCAGGCCAAGCTGCCCGCCTATATCCTCCCGATTTTTCCGGCATTGACGGTAATGGCGGCCTGGCGGTTTTTCGGCAACCCGCTGGAGGTCAAATCTGCGCCGGCGGCGGCTTGGCGGGTTTGCCTGGGAAGCGCGTTGCTGTTGCCGGCAGTTTTTCCGCTAGCCATGATTTATGTTCTCCACAACACGCTCCCCGACTGGATGAAATGGCAGTTACCGGTCGTGGCAGGAACCATTCTTTTCCTTCTATGGCTTACCCGAAAACGGAATCCTTCCTTTTGCGCCGCGCTGACCGCGGCCTTGGCACTGTCAGGTTTGGTGTTGACCGTGGCTGAAATTCCGATGTTTCAGAACCATCTCCGGCGCAATTCAACCTTCCAGCCCCTGGGTCTGACGTTGCGGGAGAATTGCCGATCCGGCGATGTCATTGTTTGCTGGGGCCAGCTCCCCGAAGGGCTGGCATTTTATGCTTATCCGGCGATTTGTGCGACGAACCGGCCGTATTTCGGCGACATGAACCTGAAGCAGGTGCCCTTTGAATTTCCCGGCAACCAGAAACGACTCGGGCAATTACTTTTGCCGGACGATGACGCGTTGGCCGACTTGCTGGCGGAAAATCATCGTGTCTGGATTGCCGGTTTCAATGATGAGGTGGAACATTTTCTACAAAACTACCCGGCGGCGCCTTTGACTCTGGTGACGAACGTTGGCCAATGGAAATTGTTTGTGAAACGTTGAATGCGACCCACAAGCCACGTGGCGCATTTTTCTTGCTGGCATAGATGATTTGCTCAAAAATTTCCGGAATGACAAAAGTTCTTCTTTTGGGCCTGGGCCGCTGGGGCGCCAACCATTTGCGCAATCTGCATTCGCTCCCGATCGAGTTGTACGTCGCCGAAGTCGGCGAGCAACAGCTCGAACCGGCGCGCAAGCTTGGCCTGCCCGCCGAACGGCTTACGACCCACTACAAGGATTTTGTCGGCAAGGTGGATTGCGCGGTCATCGTCACGCCGGCGCCGCTTCACTTTGCGCTTGGCAAAGAATTCCTGAGCGCCGGCAAGGATGTGTTTGTGGAAAAGCCCTTGACGCTTGCGAACGACGAGGCGAAGCAGCTCGCCGAACTGGCTGAAAAAAACAGACGGATTCTGCAAGTCGGGCACATTTTGCGCTTCGACCCGGCGACGTTGTGGCTGCGTGACGCGGTGCAGGCCGGACAATTCGGGCGGGTGAATATGGCGCGCGGCCATTTCGGCGGGTTCAAACGCCCGCGCAACGACAGCGGCGTGATGTTCGCCGACGGCATTCATTTCGCCGACCTGTTCAATTTCATTCTCGGCGCGCTGCCGAAGAGCGTGCTGGCCATCCACCATGATTTCATGGGACGCGGCATGGATGACGTTTCGTTTGTCTCACTCGAATATGACACGCCGCACGGCAAAACCTGGGCGACCGTCGAGAACGATTACTTCATTCCCGGCAAATTCCGCGAGGTCATTATCTGCGGCGACCAACTGAGCGTGGTTTGCGATTACAACATCGCACAATACAAGATCAAGACATACGCGAACAAGCACGTCCGTGAGGGGAAGGATTTCAAAGGGATTGAAGGCGCCGTGCATCAGATTGAGTGTCCGCCGGAAGAGCCGTTGCTGGCCGAACTGCGCGCGTTCATTGACTCCGTGCAGACGCGGAAAGCGCCCCGGGCCGATGGCCGGGCCGGTTATGATGCTGTCCGAGTAATGAACGCCGCATTGGAATCGGTAAAAATCGGCAGAGCTGTGGAATTAAAATGAGATTTCGCGCGAAGGCCGCGAAGGCCGCGAATAAGAATCAACCTTCGTGGTCCTGTGCGAACTTCGCGCCAGCCAATTTATGAGCAAGATATCGTTATCCAAATGTTTCGTGAACGCCGAGGTCGAGGAGGCTGCGCTGCGGGCCATCCGCTCCGGCCAGTACATCCTCGCCAAGGAATCGCAGGAGTTCGAAAAAGAACTCGCCGCCCACGCCGGCACCACCCAATGTGTCCTCGGCTCGTCCTGGACGATGATTGTGTATCTGTTGCACCAGCTCCAGGGCGTCGGCCCGGGGGACGAAATCATCGTGCCCAGCCACACGGCGTTTCCGACGATGGAACCGCTCATCCACCTCGGCGCGCGGCCGGTATTCGTGGACATTGACGACACGTATTGCATGGACCTGGACCAGGTGGAAGCCGCCGTCACCCCGCGCACCGTGGGCATCATTCCGGTCTATCTTTATGGACATCCGGTGGACGTGGACCGCGTGCTGGCCATCGCCGCGAAGCATCATTTATGGGTCATTGAAGATTGCGCGCAGGCCCAGGGCGCGAAATACAAAGGCAAGACGGCCGGCAGCATGGGCAACTTCGGCGCGTTCAGTTTTTTCCCCTCGAAGAACCTGACCGTGCTCGGCGATGGTGGTTGCATCACCACGAACAACACGCAGATGGCCAACCGCCTGCGGATGCTCCGCAACCACGGGCGCCAGGGCAAATACGACCACGAATTCCCGGGCTATAACGTGCGGTTCGACGAAATCAAGGCCGCGATCGGCCGGGTGATGTTGAAGCACCTCGATGCCTTCAACGAAAACCGCCGCCGGATCGCCGCGCGGTACAGCGAACGGCTCAAAGGCATCGTCCAGCCGCCACCGGTCCGCGAATGGGCCACGCCGGTCTATCATATGTACGTCGTCCGCTGCGAGAAACGCGACGAACTCCAGAAATTTCTCAAGGAAAAAGGGATTGACACCGGCATCCATTATCCGAAACCGAACCATCTGCAACCGGCGGTCACCGGCTTGTTCCCTTTCATCCCGAAACTCCCGCGCACGGAACAGGCAGTGAAGGAAATCCTGTCGCTGCCGATTCACGGTGAGATGACGCTCGAAACGGCGGACAAAGTCTGCGAGGCAATCGCGGAATTTTACGGCAAGAAATGATGGCCGCAGTTCCTGAGTTGAGTCTCGTGATTCCCTGCTACAACGAGCAGGACAACTTGCGCGCGCTCGTCAAGGCCGTCCGCGAAGCGCTGGACCCCCTTAAGCTGCCGTACGAAGTCGTCATCACCGACGATTGCAGCAAGGACCGGTCGTGGGAAATTCTCAAGGAACTGGCGACGAACGATTCACGCATCCGCGCGCAGCGGTTCGCCTTCAACTGCGGCGAGAGCGCGGCGAGCTGGGCCGGCTTGAAGGCGGCTCGGGGCAGATACCTCGTCACGCTGGACGCCGATTTGCAGAACGACCCGAAGGACCTGCCGAAATTCCTGGAGGCGCTTAAAAAATTTGACTGCGTCTGCGGCACGCGGGTGAAGGCGCGCGGCGAAGGCGACAATTTCGTCCGGGTGGCGTCGTCACGCATTGCCAACTGGGTGCGGAACAAGCTGTCGGGCGAGCAGATTGCCGACGCCGGTTGCACCTATCGCGCCTTCAAGCGCGAGTGCATTGAAAACCTGAAGTTTTTCAAAGGGATGCACCGGTTTCTGCCGACCCTTTTCAAGATTGAAGGCCACACGGTTACGGAAATCGAAGTGACCAACAATCCGCGCTTTGCCGGCCGGAGCCACTACGGCGTGTGGAACCGGCTGTTCGCGTCGTTTTACGATTTGCTCGCTGTGCGCTGGATGAAGAAGCGAATGTTCAAATATCAGGTTGCGGAGCGGATCAATGAGGGCGGTGATTCGTAATTCATGAATCGTGATGGGCGGAGGGCGTTCGTGGCTGTTAATTGGCCGTTGGCGTCAGGTGGTCGGCGGGCCCGATTCACCATTCACGATTCACCAATCGCCGATTATCCTTTGATTCACCATGCAGCGATTTCTAATCATCACCGCGAACTGTGGGTTGCTGGCATTGCTGCTCATCGGTTTGCCGGCGGCAACCCATGTCCAATGGGGTGACTGGCAAATCGCCTCCGTTTCCACCGGGCGACGTCTGTTGTTCTGGGGATTGGCCATTGCCACCGCCGGAAACATGCTCGCCGGGCACACCGTCGTCAAAGGCCGCAAAGGGAAAATTCTTTGCTGGGAATGGGCGGCGGTTTTTGCCGGCTTGCTGCTGATTTGCTGGGGATTTGCGCGTCACTATTTTAATTTCAATTGGCTGAAACAAGCGCTACTCTGGCTGCAAAATCACTTTTGACCGCCGCGGGACCGCAATGTTTGCTTATACTTCAAGGATGTTTGCACCAATTAAATCAATGGCTGGCATCTCTCCTGCTGGTGGAATACGAAATGGAAACCATCCCGGGGTGCCATTGCGCGCAAAATGATTGAAACGGCGGGCCGTGCCCGCCTTTTGGCGTTGCCAAGCGGGATAAAAGCTGTTAGAGGTAACTTTATGCTGAAGGAAAAGCCACTGGTAAAAAACGGGGAACGCCCTGGTTCAGACCCGGTTTTTGTGGTTGGGGTTCTTCGCTCCGGCACTTCGCTGCTGTACGCCCTGCTGAACCTGCATCCCCAGGTGGCTCTGATGTATGAATGCGACGTCTGGAATTTTCCGGAGGTTTTTTGCGGAATCCGGTTCAGGCGTGACTGGCTGCGGCGACAGGAATTTTACAACCAGGCGCTCTCCCGTCATCGCCTGATCTTTGGTGACAGCCTGCGCGGGCTGGAAAAGATCCAAGCCCCCGAGGATTTGTATCGCGTTTTCAGCGAAGGCAAGGATAAACCGCTGTTTGGAGAGAAATCGCCGTTCTATTGCGCGCACCTGCTGCGACTTGCGCGGCGCTATCCCGGATGCCGCTTTATTTTGCTTTGGCGCGACCCCGTTGACATTTATCGGAGCGTGATTCGGGCCGGACGCAAGGAACGGTTCTTCCGACGGCGCGGTATCCTGAATCGGCTTATTTTTTACCGGGAACAAATGATTCGACAAGCGGTCCGGCTTGAGCGGGTGGGCGTCCCGCTTTGTCATGTCACCTATGCCGATTTGACCGGCGACACCGAGGAAACTTGCCGGCGCATCTGCCGGTTTCTGGGAATCGAATTTGACGCGAAGATGCTTGATCTGGCCAGCGCGGATTTGTCGGCCGTTTTCCCCGGACCGGAGCATAATCATTTGCGCAGCGGCCGGATTGAGCGCCGGCAGCTTGCGGACGAAACGGAAGCTGAAGACATGGATCCGATGATCCGCAAAAGACTGCAACGGTTTGACGCCCGCTGGTGCCGGCTGCAAAGCCAATGGCTCGGTTCCCAAACCGATGCCGCCGCCGGACCGGAACCTTCCGTCGCGGAACGTCTTTACTACAAGGTGACGGGCGTTTTCTTTCAGGCGATAGACAACGGAAAACGCGCGCTCTTTGAATTTCTACCCCTGGCGTGGCTGCGCACTTACCGACAGACCAAAAAATGGCTCCTGGCGCGACGCGCCGAACTGCCCGCCGACCGGCGATCGCTGGGCGAACAATTCCGTTCGCATTGGATTACCATTCTGGTGAGCGCGGTGGTTATGGCGATCGTGGCGTGCGCTGACATCCTTACCGGGCCGGACGTCACCCTGCTGCCCTTTTATCTGATTCCGTGTGCGGCGCTGACGCTGGTGGTCAATTACCGCTGGGGAACTTTTGCCGTGGCCACGGTCATGGTGATCTGGAGCGCGATTCAAGCTCAGCAGAATCCGAATTTGAATCTGGGGCATTGGAAGACGCTTGTGTGGGACGCAGGAATGAGATTTGTCGTGTTCCAGATCATTGTGCTGCTCCTCAACCGCGTTCGCATCGAGGCCACGCAGGACGGCGAGACCGCCTAATTTTCACTTCCAAGTCCAAGCGTTCCGGCTAATAATCAGGCCATGTTAGCCCGCGTCTGTTCCGCGGCCCTCAACGGCATTGAAGCATATCCCGTCGAAGTCGAAGTCAACGCTGGTTGGGGTGACACACTGATCGTCATTGTGGGCCTGCCTGACGCCGCGGTAAAGGAATCGCGGGACCGCGTGACCACCGCGCTGGCCAATTCCGGCTTCAAATTCCCAATGGGCCGCACCACCATCAACCTCGCGCCCGCCGATGTAAAAAAGGAAGGCCCCAGTTTTGATCTGCCCATCGCGCTGGGAATGCTGGCCGCCAGCGAACAGGTTGAAACCGACCAGCTCGATAATTTTGTCATCGTTGGTGAACTGGCCCTGACCGGCGCGGTACGCCCGTGCAAGGGCGTTTTGCCGGTGGCCATTCAGGCGCGGGCGGACGGGAAAACGGGCGTGCTGGTGCCGGCGGATAATGCCGCCGAAGCCGCCGTGGTTTCCGGCTTGCAGGTCATTCCCGTGCAAAACCTGCGGGAAGCCGCCGGTTTTCTCGAAGGTGAAATCAAGATTGCGCCCGCGAAGGTGGACGTTGCCAGAATTTTTGACCAGCCACCGGACGATGAACTGGATTTTGCCGAAGTCAAAGGTCAGGAAAACGTCAAGCGCGCCCTGGAAATCGCCGCCGCGGGCGGTCACAACGCCCTGTTGATAGGCCCGCCGGGCACCGGCAAATCCATGCTGGCCAAACGGCTGCCGACCATATTGCCGCCGTTGACCCTGGACGAGGCGCTCGAAACGACCAAGATTCACAGCATCGTCGGCTTGCTGGCGCCGGGCCAGGCCCTGGTGACGCGGCGTCCTTTTCGCGCGCCGCATCATACCGCCAGCGACGCGGGTTTGTTGGGCGGCAACGTCAATCCGACGCCCGGAGAAATTTCGCTCGCGCACAACGGCGTTTTGTTCCTAGATGAACTGCCGGAATTCAAGCGCAGCGTGCTGGAAACGATGCGCCAGCCACTGGAAGAGGGCCGCGTGACCATCTCGCGCGCCGCGGGGACGATGACCTTTCCGTCGCAACTGATGCTGGTGGCGGCCATGAACCCGACTCGGCTCATGCGGGTCAGTTGTATGAACTTGTGGTTACATCCTGCTTTTGTTGAATCGCTTGCACATCTCTTCAAAGAGGCAACGTTCATGAGAAATTTCAGAAATCCCGCATGTCTGGCAGCAGAAACCACCAATCCGTGTTCTTGGAGCCAGTACAGGTGCGTATTCGAGTAATTTCTCAATCCTCATTGTCATCCGGGGCGATGGGGAATAGAGGCCGC
>Ga0335073_10001093_pt1 | contig 35928 bp, 31 predicted proteins | sample Lox_Sample_22_FD_207093 | JGI IMG/M metagenome (GOLD analysis project Ga0335073, IMG submission 207093) | Soil microbial communities from Loxahatchee National Wildlife Refuge, Florida, United States - Lox_Sample_2.2 | ecosystem: Environmental > Terrestrial > Soil > Wetlands | place: USA... | reverse complement strand
CGGGCAGCACATCCTCGGCTGGGCCACCAGCACCAGCGTGCTGGCCGCCCTCGCCCGCCAGGTATCAGGCACGAGGGACGAGGCCGTCCAAGCCCAGGCCGCCGCTGACCGGGACCTTGAGGATGCCGGGACCCCCGAGCAGCACCCGTCCGCGCCGCTGCGCGGCTACCACATCATCGAGATCACCATCACCGGTGGTTCGCCCGCAGCCGGACGGAAACTGAAGGACGTTCCCTGGCCGCCGGCCAGCACCCCCGTGCTGATACAGCGCGGCACCCGGTTCACCGCGCCCGCCCCGGACGCCACCTTGACGGCCGGGGACCGCGTGAGCCTGCTGATCCCCGCGCGGGGAAACGGGCTCTCCCCGCACGAGGACGGCGACAGCCCTGATCGCGCCGCCAGCCCGGAAAGTGGCAACTGAAGCCAGCCTGGCGCCGGATCTTGCAGAGAGCAATTATTGCTCTATACAATGTTTGGTCATGGAGCTCGCCCGCAAGGCCGGCTCAGGACGGGACGGCTGTGTGCGCAGCGGAGACGACTGTGTGCGCAGCGGAACTGCGCAAGCGCAGTGTGTCGTGGTGACCGCCTAGCCCGCCGCGTCCGGTAAGACCTGATCGGCCTAGTGCAGTGTGACGGATCCCGCTTGCCTGCCCGCCGCTACTGAAGCGGTCGGCGGGGCTTGTCCTATTGATGGTTGATGGTTGATGGGGACGGTGTCTTTGAGGTGCCGGTGACTGGTACCAGAGTGCCGCGGATTCCTCGCGGACGGCGCGCGAGCCGGCGATCCCGTGACGATGAGGCTGCCCGGGCATCAGGGAGTCACCAAGCCGCCCGAGCGTCGGCCGGCCCTAGGCCTACCGCGACCGCGATGCCAGCGTCGGGCCCGTGGGCCGACTGGCAGGGACGGGACGCCGACCAGGCGGTAGCCGCTCTTTACCACGCGCACTACCGTTCCCTGGCCGGGATCGCCGTGCTCCTCGACGGGCACAGTGCTAGAGCCGAAGAAATAGTCCAGGAGGCCTTCGCCTCGATGCACCGGGCATGGCGGCGCCTGCGTGACGGTGATGACGGTGACAAGGCCCTGGCCCACCTGCGGCGGGCCGTCGTCACCGGGACGCGCTCCCGGGCCGCGGTGTCGCTTGATGAGCGCGATCGGCTGCGGGCCCTGGACGCGGCCGCGGAGCCAGCGGCGCCTGGCAGGGCTGGTCCACTTCTCATCGCCGCGCTTAGTGGCCTTCCCGCCCGCCAGCGCGAGGCGCTGGTGCTCACGTACTACGCGAACTGGCCAGCTCCCGAGATCGCCGCGGCGATGGGGATAAGCGGGCACGCGCTGAACGTCCACGTCCGGCTTGGCATTGCCGCGCTGGGGGCCAGTTGCGACTGCCTTCCGTAGCGGTCGCCGGACATCAGGATGTGCGGAGGCAAGACCTCCTTGACGGTATCTGTACATTTGTTTAATAATTTAAACGTGAGTTCAGATCCTAGAGACCTGACATCAGCCGCGGCGATCAGGATCGCCGCGATGGGGCTGTTCGCAGAGCGGGGTTACGCCGGCGTGACCGTTCGCCAGATCGCCTCGGCGGCCGGGGTGTCGCCGGCGCTGGTGATCCACCACTACGGCTCGAAGGAGCGGCTGCGGGCCGTCCTTGAGGAGCGGGTTGCCGCGTTCGTGGAATCGATGCTGGCGGAACTGGCCAGGATCCAGGAGGAGGGTGGCAGCGCCAGCGTCGCTGAGTTGTTCGCCGACGGGCTGGAACGCGAGCCGGCCCTGGCGGGCTACGTCCGGCGGCTGCTTTGCGACGGTGGTCCGGCTGGGGCAGCCTTGTTCGAGCGCCTCTACCAGGCGACCCAGGCCGGCATGCTGGCCCTGCGGCAGGCAGGAATTGTCCGGCCCTCGCGGGACGATCAGGTCCGCGATGCCTTCCTGCTGAGCAACGACCTGGCCATGCTGCTGCTGCGCCCCTATATCTCGCAGGTCACCGGGATCGACCCGCTGGCCCGCGACGGTCTGGTCCGCTGGTCGGCGGAAGTCTTCGACGTGTACTCGGGAGGCGTCTTCGCGCCTGCCGTTCCAGCCCAGGCGCAAGGACCTGCGGTAGCGGGAGATCAAGGGGATGCGCGCACATGACGAGCGCCATTGAGACGTTCGGGCTGACGAAGAGGTACGGCACCGTCACCGCCGTCAGCGACCTCAACCTGCGCATTGAGCCGGGTCAGGTCTTCGGCTTCCTTGGTCCCAACGGGGCGGGCAAGTCGACGACCATCCGGATGCTGATGGCATTGCAGCACCCGACAACGGGCCGGGCGTCCATGCTTGGTCTAGATGCCCAGGCAGATGCCGTGGCGGTTCACCGGCGCGTCGGGTACCTGCCTGGCGACCTCGAACTCTTTCCGCGGCTCAACGGCCGGCAGCACATCGCATGGTATGCCCGGTCAGGCGGCCTCGGTGACCGCTCGGTCGCGGACCGCCTGGTCGACCGGTTTCAGGTAGTGACCGACCGCCCGGTCCGTGAACTGTCAAAGGGCAACCGCCAGAAGATCGGGCTGGTGCTGGCGTTCATGCGCCGCCCCGAGCTGCTGGTGTTGGACGAGCCGACGTCCGGGCTCGATCCCTTGATGCAACGTGAGTTCGAGGACCTTCTGCGGGAGACGGCCGACGAGGGGCGGACGGTCTTCCTGTCCTCGCACGAACTTGACGAGGTTCAGCGAAGCGCCCACCGGATCGGGATCATCCGGGAGGGCCGGCTGGTGGCTGAGGACACCGTCGAGGGCCTGCGGCGAGCCGCGCCGCAGAAGATGGAGATCCGCTTCCGCCACCCCGTCGACCAGGCAGAACTGACAAGGCTTCGGGGCGTAACCGTCACCGCGGCCGACGGTCCGCGAGTGACGCTCAACGTGTCCGGGGAGATCGGGCCGGTGCTGCGAGTCATCGCCAGCCACGACCCGGTTGAGATGACCTCTCGGCCGGCTGATCTTGATGAACTCTTTCTCGAATTCTACCGCCGGCCGCTAGTTACGGAGGTGCCGGATGCCGGCTGACATCACTCGGCTTGACCTGAGGCTGCGCCGGCGCAGTGCCATCGGCTATTCGATCGGGATGGCGCTCTACAGCCTGGTCGTGGTGGCGCTGTACCCCTCGTTCAAGAACTCCACGTCCCTGAACAGCCTCAGCGGCTCGACGGCCGCGGCGTTGTTCGGCGTCACGGGCAAGCTCACCTCGCCCGGCGGATGGCTCAACGGCAACATCTACGGCAACTTCTTCCCGCTCATCATGCTCTTGCTGACCATCGGCTACGGGGCGGCGGCACTGGCCGGACAGGACGAGGACGGCACGCTGGCGCTGATAGCGGCCCTGCCGATTCGCCGGCGGGCGATTGTCTTGCAGAAGGTCTGGGCGATGGCCGTACAGGCCCTGCTCCTGGCGGCCACGGTGACCGTGTGCGTCGTCATCGGCCGCGGGTTCCAGCTGGCAGTCGGCGCAGGAGGTGCGGCCGCGACTTCACTGGCGCTGATGCTCATGGGCCTCGACTTCGGCCTGATTACCATGGCCATCGGCGCGGCCACCGGCCGGCGGGGAACGGCACTGGGCATCGCCTCAGCGCTGGCGGCCGCCTCCTATCTGCTGAGCTCACTCGCCGCGACGATCTCCGCCATCCGCCCGGGGCGCTACCTGTCACTCTTCTACTGGTCGGTGGGAAACGATCAGATAAGCCGGGGAGTCAGCCCCGCCGACTACACGGTCTTGATCGTGGTCGGGCTCTGTGCCCTCGCCGCCTCGGTTGCCGCCTTCCGGAGGGCGGACCTCAACTAGCGCGCCACCGGGGCGTGGAAGCTGCGAGCGGTCAGGATCGCGGCGGTAGGCGCCGACGGAACATCATACGGCAACTTTGCGTACACGTACGCAAAGTTGCCGTATGATCCGAAGATGAATGACCCCACTGGGAATGCGGCGCCGCCGCCGCGAGAGGGCGCCGAGAACGCGGCTGAGCGGGTGCCCTGGGGGACGATCTCGCGTGCGGAAGCCGCCCAGCGCGCGTACGGGGCCCTGCACACCCACACCATCGGTTTCGCCGCGCTCGAGGCCTCGCGCGCCCGCTCGGCTCCTGTCAGCGGGGAGGCCGGCGGTCTCGCCGGGCAGCTCGCCGCGTACACCACAACCGGGCAGTTCACCGCGGGCCTGCACTACCTGCTCGAAGGAATCAGCAGCCACGCCGGGGAAGCCCGGCACACCGGCCAGCCGCCTCCGGGGGCAGGGTCGTCGTGAAGGAGTACAGGTTCATGGCACTCGTGACGTTCTGCCCGGACGCCACCCCCGGCTACCGAAACGGGACCCGCACCCGCTGCGTCGTCCAGCCTGCCCGCCGGAAATACCTCCCCGCGGGGCTCTCGCTCGGCCGAACGTCGCCGCTGCGATCCGCAGTGCCGTCCGTGCTGAGCATCCCGCTTGCCGACGGCGAGGCGGAGGCGTTGTTCGCACCCGGACAGCGCTTCACGATATGGGCCGATGTCATGGTCGGCCACACCATCCGGGGTGAGGGCCTGCTCGGCTACGGCGTCATCGTGGCCACGACCGCGAACTCCCGCGGGGACGCCAGCGACCCATACACGGGCACGGAGGCGACGCCGGCCTGATCATCACGCCGCTCGGCCAGCGCAACGGACTGGGGTGAACCAACCAGCCGCCCGGACCGTGAAATCTGCCGGGAGGATCTCATGGATGAGCGTGTGCGTGGACGGCTCGGGCAGTGACCTTGAGCCTCTCGGCGGATCGGCATCTTGCCCGCGCCAGAGGTGGTCGCCGTATCGTGGGTGGGTGCGCCCTGGGCATGCCTGGCATGTCGGCTGGCGCTGGGTCGTGGTGCTGACCGGCGTCGCCGTCCTCTGCTGCCTGCCGGTCCTGGCCACCGCGCTGCCAGTGAGCGTGCCGCACCTGACGGCACGGCAGCTCGAGAGCCGCATCCTGTCCTCGCAGCGGCTGTCGTTCGCCGGGTACGCGGAAAGCGACGCGACCTTCGGCCTCCCCCCGTTGCCCGCCTTCTCCAGCGTGACGCCGCTGCTTGACGGGGTGACCCGGATGCGGGTCTGGCAGGGCTCGGTGGATCACTGGCGGGTGGACACCCTCTCAGACACCGGTGAGAACGACACTTATCAGATCGGCGACGACACCTTCGTCTGGGACTCGGGCGAGCAGCTGCTCACCGGCATCTACGGCCCCGAGGCCATCCGGCTGCCCAGAGCCGCTGACCTCGTGCCAGCGGCCCTCGCCGTTCGGCTGATTGAAGCGGCAGGACCCGGAGCCAAGCTGAGCCTTTTGCCGCCGCAGCGGGTGGCCGGGCAGAGCGCCGCGGGATTGGCGATCATGCCGGCCAGCCCGCAGTCCACGATCGCGCGGGCCGACATCTGGGCGGCGCCGCAGACCGGGCTGCCGCTGCGCGTGGAGGTCTTCGGCCGGGGTGCCGCGCAGCCGGCGCTTCAGACGCAGTTCCTGCAGGCAGGCCCGTGGCAGCCCGACCCCGCGGTGCTGACCCCGCAGCACAGCCCCGGCACCGGTTTCACCACCACCACGCCAGGCAACTTCGCCGGGGTGCTGAAGAACCTGGACGACGAGGTGCTGCCCGCCAGCCTGGCCGGGTTCGCGCGGGGCAGGTCGCCAGCCCTGCAGATCGGCGTGTACGGGAGCGGTCTGACCGTGTTCGCGGTGCTCACGTTCCGCCGCGACACAGGCAGCCAGCTGCTGAGCGACGCGCTGGACGCGGGCGCGGCACAGGTTACGTTCCCCCACGGGGTGGGAGCGGTCGCCAGCGCCCCGCTCGTCAACCTGGTTCTCGTCCACCCCTACGCCTCGCCAGACACGTTCCTGCTGGTCGGGATGGTCAGCAGGACCGCACTCGAGGAGGCCGCCGCGGTGCTTGCCGCCAAGCCGGACCAGGATTACGGCGAATGATCACGACACAGAACCTGACGAAGCGCTTCGGCCACGTGACGGCGGTCAGCGACGTCAGTCTTGACGTGCGCGAGGGAGACAGATACGGCCTGCTCGGCCCGAACGGCAGCGGCAAGACCACGCTCGTCCGCATGCTGCTAGGCCTGGTGTACGCGACGAGCGGCGAGATCTCGGTGCTCGGCCACCGCGTCCCGCGGCACGTGCACCGCGTGCTCCCCGAGATCGGCGCGCTGATCGAGGAGCCCGCCGCCTACCCGCACCTGTCCGGGCGCGCCAACCTCCGGCTGCTCGACGCCGCGGGCCCGCACGGCGCGCGGCGGACCCGGCGCAGCCGCGTGGACGAGGCCCTGGAGCAGGTCGGCCTGGCCGGCATCGACCGGCGGCCGGTCCGCAACTACTCGCTCGGCATGCGGCAGCGGCTGGGCCTGGCCGCCGCGCTGGTACGCCGCCCCCGGCTGCTGATTCTCGACGAACCGACCAACGGTCTGGACCCGCGCGGCATCAGGGACATCCGCGACCTGCTGATCAGCCTGAACGATTCCGGCGTGACCGTCTTCCTGTCCAGCCACCTGCTGCCGGAGGTGTCCGCGCTGTGCACACGTATCGGCGTGCTCGACTCCGGCCACCTGGTGCTGCAAGAACAGCTGGCGGCGCTGCAAAAGCCGACAGGCCGGGTCCAGATCTCAACCGATGATCCCGAACGCGCCGCCGCGACTCTGGACGGCCTCGTCGAAAGCAGGGACGGGGCGGACCTGGTGGTCCGGTCCGCCGACCCGGCGGCGCTGAACGCCCGCCTCGTGGCGGCCGGCGTGCCGGTCCGGTCACTCGCGGTGCAGCGGCGCAGCCTGGAGGAGATCGTGCTTGACGTGACAGGGGCCGGGTCCGACCAGTTCGGTGTGCCGGGATCAGAAGAGGCTGCCGCCCCGCCCGCTGATCCCCAGGACAGGGACGCGTCGTGATCACGGTCGAATTGTTCAAGCTGGTCCGGCGGCTGCGGACGTGGCTGTCGATCGCGCTGATCTGCGCGCTCCCGCTGGCGGTGGCGATCTTCATCGCCGTCACGCACCTGGCGCCGCCGCCCGGAGAGGGCAGCGCCTTCCTTTCGGCCGTGCTCAACCACGGTCAGCTGTACCCGGCCGCGGCGCTGGCGCTCGTGCTGCCGGTGTTCCTGCCGGTCGCCGTGGCGGTGATGGCGGGCGACTCGGTCGCTGGCGAGGCCACCTCGGGCACGCTGCGCTACGTGCTGGCCCGTCCGGTGAGCCGGACGAGGCTGCTGGTCGCCAAGCTCATCGCGGTCATTACCTTCACCCTGCTCGCGGTCGTCGCTGTCACGGTCACCTCCTACGCCACCGGCGTGCTGATCCTGGGCCCGTCCCGTGCCGCGGCCGTCGGCACCCCGCCAGGCGGGCTCTCCGGGTCGATCGCCCCGGGCGCCGGCGGCGCCCCGACGGCGGGGCTGCAGGCCGGAGTCGCCATCACGTCGCTGTCCGGCACGCCGCTGACCACGCTCGAGCTTGTGGAGCGCGTCCTCGGCGCCATGGCGTTCATCACTGTCTCGATGCTCGGCGTCGCCGCGATCGCGCTCTTCCTGTCCACGCTGACCGACTCCGCGCTCGGTGCCGCGCTGGGATCCCTGGCGGCGCTGGTCGGCAGCGAGATCCTGGTCACTTTGAACGCCGCCAGCGCGGTGCAGCCGTACCTGCCCACCCGCTACTGGCTGGCGTGGATCGACTTCTTCCGGCAGCCCATCCTCTGGCGGGACATCCAGCGCGGGTTCGCCATCCAGGCGGTGTACGTGGTCGTATTCCTCGCCGCGGCGTGGGCGAACTTCGCCACCAAGGACATAACGACGTGACCGTACGGCCTGACCGCCGGCTGCTGGCTTGATCGGCCCGCGTCGGGCCTGGCTGTAGGGTGCAGATGTCGGTCCACCGGACGGTAACGCCCGCACGGTGGCCGGCGTCTAACCACGCGTCCGCTGGCGTGCGGGCAGCAGGCTCTGCCGCGCACGCGCTGGGAGGGCCATGAACGCTCGGGTTCTCGTGGTCGATGACGACCTGACCATCGCCGAAGTCGTCGCGGATTACCTGCGGGATGCAGGCCTGGAGACACGCCACGCGGCCGACGGCCAGTCGGCCCTAGAGCTGGCCGAGGGCTGGCTGCCGGACCTGGTCGTGCTTGACCTGATGCTGCCGGGCATCGACGGCATCGAGGTGTGCCGGCGGCTGCGCGCGGCACGCGATGGCCAGCAGCCGGTGCCCGTCATCATGCTGACCGCGCTCGGCGAGGAGAGCGACCGGGTGCTCGGCCTCGAGACCGGTGCCGACGACTATGTGACCAAGCCGTTCAGCCCGAGAGAGCTCACCCTGCGGGTGCAGGCAGTGCTGCGGCGTGCCGCCTTGGCCGTGGCGGAAACCGTGCCGCCGCAGCCGTTCAGTGCCGGGCGCTTCGATGTGGACGTGGCGGCCCGGCGGATCAAGCGGGACGGTCGTGAACTCGTTCTCACGATCCGCGAATTCGACCTGCTCGTCTACCTCATCTCGCATCCGCGGCAGGCGTTCACCCGCGTCGAACTGCTCGAACGAGTGTGGGGATGGTCGTACGGCGATTTGTCTACCATCACTGTGTGCGTGCGCCGGCTCCGCGAGAAGATCGAGGACAATCCGACAAGGCCGGCGCATCTGCAGACCGTGTGGGGCGTCGGTTATCGCTGGGAGACGGATCCGTCATGAGTGCGCAAGTCCAGGTGATCTTGATCGCCGCTGGCTGCTCAGGCGCGGTGGGCACAGTCGGCGTCGCCGCGCTGCGGCTCCTGCGGCGGGCATCGCTTCGGGTGTCGCTGCTGGCAGCCGGCGGCATCGCGGTCCTGGCCGTGGTGGCCGGCACGCTCGGCACCGCCAACGCGATGTTCATCTCCCAGCACGACCTGGGCGTGGTCGGGATGGTGTGCGTCGTGGCCGGCGTGGTGGCATTCGGATTCTCCTGGCTGCTAGGACGGCAGGTGGAGATGAGCAGCCTGGCGCTGCGCCAGGCGGCCCGCTCGCTAGGCCAGGAGGGGGCCGGATTCAGCTCCCCGGCCGGCCCGATGGCCGCTGAACTGGCGGAGTTGTCGCGCGAACTCGCGCTGACCGCCGCCAAGCTGCAGAAGTCACGCGAGCGCGAGCGCCGGATGGAGCTGTCACGGCGCCAACTGGTCGCCTGGGTCTCCCATGACCTGCGCACACCCCTGGCTGGACTGCGCGCGATGGCCGAGGCTCTTGAGGACGGCATCGCCGCCGACGCGGGCCGCTACCACAGGCAGATCCGCGCCGAGGTCACCCGCCTGTCCGACATGGTCGATGATCTGTTCGAGTTGTCGCGCATTGAGTCAGGGACCCTCGGCCTGTCACTGGACCGGATCGAGATCGACGACCTGATCAGCGACAGCGTGGCCAGCATGGAGCCACTCGCGCGCGAGCGCCGCATCCGGCTCACCGGCCAGGCGGGCAGCTCGCTGTTGATCGAGGCTGACGCGCGTGAACTGGCACGGGCGCTTGCCAATCTGCTGACGAACGCGATCCGGCACACCCCCGAGTACGGCGACGTGCAGGTCGCGGCCGCGGCGGAGGCGGGCAGCGTGCTCGTGACCGTCGCCGATGGCTGCGGCGGAATCCCTGAGGCCGATCTGTCGTCGGTGTTCGACCTGGCCTGGCGCGGCAGCAAGGCCAGAACCCCGGTCGCCGACGGCGGTGCCGGCCTGGGCCTGGCCATCGTGCGCGGCATCGTCGACGCCCACCACGGCGAGGTGAGCGTCGTCAACACGGGCGTCGGATGCCGCTTCGAACTGCGGCTGCCCGCGCTCGCACCCTGCGCGGACGCCGATTCAGCCGATGACGGCGGCGCTAGCGAGCAGGCCGGGCCCGAGTCGGTCCGGCAGCTTATCCCTGGTTTGTAACATCTGCCCGGGAGCGGCTGCCCGCCCGCCGCGGTTGGGCACAAGGCGAGGTCGGGCCATCGTGCGGACGTACGGCGAATTAGCTGGTCATCGCCTTGCCGGGCAGTCCCGCGGGGCGAAGCCACCAGCCGCGCACCCGCCGGAAAGCGCGACCCACTTGGGGCACAAACTGGACATTAGGGCATAAAAGTGGCCGCTTCCGCGGGTTGCCGAGGCCGGGCCAGCTGCATGTAATACACACCGTGATCCCCAGGTCCATCGGCGACTTCCGCGCCGACACCCGCCCGGCAGCCGCTGTCGCGCCGGTGCGGGACGCGCCGCGGGCGATGCGGGCAGCCGCTGCAGTGCTCGGTCTCGCGGTGATCGGCGCCTACCTCGCGCTAGCACTGGCCCGGCTGAGCTATCCCTTCACCCTCGAGGTCCTGGAAAGCAACTCCCTGGTCGAGGTCCACCGGATACTCGCCGGCCAGCCGCTGTACGCGGCACCCGGCGTCGGTTACGTCCCAGACGGCTACCCGCCGCTGTACTTCGCGCTCTCGGCGGGGCTGGCCAGCGTGCTCGGTCCCGGATACCTTCCGCTGCGGCTTGTGTCGCTGGTTTCGTCGCTGGCCTGTTTCGCGATACTGGCCCGGCTGGTGCAGCGTGAGACGGAAAGCACCGCCGCGGGGATCGCCGCCGCGGGCGTGCTGGCCGCGACGTACTTCGCCGTCAGTGACTGGTTCGACGTCGCCCGGGTCGACTCGCTGTTCCTCGCCCTCAGCGTCGCCGCCCTTTACGCGGCACGCTGGATGACCCGCGCCCGGGGCGCGATCGCGGCCGGCCTGCTCCTGGCGGCCGCGTTCCTCACCAAGCAGACGGCACTGGCCGAAGGCGTCGCCGTCCTCGCCGCTGTCGCGGCGGGGCCACGCCGAAGGCTGGCCGTCCCCGCCGCGCTGACCTACGGCACCGTTCTCGGGGGCAGCACGCTCGCGCTGGGCCTGGCCAGCCACGGCTGGTATGTGTACTACGTCTTCGAGCAGATGGGCCAGCACGGGTTGATCGCCGCGTCGGCGGCGGCGTTCTGGACTCGTTACCTGCTGCCCACGCTCGGCATCGCCTGCTGCGCCGTGGTGCTCGGCACCCGGCGGTTGCCTGCGGTGCTGGTCGCCGGCTGCGCGGCACTGGTGGTGGAGGGGTACGCGGCGCTGGTGAATGCCGGGGGCAACGTCAACGACGCGCTGCCCGCCTACCTGGTGGTAGCGCTGCTCGCCGGGCTGGCGATGGGCGGCCAGCCAGGGATCGTCGCGGTCAGCATCGCTTCCCGGCTGCGCCGGGGGCGGGACCAGGGCCGCTACCCGGCGCGGGCCGGACAGTGGGCTGCCATCGCGGTCGCGGGGCTGGTCCTCATCCAGCTGGCGGTGCTGGCGGCCGGGTTCCGCCCGGACCGCGCGATCCCGTCACGCGCGGACCGTGCCGTGGGACTGCGCCTGCTGGCGGGTGTGCGGGCGCTGGGCGGCACGGTGGCGATCCCCGCCGATCCCGGCCTCGCCCTGGAGGCCGGGCTGCCACCGGGCGAGGACCAGGTCGCGGCCGCTGACGTGTTGCACGCTTCGGACCAGGCCGCCCAGGCGATGTTCACGGGGAGTGTCGCACGCGCGGTCGCCCGCAAGCAGTTCACCGCCATCATCACCCAGCTGCCGAAAGACCTGCGCGGCTTTCCCGCTGACCTGTCCGCGTACTACTTCCGCTGCCCGCAAATGCCGTTGGCCGGCCTGCCGCCTGCCCCGTTCCGGGCGGGCGCGGGCGGCGGCGGCCGACCGGTTTCCGTGTGGCTGCCGCTGCCTGTGGGCCCCGACTCGTGCGCCGCGGCGCTGCGCGCGCTCGACGGCCCAAGCTGACCGCTGGCGCCTAGCCGTGTAGGAGGTTCGGAATGAGCGAGACGCAAGAGCCGCCGCCTGGAACGGCTACGCCCGCTCCGCCAGCCCGGGCGAGCCGTCGCCCGGGCCTGCCGACGCTGCCAGCAGAAATGCCCGGTCCGTTCCGCCGGTCCTTCTGGCGAAGCCCGGTCCGCGGTCCGTGGCTGACCTCGGTCCTCGGCCTGGTCTTGCTGCCCGGCATCACGGTGATGTTCGTGACCGGACTGCTGTCCTACGCCGCCTATAACCCCGACCTCAGCCGCCTCAACGATGAGACGCCCGGCAAGGGATGGCTGGGCTTCTACCTCTTCTCCTGGCCGACCCACCCGGAATGGCTCTACCGGGTCAATCAGGGCACGCACGTCCTCCTCGGGCTGGTCCTGGTCCCGGTCCTGCTGGCGAAGCTATGGTCGGTGCTGCCGAAGCTGTTCGAGTGGCCACCGGTCCGCAATCCCGCCCACGCGCTGGAGCGTCTGTCGCTGTTCCTGCTCGTCGGCGGCGCGATCTTCGAGTTCGTCACGGGAATCATGAACATCCAGCAGTGGTACGTGTTTCCCGGCTCCTTCTATACGTTGCATCTGTACGGTGCCTGGGTCTTCATCGCGGCCTTCGTGGTGCACGCGGGACTCAAGACCCCGCGGATGATCAGGTCGCTGCGCAGCCGCGGGCTGCGGGCCGAACTGCGCACCGACACCGCGCACACCCACCAGGAACCGCCGGACGAGGGGCATCTCGTCAGCCCGTCGCCCGCCGCGCCTACCATCTCGCGCCGCGGCGTGCTGGCCTTCACAGGAGCCGGGTCACTGCTCCTGCTCGCGCTTTCCGTCGGCCAGTCGATCGGCGGCCCGCTGCGCCGCACCGCCCTGCTCGCGCCGCACGGGCAGGACACAGGAAGCGGGCCTGATGATTTCCAGATCAACGTGACCGCCGCGCAGGCCGGCATCAAGGCAGCGGAAACTGGCGCGAACTGGCGGCTCAGCATCGCCCGGGCAGCACCAGGTTCCGGCCCGCCGGTCAGCCTGACCAGGGCCGAACTGCTCGCCATGCCCCAGCACACCGCGCAGCTGTCCATCAACTGCGTCGAGGGCTGGTCCACGGGGGACCAATCGTGGACCGGGGTGCGGCTGCGGGACCTGGCGGCGCTCGCGGGCTCGGACACGCCGGCGAGCGTCCTGGTCGAGTCGCTGAACCCCCGGGGCTTCGGGCACGCGGTGCTATCCGCCGGGCAGATCATGGACCCCGACTCGCTGCTCGCCTTCCATGTCAACGGCGCGGAACTGTCGGCGGACCACGGCTATCCCGCCCGGGTGATCGTTCCTGGCAGTCCCGGCGTGCACAACACCAAGTGGGTCACCCGGCTCACCTTCGAGAGCTGACATGCGCCGCCTATTGCGCTGGTACGGCGCCAATCCGCTCCACCTACTGGTACTGCTCGGCAGCTTCGCGCTCGCAGGCTACGCCGCCGTCCTGCTGGTTTCGCCTCGCCCGCTGGCCGTCGCCGTGTGGTTCGCCGGCGCGGTCGTGGGCCATGACCTGCTCCTGGTGCCGCTGTACACCCTGGCCGACAGGTCCGTCATCGCGGCGATCAGGCATCGCGGGCCGCGCCTGGCGACGATCGCGTGGGTCAACTACCTGCGCGTGCCCGCCGGTCTGTCTCTGCTGCTGCTCCTCGTGTGGTTTCCGCTGATCCTCCGGCTGCACACGCACTACCAAGAGTCGACGACCTTGTCGCCGAACCCGTACCTATGGCACTGGCTGGCCGTGACGGGGACGCTCTTCCTGCTGTCCGCCGCCGCGTTCGCGCTGCGGCTCCGCGCGGCCCACCGCGCCGCAAGCCGCGAAAGCGGCAGCACGCCCGACTGCGCTGAACTACCCGGCCCCGCTGCCGCGTCCCCTGGGCAACCCCCGCCGAGTACCGGGCAGCAGGCGCCAAAACCCGCGCCGCCCCGCGCGCTGCCTCCCCCGCCGGACGCGGACCATAACGACACGGGTCCTAACAGGGACCGCCCGGGCGAGTTACCGATGTTCCACCACGGGGCAGGCCCTTCGTCCATCGATGACGGCTCTACGCGGTTGTGAATAAAGTCCCTGGCCCGCTGGCACTGGCCCTGCTGTGCTGAGCCCATGAGGATAACCGCGAAGATCATGCTGAACACGGGCATCGACGCCGCGCGGGCCGGGCTGGCCGGGCTGGCCGGCAGCGGCTGGATGATGAACCTTCCGCAGCCGCAGGAGGCGTACCGCGGACATTCCGCCGGCCATCCCAGCGGACACCCAGCCGGCCGCACCCGGCCCGGCCTTCCCCGCAGAGTCGACGGGCCCGGCCATGTCGCGGTGACGTTCGGGGAGGCGGCTGCGCCCGCCGGGTCCGGCACGGGCATGCCGGTCCAGTGGGAGTGCGTGGAACCCGGCGACGGGTTCACCGTCTTGCTCGATGCCGACATCACCCTGGCCGCCGACGCCGGACCGGGGCACAGCACGCTCACCCTGGCCGGGTTCTGCCGACTGCCTGACGGCACCTTGGCGGAAGACGGCTGCGAGCAGGGCAGGGCGCAGGTGCTCGAGGCCGCCCGGGCCTTCATCACCAGCGTCGCCGCCAGCGTGACATGTGCCGCGGAGCCCGGCCGGGAACAGGAGCCGCCAGGACAGGCCCAGTCATGGCTGACCGGCCTCCCGCAGCGATAGAACCCTGATCACCGGACCCGGGTCTTGCGCGTGGCCTGCCCAGCGGACGGCCAGCACCGCGCGGCGATACCGACGAAGGTCCTTCTCCGGTATGGACTTTCGCGGCTGCACGCCGGTTCAGTCGTTGCGCCAGCATGACGATCGGCGCGGGCGATGACCGCGACTGAGCAGAAGGAAAGGGAGGTGCGGCACCGTGCGCACACACTGGCTTGCCCCTGTCAAGGTACTGACCCTGTGCTCGCTGGCGGTTGCCCCGGCGGTCGGCCTCGCCGTGGCTCCGGCCGCAGCGGCGAGCGCGACCACTGCGGCGGCGGCCCCGGCACCGTTGGGCGGGGAACTGGCAAGCGTCGACGCCGTCTCCGCGACGGACGTCTGGGCAGTTGGCGGCATCGTCACCGCTCCGAGTTTCGCCGGCGTCGTCGTGCACTGGAACGGCAAGACGTGGCGGCAACTGCAGTCCCCGGCTGGCCTGTCGAGCCTGTCAGGTGTGGCCGCGGTGTCCTCGACCGACGCCTGGGCCGTCGGCACCAACGACTCCGGCGCGACGTTCATCGCCCGCTGGAACGGCAAGTCCTGGACGGAGACGGCAGTACAGGACGGCGTCACCGGCATCGCCGCGGTCTCGGCCGGCGACGCGTGGGCGGTAGGCGCGGGCGCGTCGGGGACGACGCTGATCGTGCACTGGAACGGCAAGTCCTGGACGAAGACGGCGAGCCCGACCCTCCCGGGCGGAGCCTACCTGGCTGGCGTGGCCGCTGTGTCCGCCACGGACGCCTGGGCCGTCGGGACGAACCCCACGCGGTCCAAGCCGTTGATCGTGCACTGGAACGGCAAGACGTGGACGAGGGTGCCCGCTCCGGACCCGCGCGACGGCGCCTACCTGGCGGACGTGGCCGCCACGTCCGCCACGAACGGCTGGGCCGTCGGCGCTACCGCCGCCGGCAATACGTTCATCCTGCACTGGAACGGCAAAACATGGACCCAGGCGGCAAGCCCGACGCCCGCGGTCGGCGCCGCCCTGTCCGGCGTGACCGCGGTGTCGCCGGGCACGGCATGGGCTGCCGGGACAACGTACTCAGGCAAGACGCTGATCCTGATGTGGAACGGCAAAGCGTGGACGCGGGTGCCCAGTCCCAGCCCGGGGGGTTACCCTGGCACCTTCGTGACGGGCGTGTCCGCCGCCTCGGCCCGCGCCGCCTGGGTCGTCGGCGGCTACAACTACCAGAGCGACCCGCTCATCCTGGTCTGGAACGGCACCAAGTGGACTCAGCAGTAAGCCACTAGACGAAGCGGCTGACCGCTGGATCGACTGTCGAGGGACTTGCCAGCCTGGGTCTGGGCCGGTTTCCGCCAGCGATGTCGCGGCGGGTCTCAGGCGGAGGCTGGGCGGCCTGCCAGCAGGGCATCGATGAAGGGGCACAGGTGCACGTGATAGCCGGTGATGATCCCCGGCTCGATCTCCACGACCTGTCCGGCGGACGGCTGGCCGCAGGTGGTGTCGAAGTCGTGCTGCCCGGGGATGGAGCACTGGCCCTGGATCTGGACCGACCAGCCGGACCTGGTCGCCGGGTCGATCGCGTCGGCGGTGAACGCGACGATCGTCTCGTTCAGCGACCGCGCGGGGATGCCGTGGTGCCCGAGGCAGACAGCGAGCCTGTGTCCGGTGACGTAGTACTGGACGGGCAAGATCACCGGGAGAGCCTGGACCGACAGGGCCAGGCGTCCCACCGATGTCGTGGCCAGCAGCTCCCAGCACCGCCGACGGGGGATCAGATCCCATGACGTGTCCATGCCGGCACTGTAAATATCCGGCCGGCGTCAACCGCAGGGACGGAAGTCCCGGTGTGACCGTGCCGGACGGCCATCAGGGCAGGGGCAGTGAGCTTCCGCGGGCCAGGTCGGCCACTGTCGAAGGCTGTTGGGGCAGTTATTCGCCAGTCACTGAGACCGGAAGACATGAGCGCGGATCTCATGGATGGTGTCGTCCAGCCGCCGGAGCGCTTCGCTGATCCGCTCCCTGGCCACGTCTGCCGGCAGACGCGCGGCAGCCTCCAGGGCCAGCCCAGCCCGGAACAGGCTGCTGACGACCCGGTCCAGCAGCTCCCGGGTTTCCTCGGCTTCCAGGGCGGCGGCTGCGCTGATCAGGATGGCTAGGTCGTCCCGCTGCTGCGCCTGCGCGGCGTCCCTGACGACGGCCAGGACGAGATGACTGCCGGCTGTCGGCACCGGGGCCAGCGTGATCGTGACCGGCACGGTCCCTCCGTCCTTACGGACTCCGACGAGCCGGGACCTGTCCGCCATCGGCCGGGCCACGGGCTTGCGCGCATAGGCGGCCCGCTGTCGGCCGTGCGCTTCGCGCAGTCCTGCCGGGATCAGCGCTTCCACCGGTTGGCCTGGCAGCTCGCCGGGCTGATAGCCGAACATCGCCGTCAGCCGCCGGTTCGCCAGCACGATGGTCCCGTCATCGTCGGCCAGCGCGACCCCGTCATCCATCATGTCGATCACCTGCCGAAGCACCGCCTCAGTCACGAGCGCGGCAGGTCCGGAGCCGTCATCCCGCCCGGCCTGCATCCGGACCGGCCACAGCGGCCCCGGGACCACCTGCGCGGGAGGGTCAACCGTCCCCTGGCCGTCCGGTGCCCCCGCGAGAGCGGCCTCGAGCGAGGCGTACACCGGGATCAGCCGGTCCAGGCCATCGGCGCTCACCAGTCGCTGTACCTCTGGCGCGCAGATCACCAGCCGCAGTCCGGCCTGGCTCGCCGCCGCCCGCAGGTACGCCTGGGCTACCGCGTCAACGCCGGCTTGATCGCACCACACAGTCGCCGACATATCCGCGATCACCATGGCGGCGCCGCCGCGGATCGCCGCAAGCAGCTGTTCACCGATTCGGGAGGCATCAGGCACACCGACACGCTCAGGAAACGTCACCACCGCCTGTCGGCCAGACCACGTCACCGGCACCATGCCATCTGCCATGACAGCAGCTTGGCACAAGGTGCTCGCTCTGCCGCCGAGACCAGCCGAACGGCCGCACCCCCCGGATGCGCGCCGGGCGTTCCTGGCCGGACACCCTGCCAGCGGATCACAACGCTCGCGTGCGAACGGACCTGCGTTGACCTCCGCAAGAACTGCTGTGCCGATTGTCGCCTCCGTCCACGTGGGATGGTGGATCAGCCCGGATGCCGTGGGCAGGCGGCCGCTCAGGGCGTCGTCGCTCCGGACTGCGCGGCGGGCCACGGCCTGCGGGTCAGCACCGCGAGCACGGACCGGATGGCGGCGGTGATCGGCGCGAGCTCCGGATCGGCCGGCAGGTCGCCCGGACTGTCCTGGGCGACACCTGCCGCCATCGCGTCGGCGAGCGCGCGCAGCGTCGCCGACAGCCGGTGCGCTGAGTCCGGCGCGGGCCTGGGCGCGCCGCGGCCGATGGCGACCACGGTGGTGGTGACCGCGTCCATCACCTCCTCGAGGCCGACGACGGCGGGCCACCAGGCCGCCGCACGGCGGCTGACCGCGGTCGGCTCGGACATCGTCCGCTGGTACTCGACTCGCAGGTCCGACAGCGACCGGCCGACCCGCCGCCGCAGCCGCGACCGCCACGCGGGCCCGGCCGCGTCGGCTGCGTCGGAGTCTGCGCTCGCCGCGTCCGCGGCCCACGCGGTGACGAGCGCTTCCTCCATGTACGCGGCCAGCGCGCGCAGCGCCCCGGCGAACTTCGCCGGCAGGTGCGCCTGCCAGCTCGACGGCCACGCCGCGTACCCGACGAGCAGCACGATCGCGCAGGCGAGCAGCGTGTCGACGAGCCGCTCGGCGGCCAGCCGCCAGCCGCTGTCGTTCTGCAGGTCGATGAGCAGGACGACCAGCGGAGTGAGGAACGTGGCGGACAGCCCGAAGCTCCTGCTTTTCCCGAACGGCAGTAGCGCTGCCAGCACGCCGAACGGGATCAGCAGCCACGGACCGTACGGCACCGCCGCGAGGATCGCGGCGCCGAGCACGGCACCCAGGACCGTGCCGACGCCGCGCTGCACGGCGCGAGCGAACACCGAGCCGTAGTCCGGCTTCAGGATGATCGCGACGGTGAGCACCACCCAGTACGAGCGCTCCAGGGAGAACAGCTGGGTGAGCACCGCGGCGACTCCTGTGCACGCCATGAGCCGGATGGTGAACGTCCAGGCGCCGCGGCCGCCGAGTAGCTGATCGGCCACGTACGCCGCCCGGTCGCGCAGCCGCGACCGCCAGTCAGCGGGCGCCGGGGGAGCCGACGGCGGCGCCCAGTTCCCCGAAATCGCGCGAGCCAGCCCGACCATGGAGTCGCGCAGCGCGAGCGCGCCCGGGCTCTGCGACCACTGCGGCGGAATCAGCGGCGGCGCGCCGCCGCCGGCGACGCCGCCGTACCCCCAGACAGTGCCACGCCCCCACGCAGCGCCGAGTGCGCCCAGCCCGCCGCGCCCGTGCGCGATGGCCTCGGCGAGCCGGTCGACTGTATCGGTGACCCATGGCGGCGGCCGCTCGCCTTCGGCGCGCAGCGCCGTCGCCGCCTCGGCCATCTCGTGGCTGACGTTCAGCACGGCCATCAGGTGCATATCGGCCCGGTTCCGCCCGCCCGCGCGGGACCGGCCGCGGAGCAGCGCGTCGTAAGCCGCGTTCAGCGCGACGGTCACCTCGCCTCTGACGGCCGCGACCTGCGGGGTGCCGATGGCGCGCAGGAACTTGGCGAGAGAGTGGTACACGGCGGCGACCGCACGCTGCTCGGCGCCGCGCGGTGCGAGCAGCCAGCTCGGCGTGATCAGCAGCAGCGCCCACACCGCTCCGGCGACGAACTGCAGCGCCGTGTGCCACCACGGCCGCAGCGCGCCGATCGGGCCGAGGCCGATCCCGCTGTAGACGAGCAGTTGCAGGCCGACGGCCGACCCAGTGGCGCCGAGCCGGGAGATGATTCCCGACACCCCGGCGACCACGACGAGCACGAAGACCGCGACCCAGCCGCGGCCGTGAATCAGCGATCCGACCACCAGCCCGGCCGCGCCGCCGAACACCGCCGTGACGCCGATCCGGCGCACCCGCGCGCGGTACGGGCCGCCGGTGTCGATCATCACGCTGAGCAGCGCGCCCAGCGCGGGGATCGCGACCAGTCCGCTGCGCCCGGTGATGAACCCGGCGGCGAGCGGCACCCAGATCGCGAACACGGCGCGGAGCATGTCCGGCCAGGGGACCGGTGCCTTCTTCGGCCGCATCGCGTCGGCCAGCCAGTCCGGCACGACCTCGGTCAGCCAGTCGGGGACGGCCATCCGCGCGCCGCTAACGCTTCTCACAACTGACTTTCTTACCCGTATCCGCCGCAAAGCGGCAGCCCGCGAACCTCGACAGCGGTCGCAGCCGGCCGTCCCGCCGCCGTGGTACCACTGGTGACGGTCGTCGGCTGTAGCCACTGGTGGCTGCGCTGGCTGTAGCCGCTGCCGTCGGCCGCGCCGCGCCCCCGGCGCGCCCGTCGATCGGCCGCCTGTGCGTCCCGTCGATCGGCCGCCTGTGCGTCCCGTCGATCGGCCGCCTCTGCGCACGTCCCACCGGCCCCTGCTGTCCACTTTGTATATGTCCCGACCACTTTGGGTGCCGTTTTGTCCTATTTTGTCGTGCGGCGTATATACAAAGTGGAAATCCGAGGCTGGTGTGACTCCGGTCCCGGCGTCGGCCACGGTCACACGGACACCTCGAGGCACGAATTGCAACGCCCGCCCCGCCCGGAGCAGCCAGTCGGCGAGCCGCCCAGTCCCGCACGCCGGCCCCGGACCGCCACCGGGAGCACCCAGGGCCGCGGCGCGCGAAATGCTCACCAGGCGCGCGGTGGTGCGCGGTGCGCGGTACTGACCGGCGGACGCTTCGCCCTGGCTATGACCACGGCAACCGGCCCGGACGCTCCGCGAGCCAGAACTCGGACTCCCGCATTGTTAGCGCGCACCCTAACGCGCCAACCCGTAAACGCCTGGCCGGAATGTCGTACCCCTGTGAGATGGTGCGGAGCATGCGGACTGAGCGATACCTGGACTGCCTCGCCGCCGACTACGCGTCACTGCGGGCGGCGGCGGCCGCGACCGCGCTGGGGAACCCGGTGCCGAGCTGCCCGGACTGGACCGTCGCGGACCTGGTGACGCACGTCGGCGAGGTGTATTTGCACAAAGTCGCCGTCATGCGGACCGGAAAGATGCCCGACCCGTGGCCGCCGCCCGAACACGCGGACGTGGCGCCGCTCGTCCTGCTCGACCAGGGGTACGCGGAGCTGACCGCCGAGTTCGCGAGCCGCCCGCCGGACGAACCCTCGCCCACCTGGTATGAGCCCGAGCAGACGGTCGGGTTCTGGATCCGCCGGATGGCGCAGGAGACCGTGGTGCACCGGATGGACGCCGAACTGGCCGCGGGAGTGCCGCTGACGCCGGCGCCGGCTGACCTCGCAGTCGACGGCGTGGATGAGGTGCTCACGCGCATGCTCGCGTACCTGTCGGTGACTTGGCCGGAGGACTACGCGGAAGTGGCGGGCGGCCACCTCGCCGGCGACGACGGCGCGGACACAATCCTGGTCACCGCGGGCCCGGCGCGCTGGACGGTGCGCCCGACCACGGTCTCCGTCACCGTGACCGAGGGCGCCGCCGACGCCGCGCGGACCGAGGTCCGGGCAGACCCGGACACAATGCTGCGCTGGCTGTGGGGCCGGGCGGACGACGACGCGGTCCGCGTGACGGGCGACCCGGCGTGGGCGGCGTACCTCAGGCGCTTGCTCGCGGCGTTGACCCAGTAGGCGATGACCCAGTAAGGGAACCCGCGGCGCGCGTGGCGCGTCATAGCGGTATGAGGCTGTTGTCTGGCGTCGCGCTGGTCGCCGGGTCCGCAGCGATGACAGTGACGGGCTGCGCAGCAGCACACTCGCTGACGCTCGCTTCGTCCGGTACACCGACCGCATCCGCCTCGTCCGTCGCAACTCGCTCGCACGTCTCCCCGCGCCAGCGTGCCGTCGTCGACGCCGCGGCCATCATGGCGTCGTTCGTCCCGCCGCCCGGCGCGCGGCGGCTCGCCCGCGCTCCCGACCTGACCGGCGGCGGGCTCAGGAGCCCATGGAGCGCCCCGCGGTCCGCCACGTTGGTCGACGACGTGTCCTGGTGGCGGGCGCCCGGCCAGCCGGCGGCGGTGCTCGCCTGGGAGAAGGCGCGGCTGCCGCGCGGATTCACGCTCACTGGTTCCGGCTACGGAGGGAGCGGCGCGGTGACGGCGATCTGGGGGGACACGTTCTCTCTCCCCGCGGTTCCTGGCGTGCTGAACACCCGGAACCTGGTCATCGAGATGACAGGCGATGGCCGCGGCGACACCGCGATCCGCGTGGACGCCCAGGTGACCTGGCAGCAGGCGCGGTCAGCGGCTCATGGCCACCACCACCCGCGAGCCGGGCGCCGGCAGGTGATTTAGCCACCGGCCGCCGCGCGGCGATGCCTTTTTACTGTAGAAATATCGCCATGAAATACGTCATAGGGATCATCGTGTCCGCGGCCGCGCTGGGCGTGGCGGCGTGGGCCGTCCCCGGAATCGTGCTGTCGGGCCATAACGACACCTCCAAGGCCGAGACGCTGCTCGTCGTCGCCTTGATCTTCGGCATCATCAACACGCTGCTCAAGCCGGTCGTCAAGACTGTCGGCTGCGCGTTCTACGTGCTGACGCTCGGGCTGGTCGCGCTGGTGGTCAACGGCCTGCTCCTGTGGCTGGCCAGCTGGGTGGCAGGCCAGCTCAAGCTGCCGTTCCACGTTGCCGGCTTCGTGGCCGCCATCGAGGGCGCGCTCATCGTCGCCGTCGTGAGCTGGGTATTGCACCTGGTGCTCGGCGACGAGCGCTGAGTACCCGTCGCCGCGCGGAGCGTGGCCCGCGAGGCCATAGACTTATCCGCCGTACATACTTTCTGCGCGCCATGTTCGCGCAGTGACCGTCCACGTCCCTGGAGCCACGCCGCCGTGAAGACCGCCGTCGAAGAGCTGAGCCCGACTCGTGTCCGGCTGAGCGTCGAAGTCACCTTCGAAGAACTCAAGCCGAGCCTCGACAAGGCTTACCGCGAGGTGTCGCGACAGGTGCGCATTCCCGGGTTCCGCCCCGGCCGGGTTCCCCCGCAGATCATCGACCGGCGAGTCGGGCGTGCCGCGGTGCTGACCGAGGCCGTCAACGAGGCGCTGCCCGAGTTCTACACCAAGGCGATACAGGAGGCCGAGGTGTACACCCTCGGCCAGCCGGACGTGGAGATCACCCAGCTCGACGACGGCAAGGACTTCACGTTCACGGCCGAGGTCGAGGTGCGGCCCAAGTTCGACCTGCCCGACATGACCGAGCTATCCGTCACCGTGGACAACGCCGCGATCACCGTGGACGACGTGGAGGAGTACCTCACGACGCTGCGCGAGCGCTTCGCCTCCCTCAAGACGGCGCAGCGCCCGGCGGAGAACGGCGACTACACCACGATCGACCTGTCGGCCGCGGTGGACGGGAAGCCAGTCGAGGACGCGCAGGCGAGCGGCCTCTCCTACCAGATCGGCAGCGGGACCATGCTCGAGGGCCTTGACGAGGCGCTTGTCGGCATGTCCGCGGGCGAGTCGGCGACGTTCACAAGCGAGCTCGCCGGGGGCGAGTCCGCGGGCCAGCAGTCCGACGTCACGGTGACCGTGCAGAGCGTCAAGGTCAAGGAACTGCCCGAGCTTGACGACGACTTCGCGCAGCTGGCGAGCGAGTTCGACACCCTCGGCGAGCTGCGCGCAGACACCCGCAAGCAGCTCGAGCGGCTCCGCAAGCTCCGGCAGGCGACCCAGGCGCGGGACCGTGCGGTCGACGCGCTGGTCGACGCCATCGACATCCCGCTGCCCGAGAAGTTCGTCGAGCACGAGATGGAGCACGCGCGCGAGTCGGTCGACGACCAGCTGTCCCGGCTGCGCATGTCGATGGCGGACTATCTGCAGGCGCGGGACCAGACGCAGGAGGACTTCGACGCGGAGCTGCTGGCGCAGTCGCAGCGCTCCGTCAAGGTCGGCTTCGTCCTTGACGAGGTGGCCCGCAGCGAGGAGATCTCCGTCAGCCAGGCCGAACTGTCCTATTTCGTCGCCGACCAGGCGCAGCGGATGGGTGTCGGGCCTGAGTACCTCGCCAGGCAGCTGACCGAGTCCGGCCAGCTGGGCACCGCCATCACCGAGGTCCGCCGCGGTAAGGCGGCCACGCTGGTCGCCGAGCGGGTCAAGGTCACCGACGAGGCGGGCACCCCGGTCGACATCAAGGCGGAAATCGAGGCACTCAACGTCGACGTCGACACCATGCTCGCCGCCCAGGCAGCCGCGGCAGCGGGCGCAGAGAGCGCCGCGGACGCCGCCGACACCGCCGACACCGCCGACGACGACACCGCGGACACCGCCAACGACGACGCCGCGGGCACCGCCGCCGGCGACCCCGCGCAGGCCTGACACCCAAGCCGACGCTCCGCGCTCGTCACCCGCGACGCGGGCATTCCCGGCATACAACCACCGTGAAGGCGCAACGGCGTGCGCCGGTAGCGAACACCGGGCCGCACCGGACTCGGTCGCTCCGCCGTGGCGTTATGGTCCTTTCATCGACACCCGAAGTGATCGGAGCAGGTGACCTCGTGACACAGCCTCTGCCAGTTGCAAGGACGGCCACCCCTGACGCCCCCGTGATGCCTGGGGAATTGCTGTTCCAGCGGTTGCTGCGGCATCGCATCGTTTTCCTCGGCCAGCAGGTGGACGACGATATCGCCAACCGGATCTGCGCCGAGATCCTGCTGCTTTCCGCCGAGGACAACAAGCGTGACATCAACCTGTACATCAACTCGCCTGGCGGCTCGGTGTACGCCGGGATGGCGATCTACGACGTGATGCAGTACGTGCCCAACGACGTCGCCACCTACGCGATGGGCATGGCGGCGTCCATGGGCCAGTTCCTGCTCACCGCCGGCGCGGCGGGCAAGCGTTACGCGCTGCCGCACGCCACGATCCTCATGCACCAGCCCTCGGGGGGCATCGGCGGCACTGCCTCGGACATCAGGATCCAGGCCGAGCAGATGCTCTACGTCAAGCGCACGCTGTTCGAGCGCACCGCGTTCCACACCGGCCAGAGCGTCGAGCAGATCGAGAAGGACGCCGACCGCGACCGCTGGTTCACCGCGGAAGACGCCAAGAAGTACGGCTTCGTGGACCACGTGATCCGCAGCGCCACCGAGGTCCCGTCCATGGGCGCCGAGTAAAGCCGAGCAAAGAAAGAGAGCTTACCGTGACCGAGCTGAGCGCTTCCCCGCAGTCAAGGTACGTCCTGCCATCCTTCGTCGAGCGCACGTCGTACGGGATCAAGGAGATGAACCCGTACAACAAGCTCTTCGAGGAGCGGATCATCTTCCTCGGCGTCCAGATCGACGACGCGTCGGCGAACGACGTCATGGCCCAGCTGCTCACCCTCGAGGCCATCGACCCGGACCGCGAGATCACCATGTACATCAACTCGCCCGGCGGGTCGATGACGTCCATGATGGCGATCTATGACACCATGCAGTTCATCCAGCCTGACATCACCACGTGCTGCATTGGCCAGGCGGCGAGCGCGGCCGCGGTGCTGCTCGCCGCGGGTACGAAGGGCAAGCGGATGGCTCTGCCCAACTCACGGATCCTGATCCACCAGCCGGCTACCGAGGGCGGTTACGGCCAGTCCACCGACATGGAGATCCAGGCCAACGAGATCCTGCGGATGCGCAGCGCGATGGAGGTGATCCTCGCCAGGCACACGTCCAAGGACGAGGAGATCATCCGGCGCGACATCGAGCGGGACAAGTTCCTCACCGCCGCGGAGGCGAAGGATTACGGGATGATCGACGAGGTGCTGACGATCCTCAAGCGCGGGACGCTGCGCACGCCCGAGGTAGTGTCGTCCTAACCGGGGAAGATTCACCTCTTCCCTCCCGGGCCGCTGAGGGGGTTTGATTGGTCCATCGGACCCCCGAAGGCGGTACCGTCGGAGTAGCAGCGTAGACAGCACGACGGCAAGGCGGGACATGCCCGCCGCGCCCGGCCCTTGCGGGCCAGGCCGGCGGCCACATGTAAAGGAGAAACTGGGTGGCACGCATCGGTGACGGTGGGGACCTGCTGAAGTGCTCGTTCTGCGGAAAGAGCCAAAAGCAGGTTAAAAAGCTCATCGCCGGTCCTGGCGTGTACATCTGCGACGAGTGCATCGATCTCTGCAACGAGATCATCGAGGAAGAGCTCTCCGAGCCGTCCGAGTTCAAGTGGGACAGCCTGCCGAAGCCGCGCGAGATCTACGAGTTCCTCGACGCGTACGTGATCGGCCAGGACAAGGCCAAGAAGGCGCTCTCCGTCGCGGTGTACAACCACTACAAGCGCGTCCAGTCGGGCGGGGACCGGCCGGGCGACGACGGCGTCGAGCTGGCCAAGTCCAACATCCTCCTGCTCGGCCCCACAGGATCCGGCAAGACGCTGCTGGCCCAGACGCTCGCCCGCCTGCTCAACGTGCCGTTCGCGATCGCGGACGCGACCGCCCTCACCGAGGCCGGCTACGTCGGCGAAGACGTCGAGAACATCCTGCTCAAGCTCATCCAGGCCGCCGACTACGACGTCAAGAAGGCGGAGACCGGGATCATCTACATCGACGAGATCGACAAGATCGCCCGTAAGAGCGAGAACCCGTCGATCACCCGGGACGTCTCAGGCGAAGGCGTGCAGCAGGCGCTGCTGAAGATCCTCGAGGGCACGACCGCCAGCGTGCCGCCGCAGGGCGGCCGCAAGCACCCGCACCAGGAGTTCATCCAGATCGACACCACCAACGTGCTGTTCATCTGCGGTGGGGCGTTCGCGGGGCTCGAGAAGATCATCGAGCAGCGGTCCGGGAACAACGGGATCGGCTTCAACGGCGTGCTGCGCGTCCGCAGCAAGCACGTCACCGAGGACACCTTCGCCGAGGTCATGCCAGAGGACCTGCTCAAGTTCGGCATGATCCCCGAGTTCGTCGGCCGGCTTCCGGTCATCACGAGCGTGCACAACCTGGACCGCGAAGCGCTCATCCAGATCCTGACCGAGCCGCGCAACGCGCTGGTGAAGCAGTACAAGCGGCTGTTCGAGCTGGACGGTGTGGACTTGGAGTTCACGCCGGACGCCCTGGAGGCGGTCGCTGACCAGGCGAACCTCCGCGGCACCGGCGCGCGCGGCCTGCGGGCGATCATGGAGGAAGTGCTGCTGTCGGTGATGTACGAGGTGCCGAGCCGCAAGGATGTCGAGCGCGTCGTCATCACACGCGAAGCCGTGCTCGAGAACGTGAATCCCACACTCGTGCCGCGTGACGTCTCCCGGCGCACGCCGCGCGAGAAGTCCGCCTGACGCTGGCGCCGCAGCCAGCATCGACGCCGGCGCCCCACTAAGCACCCGCTCCGTGGCGGTATGTAACCGGATGCCCCTAGTTTGCCGTTTGTGCCTATAGGCTGCTCCGCGCCTAGGTAGTCTCAGGGAATTAGCTCCTGTGGGAACGAACGGCGGGGGGAATGAGCGCATGAGCCGCTGGGACGCATCCTCTAGGCCAACATGGGACCCGCAAGGCGGGCCCGACGAGAACACGTCCTTCGGGATCCCCGGATTCGGTGACGGCGCCGACGATCGCTGGCCCGAGCCGGGCGCCTCAGGCGCGGCCGCCGCACCCGGTACGCACAGCGTGCCAGGCGCGCCCGGAACGCCGCCCGACATTTTCCTGCAGGAATACGACCGTCCGGCTGGTGTCCAGCAGGACTTCGGCAGGCCAGACAGCGGCGGCCCCGGCTATGGCAGGCAGGACCGCTCCACGAACGGGCACCGGTCGGACTCCGGCCACCGCGGCCGCCAGGCGCGGTCCAGGCAGGATCCCGGCGGCCAGGGCTACGCCTCACAGGAGTTCCCGACTCAGGGGTACCCCGCGCAGGGTGGTTACCCCGCGCAGGGTGGTTACCCCACGCAGGGCTACCCCGCCCAGGACTACGGCGCCCAGGACTTCCCCACCCAGGGTTTCCCAGCCCCGGACCGCCAGCCGCAAGATCGCCAGCCGCAAGACCGCTTGCCGCAGGACCGGCCGCAGCAGGATCACCTCCGCTACGGGCCCACCCGCGGGCTGCGAGAATTCCCGGACACCGCCCAGGACGCCGGCCGCGCGGACCGCGATTACGGCGACCCCAGCTTCGGCGACCGCGGCTCAGGCGGCGGCTTCGCGGGCGGCGGTTACGCGGGCGGCGGCATCGGCGACCGCGGTTACGCTGACCCGGGTTTCGGGGACGAGCGGCGCCCGGACCTGGAATCGGCCGCGCGCATGGACCCGGCGCTGCGCGATTTCTTCGCTCCGCAGCCTGCCAGGCCGGACGGCCCGCAGCAGCAGCGCCCCGGCGCCGGCCGCGGCCCCGGCCAGGGCAGGGGCGTCGGCGGCCAGGGATTCGGCACGGGGCCTAACCAGGTCCAGGAACCGGGCGGCCCGGGCATGGGATCGGGCTACAGGCCTGCCCGCGGTCCCCGGACCGGCCCGCAAGGCCGCGCGGGCGTCCAGCAGGGCCGCGCGGGCGTCCAGCAGGGCCGCGCGGGCGCCCAGCAGGGCCGCACGGGGCGGACGGGCCTGACCGGCCCCATGGACGGCCTGATGGACGACTGGGATGACGCGCCGCAGCGTTCCGCTGCGCCGCCCCGCCCGCCGCGCCGCCAGGACTACAAGCAACCGCAGCGCCGCGGTGGCATGACGGCCGCCGTCGTCGTCGGCGTGGTCGTGGTCCTCGCGATCGCGATCGGCGTGGTCTACCTGACGCACCACAAGTCCAGCCCGCCCGCCGCGACCGGCGGAAGTCCGCGGCCGACCGTCAGCGCCAAGGCCAAGAAGACCGCGAGCGCGGCCGTCAAGGGGGGCGCCTCCGCCAAGTACACCCTGACGGCCGCGGCCGTCGCCGGGGGCTACAAGCAGCTGACGACGGTCCCGACCGACGTGCAGAACGCGGCGGGCAGCACCGCGCAAGCGGTCGAGGCTGACGCGGTGAAGGCGGGCGGCAAGGTCGCCCACCAGGTCTTCGCGGCCTACCAGCTCACCGACGGCCAGGTGCTCGCCTTCACGGGTTACGAGGGCACGTTCAACGAGGCCAAGGTCATCGCGAGCCTGACCACCCTGGGCACCGACGTGACCACTCAGACGGCGGGGCCGCACGGCGGCAAGCTCACCTGCGCCAGCACGGCCGCCACGGGCGGCACCCAGAGCGGGACCGTGTGCGTGTGGGTGACCACGACGACGATGGGCGTCACCGAGTTCTTCAGCTCGACCGGGCCCGAGGTGGTCACGAACCAGGCCAAAGCGGCCGCGGACACCGTGAAGGTCAGGGCCGACGTCGAGGTCGCCAAGTCCTGATTCCCGGGGCCGGACAGGGCGGGCCGTCCGCGGCTAAGTGCGCGTCCGACCTCCGGAATCCGTAAACTCACTTGGTGTGACAACACGCGAGCCTGACGGGCTTCCCTCCCAGTACGCGCCGGCCGAGGTGGAGGCCCGCCGCTACGAGCACTGGGAGAAGGCCGGCTACTTCACGCCGGAAGCCCAGGAGAACCCAGACGCCAAGACGTTCACCATCGTGCTCCCGCCGCCGAACGTAACGGGCTCGCTGCACATCGGTCACGCCCTCGACCACACGCTCATGGACACGCTGACACGCCGCCGCCGCATGCAGGGGTACCGCACGCTGTGGCTGCCCGGCATGGACCACGCGGGCATCGCCACCCAGAACGACGTCGAGCGCGAGCTCGCCAAGGAGGGCCTGAGCCGCCACGACCTCGGCCGCGACGCCTTCGTCGAAAGAGTCTGGCAGTGGAAGGCGGAATACGGCGGCCGGATCCTCGGCCAGATGCGCCGCCTCGGCGACAGCGTGGACTGGTCCCGCGAGCGCTTCACGATGGACGACGGCCTCTCCCGGGCGGTCCAGACGATCTTCAAGCGGCTGTTCGACGACGACCTGATCTACCGCGCCGAGCGCATCATCAACTGGTGCCCGCGCTGCCTGACCGCCCTGTCCGACATCGAGGTCGACCACAGCGACGACGACGGCGAGCTTGTTTACATCCGCTACGGGGATGGCGACAACGCCATCGTCGTCGCCACCACCCGCGCCGAGACCATGCTCGGCGACACCGCGGTGGCCGTGCACCCGGACGACGATCGCTATAAGCACCTGGTCGGCACCACTGTGGAGCTCCCGCTGACCGGCCGCCGGATCCCGGTCGTGGCCGACGCCCACGTCGACCCGGCCTTCGGCACCGGCGCGGTGAAGGTGACCCCCGCGCACGACCCTAACGACTTCGAGATCGGCCGCCGTCACGACCTGCCGGGCCTGTCCATCATGGACGAGCGCGGCGTGATCACCGCCCCTGGCCCCTTCCAGGGCCTGGACCGGTTCGAAGCCCGCCCCGCGGTCGTCGCCGCGCTGCGCGAAGAAGGCCGCATCGTCAAAGAGGTCCGCCCGTACGTGCACGCGGTGGGCCACTGCAGCCGCTGCGGCACCACCGTCGAGCCGCGGCAGTCGCTGCAGTGGTTCGTCCGGGTCGCGCCGCTGGCCAAGGCCGCGGGCGACGCCGTGCGCGACGGGCGGGTCCGGCTATCGCCGGCCGAGATGAACGCCCGTTACTTCGGCTGGGTTGATGACATGCACGACTGGTGCATAAGCAGGCAGCTTTGGTGGGGGCACAGGATCCCTGTTTTTTATGGTCCGAACGGGCAGGTGCGCTGCCTCGGCCCCGATGAGACTGCCCCGGATGGGTGGACCCAGGACCCGGACGTGCTCGACACGTGGTTCTCCTCCGCGCTGTGGCCGTTCTCGACGCTCGGCTGGCCGGACGACACCGCGGACCTGCGCGACTTCTACCCGACCAGCGTGCTCGTCACCGGGTACGACATCTTGTTCTTCTGGGTCGCCCGGATGATGATGTTCGGCCTGTACGCGATGCGGGACCGGCCGCCCGCCGAGGCGGTGCCGTTCCGCACCGTGGCGCTGCACGGCCTGGTCAGGGACGCCTACGGCAAGAAGATGTCCAAGTCCCGCGGCAACACGGTGGACCCGCTCGACTGGATCGAGCGCTTCGGCGCGGACGCGACCAGGTTCACGCTGGCCCGGGGATCGAACCCCGGCAGCGACACCGCCATCAGCGAGGACTGGGCGGCCGGCTCGCGGAACTTCTGCAACAAGCTGTGGAACGCCACCAGGTTCGCCCTGATCAACGGCGCTACCGCCGCACCCGCCACCCCCACCACTCCAACCTCACTGTCGACAACCGACCGCTGGATCCTCTCCCGCCTCTCCAGTGTTACCGCTGAGGTCGACGGGCTGCTCGAGCAGTACGAGTTCGGCAAGGCCTGCGAGGCGCTCTACCACTTCGCCTGGGACGAGTTCTGCGACTGGTACCTGGAACTCGCCAAGGTGCCGCTGAGCGCCGGGGGCGACGAGGCCGAGACGACGCGCCGGGTACTCGGGTTCGTGCTCGACCAGATGCTGCGGCTGCTGCACCCGGTCATGCCGTTCGTGACCGACGAGCTCTGGTGCGCGCTGACCGGCGAGGACTCGGTCATGATGGCGGCCTGGCCGACGTACGATTTCGCCGACCCGGCGGCCGAAGCCCGGATCGCTTCCCTGATGCGGCTGGTCACCGAGATCCGGCGGTTCCGCTCCGACCAGGGCCTGCGCCCGGGGCAGCGCGTGCGAGCGCACCTGGCGGGCATCGCGGGCACGCCGCTGGCGGCCCACGAAACCGCCATCAGGTCGCTGCTGCGGCTCGAGCCGCCGGGCGATGAATTCGCGGTCTCGGCGGCCCTGGTCGCCGAGGGCGTCACGGTGGAACTCGACCTCGCGGGCACCGTGGACGTGGAAGCCGAGCGCAAGCGCCTGGAGAAGGACCTCGCCGCCGCCCGCAGGGAGGCGGAGCAGGCCGCGGCCAAGCTCGGCAACGCCGCGTTCACCGACAAGGCCCCAGCCGACGTGGTGGCGAAAACCCGCGGCCGGCTGACCGCCGCCGAGGCTGACATCACCCGCCTGGAGGGCCGCCTAGCGGCCCTCGCCTGACCTAGCCGTAAGGAAGGACGTCAAGAACGGTTCAGCGCATGACGTTCCGGTTCCCGTCGCAGGACGACCTGAACATGCTCGCCTCCTGGGTCCTGCAGGCCCCGCGGCCCTCGAACCAGCCGGAGCGGTCCGCGCAGTAGGCTGGCTGCGTGGACATACAGGAGCGGCTGCGCGAGGTAGAACGCGAGATCGCGGCGCGGCGCCCGGAGCATCAGATCTCCCCGACGCTTGACCGGATCGCGATGCTCACTGGCTTGCTCGGCGATCCGCAGCGCGCCTTCCCTGTCATGCATGTCACCGGCACGAACGGCAAGACGTCCATGACGCGGATGATCGACTCGCTGCTGCGCGAGCGCGGCCTGCGCACCGGACGGTTCACCAGCCCGCACCTGGTATCCATGCGCGAGCGCATCTGCGTAGACGGCGTTCCGCTGCCCGCGGAGCGATTCGTCGAGCTCTACGACGAGCTAGCGCCGTATGTCCGGCTAGTCGACGACAAGCAGCCCGCCCCGCTGAGCTTTTTCGAGGTGCTCACCGGAATGATGTTCGCCGCGTTCGCCGACGCACCCGTCGACGTCGCGGTGATCGAGGTCGGCATGGGCGGCCGGTGGGATGCCACCAACGTGGCCGACGGCACGGTGGCGGTGATCGGACCGGTCGCGCTGGACCACAGGCAATGGCTCGGTGACACGATCGAGGAGATCGCTGCCGAGAAGGCGGGCATCATCAAGCCAGGCGCGGTCGCGATCCTCGCCCAGCAGCAGGTCGCCGCCGCGGAGGTCCTGCTCGCGCGGGCCGCCTCGGTCGGCGCGACTGTCGCCAGGGAGGGCATCGAGTTCGGCGTGCTCGCCCGGGAGATGGCGGTCGGCGGCCAGCAGCTCGTGCTGCGGGGACTGCGCGGGACTTACGACGACGTGTTCCTGCCGCTGTTCGGCGGTTACCAGGCCGGCAACGCGGCCTGCACGCTCGCGGCCGTCGAGGCGTTCGCCGGTGTCGTGGAGTCCATCGGTCTCGACGACGGCGGCTCGCTGACCCTCGGGCCCGGGCTGAGTTCCGCCGCCCTCGATCCCGTGCTGGTTAGAGACGGGTTCGCCAAGGTCACCTCGCCGGGCCGTCTCGAGGTGCTGCGGCGCAGCCCGACCGTGCTCGCCGACGCCTCGCACAACCCGGCGGGCATGGCGGCGACCATGGAGGCGCTGACCGAGACGTTCAGCTTCGGACGCGTCATCGGCGTCTTCTCGGTCATGGCGGACAAGGACGTGACGGGCGTGCTCGCCGAACTCGAGCCGGTGCTCAGCGACATCATCGTGACCTCGAACTCCTCGCCCCGGTCGATGCCGGTGGCCGAGCTCGCCGAAGTCGCGCGCGAGGTGTTCGGCGAAGACCGGGTGCTCGTCAGGGACCGCCTAGACGACGCGATCGAGGCCGCGGTGAGCCTCGCGGACGAGACCCGCGGCGGCGACCTGCCAGGCCGCAGCGCCGTGCTCATCACGGGCGCCGTGGTCACGGCGGGGGACGCCAGGCAGTTGCTCGCGCCAGGCAGCCCGGCCGACGCGCCGCGCGCGCCCGGCACGCCGTCACGGCACTCGTTTACGGCAGGAGACCTCTCATGAGGCAGTTGTGCGGCACCGTCCTGATCATGGAGGCCATCATCGTGGCCTTGGCGATCGCGCCCGCGATCGCGCTTGAGCATGTGCGCGGCGGCACCGCGGGCGCCGTCGGCGGCGCCGTCGCCGTCATCGCGATCCTGCTCGCGGGCCTGATCGGGCGCCCGCACATGGGCTGGGCGCTCTACGCCGGCTCCGTGCTGCAGGTCCTGGTCATCGTCTCCGGCGTCGTCATGCCCGCGATGTACGTGCTCGGCGTGATCTTCGCGGCGCTCTGGTTCACCGGCATCTGGCTGGCGCGCAAGTACGGAAACCGCTCCGCCGCCGCCTTATGTGCTTGCTGGTTATTAGCACGCTGATTCTGCTTCCTCCGTCGGCCCGGCCTCGGCCGGCCCCGGTCCGCGGCCCGCGGCGGCCCTCAGCAAGCGACGGCCCTCAGCCCGCCGGCACTGCCCAGCCCGCATCACCCGGCCCCACAGCCACCCTGCCAACGCCCGTGCCGCAGCCGCCCGCGTCGGCGAGCCCCTGTCGGAGATAAGGGATAGTTCAGGTAGCTATAGCTACACTTTCTATCCCGCATCCTATTTCCGCAGTCCTCGGGACCGCTCACCCGCGCCCAGCCCCCGCCAGAGCCCGCACGGTCGGCTGACCTGGCCCAGGGCGGCCCTGTGTCATAGCACAGGCAAGCCACCCGGGATGCGAACGGACAGGTTATTTACGGACGGGCGCTATGGGGCGGGCCGGGACCAATAGGAAATCCCTGGGCATAGGCCACCGTCTAACAGAACTGCCCGCGCTCGCGGCGGGTGCCGGGTTAGGCTCGTCACCGTCTCGCAAAGTTACCCGAAGTGAGCGGTAAGTGACTGATCGTATGAGGCCTGGACGTGCAGTGCCAGTCGTGATGAGTGCGGCCGAGGCGGACACGGTGCTTGACCTGATTCCCGTGCTCTGCTCGCCCGTGACCGGCGAGGTGCCGCAGCCGCCATTCCTGGAAGCCAGGGAGCTGCAGGACACCTCGCCTGAGGGGATCCCGGCTGTCAGGGACTTCCCGGTTCCCGTCGCGGGACCCGGCATGGCGCCGCTTCTTGACGCCGCGGACCGCGCCCCCCGGGGGATCTGGCGCGCCGCCGACAATCCGCAGTTCCCCCGCAAGGCCGCGCGCGGCGCCCACGCGCGCGAGACCGCAAAGCGGCCGGCCGCGCCCCGGCGGCTGGCTGGTGCCCGGCCGGGTGATTCCCGGCCGGGCCTTCCGCGGCAGCTGGCCGCGCCCCGGCGGCCAGACGCCCGGCTGCGGCTCGCTGGCAGCCCGGCACTGCGGCGCCCCGCGGCCAGCAGCTGCGTGACCGCCGTCGTGATCGCGGCGGTCATCCCGCTGTGCCTGCTGCGGCTGCCGTACGCCGCCGCGCTGCAGCTCGCGAACCCCGCGGGCGCGCAGTCCGCGGCCGCCGGCATGCTGCGGGCGGCCAGCCTGGCGCTGCCGTGCGGCGTGGCGGTCATGCCGCTCGCGGCGCTCGCGGTCTGGCGAATGCGCGCCTGGCCCGTGCTGGCCATCGGGATGTTCGTCATCCTCTCCGGCGACGGGCTGAACGGGCTGGCCGGCGCGGGCCCGGCCACCGGCGGGCCGCTCGCGGCTTTCGGCGGCGCGCTGACAGGCGTTGGCGCCGGGCTCGCCGTCCCCGCCACGGTGGCACTGGTCACCGAGCACGCCGGATCGCCGCGGCGGCTCCTCGCCTTCTGGTGGGCCGCCGTCGCGGTCGCCGCGCTCGCCGTCCTGCCCCGCCTCAGCCTGGAGCAGCAAGCTGGCAGCGGCTGGCTCGCGCTGCTAGGGCCCGCCCCGTGGCTCACCGTGGTCGCGCTCATCGCGGTCGCACTGCACCCCATGCTCACCGGCCCGCAGGCGGAACGCGTGCGGGCCGGTGTACCACAGCCCGGTCTCCCGCAACCCGAGGGCGTGCGGCTCGCCCTGCTCGCGCTGGCCGCCGCCGCGCTCACGGTGCTCGCCGTGGCCGCCACCTACCGGCCTGCCGACACGATCGGCGTCGCGGCCGCTTGCGCGGCACTGGGCCTGCTCGTGATGGCGGCCATCGCCGTGCGCGGCACCGTCGGCGACTTGCCGCTGGCCTGCGCGGCCGCCGGCTTCGTCCTGGCGCCGGCGTCGGCCGGGTTCGCCGGCGCGCACTCGCTGGCCAGCGCCTTCGCGGCGGTGACCGGCGCGCTCGCCGGCGCGGGCACGGAGTTCCTGCGCGGCCGCGTCGTCGCGCGAGCCGCCCGCGACGCCCAAACCCGGCACGCGGGCGCCCCGCCCGCCTGGACCGGGCTCGCCGGCCTCGGCCCGCTCGCAGGGCTCCTGCTGGCCACCGCGGCCCTGGTCGCCGCGTCGCTCGCCGGCCCGTCCGCCCCCGCGGCCGTCCTCGGCGCGCTCATCGCCGCGGTGGCCGGCGGGTTCGCGGCGGCACTCGCCCGGCCCGCGGGCGAGGCCACGCCCGCGGGCACGCTCGTCGGCGTCGTCCTGCTGGCCGCGGCATCGCTGACCGGCTACCTCGCCTCCGGCGCGATCAGCGTCCACCTCGCGGCCGGCCCGGCCGCGGCCAAACACGCCCCGCCGTCCGCGACCAGGTGGTGGGAACTGGCCGCCGCGGCCGTCACCGTCACGGTGGCGATCGTCACGCACGCCCGCCGCACGAACCCCGTCGCCATAGGCAGCCCGGCCGACCCCCGCCCCCAGCCCCGCCGCGACCCCGGCTCGC
>Ga0335073_10001092_pt1 | contig 35936 bp, 32 predicted proteins | sample Lox_Sample_22_FD_207093 | JGI IMG/M metagenome (GOLD analysis project Ga0335073, IMG submission 207093) | Soil microbial communities from Loxahatchee National Wildlife Refuge, Florida, United States - Lox_Sample_2.2 | ecosystem: Environmental > Terrestrial > Soil > Wetlands | place: USA... | reverse complement strand
CGAACAGCGATCCCTGCAGCCGCTTCTGGTAGAGCACGACATCCCGGACGGAGACGGGGATGCTCGTGTCGTCGGCGAAGCGCCCCAGACCGGTCAGCACGCAGGTGCCGGCCTTGCGAATGGCGGCGACCCCCTTGGCGACGTGCTCGCCGGTGGTGACGCCGACGCACACGATGCACGAGTCGGCGCCCTGGCCGCTGGTGAAACCGCGGGCCAGGTCGGCTGCCTCTTCCATCGTCGGCACCGCGTGGGTCGCGCCGAACCGCAAGGACGCGTCCCGCTTCAGCTGGACCGGGTCGACGGCGATGATCACCGACGCGCCAGCATGGGCGGCCCCCTGCACCGCGTTCATGCCGACGCCCCCGACCCCCTCGACGATGACCACGTGGCCCGGCCGCACCCCGGCCGAGTTGACCGCCGAGCCCCACCCGGTTGCCACCCCGCAACTGGTCAGGCAGGCCGCCTCCAGGGGAATGTCGTCGGCGATCTTGACCGCGGACTGCACCGACACGGTCGAATACCGGCTGAACGTCGACACCCCGGACGCCTGGCTGACCGGGACCCCGTCCGCGCGCATGCGCCGGCTGCCGTCCGGGCGCGTTCCCCGCAGGATGCCGGCCCCGTTGTCGCACAGGTTCTGCATCCCTGACGCACACCATTTGCACAGGCCGCACATGGGGATGAAGCTCAGCACCGCCTTGTCGCCCGCCCGCCACCCGGGTGTATCGGGCCCGACCTCCTCGACGATGCCGGCGCCCTCATGGCCGCCGGCCATCGGCAGCGCGCCGAGCGTGATGTCCCCCGTGACGCCGTGGTCATCCGAGTGGCACAGGCCCGCGGCGGCCATCCGGATGAGCAGCTCGCCCTGGCGCGGCGCGTCGAGGTCTAGGTCCGTGATCTCCCATTGCCCAGGCTGCTTCCGAAGGACGGCGGCCGTTGTTCGCACGTCAGCTGCTCCTCTTCTCGTTGCGGCTCCCGGTCATGCTCGCGGCCCGCCTGCGGCGTAGATGACCTGCCCGGAGACGAACCCCGCGCCCTCACTGACCAGGAACGAGACCACATGCGCGATATCCTCCGGGCGGCCCACCCGGCCCACCGGGATGTTCGCCGTCGCCCGCTCGACGTATTCATCGAACGTGACACCCATGCGTACGGCGGTCGCCCTGGTCATCTCGGTCGCGACGAACCCGGGCGCGACCGCGTTCGCCGTGATCCCGAACTTGCCGAGCTCGAGCGCCAGCGTCTTGGTGAACCCCTGCAGGCCCGCCTTCGCCGCGGAGTAGTTGACCTGGCCCCGGTTGCCCAGCGCCGACGTCGATGAGAGGTTGACGATCCGGCCGAAACCCGCGTCCACCATGTGCTTCTGCGCTGCTCGCGTCACGAGGAAGGCGCCTCGCAGGTGCACGCCCATGACCGTGTCCCAGTCGTCCTCGGTCATCTTGAACAGGAGGTTGTCGCGCGTCACGCCGGCGTTGTTGACGACGACGACCGGCGGGCCGAGTTCGGCCGCCACACGGTCAACAGCCGCCTGCACGGACGCGGCGTCGGCGACGTCGGCCGCCACGCCGACCGCGCGGCCCCGGCCGGGGGTGAGGCGTTCAGCAGTGCTCTTGGCGCCTGCCTCGTCCAGGTCCAGAAGGCCGACGGACATTCCGTCGGCAGCCAGCCGGGTGGCGATCGCGGCGCCAATGCCGCGGGCGGCACCGGTGACGATGGCCGTTCTGCTCGGTGCGTCGGTCATGTCGGTGTCCCTTCCTCGGGGAGAACTGCCTCAGGCGGATCGATGCAGAGGTCGAGCGCGGGAGTCTCGCGGCCCCCGTAGCGTGACCGATCGCGAAGGCCGGCGGCCGCCATCTGCTCCGCCGCGGTGTGCACGGTTCCGGGCAGCCGCGGGCGGGGTTTGCCGGTCTTGGCCAGCAGCACCGCGTTCGCCCCGTGACGCGCGGCCGCGATCAGTATCGCGAGTCCCATGCCCCGGCTCCCGCCTGACATGACGATGGTGCGCCCGCTGAGCGCTGACTGGACCGGCGGCACGATCAGGGCGCCTCCTTGCTTGGTCGCATCGACCGCACCACCCTAGGTACGGTGTAGAAAATATACAATATCTGCTACTCGTCGCCACAGTCGCGGGCATGTGGCTCCTGTCACGATGTCCCGCTCGTACCTGCGGCGCCGTCGGTGATCTTCGCCGCGTCAATGCCGAGCTCGGCGAGCACCGCACTCGTGTGCTCGCCGAGGCCCGGCACGGGCCCCATCGGCAGCGCCTGCCCGTCGAACATCAGCGGGGGCAGGAGCCCGGTAACGGGACCCGCTGGCGTAGGCACCTGGCACCACCTGTCCCGGGCAGCGAGATGCGGGTGGCTGACAACCTCCGCCGGCGTCCGGTACACGGCGTTCCCGATGCCCGCCGCGTCGGCGGCCGCCTGAATCCCGGCGAGCGGCCGGCTAGCACACCACTGCCGCAGCACCGCGTCCAGTTCGTCGCGGTGGCGGCAGCGGTCCTCATTGCGGGCGTAACGAGGGTCAGCGGCTAGGTCGTCCCGGCCCAGCAGCTGGCGGGCGAACCGCTGCCACTCGCGGTCGTTGGTGGTGCCGAGCACCACTATTCTTCCGTCAGCCGTGGGATATCCCCCGTAGGGCGCGACGGCCGGCGAGCCCATCCCCGCCGGCTGCTGGTCGATCCCGGTGTAACGGGTCCACGTCAGGGCGTAGCCCATCAGCTCGGCGACCGTGTCGAACATGCTGACCGAGATCTGACGGCCCCGGCCGGTCCTGGCGCGCTCCGCGAGGGCGCTCAGCGCGGCGACCGCCGCATACAGACCCGTGCTCGTGTCCGCGTACGGCGGGCCCGGTTTCGCCGGCTCGCCCGGACGGCCGGTGATCGCGCAGGCCCCCGCCTCCGCCTGTACCAGCAGGTCGTACGCGCGCTTGCCGGACAACGGCCCGCCGCTACCGTAGCCGGAGATCTCGATGCCGATCAGCCGGGGATACCGTGCGGCGAGATCGTCAGGACCGATGCCGAGCCGCCCGGTCGCGCCGGGGCCGAGGTTGGACACCAGGATGTCGGCCCGGGCCAGGAGCGCGTCCAGGGCGGCGGTCGCCGCGGGAATGGTCAGGTCGAGGGCGACAGACTCCTTGCCCCGGTTCAGCCAGACGAAATGGGCGGCCATCCCGTGCACGACGTCGTCATAGTGGCGGGTGAAATCGCCCCTGCCCGGGTGTTCGATCTTGATCACCCGCGCCCCGAGGTCGGCCAGCGTGCGGGTGGCGAGCGGGGCGGCGACGGCCTGCTCCAGAGCGACGACCAGGACTCCGTCGAGCGGCCCGCTGGGCACATCCGGTCGCGCCTGAGAAGCGACCTCCGCTGCGGCCATCTGGGCACCCCCATCACTGGTCTAGCCATCGGATAGTAGTTAATATTATATATAAGAAAGTGCTGTTGGCTGCCCGGCCGCGGGACGAGTTGAGCATTCCGGTAGCTGATCACCGCGGCCGGGGCGCACAACTACTACTGGAAAGCACAGCCGATGCACAAGGAAGGACAAGCAATGGGAGCACACGGCATCTCGGTCGGTCGCCGGCCCGAACGGAGCGCCTGACCATGGCCGAGCGACGGTTTCCGGTCGAGGCCGGGCACGTGCTGATGCACGGGCGCCGCCGATCCGCCGGGCGGGCCCCCCGCCCCCGGCGATCCCGCAGCGCCCACGTTCATCGCCAGCGCCGGGTATCCGAGACGGTCGTCGTCGAGGATCTCAATCGCACACTGCTCGTCCAGTACGCCGGGGCATCCGGGGACTACAACCCGCTGCACACGGACGAGGTTTACGCGACCAAGCTCGCTGGTTATCCATCGGTGTTCGCGCACGGCATGCTCCATGGGATTGACCGGGCAGGCGATCACTGCGCTGGCCGGCACCGAGAACCTGCTGCGGTTCGGCGTGCGGTTCACCGCCCAGGTCTGGCCGGGCGACACTCTGACCGTCCGGGTCACGGTGGCGTCTATCACCCAGGACCACGACGGCGGCGTAGCGGAGTTCACGCTGTCCAGGGTCAACGCCGAGGGCAAGGAAGCGATGACCGGATACGTGCACGCGAGGCTCGCCAGCTGACAGGTGATCATCGGGTCCTCGAGAAAGGCGCTTCAGTGAGTGAAGCAGTTATCGTCGATATCGTCCGTACCCCCACGGGCAAGCGCAACGGCAGCCTGTCCGGCTGGCATCCCGTCGACCTGCTCGCGAGCACCTTCGAGGCCCTGGCGCGGCGGACCGGGATCGACCCGGCTGTCATCGACGACGTGATCATCGGGTGCGTCAATCAGGTCGGCGCCCAGGCGCTCAACGTGGGGAGGTCGGCCGTGCTCGCCGCCGGGTGGCCGGAGGCGATCCCGGCCACGACCGTCGACCGGCAGTGCGGCTCGTCACAGCAGGCGGCTCACTTCGCCGCGCAGGCGATCCTGTCGGGCGCGTGCGATGTGGTGATCGCCGGCGGGGTCGAGGTCATGAGCAAGGTGCCGATGCGGGCACAGACGACCGACCCGAAGTTCGGCGCGCCTTTCGGTCCGCGAGTCGAGGAGCGCTACGCCGATCAGGAGCACTTCGGCGTCAGGGGCCGGATCAACCAGGGCCTGTCGGCGGAGCTGATCGCGCAGACGTGGGGCATCTCGCGCACCGACTGCGACGCGTTCAGCGTCCGCAGTCACGAGCTGGCCGCCAAGGCGACCGCGGACGGGCGGTTCGCGAACGAGATCATCCCGCTGCCGGCCCGCGTGCTGGACCGCGAGACCGGTGAGGTCATCCCGGCCGGGGAACGCATCCTGGAACACGACGAGGGCATCCGGCCCGCCAGCACGGTGGACGCGCTCGCCGAGCTGAAGCCCTCGTTCACGCCCGAGGGACTGATCACCGCGGGAAACAGCTCGCAGATCAGCGACGGCGCGTCCGCGATGCTCGTAATGTCCGCCGAGCGGGCCCGCCAGCTCGGGCTGCGCCCGCGGGCCCGGTTCCGCGCGTTCTCCGTCGTCGGCGTTGACCCGGTCATGATGCTGACCGGACCGATCCCGGCGACGGAGAAGATCCTCCAGCGGTCCGGCCTCGACCTGGACGACATCGATGTTTTCGAGGTCAACGAGGCGTTCGCGCCGGTCGTCCTGGCCTGGCTCAGGGAACACCCCGCCGACCCGGAACGAGTCAACCCGAACGGCGGCGCGATCGCTGTGGGTCACCCGCTCGGGGGCTCGGGCGGCAGGCTCATGGCCACGCTGCTCAACCAACTTGAGCGCACCGGAGGACGCTATGGTCTGCAGACGATGTGCGAAGGCGGCGGCATGGCCAACGCCACCATCATCGAGCGGCTCGGCTGAGCCGTGGTGACGCTGTTCCGCTGCGCGCGACCCGGGGTGGCTCGCGACCCTGGCCAGCGGGGTGACCCTGGCCAGCGGGGTGACCCGGCGCCGGTCCCGGCCGGTACGGTCGCGGAGCTGGACCGCGCGGGCCGCCTCGTCGTTCCGGACGCGGTCTCCGGAGTTCCGGTCGTGGTCGTCAAGACCGACCGGGGACTGTTCGTCTTCGAGGACGAGTGCCCGCACGCCGGCAGCTCACTGCGCGACGGTGCGGTAGCCGGGGCGACGGTCACCTGCCCCTGGCATGGTCGCCGGTACAGCCTGAAGTCCGGCCGCTGCATCTCGGCCCATGGCACGCCCGGCCGACTGCGTAGGTGGCAGGCCTGGCTGGATGACGGCCAGGTCTGGATCGGCGCGGAGATCAGCTGACCGCCGGACACGGCTGACGGTTAAGGACACACGAGTAAGAGGTGAACAACGGTGGCAGCACATTCTCCGGGTGTGGAACTAGCGGGTCTTCTCCTGCGCGTCAGCGTCGGCAGCACGATGATCGCGCACGGCGTCAAGCACGCGCGGAGCCTGCCCGGAACGGCGGGATGGTTCAAGTCGATCGGCTTCCGCCGTCCCGAACTGCAGGCGAAGCTGAGCGCGGCGGTGGAGATCGGAGCCGGAGCGGCGGTCATCGCCGGCGCCGCCACCCCACTCAGCGCGTCGGCGGTCGTCGGCACCATGGCAGTGGCCGCCAGGTCGGTGCACATCCCGAACGGCTTCTTCGTCACCAAGGAGGGGTGGGAGTACGTGGCCGCTCTCGCGGTGTCCTCGGTGGCGATTGGAGCCCTGGGTGGCGGCCGCTTCAGCGTCGACCACGGACTTGGCCTCGATGAGCGGCTCAGCGGCGGCCGCGGCGCGGCTATCGCCCTCGGTGCGGGGCTGCTCGGCGCGACGGCGCAACTCGGCGCGTTCTGGCGTCCGCCGACGCCGTGAGCGCCGTGCAGCGCCGGTTACCACTGAAATTCCCCAAGCCCACGGTGGCGAGGCGAAAGCGCGATCGCCACCGTGACCAATCTCGGTGAGCCGGGACGCGGAGCACGGAACCGTTCGAGATAAGAAAAGGAACAGCCCCAGTCCGCGTCTCGGTTCAGCTGAGCCGGTAGTCCTCCAGGATCCGGCGGCCGATGATCATCTTCTGGATGTCGGAGGTGCCCTCGCCGATAAGCAGCATCGGAGCCTCCCGGTAGAGGCGCTCGATCTCGTATTCCTTTGAGAAGCCGTAGCCGCCGTGGATGCGAAAGGAGTCCTCGACGACGTCCCGGCAGTATTCGGCTGCGAGGTACTTGGCCATGCCGGCTTCCAGGTCGTTGCGCTGGCCGGAGTCTTTCTTGCGGGCGGCCATGATCATCATCTGGTGCGCGGCCTCGACCTTGGTCGCCATCTCCGCGAGCCGGAACTGTATCGCCTGGTGCTGGGCGATCTGCTTGCCGAAGGTCGTGCGTTGCTGCGCGTAGCCGACGGCCAGTTCGAACGCACGCAGCGCGACGCCGCAGCCCCGGGCGGCAACGTTGACGCGGCCGACCTCAACCCCGTCCATCATCTGGTAGAAACCGCGGCCGGGCATTTCGCCGAGGATCTGGTCCAGCGCTGCGCGGTATCCGGTGAAGACGAGCTCGGTGGTGTCGACGCCCTTGTAGCCCATCTTGGCGATCTTGCCAGGGATCGTGAGGCCGGGCTCGACCTCACCGAAGCCCTGCTTCTTCTCCACCAGGAACGTGGTCATGTTCCGGTAGACCGATGGCGCCCCCTCCTCCGTCTTGACGAGCACCGCAACGAGCGTGGCGGTCCCGCCGTTGGTCAGCCACATCTTCTGCCCGTCGATGACATAGCCGTCGCCGTCCCGGACTGCCTTGGTCCTGATGGCGGACACGTCCGAGCCGCAGTTCGGTTCGGACATGGAGAAGGCGCCGCGCAGCTCGCCGGCGGCCATGCGCGGCAGGTGGCGCCGCTTCTGCTCCTCGGTCCCGTGCTGCAGCAGCATGTACGCGACGATGAAGTGCGTGTTGATGATGCCCGAAACGCTCATCCACCCGCGGGATATCTCCTCGACGGCGAGCGCGTAGGTCAGCAGGGACTCGCCGAGACCGCCGTACTCCTCGGGGATGGTCAGGCCGAACAGTCCCATCTCGCACATGGCATCGACGATCTTCTGCGGGTACGCGTCGGCGTGCTCGAGCTGCTGTGCGTTCGGGATGATCTCGCGGTCCGTGAACTCGCGTACAGTGCCGATGATCTGCCGCTGGACGTCGGTGAGTCCCTCTGTCTGTGCCAACCGGCCCATGGTGTCAACCTCGTTATCGTTCCGGTGGGGCGGATGCGACCACCCCGCGTTCGTGCAGGTCCTGGATTTCGTCTTCGGTCAGGCTGAGATCGCTGCGCAGGATCTCGGTGGTGTGCTCGCCGAGCACGGGAGCCCTCACCGGTTGCCGTTCCCGGGCACCGGCCGCACCGGCCCCGCCGGGGTTGACGGGTGAGCCAGGGGCGAGATACCGGCCCACGCCCGGCTGGTCGATGACGGCCATCATCGGATTGGCGCGTACGTCGTCGTCGCGCACCACGTCGCTGAAGCTGCGGTAGACCGACCACAAGACGGAGGCAGAGCTCAGCGCCCGCTGAACGTGGTCCAAGTCGTGGCCGTCGAACCAGTGCTGCAGCAGGCCGGCCAGGGCGTCACGGTAGGTGTACCTGTCCTCCTCCGTGGCGAAGTCGGTGCCGAGAGCCTCTTCGAGCGCGGCGACGGGCGCCTGCATACCTGTGATCTTGAGGAGATCGGACCAGTGCCGTCCGGTGAGAGCCACCACCATGACCCGGCGGCCGTCGCGCGTGCCAAAGTCGCGCGCGAACGAGCCATACAGGTGGTTGCCGATCTTCGCACGGCTAACCCGGTTGACCTCGGCCTCGGCCAGGAAGCCCAGGTTCCCCGCGGCCGCCAGCGCGACGTCGGCGAGTGCCAAGGTCAGCTGCTGCCCCTGCCCGGTGATGCGACGGTGGCGTTCCGCGCCAAGGATGCCGATCGCCGCGTACAGGCCGCACGCGATGTCCCATGCGGGCAGCACGTGGTTAACCGGGCCCGGGTGCCCCTCCGGGCCCGTCACCAGGGGGAATCCCATGCCCGCGTTGACCGTGTAGTCCACGGCCGGGCTGCCGTCGTGGTGCCCTTCGATTCGCAGGTGGATCAGGTCCGGCCTGATTCTGGACAGGGCGTCGTAACCAAGCCACGGGCGGTCCGCGTTGGTCAGCACGATGCCACCCCCGGGCCCCGACCCGGCGATCAGCCGGGTGACAAGCTCGCGGCCCGCCGGGGACCGGAAATCGGCGCACAGGGAGCGCTTGCCTTTGTTGAGGCCCGTCCAGTACAGGCTGGTTCCCGAGGCGGCGACCGGCCACCGGGTGTGGTCGGCCGAGCCGCCCGGCGGATCGATCCTGATGACCTCGGCGCCGAGCTGCGCCAGCGTCATCCCGCCGAGCGGGCCCGCGACGAACGTCGACACTTCGACCACCCGCAGGCCGCTCAAGAGTTTCCCGGTCGCTGGCAGTCCGTCAGTCGCTGGCAGTCCGTCAGTCGCTGGCAGTCCGTCAGAGGTAACGCTCACCTGATCACTGCTCCTTGTTTGTACGGCTATATTGTCTTCAATATATTTCCATGTCAATGTGGCTACCGTTACTATCGATGCTTGCACAGGTAACTTTGGCCGTACATTTGCGAGCAGGGCGGAGACGGGGGTTGAGCCGCATGGAAACGCTGATCGACGGGCCCTACTTCGAAGACCTTCACCATGGCCAGTGCTTCGACGACAGCCCTGGTGTCACGCTCACCGACGGGCTGGCCGCGGCCCACCGCGCGATAGTCGGGGGCCGGATGCCGCTCACGCTGGACCGGGAGCTGTCCGCGCGGGTAACCGGCGAGGGGGGCATGCTGGCGCCGCCCGGCCTCGTGTGGGACGTCGCGATCGGCCAGTCCACGATCGCGACGCACACGGTAGTCGCGAACCTCTTCTACCGCGGGGTGGTATTCCGCCGGGCCGCCCGTATCGGCGACACCCTGCGGACGGTCACCGAGGTCGTCGGCCTGCGCCAGAACTCCCGCCGTGCCGGACGGCACGCCACCGGGCTGGCCGCTCTCCGGATGCGGACCTGGGACCAGTACGACCGGCCCGTCATGGACTTCTGGCGCTGCGCCATGCTGCCGCTTCGTGAGGACGCGATCGAGACCGGCCACGCCGACGACCTGTCGTCCATCGGCGGCGATCCCACAGCCAAGGAACTGGCGCTGGTGACAGCCGACTGGGATCTGGACGCCTACCGTGCCCGGATGCCCGCCGGGAACGTCCGCGTGCCCGCCGAAGGCGAGCGGTTCACCATTGCCGGCGGGGACGTCGTGTCCGGCGCGCCGGAACTGGCGCGGCTCACGCTCAACGTAGCCAAGATCCACCACGACGAGACCGCAGGGACGGCGGGCAGGCTAGTCTACGGTGGGCACACCATCGGTATCGCCTTGCACCAGGCGGTCCGGGCACTTCCCGGCATGGTCTTCGTCGCCGGCTGGCACGGCTGCGATCATGTCGGCCCAGTACGGGAAGGTGACACGCTCACGAGCACAATCGAGGTGGAGCGAACGCTCCCGTCGGCCGGCGGCGGCACCATGACGCACCTGAGGTCGCGGGTCAGCGCTACCCGCCCGGAAACGGCCGCGGCCGACGTGCTCGACTGGCGGTTCGTCGCCTTGCTGGCGTGATGGCGCCCAAGATGCCCAACCGGGAAAGCAGCTACGTGAGCCTCGCCCGGGAGGTCAGGAAACAGATCCTCCAGGGGCGCTACGCGGACGGGCGGAGACTGCCGACCGAGGCCGAGTTGTCAGCGCGGTATGAGGTAAGCCGGCAGACGGTCCGGCGCGCCTTCCACGACCTGGTGTCTGAAGGCATGGTCTACCGCGTACCCGGCCGGGGAACGTTCGCGACCCCGCGGGAAGGCGCATACGTGCGCCAGTTCGGTTCGATCGACGACCTGATGGGGTTGTCCGCGGACACTCAGATGGACGTCATCACCCCGCTGCGACGCCAGGTCGACGTGAGCGCCGCGGGCCGGCTGAGGCTGTCGCGCGACATCGTGTACACGATCGCCTTCAGCCGGTCGCATCAGGGGACGCCGTTCTGCCTTACTGTCGTGTCCCTTCCGGACGAAGCAGGTCAGATCCTGACCTCGGCGGCGGAACTAGTGGCCGAGGGCGCGACCAGCGAGGTGACCGTCATCGGGCTGCTGGACACCCGGCTGGCGGCACCCATCGCCGAAGCGGAGCAGAGCATCACGGTGGCCCTCGCGGACGAGCGGGCATCCGCAGCGCTCAACTGCCCCGTCGGCCACCCACTGCTCCGCATCGACCGCCTGTACCTCGATACCAACGGCACCCCGGTCGAACTCGCCGTCAGCCTTTTCCTCCCCGAGCTGTATTCATACCGCACCAGTCTGCGGCGCAGCACGACGTGACGGCGGCGCCGCCGCGGGTTATGCCCGGTTTTGCCTGTGCTGCTGGGATCTTGCGGGTGTGTCCGGCTCCTCGTGGCGGCCGAAGTGGCCTCACGGTGATACCGTCCGGCTCGAAGAGCCCACGACCGCCTCCCGGACACCAGCGGCCAGCGCGGCCTGGTATCGCCCGACGACATCGCCGGGTTGGGGCGGGTCCGGGCCTGCGGATAGCCGGGCCGCTGGTGGCGCTGGCCATCGACCGCCAGCCGGCTGGAATAGCGCGTACGGCTAGTCGCGGCCACGGACAGAACTAACTGCCGACTCCTGTACCGCGCTTCGGCCCGCTAGAGTGGATGGACGTCTTGCCCCTCACTAGCGGGCGCGGCCCGAGGCAAGGAAACGATCATGTGCCCTGTGCCCGGAGATGATGCGGGACCCTCCGCTGTTCCAGAGCCGCGGCCTTCCCATCACTCCGGCCCCGGCTACGTGGCCAACCACAAGGCGCCCGACTTCGAACCGGGCGAGCCGCTGAGAGGCGCCGCGGCACGGTGGCTCAACCTTGTTCCCGCCGAGCACCGCCGTGACGGCCGGGAATCGGCCGACGATGCCCTGCAGACGCTGCGGGAGCACATGCGCAGCTGCCCTGATCATCCGCTCGGGGCCCTGTGGGCGGCCCATCGCCACCTTGGGGATCCGGTGCCCGCGGTCCGGATCGCGGCGCTCGTGCTCGCCTCGGAGGCGCTATGGTGGCTGGGGCGTTTCGAGGACGCGCGCCTGGCAGCTCAGGCGGCGGCCGACGCTGATCCGGCCTCTGCCCAGGCGCTGTGGCGCCTGGCGGTCGCCCTGTACCGCCAGGCCCGGTTCGAGGAGGCGGGCGAACGCCTCGATGACCTTCTGAAACTGGCCAGCCGGTTCGCTCCTGCGTGGGCGCTGCGCGGCCAGGTCAGGGTCTGGCTCGACCCGGGCAAGCCCGAGGCGGGGCGGGCCGACTTCGCCGCCGCCGCGGAGCTGCCCTCAGGTTCTGGCACCTGGGTGGTGCCGTACCGGATGGCGGGTGCTGAGTTCAAGGCGACCGTTGATGCGCAGGTCAGGGTTCATGACGCCGAGACGGGAGGTTCCTCCGGCGAGCCCGTGGACGTGGCGCTGCTGCCGGACAAGTCACGGGTCGAGCGGGGCGTAGACCCGGATAGCCGGTGGCATCTGGAAGGGCCCAGCATCGGCGGCGGCGATTCGGACAGTCAGTTCGGCGGCCTGGGCGGGGACTTCGCCGCGGGGGCACGTTCACACGTCTCCTTTGGGCAGAGGTTCGTCTTTTACCAGCGGAATATCGAGAACCTCTGCCTGGACAGGGCGGCTCTGCGCGAGGAGATCCGCAAATCGGTGGCCGAGCTCTTCGACGCGGCTCTCCAATCCCGCGCGGCCATCGCGATCAAGGGCGCACCCGAGCAGCACGCCGAGGGCGCAGACGTTCCAGGAGACGAAGACCGCTAGCACCCGACCCATTGGAATCCAGCTCGATGACGCCGAGCACACGCCCGCAGACGTATACGGATTTAATGCCGGACGTCGGCAGCAGCCCAACCGATCCTGTTTCCGCTCATTCGAACGCCGGAGCAGCCCTCAGCTTTAGGAGCCAAACGGGGAGCCAACCGTCACCGGGCTAAGCCGATATCAGGCCATATCGAGCCAATCAGAGCAGCTAGAACGCTCACAGGCCGACACCAGACTAAGCACAGAAATGGTTTGACGGTGCCTTCTGAACAGCGGTCACCGCCCACGCGCGGTTCGTGAACCGCAGGTAATGCCCAGAGGGTGCACAGCGGCATTACCGCGATCTTGTCTTCCCTGCGGTAGGCGAGATCGCCGAGGTTGAGGACGAAGCCGCCTATGAACCTGTCGCCCAGGCGGTCGCGCAGCAGGCGGAGCCCGTTCAGGTCCGGGTCCTTGATCCTGGTGCCGCCCTTGATCTCGAAACCGGCGACCTTCCATCCCAGGTTTCCAGGACCAGGTCGACCTCGTCGCCGGTTTCTGTACGAAAGTGCGATGCCGTGGTCACCTCATCTGACCAGCTGACCTGCTTGAGGATCTCCCCGACGGCGAACGTTTCGACCAGGTGGCCGAACTCGGTCAAGACCGCGGGGTTCCGGCTGTTGACCTTCGCCGCGCTAAGCCCGAGCAGCCAGCCGTCCGCACCGGCACCACCGCGGTACAGGTCGACGGCGCCGTCCCGCGGCCGGATGATCTCCAAGTTCGTCGCGCCGGCGTTGACCAAAGCCACGTCGATCAGCCATTCCTCGGCGGTCACGCCGTCAACCACCACGAAGGACCCGGGGGCCGCGTCGGGGTTGCCGCGGCCGAGGGACGACGTGAAGTGCTTGACGCACTCGATGGTTCCGAATCTGGACTCGAGGTACGACGCCGCGGCGTCGATGTCGTCGGTCACGTAGCCGATCTGCAAGAAATTCCGCATCAGATCAGCTAGCGATCGCATCGAGACCTCCTGAGCAGGCGCATGAAGTCGGCATACTGCGAAGGTATTCACCCATGCCGCTGCGCCACGAGCAGCGTTTCGGTCAGTGAGACAGGTCCTGATGCAACTGAGTATCATCCACGGGTCTGAGGTCCGGTGCCTATACTCTGCCTTACCTGTCAACCGAACGGAGCCCTGCCTTGACCGCCTCGGGACACATCGAGATCAGGGAGGTGGGCCGGGCCGCGATGCGGGCCGAACTGGCCGAGCGGGCTCTCGACCTGTTCCTCCGCGAAGGCTATGAGGCCGTCACGATCAGCGACCTGGCTGCCGCCGCGGGAGTATCTCGGAGCACCCTCCTGCGGCATTTCAGCACCAAAGAGGACATCGTGCTCAGCACCGCCGATGCACAGGGCATCAGGGTCGCGGACGCGCTGCGCGCGAGGCCGGCCGGGGAAGACGACTGGACTGCCCTCCGGCGCGCGTTTGATGTTAACGTCCAGCCCTACCGTGAAGACGCGGCCCGCGCCCTGGCGCTTACCCGCCTTGTCCTGGACGTGCGGGCGCTGCGCGCGCACGGGCTCGAGAAGCAAGACGGCTGGCAGTCCTTGCTCGCCGAGGCACTCGCGCAGCGGTCCGGGTCGTCAGCGCCGCCAGGTCTCCGGCACTGGGTATGGGCCGGCGCCGCGCTCGTGTGCATGAACGTCGCCGTGCACCAGTGGTCGGCGTCCGACGGCCAGCTGGATCTCGTGGCCCTGCTTGACGACGCTTTCGGCACCCTGGCTGTCAGCTCGCCGTGAAATCGTAACCCTGGACGCGGTGCTCCACGATCCGCAGGCTCCCGTCCGGAGCCGTCCGTTTCTGGATCTGCCGCTGGTTGAATATGGCAACTGCCGGATACGGGCCGGGTCCCTCAAGCGAGAACGCGACGACCGTATAGTCAACGACCACGCAGTCACCGGCTACCGAGACCCTGATATTGACAGGAAGATGCGGCATCGTCTTTCCGGCCACGGCCCCTGAACTATCGAGAATGCTTTGCCGGATAGCATTTTTGCCTTTGACATCTTCGAGTGTGGCGTCCTCCGTGTACAACTCGAGCACGCCTTCTACATCCGCGCGGTCGAGCCGGGAAAAGTATTCGCCCACCAGGCGCTGGGCGGCGGCTCGCAACCCAAGCTCTTCCGCACCGGGGATTCGTCCAGGATTATCAGCCATGACGAAGGCTCCTCACTGGCGCGTGCGCGTGAAGGTTTGCATCTCCTCTTTCTCGGCCGGCCGGGGACCGGACTGGCCGGCGAAGGCCATGCACAGCGGGAGGATGTCGGGGAAGGATTCGACCGGGGTAGTGAGTCGTTCCGCGGTCGGGGCAATCCGTGCCGCTACTCCTGTGAGGTGCTCCGCGTCCAGCCCGAGCGCCCGGACAGCGTTGAGCCCCGCCATGGCAACCGCGTCTCGTTGCGGGACCCGCGACATCACATTCCGCAGCGCTAGCAGGTGGACCGGCTCGCCGAGATCGGGACGCGCCTGGTGAGCGCCTTCCATGTGCGGGTAGTCCCGACCCCAGAAAACGTTGCCTGCGTAGCCGTCGCGTGATGCCGCCACCGCCTGATCGGGTGACATGAAGCTGGCTCCCATGTAAACGTTCGTCGGGAAGTACGCACTCGGCATCCCCTTCTTGAGCGGTACGTGACCGAAGCGCCTGTACTGCGAATCCAGAGCCCATTGCGAGGACTGGTACCACAGTTCCTCGATTTCCGTGATCACCAGCGTCAGCTCCGGGAACCGGTCGAACACCTGCCCGTAGATCAGGTGGTGCACGGCGCGCCGCGATGACCAGCCACCGATATCAGTGATGGTGATTTCGGCCGCGCCAGGACCGGTCGCCTCCTCGAAAATCGGCGCCCCGTTCCCGTGCGTGTGCAGCGCGATCCCGTTTTCGACGCAGGCCGCCCAGAACGGGTCCCACGCCGGGTCGTTGTAACTCTTGACGCCGCGCCGGCCGCAGACCGGGAAATTCACGCCCTTTAGCCCGGCGGAGCCCGCCCACCTGACTACTTCGGCACTCTTGCCGATATCCCATGCTGGCAGATGAGCGAGCCCGAGGAGCCTTTTCTGATCCGCCGAGCAGAAGTCGGCCAGCCACCGGTTGTAGATGCTGCATCCGAGTTCCGCGAAGCTAAGCATCGAGCTGTCGAAGGCGTCGAAGGTGCCGATACCGAAAAGGGAGCTGCCTCCCCACGGCAGCGGCTCGCCGTTCTGGCTGCCGTGGTAGATGACCTCGGCGGCGACACCGTCGCTGTCCATGTCCCGAAGGCGGACGGCCGCGCCGTAGTGCCCAGGGCCGGCGTTCGGGTGCCCGAGGAGCGCCTGCCCGTTCACGATGGGACCGACCTGTTCGGTCATCGCGTCGTAATCGTCCAGGTACGGGGCGGGGCAGTAGGCGCGCAGGTCCTCGCGCAAACGTGGCCCCACATGGGAGTCGGCCGAGAAGATGGTGACGGGAGCGGCCTGGTCACTGGACATGGTTTCCTGCCTTGGTCGTTGCTCAGTGCATGATTTCGCCGGCGTTGACCATCAAGGTCTGGCCGGTGATCCCGCTCGCCCGGTCGGAGAGCAGGAAGGCGATGGCCTCGGCCACTTCCCCGTCCGTCGCCATGCGGCGCAGGGGCATGCGGGCGGTAATCTCGGCGAGGACGGTGTCGCTCCCGACGCCGCGCTGCCTGGCGGTGCTCTGCACGAACCGCTCGACAGAGGGCCCCAGCATCCAGCCCGGCGTGACCTCGTTCACCCGGATCCCGTCGGGCCCGAGTTCCATCGCCAGGTGGTGCATCGCCCCGGACAACGCTGACTTCGACGACGCGTAGGCGATTTGCACGTGCGAGGGCGGCGGGTAATGGTGAGTTTGCGCGTTGACCATCACCACCGAGCCCTTGGCCTTCTTGAGCGCGTCCAGCGCGACCCGGATCAGCCGCATGGTCCCGAACACGTTGACCTCGAAAGTGGCCCGCCACTCAGAAAAGTCGCCCGCTGTTTGCAGCCCGCCGCCCGGACTTCTCGCCGCACAGTTCACGATCCCGTCGACGGCGCCGAACCGGTCCAAGGCGGTCTGGGTGATGGCGTGGCAGTCGGCCTCGCTCGTGATCTCGGCGACGACGGTGGCCACCCGCTGCCCGCTGGGGTCGACTTCGCGGGCGACGGCATCGAGGGCCGCCGCGGTGCGGGCAGCGATGACGACGCTCGCTCCTTGCCGGTAGCTGGCCAGGGCCGTCTCCCGGCCCAGGCCGGGCCCGACCCCCCCGATGATGATCGTCTTGTTGACGAGGTCGCTCATCGCATTCCTCTCGTGGTTATTCGCGGGTGACGGTGACCCACCTGCCCTCGGCGGCCGACTGACGGATGGCGTCAAGCACGGCCATGGCGGCGACGCCGTCGGCGAAGGTGGCCGGCCGAGGATCGTCCGGCACGGGCTCGCCATTGATCAGGCGGCGGAACGTTTCGTACAACCGCGTGAACGGAGGGATCTCCGAACCGCCGGAACGCATCCTGTCGTACGCGGTCACGAGCAGGTCCGTGGGCGGGTCGTCAGCCGGGGGCGCCACCAGGTCGTCAGGCACCGGGAGCTGCCGGGTGCCGTCGGCGCCGGCTACATAGACCGCGCCGCCTTCCACCCACAGCGTTCCCGATGTGCCGGTGACGCGGGTCATGAAGACCCGGGGGCCCCAGTCGCAGGCAGACTCGTGCATGACGCCCTCGACACCGTTCGTGAGCCGGAAGCGAACCGAGAAGCTGTCCTCCGCCGCCCACTTGTGCTCCGACACGCGCGGCAGCGCCGCGCTGACTCCTTCGAACTCGCCGAGACTGGTTCGCACCTGGTCGACCAGGTGCGGCGCGTGGGCTTGGAGCCATCCGCCGCCCTGATCGGCAGTGCCCCACCAGCCGGGTACCTCGGCGTCGGGCCCTGCGAGGAACCCCCCGAAGAGGATGAACGTCGCGAGGCGCGGGGTGCCTACCGCGCCGTCGGCGATCGCACGAGCGGCCAGCGCCTGAGTGGTCCCCCAGCGGTACTCGGTGCCGACCAGGTGTACGACACCCGCTTTCTCGGCGGCGGCCAGCATCCGGACAGCCTCGCTCTTATCTCGCGCGAAGGGCTTCTCGCACACCACATGCTTTCCAGCGGCAACAGCTTCGAGAACGAGCGGAGCATGTGCGTTCGGGGGCGTAGCAACGATCACGGCGTCGGCATCCGTGCGCGCCAGCGCATCGGCGAGCGATGTGCAGGCATTCGCGATTCCGACGCGCGCCGCCCGGTCAGCCGTCCTCGCGGTATCGCGGCCCACCAGGGCGACGACGTCGAACCCGGCCCGCCGGAGGGCTTGCACATGCGTTTGGCAGCCGAAACCGGTGCCGACGACGGCTGCTCTTAGCGTCACGTGAGCGACGGTAGCGAGGGTGACATTCAGTGTCAACATTGAGCTCTGATCTCACGCTAATCGTGACCCGGAGAGCTGCTTGCCGCCCGTTCGGGCGCTCGACGAGGTTGTCCTCCCAACTGCGCGGTGTTACAGCGCCGCGATCTCCATGAGGAGCATCAGCCGCCGTGACCGCCGCCGTGGGCGAGGACGTAAGTCGCCATCGGCGCGTTTCCTTCCGCTTCAGCTCTGCTCGAACTCGTCGCCCTGGACGCGGTGCTCCACGTCGGCCATGGACTCTTACCGCCCGGTCAGGCCGTCGACGAGGTTGTCCTCCCAGCTGAAGTCGAACCGCAGCGACTCGTCGAGTTTCTCGCGCCGGAACCAGTCGTAGGTGTGCTCCACCGCGGCCTCGAAGGTGTACGCGGGCCGGAAGCCGACGTCCTCCCACAGTCGCTCGACCGAGAAGAACGTGCTGTCGTTCCAGTGGTGGATGTTCGGCGCGAGCTTCTGGATGAGCCCGCGCACGCCTACTGCCCGCGGGTCGTGCTTTGCCATGACGGCCGCCGCGGAGTCGCCGGCCCTGTTCATGGCCGGCACGCCCCTGCGGACCGCCGACTGGTCTCCTTTGCCCGCGTAGATGTCGTCCATGACCTGGGCCGGCACGAATACCTTGTGCGGGGTGACGCCGATGATTTCGCTGAAGGTGTCGACGTAGGCCTCTTCGCTCCAGTAGTCGCGGCCGGTGAGGTTGTAGCGCTTGCCGAAGGTCTGCGGCTGCATCATCAGCATGCGCAGGGCGACCGCGCCGTCGTCGACGTGCCCGATCTGGCTCAGCGTGGTGCCGTCGCCGGGGATGAGCACCGGGCGGCCGAGCAGCAACCGCTGGAACATGCGCTGCTCCCGGTCGGCCACCATGTTGTTCGGGCCGAGCACCATCGAGAGCGGCACCACGGTGGCCGGGAAGCCGTTCGTGCGGTACTGGTCGAACAGGTAGGCCTCGACCTTGAGCTTCTGCAGCCCGTACTCGGTCTGCCGCGCCGAGCGGTCGACCGGGTCCGACTCGCGGATGGGCAGGACCCTGGGCCTGGCGTAGATGACGGTCGAGCTGCCGAACAGGTAGTGACCGATCCGTCCGCGGAAGACCTCGACCAGCGGCTGCACGTCGGCCAGCGCGTAGCCCGACAGGTCCTGGACGACGTCGAACTCCTCGGGGCCGAGCACCTCGCGCAGCTGCTCGTGGTTGGTCCGGTCGGCGTAGAGCCGGCGGACCGCGCGCGGCAGCCTGGCCTCGCTCTGACCCCGGTTGAGCACGGTGACCTCGTGACCCCACTTGACCAGCTCCTGCACGAGGGCGAGCCCGTTGAAACGGGTACCGCCCATCACCAGCACCTTCACCACCGCACCACCCTATTGGTCATATTCAATGCACCTGATAGAAATAGTTAGACGATAGTCGGCCGGAAAAGCAAGCCCTGGCGCGGGCGGCCCTCCATGATCGGGCTGGCCGCGGTTTCGGAGGAGGCGCACGTGAGACTCGGAGCCATCAATCTCATCCGCAGTTCACGGGAGTCGGTCAAGATTGCCCAGGCCGCTGAGGCGGCCGGCTTCTGGGGGCTCGGCATGGGCGACACGGTGCCCAAGCTGTACCAGGACACGTACGTGACGGCGGCTGCGTGCTTCGCGGCGACCGAGCACCTGAAGATCGGGCCGACCGTCACCAATACCGTCACGCGCCACTGGTCGGTGCTCGGTGCGACCGCGCGGACGTTCGGCGAACTCTACCCCGGCCGGTTCTTCGCCGGCCTGGCGACCGGCGACGGGGCCTGTCACTCCGTGGGCCTGACCCCGAGCACCTGGGCCAAGCTCGAGGCGGACGTGGCGAACATCCGAGGCTGGGCGCCGCAAGACATGGAAGTCCACATCGCGGCCTCGGGGCCGCGCGGCGCCGAGGCAGCCGGCCGGGTGGCCACCGACCTGATCCTCGGGACCGGACTGGACGTGGCGGCCCTGCGGACGCTGTCCGCCCGGGCGAGGGCGGCCCGCACGGCCGCCGGGATCACCACTCCCCTGCGCGTCTGGGCGTTCGTCACGACGTTCATCGCACCGGACAAGGCCACCGCGGACGCTGCGCGGATCACCCAGCGGGGGCGCTCGGTGGGTACCGCCCGCTTCTCGTTCAGCTCGACCTTCGAGGACAAGGGCGTACCCGAGGCCTGGCAGCCGATCCTGCGGGAGCGCCTGGCCCGCTACGACTTTTCCAACCACGGGGTCGGCGCGGGGAACACCAACGGCCACCTGTTCGACGACCATCCGGACATCCAGGAGTACCTTGTCAACCGGTTCCAGCTGCTTGGCACCGCCGAGGAGTGCGAGGCCCGGCTGCGCCAGGTGGCGCAGGACGCGGGCCTGGACGGCTGCTGGTGCACCCTCGCGGCGATGACCCCCGACGAGGACGCCTACCGGCGGGTGCGCACGACCGGCGAGGCACTGCAGTCGCTGGCCGGCTTCGAGCCAGCCCGGGGATCGAGGAACGGATGCGCATGACTGCCCAGCGTTCCGGGCGGCCGCTCGAAGGCGTGCGGGTGCTTGACTTCGGCCAGTACATCGCCGGGCCGATGGCCGCAACCCTGCTGGCCGACGCGGGTGCGGAGGTGACCAGGATCGAGCCGCCAGGCGGGCCGTGGTTCACCGATCCTGGCAACGCGTACCTGCTGCGCGGCCGGGCCGCGACGCACGTGCTCGACCTCAAGTCGACGGCGGGCCAGAGCCAGGCGCTCGCGCTGGTGGCCGGTTCTGACGTGCTGATCGAGAACTTCCGGCCCGGGGTCATGGCCCGGCTCGGCCTGGGCGCGCAATCCTGCCACGACCTCAACCGCGGGCTGGTCTACTGCTCGCTGCCGGGCTTCTCCGAACTCGACGAGCGAGCCGGGGTGGCCGGCTGGGAGGGTGTCGTCCTGGCTGCGGGGGGTGCCTACACAAGGCAGGCCGGCTCGCCGATCTTCACCGGCACGACCGGCGAGACGCCGGACTTCCCGTCGCTCCCGCTGGCGTCCTGCTTCGCCGCCGGCATGGCCGCACTGTCCGCCTGCGCCGCGCTGATCGCCCGCGAGCGCGACGGCGGCCTCGGCCAGCGGGTCGAGATCCCGCTCGCGGACGCCCTGCTTGAGGCGAGCGGGATCCTCACCACCCGGGTGGAGAAGCAGGCCCCCATGCGGGGCGGCGTCTTCGCGCCGGGACTTTACCGGTCGCGCGACGACCAGGTCCTGTGCTTCACCAGCGGCGTTCACCGCCACCTGCTCGGCCTGGCCCGCGTCAGCGGCAACGAGGCCTGGATCGAGGACGGCTCACTGGACTGGGCCGCCCTGCGCACCGACCCGGAAGCCACGGCCGGGTGGCGGGCGAAACTGATCAGCCTGTTCGCCACCCGCGACGCCGACGAGTGGGAGGCGCTGCTGCGGCCGGCCGGCATTCCGGTCGCCCGGCTCCGGACCACCCGCGAATGGCTGCGCGAGCCGGCCGCCGAGGCGGCGGGCTGCGTTGTCGAGCAGGACGACGGGACCGGCCGCACGGTGCGGACCCTGGGGGCGGCGGTGGACTTCGGGCCGGCGACCCCGGTCTCCGCACCGCCTGGCTTGGCCGCCCCTTCCGGCGCGCCGCCACTCACCGGCATCAAGGTGGTAGACCTGTGCCGCGTGGTGGCCGCCCCCACGGTCACCCGCCTGCTGACCGACCTCGGCGCCGAGGTCATCAAGGTCGACATCGACCCGGCCGAGGCCCGCTCGGCCTACGACGAGCCGCTGTTCCACGTCTACCTGAACCGCGGGAAGCAGGGGGCGATCCTCAACCTGAAGACGCCCGCCGACCGGGACCGGTTCGACGCCTTGGCGGCGGAGGCCGACATGCTCGTCACCAACGTCTCGGCGGGCCGGCTGCCCGGGCTTGGCCTGTTGCCCGACGCCCTGCGCGAGCGCAACCCGGCACTGCTCTTCGTCTACCTGAACCTCTACGGCGTCACCGGACCGTGGGCCGACTACAAGGGCTATGCCGAGATCGCCAACTGCGCCACCGGCGTCGCCTCGCTTACGGCGGGCTGGGCGACCGCCCCGTCCGGCGCGCCGCCGGTCAACTCCCCGCCCTGGCCCTACACCGACTCCCTGGCGGGCGTGCTCAGTGCCTTCGGGGCCGTCGCCGCCCTCTACGACCGCGGCCGGCGCGGCCGCACCTACCGGGTGAACACCAGCCTGGCCCAGACGGCCCTGCTTGAGCAGATGCCGTTCGCGGTCGACGGGGCGGACGTTGACCCGTCCCGCGGGCGGGACACGTCCTCGCCGGCCTACCGCATCTACGACGCCGCCGACCGGCCGGTGTTCGTCGCCATAGCCGCAGACGACCTGCGCGAGGCGCTGCGGCACCTGGGCGCCGCCTCGGCCGACGACCTCGAGGCCCGGATCTCGTCGCGCACGGCCGAGGCCTGCGTGCACGCGCTCTGCTTCGGCCGGTCCGCGGCCAGCCCGGTCGAAGTTCCTTCCGCAACCATGGCTCCGGACGGCTTCTGGGCGCGGCGCGGCCTGCGCATCGAGCGGCCGTCCGCGGACTTCGGCACCGTCGTCACTCAGGCCCCCGTCGCGCGCTTCGCCCGCACCCCCGCGGTGGCCGGCGACACCCCCCGCATCTTCGGAAAGGGCCAGCCCGACGGCTGGACACGATAGTCGCCCGTTCGCGGCAGCCCTGACCGGCGGGAGTCGCCCGGATTCGCCAGTTCCGCCGCTTGCGGCCGGTCATGAGACTAAGTATCATACTAGTGATATTAAGTACCAAAATGTCGCGGAAACCCCGGCGGACTCGACGCGGACGAGCTGGCCGGACTCTCCGCCCGGGTACCGATGCCTCCGCCAGTGGAGCGGACCCGAGGCGCCGTGTGATGCTAGGAGGCACCTGGTGACCGTCTCGGACACAAAGGTTCGCAAGGAAACGGCCCGCGGGCACGCCGCCATCCCCAGGGTCAGCCGGCAGACCAGCCAGCTGACCTACCGCGGCTATCCCGTCCAGGAACTGTGCCGGCGCCATAGCTTCGAGGAAGTCGCCTTTCTCCTCTGGCACGGCGAACTGCCCACCCGTGAGCAGGTTCTCGCCCAGAACCGGGCCGAGCGCCCGCAGCGCGCCCTCGACCCGGACCTCGCCGCCGCTCTCGCCGGGCAGCCGTTCAGCGCCCGCCCGATCGATACCGTGCGGAGAGCGGTCAGCACCCTCGGCGCAAAGGCTCCCGCAGAGCGGGACATTACCCCTGCGGCGATTCACGCGGAGGCGCTGCGCCTGTTCGCCGTGCTGCCCTCGCTTGTCGCCTTCGAGCAGCGGCGGCGCCACGGGCTCGGCGCGGTCGCACCACGAGACGACCTTGGGTACGCCGCGAACTTCCTCTACATGACCTTCGGCAAGGTACCCGAGCCGCAGATCGTCGCCGCCTTTGAGCGGTCGCTCATCCTGCATGCCGGGGACAGCTTCAGTGCCTCCGCCTCCGCGGCTCGCGCCGGCACCGCCGGCTTGTCCGGCCTTTACAACACGGTGGCAGCGGCGGTGGGCACCCTAAAGGGAAACGCACACGCCGGCGCCATCGAGACGGTGATGGAGACGATGAACGAGGTCGCCATTCCCGATAACGCGCGATCATGGCTCGAGGAGGCACTGGCCAAGGGGCAGTGCATCGCGGGCTTCGATCCCGGTAACACGAAGACCGGCGATGCCCGGGTACCCGCCATGCGCTCGGCGCTCGGTATGGTCGCCGCGATTCGCGGCGGTCAGCACCTCATCGAGACCTACGAGGCGCTCGCGACCGCTGTATACGAGGCGAAGGGACTTCGCCCGAACCTCTCGTACCCCACCGGGATCGCCTACCACCTCACTGGCTTCGACAGCGAGATGTTCGCACCGGTTCTCGTCGCCGCCCGCCTTCCCGGCTGGACCGCGCAAGGAGCCGATCAAGTCACGGCCAACAGCATCGCCTGGCCCCGCGTAGCATACGACGATCAGGCCGGAAGTCACCTGGCAGGCGAGGGGTGAACCCAACTTCATCATGACCCAGTGGGGGGAGCGGACGAGCCGCTGGCAGGACTGGCCTGCCGGGCGGCTGGCAGACCGCAAGAGGGACCTCGGTCTCACGGTCAGCGTCGTGATTCCGGCGCGCAACGAAGAGGCCACAGTCGGCGAGGTAGCGTCCCGCATCGCAGCGCTTGCCGCCGACACCGGGCTGGTGGACGAGCTAGTGGTGATCGACTCCGATTCCACTGACAAGACGTCCGAGGCGGCAGCCCGGGCCGGCGCCACAGTGCACCGCGCGCGTGAGGTGGCTCCGCACCTGGAAGCCTTTCCCGGCAAGGGAGAGGCACTGTGGAAGTCCCTGCTGGTGACCAAGGGCGACCTGCTGGTCTTCGTGGACGCCGACCTGACCCACTGGGGTCCGCACTTCGTGACCGGGCTGCTGGGACCGCTGCTGTTCGACCAGCACGTACTCCTCGTCAAGGGGTTCTACGAACGGCTGTACGCCGGCGGTGACGGAACGGTCACCGCCGACGGCGGGCGGGTCACCGAGCTTGTCGCCCGGCCGCTGCTCAGCCTGTGGTGGCCGGAGCTCGCGGGGGTCGTGCAACCCCTGGCAGGCGAGTGGGCGGCTCGCCGGGAACTTATGGAGTCGCTGCCCATCCCTGTCGGGTACGGCATCGAGCTCGCAGTCCTCCTTGACAGCGCCAGAGAGCACGGGATAGAGGCGATCGCGCAGGTAGACCTGGGCAGCCGGGGGCACAAGCACCAGTCGAACCATGACCTGGCGGTAATGGCCGCGGAACTGCTGCTCGTCGCCGAGCGCCGCCGGGCCGTTCCCCCTCCGGCGCCGGGCGGTCTGCCTGGGCAAAACCAGCGCGAGGTCGCGGATCCGGTGCGGCTGCAGCAGTTCTTCCGGTCGAACGGCGAGGTGCGGCAGTACGCACAGGCCGTACCGACGCACGAACGGCCGCCAGCCCGGTCGGTGACGAGGTTCCGGTGACAGGCACGCGGCGGCGCGAGCCGGGTCCGCTGCGGCTGCGGAACAGCGAGTTTCCGCCTGGCCGTGCGCTGGTCATGGCGATCGTCAACCGCACCCCAGACTCGTTTTACCGGCCAGGCCTGACCTGGGAAGACACGGCCGCGATGGACCGGGTACATGAGGTAGTCGCCCAGGGCGCGGACATTGTCGACGTCGGCGGAGTACCCGCGAAGCCAGGCAGCGAGGTCTCCCCCGCCGAGGAGATCCGGCGGGTCGCCGCATTCATCGCAGCGGTCCGCGCCGCCTATCCAGACCTTGTCATCAGCGTCGATACCTGGCGCCACGAGGTGGCCAGGGCCGCGTGCGAGGCGGGGGCCGACCTGGTAAACGACACGTGGGGCGGCTGGGATCCGGCCACAGCCGAGGTGGCCGCGGAATTCGACGCGGGCCTGGTCTGCTCGCACGCAGGCGGACTGCCTCCGCGGACCAGGCCGTTCCGCATCGCCTACGCGGACGTGATGGCCGACGTCCTCGACACAACGCTCGGACTTGCCGCACGGGCGGTCGACGCGGGCGTGAACCCGGCCCGGATCGTCATCGACCCGGCGCACGATTTCGGCAAGAACAGCTGGCACTCCCTGGAGATCAGCCGACGGCTTGACGAGATGACCTCGACCGGATGGCCGGTGCTGATGGCCGCGTCGCGCAAAGACTTCGTGGGGGAGACACTCGGCGCCGACGTCGAGGACCGGCTGGCGGGGACGCTGGCGGTTACGGCACTCGGCGCCTGGCTTGGCGCCAGGATCTTCCGTGCCCACGATGTGCGGCAGACAAGGCAGGCGCTGCACATGGTGGCCGCAATCAAGGGGGATTCGCTGCCCGCGCGCGTCGTCCGGGGGCTGGCGTAGGAGTCTGCTGAATTTGCCATGTTCGGGCGTAACAGTTTGCCTCCCAGAACGGTCGAATTCAGCGGGCTCCTGAGGGGCTGGCCGCTGCAGGTCGGATGGTTGTGGCAGCGATACGGTCCTGGGCGGTTGGTTGTCACAACCATCACCCTCGGAACGGCCTCGGGCCTGATAAGGGCGGATAATGAGGCATGCGTGACAGGTGCGAGGTGCTGGACTGGGCGGCCTCCGGCGCGATGGCGCTTACCGGCCTGCCGGAGGGGCTGCCGCTGACCTCCCCGGCGCCCGCCCTGGCCATGCTCGCCCAGGTCAGTGCCGAGTTCGCCCGGGTGACGGTGAAAACAGGGCAGCAAGTGCGCGCGGAACCGGCGGAGCTGCTCGCCGGGCGTGCCGCGCTCGCCGGCTTCACCCGGGGAGGGCGGGTGTCGGCCGGGGGATCGAGCTTCCTGCTGCGTTCGGCGGATGGCTGGTGTGCCGTCACGCTCAGCCGGAGCGACGACGTGGCGGCGGTCCCCGCGATCGCCGGCCTGCTCGGCGCGGACAGAGCCTGCCCGGACGCGATCGTCACGCGAGCGGAGGCATGCTCGGCACTCGCGGCGGCGGCACTGAGGACATCGGCCGAGGAGTTCGCCGCGGCGGCGCAACTGGTCGGCGTCCCGGCCGCGGCCTTGCCAGCCGGCGCGCGACCGCCCGTCAGGGGCGAGGCTCCGCAGATGGGAGGGGGTCCCTGGCCGCCGTGGCGGACAACGCGCATCGCGGCACCGCTGGCTGGGGCGCGGCTCGCCGGCGCGGTAGTCGCCGACCTGTCGTCGATGTGGGCCGGCCCGCTCTGCGCGCGTCTGCTTGGCCTGGCCGGTGCCGAGGTCATCAAGGTCGAATCGCCGGCCCGGCCGGACGGCGCACGTTCCGGCAACCGGGAGTTCTTCGACTGGCTGCACGCCGGGCACCGCAGCCTTTCTGTTGACTTCGGCACAAGGGCGGGGCGTGCCGTACTGGCGTCGCTGCTCGAGGTCGCGGACGTCGTGATCGAGGCGTCCCGGCCGCGCGCGCTGGCAGCGGCGGGAGTGGCACCGGACATGATCCCTCACCGGCCCGGTCAGGTCTGGCTCAGCATCACCGGGTACGGGCGGTCGCTGCCCGGGCGCGTGGCGTTCGGTGACGATGCCGCCGTAGCGGGCGGCCTGGTTGGCTGGGCCGCGAGCGAACCGGGCGGGCCCGTGTTCTGCGCTGACGCGATCGCCGACCCGCTGAGCGGTGCCTGCGGTGCGCTCGCGGTCGCGCGCTCCAGGTCGGCTGGCGGCGGCGAGCTGATCGACTTGTCCATGCGGGACGTAGCCGCCGCCTTCGCCGCCGCCACCCCGGACCACGGCCCGCACGACATCCTTGCGAGCGGTTCGGTCGCCTGCCCGCGCTCGCACCGCGAGCAGGCCGTGCTCGCTCCACGCCGCCCGTCGCCGCCAGCCGGCCCGGCGAGGCACGCGGCGGAACTCGGCGCTGATACCAGCGCGGTGCTCGCCTGGCTGGCCGGCCGGCGCGCCGCATGCTGATCCGCGGCGCCCGGGTGTGGCCGCCGGATGCCCACCTGGCCGGCGAGGCGGCGCTGGCCGGCATTCCGTGCACCGGCGTGCGCCTGGCCGGGGGGATGATCGCCGAGTGCGGGCCGGGCCTGCGGCCGCAACCCGGAGAAGAGGTCATGGAGGCGGCCGGCGGGGTCCTGCTGCCCGGCCTGCACGACCATCACGTGCACCTGCGGGCACTCGCCGCCGCGGCGGCCAGCGTCAGCGCCGGCCCGCCGCGGACGAGGACCGGCGCCGAACTGGCCGCGCGGTTGCGCGCGGCGGACGCGGACCTGCCGCCGGGCGCGTGGCTGCGGGCTGTCGGTTACCACGAGTCGGTCGCCGGGGCGCTTGACCGCCGTGTGCTCGACCGGCTCCTCCCGCACCGCCCGGTGCGGGTACAGCACCGGACCGGCGCGCTCTGGGTGGTCAACTCACTCGCCGCCGCCCGCCTTGACCTCGACCGGTGCGAGCTCAGCGGGGTGGAACGCGACGACGCCGACCGCCCGACCGGGCGGCTCTGGCGGATGGACCGCTGGCTCGCCGACCGGGTGCCGGGTGTGGCCGCGGACCTGGGCGCGGTGAGCGAGAAGGCGGGATCGCTCGGGATCACGGGTTTCACCGACGCGACACCCGGTGCGACCGATGACGACCTCGCGTTCCTGGCCGGAGCCCCGGTCGCGCAGCGCGTCTGCTGCATGGCGCCACCAGGGGCGCATCCGCCGCCCGGGACGATCAGCGTCGGCCCGGTGAAGATCATGCTCGACGACACCACCCTGCCGCTGCCCGCGGAGCTTGCCGGCCTGATCCGCGGCGCGCACGCCGCGGGCCGTCCGGCCGCGGTTCACTGCGTGACCCGCGTCCAGTTCGTCGTCACGCTCGCCGCGCTGCACCTCGCGGGGCGGCTGCCGGGCGACCGGATCGAGCACGGCGCGGTCATCGGAGCCGATTCGCTGCCGGACCTTGCGGGGCTGACGGTTGTCACGCAGCCGCACTTCATCGCCGAGCGAGCCGAGCAGTACGCGGCCGACGTGCCGTCCGGCGACCTGCCCGACCTGTGGCGGCTGCGTTCCCTCATCGACGCTGGGGTGCACGTCGCCGCGGGCAGCGACGCCCCGTTTGGCAGCGAGGACCCGTGGCACGTGATGCGCGCCGCCGTATGCCGCCCGAGGCTGTTCCGCAGCGGCGAAGCGGTCTCCCCCGCCCGGGCACTCGCCCTGTTCCTCGGCGAGCCCGCCGCCCCTGGCACCCAGCGGCTTGTGGCCCCCGGCCGCCCGGCCGACCTGGCGCTGCTCCGGGCCGGGCCACTTGAGGTGCTGCACTCGCTCGGGTCCGACCTGGTGGCGGCGACGTTTATCGGCGGCGAGCTTGCCTACGACCGCGGATAGCGGCCGGAACGCGCCAGTGAGGATGATTGCTGCCATGCCCACAGAACTCGCCGAGCTGGCGGAGCTACTTGAACTTCAGCTGCTGCCGGACGGGAGGCCGGCCAACCCGCTCGTGGTGATCGCGCTCGACGGCTGGCGGGACGCGCCGCCAGGGCTGATCGAGCGCGCGGCCGCGCTTGTCGCGGGCGCGCTGCCGGTCACCGCGTGCGCGCTCACCGGGCCGCCGGCCGCCAGGCTGCAGCCGCTTGTCACCGCGGCGACGCTCACGCTGACCGCTCAGGCGCCGGCTGACGGCGCGATGCGCGAGTCTGTCCCGGCCGCCGACATTCCCGGCGCACCGGACCTGGAAGGGGCGCTCCGCCAGCTGCGGGCGGCGATCGAGCGGTCGCCGCGGGCCGCGGTCGCCTGCGGGCAGCTGGTGCGGCAGACAGCCGTCCTCGATACCGCCCGCGGGCTGGCGGCCGAGGCCGCGGCGTACTCGCTGCTGCTCGGCGGGCCGGAGTTCGCCCGCTGGCTCGGCGAGCGCGGTGCACCGCGCCACCGCGAGCCGCCCGCCGAGCCGGTCACCGTCAGGCGTGACGGCGGACGGCTGTCAATCGTGCTCAACGACCCCGGGCGGCGCAATGCGTTCAGCATGCGGCTGCGGGAAGCTCTGCTTGACGCCCTGCTCGTCGGCGAGGCCGACCAGACCGTCACGTCGGTTGAGCTGACCGGTGCGGGGCCGGCCTTTTGCAGCGGCGGGGACCTGGACGAGTTCGGGACCGCGACCGACCTGGTGGCGGCCTACCTGGTCCGGATGTCCCGGGCACCCTGGCGGGTCATCGACCGCATCGCGGCCAAGGTCACCGTCACGGCGCACGGCGCCTGCGTCGGAGCGGGCATCGAGATGGCCGCGTACGCCGGGCGGGTCGTCGCTGCCCCCGACGCCTTCTTCGCGCTCCCGGAAGTCCGGATGGGCCTGGTCCCCGGCGCCGGCGGCTCGGTCAGCGTGCCGCGGCGGATCGGTCGCTGGCGCGCGGCCTGGCTGATGCTCACCGGCGACCGGCTTCCCGCCGCGACGGCGCTGCGCTGGGGCCTCCTCGATGAGGTCACGCAGGGCGTGCCAGCTTCGAGACCGTAGCGCAGCGCCACACCGTAGCCGAGGGCACGGTGCGCCATTTGCGGCGAGGCTGCGGGCCGGCGGCTAGCCCCGCGTGGCGATGCCCCAGACAAAGATGTCAGCGAACGACTTCGCGACTTCCTTGACCGAGAAATGGCCGCCCGCCCGTAGCGACAGGTACGTGTAGTTGTGCATGCCGAGCCACGCGATGACCGCCAGTCGGGTGTCCAGCGGCCGGAAGTCGGCAGACTCGATGCCCTGCTGGAACACGGCCTCAACCCGTCGTTCGTACGCTCGCCGCCGCTGCCGGAACATCTCGGCGTTCTTGCCGGTCAGCGCGGGGAAGTCATGGAGGAACACCCAGACGTGGTCGGGGAAGCGGAAGATGACGTCAAGGAGCTCCTCACCAAGCATCGCCAGCTGCTCGGGCGGCTTTCCGCCCGCAAGTGCAACCCGGTCCGCGCCGAGCATGACCTCGTCCATGACCCGGTCGTGAATGGCGGCCAGCAGCTGCTCCTTGGAGCCGATGTAATAGTAGAGGGCACCCTTCCCGATGCCATTCGCCTCGCAGAGTTCCGTGGTGCTGGTGGCATGGTAGCCCCGCTCGGCGAACACCTTCGCGGACGTGTCCACGATCTCGTGGCGGCGGGCCTGCCACTTGGCGCTCTTGCCCTGCTTGTCCTTCACCCTGGTTTGCGGCATCGTACAGCCTTATCTAGTCGGGAGCCTGCATTGACAATTGAAGTAACCTGTTCCGACGGGTCGGTCTTTCAACGACGAACGCAACTTGCCCGGCCCGCCGTCAGCCGAGTCGGACCTACCCGATGTCGAACTCCCGGTCCCGCATCATCCTTACTATCCGTGAAGATTTTACTACTGACTGGTCAGTCTAATCAAGTAGGCCGCTGAGGCCCGGTCAGCGGCCGAGGAATGACGCCTTCCGCGGACCTTCGTCGACGAAGCTGCGCAGCCCGCGCTGCCCGTCCTCGCTTGCGAAGCACCGGGCTATCAGGTCTGCCTCGAGTGCGAGCCCGGCTTCGACCGGAAGGTCCAGCGCGGCGTCGACCGCCCGCTTGGCATGGCGCAGGGCCAGCGGTCCCCGGGCATAGCGGAGCGCCTCCGCGGCGGCGACGTCGAGCAGGTCAGCGTCCTCGACCACGCGGTCGGCAAGCCCGATCGCGAGGGCCTCGTCCGCGGAGACTATGCGGCCAGACAAAATCAGCTCCTTGGCCCGGACCAGCCCGACGATCCTCGGGAGCCGCTGCGTTCCGCCCGAGCCCGGCATGATGCCTAGCGTGATCTCGGGCAGCCCGAACTTGGCGGAGCGCCCGGCGAACCGGAAGTCCGCGGCAAGCGCCAGCTCGCAGCCGCCGCCAAGGGCGCAGCCGCTGACTGCCGCGATCGTGACCTGCGGAACTGTCGCCAGGGCGTGAAAGGCGCCCTGGAGCACCCGGTTGCGCTCGGCGAACCGCTCGGGAGCGAGCTCGAGCAGGCCCTTGACGTCGGCCCCCGCCGCGAAGTGCCCCGTACCGCCCGTGATCACGACCGCCCGGTACAAGGTGCTGTCGTGCAGGGACGCCGCAACGGCCGCGAACAGGTCCCACGTCCGCTGATCGAACGCGTTCACGGGCGGGCGCTCAACCCGGAGGATCGCGAGCCGATCATCCTGCGGGTGCGGCGCAAGCCTGACCGGCGCCGCCTCGTCGTGGCTGGTCACCGAAATCCTCCACGTTTGCTCATTGCGGTGCTCCGTCCGCTGTTTCTATTATGTACTGACCAGTCAGTGTAGATCGCAAGGCGAGAGGGCCATGGACTTCACACTCACCGAGCTCGAAGGCGAACTGCTTGACCTGGGTCGCACGTACGCCGAGCGTGAGATCGCGCCAATCGCGGCAAAGGCGTGGCACGAGGAGCGCTGTCCCACCGAAGTGCTACGCGGTCTAGGCGAACTCGGGCTGCTTGGCACGCTCGTCCCAGAGAAATGGGGCGGGATCGGGTCATCCACGGTGGGCTACGTGGCGCTGCTCGAGGCTCTCGCGGCCGTGGACCCGTCCGTCGCGGCGGCCTGGCAGGCGCACTCCACGATCGGCAGCCTGCCGCTGCTGCTGTTCGGCGACGACGAGCAGCGGGAGCGGTGGCTGCGGCCGCTGGCGGAAGGGCGGAAACTCGGTGCCTTCGGGCTGACCGAGCCGGGGGCGGGCTCGGACGTCCGCTCGCTGCGCACCAGGGCGGAGCGGGTGTCCGACGGGTGGGTGCTGACCGGGCAGAAGGCCTTTATATCCAACGCCGGAACCGACATGAGCTTCGGCGTCACCGTCCTCGCGCGCACGGGCGAGGACGCCTCGGGCAAGCCCCGCTTCGGCAGCTTCATCGTCCCGAAGGACACCGAGGGCTTCACGATGGGACCGAAGCTGCGCGGTATCGGCTGGAAAGGCCTGGACACCAGGGACCTGTTCTTCGACGGCGTCTGGGTGCCAGACAACCAGGTGGTAGGCGAGCCGGGCGGCGGGCTTGCCCAGTTCCTGAGCGCCCTGGAGGTCGGACGGATCTCGATCGCGGCGCTGTCCCTCGGCAACGCCTGCGGGGCCATGCGGATGGCCCTGGCCTACGCCAAGCAGCACGAGCAGTTCGGCGCCCCGATCGCCAGCTTCCAGGCGATCCAGTTCAAGCTGGCCGACATGGCAACGGAAATCGAGGCGGCACGGTGGCTCACGTACTACGCCGCCTCGCTGCGCGATGCCGGCAAGCCATTCAGGAAGGAAGCAGCCATGGCGAAACTGAAGGCGAGCCGGGTCGCCACGTCAGTGGTGAGCGAGGCCGTACAGGTCTTCGGCGGCGCCGGCTACATGCTGGAGAGTGACGTCGCCCGCTTCTACTGCGACGCGAAGGTACTCGAGATCGGTGAGGGAACCAACGAGATCCAGCATCTCGTGATCGCCCGCGAACTCGGCTGCCAATGACCGTCGAGGGCAAGACTGACGGTCCGGGGTTCACCCCGCGACATGCCGATGTCGCCGGACGGCGCGTCGTGATCACCGGCGCCGGGCGCGGCCTCGGCAGCCTGCTGGCCACCGCCTTCGACGCCGCCGGGGCCAGGCTCGCCCTGGTCGCGCGGTCGAAACCGACCCTCGAGGACCTGGCCAGCCGGCTCACCGGAGATCACCTCGTCTGCGCCGGCGACGTGCGGGACGAGTTGTTCAACGAGACGGTCGCCGAGCGGATGACCGAGCGGTTCGGCGGCCTGGACGTGTGGATCGCCAACGCCGGGGTGTCACGCGAGGATCCGGACATCACCAAGCTCTCCGCGGCGGCCTGGCGGGAGGTCATTGACACCAACCTGACCGGAACGTTTCTCGGCGCGCGCGCGGCCGCCGGCCGGCTGGGCCCGGGCGGCCGGATCATCGTCACCGGCTCGGTGCTCGGCGACCGGCCGCACGGACGCCTCGCCGCCTACTCGGCCTCCAAGGGCGGCGTCAATGCCCTGGTCAGGTCGCTGGCACAGGAGCTCGGCGCGCGGGAGATCACGGTCAACGCCGTGGCGCTCGGCTGGTTCGAGACCGGGCTCGGCGCCTTCTGGCAGCGAGACGAGCACCGCGAGCAGGACATCGCGCGGCACACCGCCCTCGGCCGCTGGGGAACCGCCTCCGACCTGCCCGGCGTCTACCTGTTCCTCGCTTCCGCCGCGTCGGCGTACATCACCGGCACCACGATCACCGTTGACGGCGGCTACTCCCTGCTGTGACGCTCGATCCCCTGACGATCGAAGGAGATGGTCATGTTCAACCTCACCCGGTCCCTCGACCGGAACGCGGACCGGACGCCGCATGAGGACGCGGTCATCTTCCGCGACTCGCGGCTGACGCACCTGCAGCTGCTCGACCGGGTGAACGCGCTGGCCGCCGCCTTCCTCGAGGCCGGCGTCGGCAAGGGCGACATCGTGGCGCTGCTCACGGGCAACCGTCCCGAATTCCTGGAGAGCGCGCTCGCGGTGAACCGCGTCGGCGCCGCGTTTCTCCCGCTCAACGTGCGGCTGGCCGAGCCCGAACTGGAGTACATCGTCCGGCACGCGGGCGCGGTGGCGATCGTGACGGAGCCCGGCTTTGCCGCGCCGGCCGCCGCCATCGGCGGACGGCTGACCACCCCGTGGACGGTCGTCATGGTCGGCGCGGACGAGGGCGCGGACACGGGGGCCGTCCCGTACGAGTCGTTCCTGGGGTCGCGTTCGGGCGCATGCGTTCCTCCTGCCGATGTCGGCGAGGCGGACCTGCACCGGCTGATGTACAGCTCGGGGACGACCGCGCACCCTAAGGGGGTGCCGATCACGTACGGCAACTTTTACTGGAAGACCATCGGGCACGTCGCCGAGTTCGGCATCACGGCGGCGGACCGGACCGCCATGGCCGGGCCCATGTACCACGTCGGCGCGTTCGACCTGCCGGGCATCGGCACCTGGTGGGTCGGCGGCAGCCTGGTGATCCTGCCGCGTTTCGACGTGCCCGACCTGCTCGCCACGATCGAGCGGGAGCGGCCGACCAACGTGTGGCTGGCCCCGGCCATGGTCAACGCGGTGCTGAACGCGATCGCGCAGTCGCCAGAACTTGGCGACCTCAGCACCGCGAGCATCCGCTTCATCACCGGAGGCGGGGAGAAGACGCCGGTGACGCTCATCGAGCGGCTGCTCGCGGCCTTCCCCAACGCACGGTTCGCCGACGCCTACGGGCTGACCGAGACGGTGTCCGGCGACACGTTCAACGACCAGGCGCACATCGTGTCCAAGATCGGCTCGGTCGGCAAGCCGGTGGTCAACCTGGACCTGAAGATCCTCGGCCCCGACGACGCCCCGGTCGAACCGGGAGCCGCGGGCGAGATCCTGCTGCGCGGCCCGAAGGTGGTGTCCGGCTACTGGAAAAACCCGGAGGCCACGGAGGCCGCGTTCACCCGGGACGGCTGGTTCCGCACCGGGGATATCGGTCACCTTGACAAGGACGGCTACCTCTATATCGACGACCGCAAGAAGGACATGATCGTGTCCGGCGGCGAGAACGTCGCGTCGTCCGAGGTTGAGCGGGTGCTCTACGAGCACGAGGCGGTCCTCGAGGCGGCGGTGGTCGCCATGCCCGACGCGCGGTGGGGCGAGGTGCCGCGCGCGTTCGTCGTGCTGAAGCCTGGCCCGGACACCCTCACGGCGGAGGCGCTGATCGCGCACTGCCGCGCGCGGCTCGCCGGCTTCAAGACGCCGAAGGAGATCGTGTTCCTCGACGCGCTGCCGCGAACCCCGTCCGGCAAGGTGCTCAAGCGCCAGCTTCGCGAGATCGACAGCCGCACGGAAATCGACAGCCGCACGGAAATCGACAGCCGCACGGAAAGGTAAGCAATTGCGGGCAGCCAGAGTTTCCCAGCCGACCGAGCCGCCGAACCCGGTCCCTCCGGCCGTAGTGGCGCCGGTGCCGGGCCAGGTAGCGGATCTCCGCGAACTTCCGACGGACCACCTGCTCGAGGCCTTCGGGCGGATGACCCTGATCCGCGTGTTCGAGGAGCGGGTGTCCGACCTCTACCGCGACAGCGAGGTCCCCGGCTTCGTTCACCTGTCCATCGGCCAGGAAGCCTCCGCGGTCGGCGCCTGCTGGCCACTGGCCGCGACCGACGTGATCACGTCGAACCACCGCGGCCACGGTCACTGCCTGGCCAAGGGGCTCGCCCCCGAGCCCATGCTGGCCGAGCTGCTCGCCCGGGCCACCGGGACCAACAGGGGCCTGGGCGGCTCGATGCACATCGCCGACCCCGACCTGGGCATCTTCGGCGCCAACGGGATCGTCGCCGCCGGCGTGCCGATCGCCGCGGGCGCGGCGCTCGCCGCTCAGCTGCGGGCGCAGAGCGGCGTGGTGGTCTCGTTTTTCGGCGACGGCGCGGTCGCGCAGGGCGCGTTCCATGAGGCGGCGAACCTCGCTGCGCTGTGGAAGCTGCCGGTGGTCTTCTTCTGCGAGAACAACGGGTACGCGGAGTTCTCGCCGATCGCCGACCAGCACCCGGTGCCGATGGCCGCCCGTGCCGCCGCGTACGGGCTCGAGTACGTCGCCGTCGACGGCAACGACGTGGAAGCCGTCGCCGCGGCCATGACAGACGTGGTGCGGCGCATCCGCGACGGCGCCGGGCCCGCGTTCGTTGAGGCCGCCACTTACCGCTGGCACGGACACTACGAGGGTGACCCGGAAAAGTACCGCAGCAAGGACGAGCTG
>Ga0335073_10001090_pt1 | contig 35970 bp, 33 predicted proteins | sample Lox_Sample_22_FD_207093 | JGI IMG/M metagenome (GOLD analysis project Ga0335073, IMG submission 207093) | Soil microbial communities from Loxahatchee National Wildlife Refuge, Florida, United States - Lox_Sample_2.2 | ecosystem: Environmental > Terrestrial > Soil > Wetlands | place: USA... | reverse complement strand
TCATCGAGAACACATAGTGACGGTCGCGTTCGACATCAAGGAGCGCGATGAGGTCGTTGCCTTCGTCGCCGAGCGCGGCGCGGGCTTCGTCTGCGAGCACCAGCCAATCATGCCAGTCGCCGATATCATCCTGCAGCCGCTTGAGAGCCTTGCCGATGGCGATGGCGTGCGCGTCTTCGGCAGCGGATTCGGCGATGTAGCGAGCCTTCTTCGCGCCTTTACGGAAGTTGTGCAGGTTGTTGGCGTCGAGCTGCTGCATCTCGTGCACGAGGCGGGCGAAGGATTCGAGCGCAACGATGGCGACGCTGCGGGGACGGCGGCGCGTGCGCGCTCCCTGCTTCATCGCAGATGCGAAGGCTGCGGCCTCATCGTCGAATTTTGCAAGCAGCTTTGCGGCCTTCTTTTTGAGGGTGGCGGCGTGATGCTGGCGCGCGTGATGGAGCCACGCGTCCAGATGCTCGGCCTGCCTGGCTACCGGATTTGCAGGCAATTCGGCCGCGGGAGCTTCAACGATACCCGGAGCGTGGGTGACGATCGCCGCTTCGTTCCTGCTGCCGTCTTTCACCAGCTTGTGCAGGAGCTTGCGATGCACGTCGAGATCGCGCACGGGCGCTGCGGCACGCCGCATCTTCTTGAGAGCGCCGAGCCATTCCGTTGCTGTCTGCTGCAGCGAAGCGTCCTCGCCACGTTCGCGCAGTATGGCTTCGATCATGGCCTGCAGGCGGCGTGTGCCGGTGCGCACGTCGTGAACAGGATCGATCTCCGGACTGGTCACGCACTTTTCAAGATTGGCGCGCAGGGTTGCTGTGAGCTTGCTCAGGTGTTCCTCACGCGCATCGGGCTTGGGCGGGCGGGCGCGGCGAGTTTGGCTTCGGGTTGAACTGGCCTGGTGCACTGCGCTGATATCCTAAATCTTTGGAACCCTCATGGTTGAATCGATATTGCCTGCTACTCATCCTCGCAAACCTGCACTGCTTTCGTCACCGGTAACCACCTGGACGCTGCTTTTGCTTGTCTTTCTCGCCGTGCATTTTGCGGCGCTGTTTACGCCTTCCCTTCTGGATGATGCGGACACGACCCATGCCAATGCTGCGCAGCACATAGCCACCAGCGGCGACTGGGTCACGCTGTACGTGAATGGCGTGCGCTATCTCGAAAAGCCTCCGCTGCCCTACTGGATGGTCGCGGTGGATTATCACCTCTTTGGCTACAACGTATTTGCGACGCACCTGCCGATGACGCTGGGCGTGCTGGCCTGCGCGGTGCTGGCGTGGTTTTGGGCGCGACGCGCTTACGGCGAGCGGGCTGCGTTCTATGCAGCGCTGGCAATGCTCACCAGCTTCGGCGTTTTTCTCTGGACGCGGTTCTTCATACCGGAGTCGATCCTGACGTTTTTCATCGGGCTCGCGCTTTACTGCTTCCTGACAGGACTGGAAGACCGCAAGCCTGCGCGCATTTACCTGATGTACGCTGCGCTGGCGATTGCGGTGCTGGCAAAGGGCTTGATCGCTCCGGTATTTTTTCTGGCCGCAATCATTCCGTATCTTCTCATCACTGGTGAATGGCGCAAGTGGCGGCATTTGCGGCTATTCACCGGATTGCTGCTTTCCCTCGCGATTGCTGCGCCCTGGCACATTCTTGCCGGGATCCGCAACCCCGATTATGGCAATCCAGTAGGCAATGTTCCCACGCCGGGGCACGTTCACGGATTCTTCTACTTCTATTTCATCAATGAGCATGTGCTGCGCTTTCTCGGCAAGCGCTACCCGCACGACTACAACAAGCAGCCGTTCTGGATCTTCTGGCTGGGGCAACTGGTCTGGCTCTTTCCCTGGAGTTTGTACTTCCCGGTTGCGCTGCGCCGTGCGTGGCGCAATCGCCGGCTGGCGTGGGCGGATGTGCGTTATAACGCATCCGATACGCTGCATTTTCTCGATGCGCGCAGCACCGCATATGAAGCAGCGAGCATGGCGGCGCGGGTGCGCTTCCGCGCGCGCACCGGCCTGCTGCTAACGCTGTATGCTGCGTTCATCCTGATCTTCTTTGCCATCTCGACCAATCAGGAATATTACACATGGCCTGCGTACTTTCCGCTGCTGATCCTGACTGCGGGCGCGCTGGGTGCAATCGAAGAAGCGCCTGAAGCCGGACGCTGGCTGCACGCGAGAAGCAAGTGGCTTACGGGCGCTCACGCCTTGTTTGCCGTAGTGGGTATCGCGGCTGCTGGCGCATTGGGCAGCGGGCTATGGGCATCGCGGCATCTTCCGTATGTCTCAGACATAGGCACGCTGCTGGCGCATCGCGACGTGGCTGACTATTCGCTTGCGACTTCTCATTTCTTCGATCTCACCGGACCATCGTTTGCGGCGCTGCGGCTGCCTGCGGCGCTGGCTGCCGTGACGTTATTCGTAGGACCGCTGGTGGCCTGGCTTCTGCGCAAGCGCGGGCATTCGTTCGAGTCGACCGTCTCGGTCGCCTTTACCGCGGCAGTATTTCTGATTGCCGCACACATTGCCTTCGTCCGCTTCGAACCGCTGCTTTCGTCGCGCGCGATTGCCGACACGGTCAATCGTCTGGCCGCGCCCGGCGACCAGTTGCTTCTGTATGGCGATCAGTCGGACGGTTCTTCCGTGACCTTTTACACGCATCGGCAGGCTTTCCTGGTGGACGGCAGGCAATCGTCCATGATCTGGGGATCGTGCTATCCCGATGCGCCGCACATCTTTCTCAACGACGCCGATCTGGCGGCGATGTGGGGCAAAGGGCCGCGCAAGTTTCTCTTTGTCCCCGGAGATTATCACGATCACGTAGAGACGCTGCTGGCCGGGCGCCTGGTCAAGCTGCAGGAGCTTTCCGACAAGACGCTGTACACGGATCGGCCGCTGTAAAGAACACTGAGAAGTCGGCCAGCTAAAAGGCGGTCATCAACAGATTGATTTCAGCGGCCGCTAACAGGTTCTTGGCTGACCGATTTATCAGCTGGCCGCTCTATCAGCTGGCCGCTTTTTAGCTGAACGGGCTGCATGAGGCCACCTTCCGTGAGGCGGTAGACACGGCCGCGCCACAGGATTTTGCTGCTGGCGTAGCTGGCTGCCCAATAAAAGAACCCGAGCAAATCCCGCAGAGGGTAGAGCAGGATTGTGCGCAGCAAGTGGCGCTCCTCGACCACAACCTTGCCTACGACTGCAGCCATCGCCATTCGCGCCATGATGCTGTAGGCGATCAGCGCAAGCGCGAGATACGGCCTGTGCAGGTACCATGCTGCAAATCCCGCGAGCAATCCAAAGGGCACGGCAAAGGTCAGCGAGGTTCCGAAGTGGCCTTTGGGGCGCGAGAAGCGCGTGGACTTCATCCAGCGGACCTGATGTTTTACCGATGCATTGAAGCTGAGGTTCAGAACGATGTGGTCGATCACGTGATCGGAGAGGACGACTTCGTGTCCGCGCGCCGTGACCTGGTTGCCAAGGACGAAGTCATCGGCACAATAGGGGCCGAGATAACCGAATCCGCCCATCTCATCGACGCAGCCGCGGCGCACGGCCATGGTGGGTCCGAGGGTGAACTGCATGCCCTCCATCATGTTTGCGGCCAGCACGCCTGAGGTCATTTCGATGGACATACCTGCTGCTTCGAGCTTTGCCCACGGACCCTCGTCGGCCACGCCGCGATAGAGGCACGTGACCGCGCCTACTCTTTCGTCAGCAAATGGAGCGACAACGTCGCGGATATAGTTCGGCGTGACGCGCACATCGCTGTCGCTGATGATGAAAATGTCAGAGGCCGCCACGGCTGCCATTTTTTCGAGCGATGAAGCTTTGGCGTTGATGTACGCAGGCTCGCCGGTGAGCAGAAATTTCGCCGGAACTGCGGGATAGCGCGCGGCAACGCGGCGCGCGGTCTGCAATCCGGCGTCGCTGGCGTAACGGGCGCAGAAGAGAATCTCGAAATTGGGATAGTCCTGTTCGAAGAAGCTGGCGATATGCGCGTCGAGGTTCGGCTCGTCTCCGTGCAGCGGCTTGAGCAGGCTGACGGGCGGATGAAAATCTGTAAGCGCCAGCTTGCGGCGCTTTCGCCGCGCCATCGCAAAGCGATACGCGCCGGCAAAAACCAGCAGATTGAAGACGGTTGAGCTGATGAGGCCAAAGATGCCAAGCCCTATCAGGATCGCGGCTATTCGTGCGGAAATCACTCTTTATCAGAGTACCGTATCGCGCGGCTGCCAGTCCTGTGTTTCCTGCCCGGATATTAACCGCGTGATTTCAGCTTTTCGAGCACCTGCGGAACCAGCTGCGAGACGTTGCCGGCGCCAAGCGTGAAGATCACGTCGCCGTCGCCCGCGCGGGCCACGACACGGTCGATCGCAACTTCAGGCGTTGGCGCGTATTCTACGCAGCTATGATGCATCGCTTCGACAAGCGCCTTTGCGGTGATGCCCGGAAGCGGCTCTTCGCTCGCGGAGTAGATGTCGAGAATCTCGACTGTGTTCGCGCCTTCAAATGCCGTCAGGAATTCCTGCATCAGGTCGCGGGTACGGGAATAGCGGTGCGGCTGAAAGATGACGTGCACCTGGCGGTAATTGCATTCGCGCGCTGCGTGCAGGGTGGCGCGAATTTCCGTGGGATGATGGCCGTAGTCGTCGATGACGGCGACGCCGCGCTCGCAGCCCTTGAGCTGGAAGCGGCGATCGACGCCGCGGAAAGTATCAAGACCATGCGCGATGGCTTCGGGCGCGATCTCAAGCTGCGCGGCGATGGCGACTGCGGCGGTCGCGTTGAGGACGTTGTGACGGCCGGGGACGTGCAGCGAGAACGGGCCGAAGAGCTGGCCGTTCGCGGCAACTTCGAATCGGGCGCGCGCGTCGTCGCAGGGCGGGAGCATGCGCGTGACGAAGTCTGCTTTCGAAGTAGTTCCGTAGGTAAAAACACGGCGGCGGACGCGCGGCAGGATGCCCGCGAGCTGCTCGTTGTCGATGCACGCGACGCAGCTTCCATAAAAAGGCACGCGGTCCATGAACTCGATGAAGGCATCTTCCACGTCGGCCATATCGCGGTAGCAGTCCATGTGCTCGCGGTCAAGGTTTGTCACGACAGCAAGGATCGGCGACAGCTTAAGAAAAGACCTGTCGCTCTCATCGGCCTCGGCGACCAGATATTGCGATTTCCCGAGTCGCGCATTTGAGCCAAGCGCATCGACTCTGCCGCCGACGACGACAGTCGGATCAAGGTTTCCGGCCGCAAGCACGGTCGCGATCATTGAGGTTGTCGTCGTCTTGCCGTGCATGCCGGCAACGGCGATGCCGTACTTGAGGCGCATCAACTCGGCCAGCATTTCGGCGCGCTGGATGACAGGAATTTTGCGCGAGCGCGCTTCAACCACCTCAGGGTTGCGTTCGTTCACCGCAGAGCTGGTGACCACAACGCCCGAGCCTACGACGTTGGCGGCGGCGTGGCCTTCAAAGACAATCGCACCGAGCGAAGCGAGTCGCTCGGTAATGGAAGACCGGCGCAGGTCAGAGCCCGAGACAGCATAGCCGAGGTTGAGCAGAATTTCGGCGATGCCGCTCATACCGATTCCGCCAATACCGATAAAGTGCACACGTTGTGCTTTGGCAAACATAGTTTCAAGAAACGCTCTGATTACTGTAACAGCGCGATGCACGAAAGCGCAGGAACGATGCAGGTTTTCGTGTGGTTCAGATGCTCGCACTCGCAAAAATTTCCCGCAACATTTGCGTGGCGTTGCTGTTCACACTGATGGAAAGAATGAGCATTCAGGCTCGAAGACAAAAGCGAAGCCGGTGAATGCGGAAGAGGATGAACATGATGAAACGCGCACTTTACACTCTTGCCCTTGCGGTTGGTACTTTATTCACCACTGCGGCTGCTCACGCGCAGGTTGGGGTTGCGGTTCGCGTCGGCCCTGCCGCGGTGTATGCAACGCCCTGCCCGGGACCGGGATACATCTGGGCTCCCGGCTACTATACTGGAGCGGTCTGGATGCCCGGACGCTGGGTCTATCGCAGCTACTATCATCCCTACTATGCGCGGCCCTACTACCACGCGCACTACTATCATCCTTACTACGGGCGCCGCTAATGGCTACTGTCTCCGGTTGCTCCCACGGCATCCGGAGACAGCTTCACATCGGCAAAAACAAACCCATCGCGCTCGACCACTTCTCCACTTTCAATTGCAATTGGCTTGCGAAACATCGGACCCGCGTAAGCGCAGGTGTGGAACTCGCCATTCTCGGCGCACGGGTCTATCTCTGGCGAAAACTTCTCAAGCAGCGATTCATCGAGATCCCGCCCCGCAAATTCCTTCGGCAGTTTCTTCGGATCAACGCAGACGATCCGCGCCTTCACTCCTGCCTGCAGCATGGTTCGCACCAGCTCTGTTGTATTGATTCCCCATAACGGAAAGATGGGTTTCAGCCCTGTATTCGCGAGACGCTCTTCGCGATAGCGGCGCACATCCTCCAGGAAAAGATCACCGAAAGCGATAGCCTCAATGCCCATGGCGACCGCGCGCTGGCAGGCGCTGCTCATGGCGGCTTCATACTCGGCATTGGAGCAGGGCCACGGCAGCGGCACAGTCCACAGCGGCAGTCCAGCAGCTTCGGCCTGCGCTTCGAGAACTTGACGACGCGTGCCGTGCATGGCCACGCGATCGAAGGCCGCGTTCATTGTCGTCAGCAGTCCGGCGATTTCGTATTCTCCGGACAGCCGGAGCTGATGCAACGCCCAGGCGCTGTCTTTGCCGCTGCTCCAGGAAACAAGGATCTTCTTCACAGCTTTGCCAGCGCCTGATCGAGGTCGGCGAGCAGGTCGTCCACATCTTCAATGCCGACTGAAAGACGCACAAGACCGTCAGTAATGCCAAGTCTCGCACGTTCCTCCGCGCCGACAGCCGCGTGCGTCATCGTAGCCGGATGCGATATCAGCGTTTCGACGCCGCCCAGCGATTCACCCAGCGTGCAGATACGGACGCTCTTGAGCAGCGTATTCGCTTTTTCCAGCGATCCCGTTTCAAACGAGATCATCGAGCCGAAACCCGTCATCTGCGCCTTTGCAAGCTCATGCTGCGGATGGTCAGGCAATCCAGGATAGAAGACCTTCTTCACCTTTTTATGCTGTGCAAGAAACGCAGCGACCTTGCGTCCGCTTTCATCATGTTGCCTCATGCGAACAGCCAGCGTCTTAACCCCGCGCAGGATCAGCCAGCATTCAAAAGGCGAAAGAATGCCACCGGTGCATTTCTGCACGAAGGCAAACTGCTCCTTGTGCTTCGGAGTAGTGCCAACGAGCACGCCCCCGAGTCCATCGCTATGGCCGTTGAGAAATTTCGTCGTCGAGTGCATGACGATGTCTGCACCGACTTCGATGGGCCGCTGGAAATAAGGCGACATGAAGGTGTTGTCGACGCTCAGCTCGACGCCGCGTTCGTGGCAGATGCCGGCGACGGCGCGAATGTCGGTGAGGGTCATAATCGGATTCGTCGGCGTTTCGATGTGGACAAGCTTCGTCTGCCGCTTAATGGCGCGGCGAACGGCCTCGGCATCTGACGTGTCGACATAGGTGAACTCGATACCGTAATTCGCAACAATCTGGTTGAAAAGCCGCGCCGTCCCACCGTAGACATTCTCGCCGCAGATGACGTGGTCGCCGCTTCTGAACATGGTGACCATCGCCATGATGGCCGCCATGCCGCTGGCGAAGACGTGCGCACTCGTTCCACCTTCGAGCGAGGCGAGATTTGTTTCCAAAGCGTCGCGGGTCGGGTTTGAGACGCGCGCATACTCATGGCCCTTATTTTTGCCGATCTCTTCCTGCGCATACGTCGAAGAGAGATAGATGGGCACGTTGACGGCGCCGGTGAGCGGGTCGGCCGGCTGCCCGTCGTGGATCGCGCGAGTTGAGAATCCGTGAGTCGATTTCGTCATTCTTCGTGCTCCTGCATTTGTTCGCTGATCGTTAAGGAGGATGAAAAATCTTTCACCACTCTTCGGCTTCGTTCAGGGCAGGCTTCGGACACAGAGAGTGCAGAGAGTTCTCCGGCTATATCCCACCCTCAAAAATTTTCTTCGAAAGATAGCGCTCCGCCGAATCGGGGACAAGGGTCGCAACGCGCTTGCCGGGTCCAAGTCTTGCGGCGACTTCCAGCGCCGCATGCACCATCGCGCCTGCGCTCGATCCGGCGAGCACGCCTTCTTCCGACGCAAGGCGCTTGACCATGGCAAAGGCATCAGCATCGGTGACGCGCACGATTTCGTCGGCGACTTCGCGATCGAAGGTTGCGGGAATGAACGATGCGCCGATGCCTTCGACCTTATGCGGTCCCGGCTCGCCGCCCTGCAGAACAGAGCCTTCGGTTTCGACTGCAACGGTAAGGATATTGCTGTCTTTCTCTTTCAGAAACTTCGCCACGCCGGAAAATGTTCCGCCAGTCCCCACACCCGCGATGAAAGCATCGACGCGGCCTTCCATCTGCTCCCACAACTCCTGCGCTGTCGTCTCGTAATGAAACTTCGGATTCGCCGGATTGTCGAACTGCAGCGCAGGAAAGATGTTCTCGTCATCCTTGGCCAGATCGAGCGCGCGCTGGATAGCCCCGCGCATACCTTCGGCCTCAGGCGTGCGCTCCACCGTCGCGCCGAAGCCGCGCATCAGGATGCACTTTTCTTCGGCAAAGCCTTCGGGGACGAAGAGCACAACTTTATATCCGCGATTCACTCCGACAAGAGCAAGACCCACGCCCGTATTCCCTGCAGTGGCTTCGACGATCGTCGAGCCAGGCTTGAGAAGTCCGCGCGCTTCCGCGTCGAGAATCATGCCGAGAGCGGCGCGGTCTTTGACGCTGCCGCCGGGATTGAGGAATTCGAGCTTGGCGTAAACATCGGCCATCTGGGCGGTCGCGAGGCGGCGCAGGTGCAACACCGGCGTCTGTCCCATAAGTTCGACTATGCTCTCGGCTACGCGCAGAGAACGGGCGGGTTGTAGAGTGGTCGATTGCGTCATAACAAAACTTCTTAGTGTAGCAGGCGGGATATGAATGATCGCTTTACGATCATCGGCTGAATTCGTTCTTTGCCCCATGAATTGTGCTATACACTTGTCGCATCGGTGCGCCGCCTGTGGATACAAAGACTCCATCTACGCCAGGTGCCGGGAACCGCACCATCCCTCTGCTCATACTCGGCGCTCTCGGAGCTGTGCTCTTCATCTGCGCGGCTGCCGTCATCTTTTATAAGAACACACAGCACTTGCTGGCGTCCCGCGGCTTGGAAGAGCACTCGCAGCAAGTATTGAACTTGCTGGAGACGGCCGCGCAGCGAACAGAGCGGATGGACTACCTGGGGCGCCTTTATCTGACTGAAAAGAACAAAGACGACCTGAATACAGTTCAGGCAACGGCAGTCCAGTTAGATACAACCCTCTCTCAGTTGGAGGACCTGATCTGGGATAGCAACCAGCGCAACCGGGCACGCAGCGCTCATGTTTGCGCACATGAGCTGACACAGCAGATCAACGGACTGCTTCAGCAGAGCACCGAGTCCGACAGAATGAGCCTGACGCGAAGAGCCCTCGAATGCCGCGATATCATAAGCCGGATGCAGGTGGAGGAAACTATCCTGCTGAAGCGGCGTACTGAAGAAGCAGAACGGGGTACTTACCGGAATCAGATCACCGGGGTTGCCTTTCTGGCGGTGTCGCTCGCCGTGGTGCTCAGCCTGTTTGGTTTTCTACTGCGCGATGCCCGCCAGCGCATCGCAACGGAAAAGCAGCTTTTCCGAATGAATGAGCAACTGAATCATACAATCCAGACGCTTGAGAACCAGGCAAACGAAACCAGCTTGCGGGCCGCCATGCGCGGGGACCTGCAGCTATGCGCAAATCTCTCTGAGGCGTATCGAACCACCGTGCGCTATATTGCGCAGGTCGTGCCATCAGCAAACGTTACACTGCTAACCGTCAACACACAGCAGCAGTTGCTTGAAATTGGCGCGACATCCGACGCGCAGGCCCAGATTCTGGATGGAGTTCCGCTCAACGCCTGCTGCGCAATGCGCGGTGCCCGCTCGCGGCGGCGTGCTCCCGGTCATTCTGAAATTGACTGCTCGCATTTCCAGGGCACTCCTCCGCAGAACTATCTCTGCATTCCGCTGGCGGCACAGGGACAAGTTTTAGGCGTCCTCTATTTAGGATGCCCGGACGAGAGCGACCCTTCGGGGCTTGATACTCATCTGGATTTCCTGTATCGGCTCACCGAGTTGAGTTCCATGTGGATTGCGGGCCTCAACCTGCGTCTTCGTCTGGAAGAAGAGTCGATCCGCGACGGGCTTACGAATCTCTTTAACCGGCGCTTCATGGAGATCGCACTCGACCGCGAACTGCGGCTCGCAGCCAGAAGAAAAGGCGAGCTCTCCCTATGGATACTCGACATCGACCACTTCAAGTACTTCAACGATTCGTTTGGCCATGAGGCGGGCGATCAGGTCCTGCGCGGAGTAGCTGAGCTTCTGAGCGCCTCCGTCCGCACAGAAGACATTGTCTGCCGCTACGGCGGCGAGGAGTTCCTCGTTATCCTGCCCGGCATCGGTAGCGAGACGGCATTTCTTCGAGCCGAAGAAATCCGCAAGCGCGTGAGCGAAATGCATCTCGACATTCGCGGAGAAGGATGCAAAGACGTTACGATCTCGATCGGCGTGTCGACCTACCCGCATACAGGACAGACAATCGACGAACTTGTCCGCGCCGGCGATCGCGCCCTGTATCACGCAAAAGAAAGCGGACGGAACCGCGTGTCTATGGCTGAATCCGCAATTGCTGTCTGAAGGCTACGTGGCGCGAGTCCTGATCCACTTCTGCACCGGCTTCTCGATAAACTTCATTGTCAGCAGCGCCGCCGCCACCAGCAGGCCATAGCTGATCCACGGATCGAACGCGATCAGATGGGTCGCTTCCAGCAGATGCGATTTATGGATCAGGTCCCACAGGTTGAAGTGCAGGATGTAAAGGCAGTAGCTCGCCTGGCCCACGGCCACGAACGGCCAGAAGCCGAAGAAGCGGGCGATTAGGTTGTGCCCTGCCAATCCCAGAATGGCCAGACCGAAGAGCGGCATCATCAGGCCGTCGTGCATCAGGGCAAAGGGCATGTGGTCACCGTAGTAAAGCACGGTGTAGATCGCGACCACCCCGAGAAGGCCCAGCAACAGCCGCCAGCGCGTGCTGCGTGCGATGCGCGCATCCACATCGGCGAGCACAATGCCAAATAGGAACGACGGAACATGCGGCGGCGGCGAGAACTTCAGCGCGCGCATCCAGAAGCTGTCGGTATAACGGCCGGGATGTGGCCCGTCCGGCTGCAGGACGGTGTAAAGCGTGGGCAGCACCATGCCCGCGGCCCACAGCAGCGCCAGCAGGCCAATGAGACTGCGCCATCGCTGTGGACGCTTCCAGCAAACTACGACGGGAAAGATCAGGTAGAAGAAAGCCTCGGTGCACATCGTCCACGCAGGCGTATTCCAGAAGGTAGCCAGCTTCGGAATCCATCCCTGCAGCAGCAGGGGCGTCAGGACGAAGCCCAGCGCAAACTCCCGATGCGTGCGCACCTGCCATTCAGCCATCAGCATGCCCAGCGAAACCAGCAGCCCGAAGATGTAGACCGGATAAAGCCGCGAAAAGCGCGCCGTCCAGAAATGAGCGACGTTCAGCTGGCCGCTCTGCGCGCGGTCGCTGTAGTTATAGGCCAGAATAAAGCCTGACATCAGCAGAAAAAAGCTGACCGAGGTGTAACCGTTGTCCACGATAGGCGCGAATGGTCCGAACCACTTCGGGTTCGAAAAGTGGTAGAAGACGATGTTCAGCGCGGCAAAGGCGCGCAGCCCGGAAAGCGCCGGCAGCAGCGACTTTTTCTGCGGTTTTGTGACGGTTACCGGGACACCTGTCTCTGAAGACGGCTGTTGTATCTCTGCGGGCTGCTCTAGCACCGCAGCCGAAGATGCGTATTGCATGTCTACACTCAGGCTGTCACCAGCGAGCCGACCTTCTCCCCGCTGATTACGCGGCGAATGTTCCCCGGCCGGTTCATGTTGAAGATAATCATGGGCAGATTGTTGTCTTTGCACAGGCTGACCGCGGTGGTATCCATTACCTTTAACCCCAGCCGCAGGATTTCCATGTACGTAATCTGCTCAAATTTCACAGCATCGGTTTTGATGACCGGATCGGCATCATAGATGCCTTCGACCTTGGTCGCTTTCAATAAGACGTCCGCCTTGATCTCCATGGCACGCAGCGACGCAGCGGTGTCCGTGGAAAAATACGGATTCCCGGTTCCCGCGGCGAAGATCACCACGCGGCCCTTTTCCAGATGCCGGATCGCGCGGCGCCGGATATACGGCTCGCAGACCTGGTGCATCTCAATCGCCGACATGACGCGCGCATGCACGCCGCACTTCTCCAGCGCATCCTGAATAGCCAGCGCATTGATCACCGTGCCCAGCATGCCCATGTGGTCGGCGGAAACGCGGTCCATCTCCTTGGCCTGCTCGGCCACGCCGCGAAAGAAATTGCCTCCGCCGACAACAATGGCGACGTCAACGCCCAGGTCGCGGACCTCAGAAATTTCGCCAGCTATCTGGTGCACACGGTCGACATCGACGCCAAAGCCGCGACCAGCAGCCAGCGCTTCCCCTGAAAGCTTCAAAACGACGCGATTGTACATTCCTTTTGAGTATCGCATGGGGAGCCGCTCAGAGCGAGTCTGCTCAAATCTCAGGCCGGACAAGACAGGCCCTCAATCAGGCAGCCTGCAACAGTTCCCAAATACGCGCCAGATGATGATCGTCGTGCTCGGCGACAAAATACAAGTGGTCCACAAGCCGCATCGGCTTCTTCAACCGGGGATGAGGAATGGCTTGCGAAAAGAGCGAGGCGTCCAATTCGTCCACGCGCGCCAGTAATTTCCCTCTTGCGGCGCGGAACCCGGTCAGAATCTCTTCCAGCAGACGCGCGTTGTGGTTCGCCTCATCTGTCTTTCGGTTCTGCAGGTCTGTCGGCGTAAGCTGATCGCTGCCCGCCACGTAATCGCCCACCCGCGCCAGCCACAGCGGCTCCAGATCGAGCAGATGCCCCGCGTGTTCCTGCGCCGACCACTTTTCCTTTGCCTTCGCGATCAGGGACGTGTGAGCACGGCCGCGCAGCGTCTCTTCCAGCCTGGCCGGAGTACCGCGCAAACGCGCGCACAGGTTCGGATGCAGTTCCACCGGAAACGAAAACTCAAACTTGCGCTCAAACCAGACTGGCACCTGGCTCATCGTACTAGATCGCTTTATACTCATCTGCGCAAAGAATCACACAAAAATAACCCGGATATGTCGATAACGAAAATGATTCGCAAGATATCGTTCGCCCTTTTGATTGCCGCAACGGCTGTGGTAACGCACCCTTTCGCGCGCGCTCAAACAACGGACCAGCGCATCGTGATCCAACGCGGCAATTCGACGATCGTCTTCGAACCATACGCTCCCAATATTATCCGGGTAACCCTCAGCCTGCTCAAGGACCCAGCGCTTGCCTCGCCTGGATATGGCTTCATCGCGTCGCCATCGGCTGAAGGCTGGCGTCATACTCAGGATGGTGTGGACGAGGTATACAGATCATCGCGGCTCGTTGTGACGCTGCAAGGTCGGCGCGCTGGCGGCACGCCTCCGCCGCAGTCCATCATGGACCCCGGCAAGTACTTCAGCGGCTCGACGCCCGGCACGGACATCACCTTCGCGACTCCGGACGGCAAAAAGCTCGCCGAGTTGAACGGCTGGTCGATGTCCGTTCTGAATCACAAGGATGGCAACTCGCAGCTTAACTATGACCGGCGGCCCACCGACCCCGAGTTCTATCAGGTAGGAGCAGACTTCGTCTCGCCCGACGACGAGCACTACTACGGCCTGGGCCAGAACCAGGAGGGCTATCTCGATCACCGCGCCCATGTCGTGCACTGCTGGCATGACTACAACGCCCCCGGCGGCCAGAGCGTATGTGTGCCTTTCATGGTTACAAATTACGGCTACGGCATCATCTGGGACAATCCTTCGAAGACAACGATAGCGCCGGGCTTCAACGAACGCACCACGTGGACTTCTGAAGTCGGCGACCGCGTTTCATTCTTCCTCATCGCGGGAAAAACAACCGACGAAATTTACGCCGGCTATCGCCTCCTGACCGGGCCAACTCCGCTCCTGCCCAAAGCCGCTTACGGATATATCCAGTGCAAGCAGCGCTACCGATCGCAGGATGAAGTGATGGCCGTCGCCAAGGGCTATCGCGAGCGCCATCTGCCCGCCGACGTCATCGTCGTCGACTGGCTCTACTACACGAAGATGGGGCAGATGGATTTCGTGCCCGATCTCTGGCCCGACCCAGCAGCCATGAATCAGCAGCTCCACAAAATGAGCTTCCAGACGATGATCAGCGTGTGGCCACGCTTCGAGCCGGGCTCACGCTACTACGACTTCATTCTGCAGAAAGGCTGGTTCGAGCATCTCGCCAACGGCACGCCAACAAGCGGCCTGCCTTACGACAAAGCAGGCTCCGACATCGACACGACGAATCCCGACGCCGCGCGCTGGTACTGGAACGCGATCAAGGAAAACATCCTGAGCAAAGGCTTCGACTCGATATGGGCCGATGAAACCGAGCCTGATCTACCGCCGAATGGCAGCTACCTGTACGTCGGCCCCGGCACGCAGTTCTTCAATGTCTATCCGCTCTTCCACACCGGAGCAATCGCCGATGGTTTCCGCCGCGACACATCGCACCGCGCGCTGATTCTTTCGCGCGACGCCTATCTGGGCGCGCAAAGAAACAGCGCGATCTTCTGGTCTTCGGACATCACGGCAACGTGGGACGCATTCAAGCGCCAGATACCAACCGGCCTCGATTTCACTGCCTCCGGCCTGACCTATTGGAGCAACGACACCGGCGGCTGGCAGCCGCTCCCTGCTGTCCATCACCCGAAGCATCCGCCGCTCCTCGACCCATCCGACGTGCGCGACAACGTCGGCAATTACGATGACTACCCCGAGCTCTACACGCGCTGGTTCGAGTACGCGACCTTCCTGCCCATCATGCGCACGCATGGAAGCCGCCGCTACAACGAGGTCTGGTCCTATGGCAAGCAGGCCGAGCCGATCCTCGAAAAATATCTCAAGCTCCGATACGAACTCCTGCCCTACATCTATTCGCTCGGCTACCAGACCTACAAAACCGGCGCGCCCTTCATGCGCGCGCTCTTCATGGATTTCCCCAGCGATCCAAACGTCTCTGACGCTCGCGAAGAATACATGCTCGGCCCGGCATTTCTTGTAGCTCCGGTTACCGAACAAGGCGCAACCAGCCGCAAAGTCTATCTCCCCGCGGGCGCAGACTGGTACAACTACTGGACCAATGAGCGAGTGAGAGGCGGCCAGACCGTCACCGTCAGCGCTCCCATCGACACCATCCCGCTCTTCGTTCGCGCGGGCTCCATCATTCCCACCGGTTCCTATATCGAGAGCACCGAGCAGCCACAGCAGATCGCCAGAGTCCGTGTCTACGTCGGAGCGGACGCAGACTTCACGCTCTTTCAGGATGACGGCACTACCTACGCGTACGAAAAGGGCGATGCGAAGATTACGCGCCTGCACTGGAACGACGTGTCACATCAACTCACGCATGAAGGAGCACAGGCCTGGAGCGCTTCTGACAATTCGGTAGTGGATGTGATCGGAAAATAGCAAGCAGCGGGCGCTGCTATCTCTTCATGACCGATAGCAGCGCCTGACGCGCGCGTTCCGCTACAGATGCAGCGGAGAACTTCCTCGCCGTCTCTTTGACCACAAGCGCGTCGGGGAGCGAGTCGGGCTGGTCCACAACCTTCTGCATCAGTGCTGCCAGCCGCTCCACATTCGCCACCGGGTAGAGCCACCCGTTCTTTCCATCGTCAACAATATCTGTTGGCCCGCTTTCGCAGTCGCTGCTGATACAGGGCAGACCGCGGCTGATCGCCTCCAGCAGAATCATGCCAAAGCCTTCATAAGCAGAGGTGAGGACCAGCACCGAAGCGCTTCCCGTCGCACGCCATGGATCGTCCTGCCACCCCATCCACTCCAGCCGGTCTCCCAATCCAAGCTTGTCGGCCAGAGCATGCAGCCGCGCTTCGTCTTCCGCACGCGCCACCGGAGCAGCGCCGATAATCTTCGCCCGGAAATCCCCTTGCAGCATCGAGAGCGCACGCAAGAAATCATTGACGCGCTTCTGGTCGTCATACGTGAGCCGTCCGATATACAGAAAGGTCGGCGCCTGTGCGCGAGGCACCAGAGGAGCGGAATCGACCTCAATGCCATTGAAGATGGTGAACGTCCTGTCCGCCTGCTCTGGAAGATAAGCGCGCGTCCCTTCGGCAATGCCGCGGCTGATGGCGAGGTGGCAATCCGCTTCATGCAGATGCTCCTTCATCCGCAGCTTCGCCACCGGATAGTGCATCCACGATGCAATCGGGATTCGGTTTCTACCAGAAAGGCGTCGGGCAAAGATCGCCATGCGCAGCGTCGTCACATCGGCCGCAATCACCGCATCCGGCTTCCAGCGCAGCAGCTCGATCGTTGGCTGCACCGCGTATTTCGCCAGCCGCAGAAACTTGTGGTCCTCTGGCGTTCCAACCGCGGTGTAAGAGATCCCGTCAAGCCACGCCTTGTCCACCGAGCCGCCGAGCAGAAAGAGCCGGCACTCATCGCCGAGCGCATCGAACCCGGCCATTAAGCTCCTGACGGCCGTCTCGACGCCGCCCCGTCCCGAAACTGTAGGGCAGAACAAAGCAATCTTCATTCCGACTCTCCGACCTGCGAATCATTCGTGCCCTGAAACAAAAGCGCCGCAGCATGGACCGTCCATACTGCGGCGAGATGTTCTTCTGGCCAGAGCCGCTTACGCCTGCGCCTCATCCGCAACCGCCTTGGTCTGTGCAACGGTCCAGTTGGGATCGCCAACCTTGAAGCGGGCGAAGCGGCGGACAGTGATGTTCTCACCTAGTTTGCCAACCTTCTGCGCAATCAGGTCCTTGATCGAGACCGTCTGCTCCTTGATGAACGGCTGGTCGAGTAAGCACACCTCCTCGTAGAACTTGCTCATCTTGCCTTCGACAATCTTCTCGATCACCGGAGCGGGCTTGCCCGTCGCAGCCGCCTGCGCGCGGAAGATATCCTTCTCGCGCTCCAGATCCTCAGCCGTCACGTCTTCCGGACGGATGTAGCGGGGATCGGTTGCGGCGATGTGCATCGCGATGTCTTTAAGCAGTTCCTGGAAGTCTTCGGTGCGGGCAACGAAGTCGCTCTCGCAATTCACTTCGACAAGCACGCCTATCTTGCCGCCTGCGTGGATGTAGGTTCCCACCGCGCCTTCATTCGTGGTGCGCGAAGCCTTCTTCTGCGCAGAGGCCATGCCGCGCTTGCGCAGGATCACGAAAGCCTCTTCCATGTCGCCCTTCGATTCCTGCAGCGCCTTCAGACAATCGCCCATCGGAGCGCCCGACTTCTCGCGCAGTTCCTTCACCAGCTTGGCATCAATCTTTTCACTCACAGTCGACATTCCTTTTCCGTTTCCCTTCTACTCAATCTTTTCACTTCCAGCGGGATTTCCGCAAAGCGCCGCAAAAAGTACCAGTGTTACAACCCGGCTTTACAATGCGATGAACAAAAACCGCCTAAACACAACGAAAGCGTGGCTCTATCAAAACTGCAGCCACGCTTTCGCGAAGAATACCTTCGCAGTCCACACCGCGAACGATGCAGACTGTTTTATCTCTTAGTAGCTGCTTTCGGCTGCCTCAGCATCGTCCAGCGTGCCTACCGCGGCTGGAGCCTTGCGGATCACCCCGCCCAGCGCTGCTTCCAGGTCAACTTCTTCTTCCGGAGATTCGAGAGCTCCGGCCTGAATGCCTTCGATCGTGCCGGCTACGGCATCGACTGCCTCACCCTCGGCACTGACACCGGCGATTTCGGCATACTGCTTGTCGCCCGCCATCTGCACCCCTTCGACCGCCGAATCGGCAATCTTCGAAGCAAACAGGCGGATCGCGCGCAGCGCGTCATCATTGCCCGGAATCACGTAGTCGACCACCGTCGGGTCGCAGTTCGTATCGACGACAGCAACGACGGGAATACCCAGCTTGCGGGCTTCCTTCACGGCAATCGCTTCGTTGTTCGAGTCGATCACGAAGAGCGCGTCGGGCAGACGCTTCATGTTCTTGATGCCGGCAAGGTTCGCCTGCAGGTGCTTGCGCTCCCGCTCCAGGCGAATCACTTCCTTCTTCGTCAGCAGGTCGTAGCGGCCGTCGGTGGCCATCTCATCCAGTTCCTGAAGGCGCTTCACCGACTTCTGCACCGTCACCCAGTTGGTCAGCAATCCACCCAGCCAGCGGTTGTTGATGTAAAACATCCCGGCGCGGGTCGCCTCTTCCGCGATCGCGTCCTGTGCCTGGCGCTTGGTGCCGACAAACAGAATCACTTTGCCCTGCGAGGTGATGTCGGTCACGAATTTGCTCGCATCCTTGAACATCTTCAGGGTCTTCTGCAGGTCGATGATGTAAATGCCGTTGCGCTCGCCGAAGATGTACTCCTTCATGCGAGGGTCCCAGCGCTTCGTCTGGTGCCCGAAGTGGACTCCCGCTTCGAGCAGCTCCTTCATGGTGATGGTTGCCAAACAGCCTCCTTCGTGGACTGCATCCCGGCAAGGTTTAAGGTCGCCGGAATTGATTCCCCTATTTGGGAAGATTTAACTACCTAAAACTTGGGTGCCCCAGGTTCGCGCGGCTAACCTGGGTAGATATCCCGTCATCGCAAAGCGATGACGGGACCACCGAAACTATCTCTTCGAGAACTGGAACCGCTTACGAGCGCCCTTCTGACCGTACTTCTTGCGCTCCTTGGCGCGTGCATCACGGGTCAGCAGGCCGTCGCTCTTCAGCGTCTTGCGCAGCTCGGCGTTGAACTCAAGCAGGGCGCGGGCAATGCCCATCTTCACCGCATCGGCCTGCGCATTCACGCCGCCGCCGGCGACACGCGTTATCACGTCGAAGGCCGCCGTCGTCTCCGTCAGCACCAGCGGACGCTTCGCCGCCACACGCTGCTGTTCGGTGACGAAGTAGGTCTCATAGGCCTTGCCGTTGACCTTGAACTCGCCGCTGCCGGGACGCAGAAAGACGCGGGCAATCGCCGACTTGCGGCGTCCCGTTCCGTAATACTGAACCAAATCTGCCATTATGCCTGTCCTAAACTCTCTTTACGTTGTCATCCTGAGCGAAGCGACGGATCTGCTTTTCCTCCTCGCCCGACAGGATATTTAATTATGCCGGGTGCCCCATTCAAGCCCTCATTTGGCTTGAGTGGGCGGCCACCTGTTATGCCTTTACTTCCAGAGGCTGGGGCTTCTGCGCCTGATGGGGATGCTGGTCGCCGCGATAGACGTTCAGCTTCGAACCCATCTTGCGGCCCATCTTGGTCTTGGGCAGCATGCCCAGGATCGCCTCTTCCACAATCTTTTCCGGCTTGCGCTCGAGCAGGCGAACAAAAGACTCTTCGCGCAGGCCGCCGGGAAAACCGGTGTAGCGGCGATAGACCTTCTGCTGGCTCTTCAGGCCGGTCAGCCGAACCTTCTCGGCGTTGATCACGATGACGTGATCGCCCATATCAATGTAGGGCACGTATTTGGGGTTCCTCTTACCGCTCAGCACGCTGGCCGCTTCGGTCGCCAGGCGGCCAAGGGTCTTGCCGCTCGCGTCCACCACGAACCATTTGCGCTCAATCTCATTCGCGCTAGGAATGTACGTCGACATCTCTCTCTATCTCCAGCAAAAACTTGCGTTCAAACGCAATCCACCCACGCAAATCACAGCGCGGATTCAAAACTTACCCACGACGGAACTTCTTGTACGCGTGAGATCCGGGGCCCCGACGCGCGCGGTGTCCGCGTGTTGGGGTAATCAGGCGCAGGCTCAACCGATTGGGGTTTTCCGGGTTCGGCGCCCAGTCAATCTACGAGATGGTCGCAGACATACGGACAGGCAGACGCGGAACTGCGCAAGGACTCTAGAATACGATATTTTCGGAGCGGAGTCAACGAAAACGAATTAGAACCGACCCCTAAACACCCTAGCGTTCTCGACAGCTTTCGAGATAGGCGCAAAAGTTTCCAACTGCATCCATCCCCACTCGCCTCAAAATCAGCCACATTCCGAGTAATCACAGTCATCCCATGCACCAAAGCAGTCAAGGGAATACGCTATTCGAAACTTTGCGGCAAACGCATCAGAAATCTAATAATGGCTGAATCGCCCACTCATGACCCCAATCCTGGAAACCACGCGCCTGCTCCTCGCCCCAACCACCCTCGCCGACGCCGAGCAGATCCAGCGCATCTTCCCGCAATGGGAGATCGTGAAATATCTCGGTATCATTGTTCCGTGGCCCTATCCACCCGACGGAGCGCTCACTTTCTTCCGTGACCAGTTGCTGCCGGGCGTGGAACGCGGCGATCGCTGGGCCTGGACGCTTCGCCTTAAGTCTGAGCCGAACCAGGTCATCGGCTCCATCACCCTCCAGCGCGACAAGGAAAACAACCGCGGCTTCTGGATCGCCCCCGAGCACCAGAGACAAGGCCTGATGACCGAGGCCTGCGACGCCGTCACCGATTTCTGGTTCGACACCCTCAAAATGCCCGTCCTGCGCGTGCCCAAAGCAGTGCTGAACACCGGCTCCCGCCGCATCTCCGAGAAACAGGGCATGCGCATCGTCCACACCGAAGAGCGCGACTTCGTCTCCGGCCGCTACCTCGCCGAAATCTGGGAAATCACCGCCGAAGAGTGGAACGCCCGCCAGAGAGAGCAGGGCTAGAAGCACCGGGCTTTTCGCCTTCTTTTCTTCCTCAAGGAGACAACCGCAAAAAGCTCTCAGACACCCTGGTACACCAGCGCAACAAAGTCACTCGGGCCCTGGAACAGTTGGCCCCATTCCGCGTCATAGCGCGCACCAGGTTTAGCTGCAATAACTTCGGGCAGCGGCTTACCTTGTTTTTTGAGAGCTGTAACTTTGTCGCGGACATCAACCAATACGTCTCGGAATAGAATCAGGTCGGCTTTGCCGCCCAAAGCGCCGTGCCCGGGAATGACGATCGTATGGTCAGTCGCTTTTGCGATGTTTGATTCTGCTGCGCGTATCTGGCCGTCGATGCTGCCCCCGGTTCCGTAGTCGATAAAGGGGTAATCGCGGTTCCAAAAGGTGTCTCCGGTAAGAAGAATGTCGGCCTCGGTAAAGTACACAGAGATATCGGAGTCCGTGTGAGCAGGTAAATACCACTTGAGCATGAGAGTCGTGTCGTTGACCTGTAGCGTGTAGTCGTCTTCGAAGACTGTCGTGGGCATCGCGCCCGCCGGTGCGGGTGGAAACGTATACTGCCAGTTGCCTTCGACGCGAGTCTCTTTGGAAAGATGTTTACGCGTGTTCTCGTGCGCAAGAATGCTCGCTCCGGCTTCATGGAGCCACTCGTTGCCGCCGGTGTGGTCGAAATGCCAGTGAGTGTTTATCAATTGCTTCACGGGGTCCGCGTTGATGCTCGCGAGGGCTTTCGAGACGTTCGGCCGTGCGGTGACGATTTCCGCATCCACCAGCAGCTTTCCGTCAGGGCCCGTGAGAACAGCGATATTTCCGCCAGCGCCTAAAAGAACACTGATGTTGCGGCGAAGGTTCTGAACCGTGACTTCTGCTGTTGCCGCTACCTTGAACGCACCTCCAACGAGGCCGCCTGTCGCTTCGGGAACCATATAAGATGCTCCTGTCTCTTTCGCCTTCAGTTCAGTCAACGTGTTCGCCGGGCGCGCCGACGCTGAGGACGATCCCGTCGAAGTTGTTTATTGCGGCAGCTCTTCGCCCGCCTGCTCGCGCATCATGTACTCGGCGTACCAGTCCGGCCAGTTCTCGTCGCGCTGCCCGCCAGTGCGTTTCTCGTGCTCGCCGTGCGCAGCCTCGGCGCGCCGTAGCGCCTGCGCCAGATCGCTCGCCGACGCGTAGGTTGTGTCACCGGCAACACGCCCGGGAAGCCGCGTCGTGATCTCCTGGAAGAACCAGCCGTTGCCGTCCGGATCATGGAACGAGGCGAACGAGCGGTAGCTGCGCTGCTCGGGATCCGGACCGCTGACACGGACCCGCCCAAAAAGGTAGGTCTCGTCTGGGCCGGAGTACACGCCCTCATTGTGGAAAACCTCGCTGACCTCAACACCGCGACCGAGGAACTCTTTGCGAGCCGCCGCGATGTCGGAGACGATCAGGTACAGGCCCTGGGCGGAGCCGGGTGCTGCCCCGGTGACATTCCTGCCGAAAATGACCGAGCAGCCGGAGCCGGGCGGCGTGAACTGGATCACGCGGAAATCGCTACCGTTGTCGTAGTCGGCATCCAGCCGCCACCCCAGTTTCGCGTAAAACTCCTTCGCGCGGTCGACATCCGAGACGGGGATGACGACAATCTCGAGCTTCGTGTCAACTCCAGTCGCGTCGTTACGGCCTTCGTCTGGGCTCATGGCTCCTCCTCAGTTGCGCGCCAAACACTACCACGGCATTGAATTGTGGATCAAGCAGCGCCAGGGAGGGGGATAATCCCCTCCCTGACCAGCAACTTAAGCGCCCGTTTCCAGCACCACGCGGAAGCGCGCCTTGCCGCTCATCATGCGCTCGTAGGCTTCCGGCGCCCGATCCAGAGGATACTTCTCGATCAGCGGCAGCACTCCCATCATCTCGCTGAACTTGAGCGTGTCCTCCGAGTCGATGGAAGTACCGCTCGGCCAGCCATGGACCGACTGCCGCTGCAGGATCAGCGGGATCGTTGCCACCTCAATCGGTTTGCCCGAGACGCCAAGCAGGATGAATTCTCCGGCGTAACCGAGACCGCCAATCGCCGCCGACATCGCATCCGCGTCCGTCACCGTAGAGAGAACCACTCTCGCGCCACCCAGCTTCTTAAGCGCCTCGGATACATCCTCCGCCGTGCTGTCGATGTAGTGCCGTGCGCCCAGTTCGTGCGCGAACTTGGCCTTGTCCGCTCCGCGAGCGACAGCGACCGTGTTGAAGCCCATCTTCGCGGCGTACTGCACTCCCAGATGTCCGAGACCGCCCAGCCCAAGAACCGCGACCGTGGCAGGCGGCTTCGCGCCGGTGTTGCGCAGCGCGTTGAAGGTCGTAATTCCGGCACAGAGCAGAGGCGAAGCCTCGGCGGTCTTAAGCGAATCCGGCACCGCCGCCAGTGCCTCTGCCGGAACGACAATATAGTCCGCGTAGCCTCCGTCATAGGTCACGCCGGGAATCAGCGCGTTCTGGCAAGCCACCATATCGCCGCGGCGGCACGGTTCGCAGTGCCCGCAATGGCCGCCATACCAGCCAACGCCAACGCGCTGCCCCGTCTTCCACGGCACAACCCCTTCACCCATTGCATCGATCACGCCGATCACCTCGTGTCCCGGTACGCGCGGATACGTGATGAACGGGAAAAGGCCCTCAACTGTGACGGAATCACTGTGACAAACCCCGCACGCCTCAATGCGGACGCGCACCTCTCCCGTCTTCGGCTCGGGAACCTCGCGCGTCACAACTTCCAGCGGCGCACCACCCTTGGCAACCTGCACATATCTTCCCTGCATTGTCATTTCTCCTTCGCGCAGCATTATGCCAGATATCCGTGAACGGCAGGGAATGCAGGCAAAACAGTTGGTGCCTGGGAGAGCTATACTCAGCGCATGAGCCAGCATTTCTTCGACTTGATTCGCCAGGGAAAGACCGCCGAAATCGCCGAGGCCGTCGAGGCGCAGCCGTCGATTGCCAGGTCGCGCGCCGCGCAGGGAATCTCAGCGCTCATGCTGGCCGTGTACACGCAGCAGCCGGTGATCCGCGACTTCCTGCTGACGCACCTGAAAAACCTGGACATCTTCGAGGCCGCAGCCGTTGGCGATTGCGCGCGCCTCTGTCACTTGATCGCCGAGGATGCCATGTCCGTCCGTGCCGTTTCTCCGGACGGATGGGCTCCGCTGCACCTCGCCGCAGCCTTTGCCAGCGCAGAACCGGTAACGCTGCTGCTGGAGCACGGCGCGCACGTCCACCAGTTCTCGCACAACCCCATGCGCAACCAGCCGCTGCACGCCTGCATTGCGCTTAATGGCTCACTTGATGTCGTTCGCGCTCTGCTCGAATGCGGCGCAGACGTAAACGCAACCCAGCATGGCGGATACACACCACTTCTGCAGGCTGCGGCTGCAGGCAGAAGGGACCTGGTTCTGCTGTTGCTCGAACATGGGGCGCGGCCGGACTGCGTCTGCGATCGCGGCAGATCGCCCATCGACTACGCCCTGGAGCGCGGCCATACGGAAGTTGCCGAGCTGCTGGCCTCCTATGCTGTAAAGGCCGTTGCATCGTAGGCTCACCGATTCTGGTTCGGAGCGATGGTGAACGACATCTAACGGGCTGGGGGTGCGATATAAACCGCATCCGGGAGGAAATTACATGGAAAAAGCAACATTTGGCGCAGGTTGTTTCTGGGGAGTGGAAGTCAGTTTCGCGCAGATTCCGGGTGTTCTTGAGACGGCCGTAGGATATGAAGGCGGGAAGCTCGACAATCCGACCTACAAGGACGTGTGCACGGACGGAACCGGCCACGCCGAGGTAGTCGAACTGACCTTCGACCCGGCAAAAGTCAGCTACGAGCATCTGGTGGAAGCATTCTTCTCGCTGCACGATCCGACGCAGCTCAATCGCCAGGGTCCGGACTGGGGCACGCAATACCGCTCGGTCATCTTCTACCACTCACCAGAGCAGGAAGCGACCGCGAAACGAGTCATCGAAAAATTGACGGCGGAAAAGAAGTTCTCAAAGCCGATTGTGACGCAGGTGGTTCCAGCCCAGTCCTTCTGGCGCGCTGAAGAATATCACCAGAAGTATCTGGAGAAGCGCGGGCTGGCCAGCTGCCATATCTAAAGTCGTCGACATCTTAACGAAAGTCAACTTACTAGAAATGATGTGAGATGCCGACGATCACAGTGTAGTCGGCAAAGAAGGCATCACCATTCTTGGTTCCGTTCTCCAGTTCGGGAACGCTCGGTTCGCGGTTGCGGGCCAATGCCCACGGCCCGTTGACAAAGATGGTGTCCCGGCGATAGTTGAACAACAATCCAGGATCGAATGAGACGATATAGCCCGGGCGACGGAAGCCATCGTTGCCGCCGATAAGGTCGTGCGCGGGAACACCTTCATCGCGAATGCCTGCGCTGAAAGCGAGGCCGTGAATCTTCGGCAGCGGCACTCCCTGGGAAATGCCCGCCCGCCAGAGATATTGGTCCGGAATAGACATAACACCCTGTCCAGGCTCGGTGCGGAATGTCGGGACGCCGCTCGTGTCCATGGGATTCACGAGATATTGTCCCTGCAGGTATCCGAAGGAGCGATGCCAGAAAGATTTGTAGGCCTGTATCGCGGGCATGAATCCGTATCCGCCATCACCCGGCTGCAAGGATTGGTCAGCCGTTGCCTTGATGATCTGGCCGTTTAACAAGGCGGAACCGGTGGCATTATTGATGCCGGTAGGCAGCTTGAGCGACAGGCTGATGGCAATATTGCCGTTGTTTTCAGTGGGCGGGCGAAAGAGCCATGCCTGTGCGCCAAAAGTGAGATCGCCAAGCCCGCTGACCTGATAGATGCCGCTCGGCGCGTAAATCTGATTGCGCGTGCCGTTGAAGACGGGAACATCGGCGATCAGGCTCCAGCGCGGATTGAGACGGTATTCAATGCCGATATCGAAAATATTCTGATGGTTGCGGACAGCGGTGGGGCGGCTGATCTCTTCAGTCCCAATGAAGTACTTATTAGAATTGAAAACGCGGTAGCCGATGTTAACGGTCAGGTTGTGGATGGAAAGACCGCCGGGCGTGTGGTCGTCTGCGACTGAAACCAACTCGTCCATAGTGCGCTGATTGGAGTGAGCGGCAACACAGCCCTGTGCGTACATTCTTCCTGTGAAAACCGCACTGATGGCGAGCGCGAAAAACACCTTTGTTGCTTGCTTTACGAATCCTGCTTGCATATTTGGCCTCAAAAAATTGGGGTGATGCTTATTTCGCCGTTACGACGAGTTTTTCAGGCCAAACAGTAGCGGGGAGGAACGACACTTGTCATGAGAGTGATGACGGAGAGGAGAACCCATCGAAAGATGGGTGGGATGGTGCGCCCGGAGAGATTCGAACTCCCGACCTAATGCTCCGGAGGCATTCGCTCTATCCAGCTGAGCTACGGGCGCTTGTTTTTAGGATACTATACCGGCGATTTTGACATGCAGGCATCTTCACGGTTTGATGGAAGTGCCGCTTCCGGCATGGAAAAGGAGAATTTCCGATGCAGCGCAGGACATTCGCGAAAACATTCTGTTGCCTACTGGTCGCAACTATGATCGGTTCACAAGCCTTTGCACAAAATGATAAAAAGCCACCCCTCAGCCCTCCGGCAAAGGCCAGCGTCAGTTTCGGCAGCCACACGGTGACCATTGACTATAGCGCGCCGTCGATGCGCGGACGGAAGATCTTCGGGGGTCTCGTTCCTTACGATCACTGGTGGCGGACGGGCGCGAATTCCGCAACGACGCTCAAGACGGATATCAATCTAAAGATCGGCGATCTCAACGTGCCTGCCGGAACTTATACGCTCTACACCCTCCCGGCAAAAAGCGGCTGGACGCTGATCGTGAACAAGCAGACCGGCCAATGGGGAACGAAATATGATGAGACGCAGGACCTGGGACGGGTGAAAATGCTGGATGGAGTCATCCCAAGCAGCCCGGTTGAAACCTTCCAGATCAAGTTCGAGCACACCCAGGACCTTTCGACCGAATTGCATCTGGAGTGGGAGACGACAAACGTCTATGTGCCGGTGAAGGCTATCCCTTAGCCCGGCCTGCTTCCCGTGCTTGCTCCAGCTCCTGCATGACGGACTGGATCAGATCTTTGGCCCCGTTGATTTCGTTCATGACAGTTTCGAGGTCGAGCGCGGGCTTCGACGGATTGCGGTTCGAGGTGCAATAGACTCCATGCTGGCCGATGAGAATGAGCGCATCGGTCAGCGCGTCGAGCGATACGGCAAGTCGCCCCCGCGCCGGCCCCATCATGAATTCATACTTCTCAAGCTCATCGCGCCGGTCGTGAAAGATGGACATGCCCGGCTACCACACTTTCGCCGGAGTGTCATCCGGAGTGGGCGGCGTGCCTGCCGGATGGCCTTTCCAGCGAAGTACGGGTTTGCGGGCTGCCGTCGTTTCGTCGAGGCGCGAGACGCGCGTTGAGTGCGGCGCGTTGAGGATGAGCTGCGGATTTTCGTCGGCTTCGCGGGCAATCTGACGCATCGCGTCAACGAAGAGATCAAGCTCCTCACGCGATTCGCTCTCCGTCGGCTCAATCATCAACGCGCCGGGCACGATCAACGGGAAGGCCGTCGTGTATGGATGAAAACCGTAGTCGATGAGGCGCTTGGCGATATCTCCGGTCTTGATGCCGTTCTTTACCTGGCGGCGGTCACTGAAGACGACTTCGTGCATCGACGGCGTGTTGTACGGCAGGTCGTAGACGTCTTCGAGCTTCTTGCGGATGTAGTTCGCGTTCAATACCGCATCTTCCGTCGTCTGGCGCAGACCGTCGGGACCGTTCGCCAGCGTGTATGCCAGCGCACGGACAAACATGCCGAAATTTCCATAGAAGGCGCGCACGCGGCCTACGGATTCCGGACGGTCGTAGTTCCAATGAAGCTGGCCGTCGCTTCCCTCTTCGACCACTGGAACCGGCAGGAATGGTTCGAGGATTTTTTTGCACGCGACCGGTCCGGAGCCGGGACCTCCGCCACCGTGCGGCGTCGAGAACGTCTTGTGCAAGTTCAGGTGCATTACGTCCACGCCGAAGTCGCCGGGGCGAGTCTTGGCGCAGAGAGCATTCATGTTGGCTCCGTCCATGTAGAGGAGCGCGCCTTTCGCATGGAGAATGTCGGCGATCTTGTGGATCTGGTTTTCGAAGACGCCGATGGTCGACGGGTTGGTGAGCATCAGCGCTGCAGTATCTTCGTTGACGATCTGCTCAAGCGCGGCGACATCAATTCCTCCCTGCGAGTTTGATTTCAGGTTGATGACCTGATAGCCGCAGACTGCAGCAGTTGCAGGATTTGTCCCGTGGGCAGAGTCGGGGATGATGATGTTCTTGCGCGCGTTCCCTTTTGACTTGTGGTACGCGCGGGCGAGCAGAATGCCGGTGAACTCGCCATGCGCCCCGGCAGCGGGCTGCAGCGTGATCGTGTCCATGCCGGTGATTTCGATCAGGCAATCCTGCAGCAGCTTGACGATCTGCAATGATCCCTGCGAAAGCGATTCCGGCTGATAAGGATGGGCTTCGGCAATGCCTTCAAGACGCGAGACAAATTCATTCACGCGCGGGTTGTACTTCATCGTGCAGCTGCCCAGCGGATACATGCCAAGGTCGATGGCATAGTTCCACGTCGAGAGGCGCGTGAAGTGGCGAATGATCTCGATCTCGCTCAGCTCGGGTAGTGTGCCTGTGCTTTCACGTGCGGCTTCGCCGAGAAGGGCAGCAGGGTCTACCTCCGGCACGTCAAGCGGGGGCAGCTTGTAGGCCTTTTTGCCGGGCGAAGAGATTTCAAAAGATAGTTTTTCGTTCTGCGTGAGATGCGCAGTGACCTTGCGCGGCGTACCGACAAAAGCTTGTTCTGTTGATGCCATTTAGATCGTTACCTTGGAGACCGGAGTCTCTTTCTATCTGTAAATCAAAAACGTTCCACCACAGAGAACGCAGAGTCCACAGAGTCTCTGTGTTCTCTATGGTGCAATCTTCGCTTGCTAAGCCGATGTTGCCACCGGAACTTCAGCCACCACAGCCGCAGCCTGGTCAATCTGCTCTTTGGTTGTCAGCTCAGTAGCGCACCAGAGCGTCGCGTTGCCGAGTTCCGGATACCACTTCTTGAGCGGCACTCCGCCGATAATCTTGTTTTCCAGCAAGCGCGCGTTGAGGTGTTCGGGCGACTCGCTGGTTTCGAGAACGAACTCGTTGAAGCGCGGCGATCCGGCAAAGAGCAGCTTGCTGCTTTCGCTGATCGTCTTCGCCGCATATTGCGCCTTGGCAAGATTCTGCACTGCCAACTCTTTGATGCCCTCTTTGCCGTAGACGGTCATGAAGACAGTCGCCATCAGCGCCACCAGCGCCTGATTGGTGCAGATATTCGAGGTGGCCTTCTCGCGGCGGATGTGCTGTTCGCGCGTCGAGAGGGTGAGCACGAAGCCGCGCCGGCCGTCCTTGTCTTTGGTTTCGCCTACGAGGCGGCCGGGCATCTGGCGCAGATATTTCTCCTTCGCCGCCAGCACGCCGCAGAACGGACCGCCATAGCTCGGCGCGACGCCGAAAGACTGCGCTTCGAGCGAGACTATATCTGCTTCGACCGGAGGGCGCACAATGCCGAGCGAAACAGCTTCCGCAATCGAGACACCGAGCAGAGCGCCTTTTTTATGGGCGATCTCGGCGATGGCGGGAATATCTTCAACGACGCCGAAAAAGTTCGGGGACTGGACAAGCACGCAGGCAGTATTCTCGGTCACGGCCTGATCGAGTGCTGCAAGATCGATGCGGCCGTCTGCGCCATAACCGACCTCGTGCGCCGAATGTTCCTGATGCTGCGAATAGGTTTCCATCACCTCGCGATATTCAGGGTGCACGGTGCGGGCGACGACCACGCCATCGCGTCCGGTGACACGAACCGCCATCATCGCGGCTTCCGCAGCGCCCGTAGACCCGTCGTACATCGAGGCGTTGGCGATGTCCATGCCGGTGAGCTCGCAGATCATCGTCTGAAACTCGAAGATGGCCTGCAGTGTGCCTTGCGTGATCTCGGCCTGATAAGGCGTGTACGAGGTCAGGAACTCGCCGCGCTGCACGAGCGAATCGATAATCACTGGACGATAATGGCGATAGACGCCCGCACCAAGGAAGCTGGTGTAGCCAACAGCATTGTGCGCGGCAGCGCCTTTGAAGTGGTCGATAATCTCGGACTCACCCATCTGGCGCGGGATATTGAGGTCGCGAGCAAGGCGGTACTCCTCGGGAATGGTTGCAAAGAGGTCATCGATGGAAGACACGCCGATCTCGCGCAGCATCTCGGCGCGCTCGGCGGGTGATTTGGGTAGATAACGCATGTTCGATCCTGACTAAATAGGAGAAAATCTTGGGTGCCCCATCCTTTGCGTAGCAAAGGGTGGGAGACCGCGGTCTTAAGCCTTAGTGGCCGGTCTCTTCGGCGATAAACTTCTCGTAATCCGCTGCGCTTAGAAGCGAATCGACTTCTGCCGGATCGCTCAGCTCGACCTTCATGATCCAGGCTTCGTGCGCGGCGGTGTTGATCTTTTCCGGAGTTGAAGCCAGCTCTTCATTCACTTCTGTAACTGTTCCGGTCACCGGCGAATACAGGTCGGAAACAGCCTTGACCGACTCGACGCTGCCGAAGACTTCGCCTTTCTTTACGGCTGCGCCTACTTTGGGCGATTCGACGAAAACGATGTCGCCGAGAGAGTTCTGGGCGTAATCGGTGATGCCGATCTTGCCGGTTTTGCCGTCGACCTCAATCCACTCGTGCTCACGGGTATAGCGGTAATTCGCAGGATATGCCATGTGATTTTCTCTTTCTATTGTACGGTCTATGGTGGTTACGACTGCTTTTTCGGACGACGGTAGAACGGGATGGGCACAACTTTGGCGCGGACCATGGTATTGCGTATCTGCACGAATACTTCGCTGTCGAGCGCTGCGTGGTCGCGCGGAACAAAGGCCAGCGCGATGTTCTTCTTCAGGAATGGCGCGGGTGAACCGCTGACAACCTCGCCAATCTGCGTGCCGCCCTCGTTGAAGACGCAATAACCGTCGCGGGCGATGCCGCGTTCGATCACTTCCAGCCCGACGAGCTTGCGCGTTGGACCGCCTTCGGCGATGACGCGCTGCAAGGCTTCCGAGCCGATGAACGGGCCTTTTTCGACCTTGCAGAAGCGGTCAAGCCCGGCTTCGAAGACGTTGATGGTTTCGGAAATCTCGTGGCCGTATAGCGATAAGGCCGCTTCCAGACGCAATGTGTTGCGCGCGCCTAATCCGCACGGGATAATGCCAAATTCCTTGCCTGCTTCGAGCACTTCATCCCAGACGCGCTTGCTCGTCGTCTCGTCCGACGGAATGTAGATCTCGAAGCCGTCTTCACCGGTGTAACCGGTGCGTGCAATCAGCGTATTGGGCAGGCCGCAAACGGTCCCCCACTTGAACCAGTAGAACTTGATCGTTGAGAGATCAACGTTGGTCAGCTTCTGCAGCGTTTCTGCCGCCTTAGGGCCCTGAATCGCAAGCTGCGTGTAGTAGTCGCTGTAATCGCTCACGTGGCAGTGAAATTTCTGCGCGTTCCCTTTGGCCCAGCCGAAGTCTTTTTCCCGCGTGCCTGCATTGATAACGATGAGGTAGTCGTTGTCGGAAAATTTGTGCACGATCACGTCGTCCACAAACGTACCCTGCGGGTAAAGCATCGCCGAATACTGCGCCTGCCCTACCTGCAGCTTCGCGGCGTCGTTCATGCATATATGCTGAATTGCATCAAGCGATTCCGGCCCGCGCAGCTGGATATCGCCCATGTGGCTCACGTCGAAGAGCCCAACGCCGGTGCGCACGGCCATGTGCTCGGCAATCAGACCCGAATATTCAACAGGCATGTCCCACCCGCCGAAATCGACCATTTTTGCGCCAAGCTGGCGGTGGACGGCGTTCAAAGCGGTCTTGCGCAAAGCAGGAGCGGCTGTGGAAGTAGACACGGCAGGGTCCTTCGTCGGGAGATGCGGAACCTTCTAACTTACCACGCTGCTGCGCGCAGGGCGATACGCGCCTGCGGCGCCGTTTCAACCGCTATTTGTCTGCGTAGTAGCCGTCGCGGGTCTGCACGATGAGGTCTTTCTTCTTCGCCGTCAGCGTGATCTTGTGGTAGCTATCGTCGGCGCTGGATTTGTCGGGCGTATAGCCGAGCATATATTGCGAGCGCAACTCTTCGGCGATACTGGCGTACACCTGGTCGAAGTTCTCCTTCTTCTTGGCCTCATACATGCGGCCGCCGGTCTGCTCGGCGATCTGGATCATGATCTTCTTGCCGTCTACGTGCGGTTCTTCGGACGGGCGCTGCCCGCCGCGGCCGCCGCCGGGATAACCTCCGCCGGGATAGCCTCCCGGATAACCGCCGCCCATGCCAATATGCGGACGGCCATAGCCGCCACCACGATTTTCGTAGTCATGCGGCTGCTCGCCCTGGAAGTAAATGGTGTAGACAACGGTATTTGCGCGCTGCGCGGCTTCAATCGCCGAGTTGAGCGTCTCGCGGCTGCCGCGGTCCTGCCCGTCGCTCAGGACGACAATTGCCTTGCGCCCCTGCTGCTTCTTCATCAATTCGTCCGAGGCAAGGAAAATAGCGTCATAGAGTTGCGTGCCGCCACCGTGATGCATGCGCTGCTGGCCGGAATCTGAGTCGCTGGTGGTTTGATAAGGCTGCTGTGTGGGGCCAAGGTCTTCGAGTGCGGCTGAAAGCTTGTCCTTGGAGGGAGTCAGATCCTGCAGCAACTCCACTTCACGATCAAAGTGGATGAGGAAGGCCTTGTCCTGAGGCTGGGTAAGCATCTGGTTGAGGAAGGTCTTGCTCGCCGTTTTTTCCTGATCGAAGGCATTGCGCATGCTCATGCTGGTGTCGACCAGCAGGCCAAGCGTGAGCGGCAGGTTCGTGTCCAGGTTGAAATACTTGATCGTCTGCGGGCGATTGTCTTCCAGCAGGGTGAAATCGTCTTTCGTCAGATTGGTGACGATCTGGCCCTTTTTGTCGCGAACCGTGACCGGCAGGGTGACGACTTTTACGTCGACCGAAAGCGTGGTGGTTGGCGCTGTCGCCTTCGCCGCGTCCGGAGTGGCGGTTTGGGCAAGGACGGAAGTAGCAGCAAACAGACCGGAGAGGATCGCGAAACGAAAGAGCGTGAACTTCGAGTTGAGCATAGTGGGTGTCTCCCTATTAGACGAAAAAGTTGTCCAACAGTTGAGGCCTGGCTTCCAGTTGCAGGAATGAAAATTCATATTCGCCAGTGGCAAAACCTGATGAAATCTGGGAAAATGTATTTAGTAAGCCGGCTCGTCTTCATTTCCCTCAAACGAGGTCCTACTTATGGAACGCCGCGACTTTCTCAAGCAGAGCGCTCTCGCCGCTGCTGCCGCCGCCACCACAAAACTCTCCGCGTCTGCAACGCCAGCCAACCCCATCGCGCGCCGTCCTCTGGGCAAGACCGGCGAGCACCTGTCGATCATCGGCTTTGGCGGCATCGTTGTGATGAACGAGGATACGCCACAGGCAAATAACATCGTGGCGGAAGCGGTCGACCGGGGCATCAACTATTTCGACGTCGCGCCCAGCTACGGCGACGCGCAGGAGCGTCTTGGCCCGGCGCTCGCTCCGTATCGCAAGAATTGTTTCCTCGCCTGCAAGACCGAAGGCCGGATGAAAGACGATTCGCGCAAGCAGCTGGAAGAGTCGCTGCGCCTGCTGAAGACAGACCATGTCGACTTGTACCAGTTCCACGCGCTCACCAAAATGACCGATCTCGACAAGGTCTTGGGGCCGGGCGGGGCGATGGAGACCATGGAAGCGGCGAAGAAGGAAGGCAAGATCCGTTACATCGGCTTCTCGGTGCACTCGCAGGAGACGGCAGTGGCGGCAATCAACCGCTACAACTTCGATACAGTGCTCTTTCCGCTGAACTTTGTGCTCTTTTCCCAGGCGAATTTCGGCCCGCAGATTTTGCAACACGCGCAGGAAAAAGGCATGGGCATTCTGGCGCTGAAGTCCATGGCGAAGACGGTCTGGCCTGCCGGAGAAAAGACCCATCCTGAGCCGAAGTGCTGGTATCAGCCTGCTGCCTTCCCTGACGAAGCTTCACTAGGACTGCGCTGGACGCTGGGTCATCCCATCACAGCCGCGCTGCCTCCGGGTGACGAGAAGTATTTCCGCCTGGCCATGGATGTTGCACAGAACTACAAGCCGCTGGAACTGCATGAGGAGCAGGCGTTGATCGCTCGTGCAACAGGCGTCGAACCGATATTCCATCTCGGAAACGACGTCTAGTCGATGAGTAATTCGTCTTTAACGTAATGTCGTCATCCTGAGAGTGATGTCATCCTGAGCGCAGCCAAGGATTTGCTTTTTCTACGCACTCATCGCATAGCTAAATCTGCGAAAAATCCGTTGGCGTCAGGATCAGGTTTGTGACGTTGCTCACGATTGGCTCGAATGCGTAGCGCGGTGATGCCGACAGCTTCTTCCAGTCCGGGTCATTGCGGAAGGCGTCCCATTTCGCGTCCATCTCGCCGATGTCGCCAAAACTGAGCATGTAGGTGAGGTTGGGCAGGCGAGGGCCGATGAGCGAGTCTCCGTAGAAGACCTGCGCAAAGCCTGCCTTCTGAAAAATTTCAAACTCGCCATTGTGGAACATCTCCACCTTGCGCACGTGGTCCTGGTTGGTGGGGCTTTCATAGGTGCGCAACTGGAAGACGCGCTTGGCGTGCTGCGCTGTGGCAGGTGGAAGCGTGAGCCTGGGCCAGCCTTCAAAGGCGATCATCAGCGAACTTTCGATGCGAATATATGGCGGCTCTTTCGCCGAGGCGTTCCAGAAAGGCTCGGCTGCCTGCATGAACCGTTTGTCCTGCACGAGATGCAGATCGGCGGTGACCAGCGCTTCAACCGAAGTGCTGGGTATGAGCACATACAGCGTTGGCGTCTCCGGCCCAATGCTGAGGTTGAACACGCCTACAGGAGACATCCCCATGCGATTCAGCGCCGGAATCAGCGCGTCGGAAAGATAGCTCTCAGTCAGCTTCGTTTGCAGGCCGGACTGCATGAAGTACTTGCGCAGTTCGTAATACTCGCGCGGCTTGCCCACGGATTGCTGCGCGCCCGATTTACCAGCGAATGCCATTGCCGATGCTGCCAGAGACGAAGTAAGAAAGCGACGTCTTTCCAAAGTGCCCCTCCTGATACGTTTGGATTGTATCGAAGAGTGCAGGAAAACACTCAAATCACCACCGACTCCTGATGCTCCCCGAACACCTCGCGCATCGCAGCAGCGATCTCGCCCACCGTCGCATAGCTCTCCACCGCTTCAAGAATCGCCGGCATAAGATTTTCGCCAGACTTGGCACAGTCTTTCACGCGTTCAATCGCCGACTGCCAACGAGACTTGTCGCGCCGCAGACGCAGAGCCTGCACACGCGCGACCTGCTTCCGCTCCAGCGCCTCATCAATCCGCTGAATCGGAATCCCCGGCTCGTCTTCACGCGTGAAGCGGTTCACGCCCACGACCGTCGCTTCACCCGAATCGACGGCACGCTGGTATTCGTAAGCAGCGTTCTGAATCTCCTGCTGCACCCAGCCCTGCTCAATGGCGCGCGGCATGCCGCCGAGCGATTCGATACGGTCGAGGTACGCTCTCACCTGCTGCCCGATGTCATGCGTCAGCGATTCGACATAATACGACCCCCCGAAAGGATCGATGGTCTGGGCAACTCCTGATTCCGTTGCGATGATCTGCTGCGTGCGCAGGGCGATGCGCGCAGCCTCTTCCGTCGGCAGCGCCAGTGCTTCGTCGTATCCGTTGGTGTGCAGCGACTGCGTGCCTCCCAGAACCGCAGACAGCGCCTGGATCGCCGTGCGGACAATGTTGTTCTCCGGCTGCTGCGCCGTGAGCGTCGATCCGGCAGTCTGCGTGTGGAAGCGCAACATCCACGAGCGCGGATTCTTCGCGCCGAAGTGGTCGCGCAT
>Ga0335073_10001088_pt1 | contig 35981 bp, 31 predicted proteins | sample Lox_Sample_22_FD_207093 | JGI IMG/M metagenome (GOLD analysis project Ga0335073, IMG submission 207093) | Soil microbial communities from Loxahatchee National Wildlife Refuge, Florida, United States - Lox_Sample_2.2 | ecosystem: Environmental > Terrestrial > Soil > Wetlands | place: USA... | reverse complement strand
CCTCGCCGCGATCTCTGGAAGCGGTCATCCGCTGCCTCACGGCGGTGCTGGTGCTTTGTCCGCTGCTGTGGGAAGCCACCACCGCCTTTCACGTCCTCTCCACATGGGCGGCGGCATCGGTCCTCACCGTTTTCAACGTGCTGGGGCTGGCGGTTTCGTGGCGCAAGAATCTGCTAACTGTGGCGACCATCGTGATCCTGTCGGGATTGGCCACGGCGGCGGGACTTCTGGTGGCCACCCGCGAGGTGGCGCCCTTCGTGGAAGTATTTCTGGCGATTGCCGCGGCGGTGGAAATCTCGGCGTGTCTCGAACACTTCCTCAGCGAGCGCTGGCTGGTGGCCCTGGCGGCGGACCTGTCCGTGCTTTTGGCCACGTGGCTGGCAACGCAGGAGCACGGATTGCCGGAAAGCTACGCGGCCATTCCGTTCGGCTGGCTCCTGGCGGCGCAAATGGTTCTGCTCGGCATCTACCTGGCGAGCGTCATGGTGCGCACGCTGCTGCGCGGTCTCACCTTCACCTGGTTCGAGGCCGCGCAGAGCGTGGCGGCGTTTCTGATCGCGGTGGGCGGCGGACTGCGCATTTCGGGCCGGGCGCAGCCGATCGGCGTTCTTCTGCTGGTGTCCGGCGCCGCCTGCTACCTGGTATCTTTGCGGCTCATCCCACGGCAAGCCGGAAGCGCTCGCAATTTCCACATCTATTCCACGTTCGGCATTCTGCTGCTGGTGTCCGGCAGCCGGATTCTGTTTTCGGCCGGCACGGCAGCGGGGGTGTGGTGCGTGCTGGCGCTGGCTTGCAACTGGGCCGGCTCGAATTTCGGCATCTGGCTCTGGCAGGCTCACGGCGGTATATACCTGTTGCTTGGTTTGGCCGGATCCGGCGCATTGCGGCAGGCTGGGGCATTTATCCTGGGGTCGGCACACTGGCCGGCCGAGAGCCCCGAAGTGGAATGGGCCGGATTGCTGGCGACGATCCTCGCCTACCTCCTGCTGCTTCGCGTCCGCGGAGGCCGGGAAGCGGCCGGGTCGGAGGTGTTTCGTGTCACTGCCGCCGCCTTGCTTGCCTGGCTCTCGGCCGGTCTTTTAGCCGGGGCGGTCACCGCCGGTTATCACACCGCTTTTGGGGCGGCCAACCATCCGTATTGCGCTACCATGCGTACCGCGGTGGTATCGGGAGTGGCATTGGCTCTGGCCTGGGCAGGCGGCCGGTGGCGGCTGGGCGAACTCTCGCGGCTGGCGATTCCAGCGATGCTGGTGGGTGCGTACCGCCTGGTCATGGTGGATCTGTCCCTGGACTATAAACCGGCGCTATTCTGCTCGCTGGCGGTTTACGGCGCCATTCTGGTGGCGTTGCCGCGGCTCTCGCGCGCGCGAAGCGAGACAGCGGCGGGTTAAACAAAACGCCATCGCTTCTTTGCTTCTGGCTTCTTCTTTCTTGCTTCCAGCTTGAAGTTCTCTTTTCTTCCACTGTCACACGTGCTACAGTACACCTGTGATCCAATTCCGGCTGACCCTTCAGTCCGGCGTTCCGGTTCATGAGCAGGTGGCGTTCGCCGCCAAGAAGGCCATGATCTCGGGACAACTTCGCCCAGGCGATCCGTTTCCTTCGGTTCGCGCCCTGAGCAAGGCCATGAAAATCCATCCCAATACCGCTCACAAAGTGATCGGGCAATTGATCGCGGAGGGTTTGCTCGAAGTGCGGCCGGGTATCGGCACGCTGGTGGTCGAACCGCCGCGGTCGCGGCATGCGGACCGCGTTCGCCTGCTGGGACACGAAGTGGAACAGTTGACCGTGGAGGCCAAAAAGCTCGGCCTGACGCCGGACGATCTACACGCCGCCATCGACCAACACTGGCAACGCCTGCAATCGCCCGAGGAGGTGAAATCATGAGCGCTCCCTTGCGCACCGAACGCCTCAGCAAAGCTTTTGGCCACGTGGAAGCGTTGCGCGAACTCACCATCGAGGTGCCGGAGGGCGCGGTGTTCGCGCTGCTCGGCCCGAACGGAGCGGGGAAGACGACGGCAATGAAGACCCTGCTGAATATCCAGGACCCGACGTCGGGCAAGGCGGAACTCCTCGGCGTAGATTCGAGGCGGCTCGGCGCCGGCGAGTTCGCGCGCATCGGCTATGTTTCCGAAAATCAGCAGATACCGGAATGGATGAAGGTGGGCTATTTCCTCTCGTACTGCCGCGAATTCTACCCGGATTGGCGCGACGAGGACGCGGCGGAACTGGTGCGCCTGTTCGAACTGCCGCTCGATCGCCGCCTGCGGAATCTCTCGCGCGGCATGAAGGTGAAAGCGGCGCTGGCATCTTCGCTAGCCTATCGGCCCAAGCTGATCTTGCTCGACGAGCCCTTCGGCGGGCTCGACGTGTTGGTGCGCGAGCAGTTGGTCGAAAGCGTTCTGGATCGCACGCCGGAAGCGACGGTATTCCTCTCGTCGCACGATCTCTCCGAGATCGAAAGCTTCGCCAGCCATATCGCTTACCTGAGCGAAGGCCGGCTGCTCTTTGCGGAAGAGATGGCGGCGCTCTCGGCGCGCTTCCGCGAGATCGAAGTCACGCTCGGCGAGCCGGCTGAATTGCCGGACGATCTTCCGGTGTCCTGGCTGAATTCCGAGCAGTCGGGCGTGGTGACCGGGTTTGTCGATTCGCAATTCGATCCGGATCGCCATCGCTCGGACGTCCAGCGCTTTTTCCCCGGCGCGAGGGACGTGACGGCGCGCGTGATGCCGCTGCGCGCCATTGTTCTGGCGATTTCCAAGGCGTCGCGCCCCGGCCGGCGCGAGCGTCAGGCGAGAGAGGTGACACCGTGCGCCTAGCGCTGCATATCTTCAAGAAGGATGTCCGCCGGTTCTGGTGGGGAATCGCGATTGCAATCCTGCTGCAGGTCGCGGTGGACTGGATGGACGTCGGGAAGAATAAAGTTGTTCTTCCCATTCCGCTGGACTGGCTGCTCCTGGCCGCTTGGGCGGCGCTGATCGCGTTGGCGGTGCATGAAGACCCGCTGGTTGGCGATCGGCAATTCTGGATTACGCGGCCGGCACGCTGGCGCGTGCTGCTGGGGTCCAAGCTGCTGTTCGCCGTGACTGTCGTGCACTTGCCTTCGTTTCTCGCGGATGTCGCGGTGCTGGCGGCGCGGGGATTTCGTCCTTGGGAATGGTTCGGGAGCATGTTCCTTAAGCAGATTGGGCTGTTCGCCGTGATTACGCTGCCGGCAATTGGGCTCGCCGCCGTGCTGCGGAATTTCGCTCATCTGGCACTGACAGTGATCGCCATTGCGGGATTGGCCGTCTTCGCGTCCACAATTGCGATAGGCCCCGATGACGAAGTTCGCACTGTGTTGACGGCCGCAATCCTTGGCGCCGGAGGGTTAGCCGTCACCTGGTGGCAATTTGCGCGGCGAAGAACGTCGCGAACGCGATTGGCGGGGTTTGCGGCGGTGACGGCGGCTGAACTGGTGTTCGCTTTTATGACCCCCGTTTTCCTGGCGCGCGTCCACGCGGCGGTAGATCCCGCATCCACGCGTATCTCGTTTCAGGTGGGAGACCTTTCAGTCATTCGGAAGGAGCCGTTTGGGAGTTTGCGGGTGTATCAGAATTCGATGGGATATGTTCCCATGGACATACCTCTGGTGGTTGCCGGAATCCCCTCCGGGGTGCAGGCGATGTTCGATGCTGCCCCGATCGACGTGATCGCGCCTGACGGCGAACACTTCGAGGCGCGGGCGAGTTCCGTCGCTCGAGAGTTGATCATTCTGCAGATCCCGCCCAGATTCTGTGAGCGCTTCCGGGATGCCAAAGTCGATGTGAAAGGGCCGTTGACGGTGGTTCTGTCCCGGCTCGGATCGAGTACGTCGCTGCGGCTTGGGGAGACTCGGGCAGTCCCCGGCATGGGGCGCTGTTCCGGGCGATTCATAGCACTCCCTGAATTCGCCAGCGGCGAATCGCACGGTCTCACGAGTGTAGAGTGCGAATCGCCGGCAAGTCCCACCCTGCCGGGCCTGGCCGAATTCCGATCAGCCGCGGACCTGTCCCACCGCTCCGCGCTGTTCCAATGGCAATCCGCCGGGCTGGCTCCGTTGGCCGGGGCGGCGGCGTCATTTCCCTTGGGCCCCGGTGAAGATCCCCGGAAATCGGGCAAGTTCGAAATTACGCCGCAGATCTCCCTCGGATGGCAGGTGGTAGACCTCGACTTCCGTGGCCTCCGGCTGGGCGACTATATTCCGAAGCAACGTTGACCTTACCCGAAATGCGCGCCGGCGCCTGCCGCTGCCCAAATATGGGCGTACCGCACCCACCCCGCTGAACGCTATCTCCAAATCCTCCCGCAAGTTACAATTGGCCTGTAAGGTGCACCGATTGCAATGAAAACCAACATGCCCAAGATGTGGATCATACGTGGCGTTCCGCTCGCCCTGGCTTTGGCGTGGACGTCGATGGCGCAGGATACCAGCCCGCTGAAGCTCACCCTCAAGGATGCCGTCGGTCTGGCCCTCAAGCAGAACCCCCAGGTGATCCTGGCGAACCTGCAAGTCTCACAAAGCGAACAGGATCGCCGGCTAGCTCGGGCCGATCTTCTGCCCCAGGCGGGTGGAAACCTCTCGGAGACCGTGAACCGCCTGAACTTGCACGCCGCCATCGGACTCGCCTTTCCGGGTTTTCCGACCCACGTCGGTCCTTTCGACGTTTTTCAGACCGGCGTAAATGTCAATGCTCCGGTCTTCGATCTCACCCTCTGGCACCGGTATAAGTCATCGAAACTGGGCATCGAGACGAGCCGGGCGAACGAAACCACGGCGCGGGAAGAAAGCGTCATGTTGGTGGTCTCGCAGTATCTGGGATGCCAGCGCGCCGGCGCGGACGTTTCTGCCGCGAAATCGCGGGTCGAACTGGCGCAGGCGGTCTACGATCAGTCGGCCGACCTGCAAAAGAACGGTGTGGGCACGGGCATCGATACCCTGCGCGCCAACGTGCAATTGCAGAACGAGAAGCAGCGCCTGATCCAGTCGCAAACCGATCTGACGACATCGCTCAACGGACTTGCCCGGCTGCTGAACGTCGACCCGCACCGGCCGATCGAGATCGCCGACCAGGTGAGTTTCTTCGAGACGCCTGCGGTTTCGATCGATCAGACGATCGAGACCGCATACGCCACGCGGCCGGAACTGCGCGCCCTGCACAGCGAAGAAGAGCGCGCCGCGCTCAACCAGCGGATCGCCGGCGAGCAGCGCTATCCGAAGTTGACTTTCAGCGGATTTTGGGCGCAACAGGGGCTCACGCCCGACACCATCATCCCGGTCTACCAGTATCAGGGCAGTATCATGTTCCCGATCTTTACCGGCGGGCGCATTCAGGCCGACCGCGACAAGGCGGTTCTCGCCATCCGCCAGCTCCAGCAGCGGGAAACGGACCTGCGCAACACCATCGCGCTCCAGGTCAAGAACGCCGCGGCACAGGTCGAGGCTGCGCGCAACGAAGTAACCGTCGCCAATGCCGGAATCCAACTGGCGCAGGAGGAAGTGACGCAGGCCCGGGACCGTTTCCAGGCCGGGGTAGCCAACAACCTGGAAGTCATTACCGCTCAGGACGAGTTGTCGCGCGCGAACGACAATCAGATCGGCGCGCTGTACCGGTACAACCAGGCACGGGCCAGCATGGCCTACGCGGTCGGCCAGATGGAGTCGGTCTATGCCAGGTAGTCGGCGGGAGGCTCCGTACGCCTACTGACTTCGAAGTCCACGACGTCTCCTGGCACCGGGGTGTCAGTCCCTGGGTGATCGCCATGACGGTGATGCTGGCGACGTTCATGGAAGTGCTGGACACCAGCGTGGCTAACGTCGCGCTGCCGCACGTGGCGGGAAGCTTGTCGGCCAGCCTGGACGAATCTACCTGGATGCTCACGTCCTATCTGGTGGCCAATGCCATCATTTTGCCGATGGGCGGGTGGTTTTCCATGCTGTTCGGCCGCAAAAACTTCTACATGATCTGCGTAGCGCTGTTTACGGTCAGCTCGTTCCTGTGCGGCATGGCGCCCTCGCTGGGCGCATTGATTTTCTTCCGCATCCTGCAAGGAATCGGGGGCGGGGCGCTTCAGCCCGTCTCGCAGGCTATCCTGGTAGAGAGCTTCCCGCGCGAAAAGCAGGGGATGGCGATGGCCGTTTTCGGGATGGGCGTCGTGGTGGCGCCGGTCATCGGTCCCACGCTCGGGGGTTGGATTACCGACAACTACACCTGGCGCTGGATCTTCTACATCAATATCCCGATCGGGATTCTTTCGTTGGTGCTCACCTGGTTGTTGATTTTCGATCCGCCTTACTTAAAGCGTAAGAGCCTGGGCAACGGTTTTAAGGTGGATTATGTCGGATTCGGACTCCTGGCGCTCGGCCTGGGAGCGCTCGAAGTGATGCTGGACGAAGGCCAGAAGGAAGACTGGTTCGCGTCGCACTTTATTGTGGCTTTCACCATTATCACGGTGGTGTGCCTGATCGCGGTGGTCTTCTGGGAGTTATGGCAAAAGGAGCCGATCATCGATTTCCATATCCTGAAAGATCGCAATTACGCGCTGGCCACACTCTCCATGCTGGTGCTTGGGTTCGTTTTGTATGCCAGCACGGCGCTGATGCCGCTGTTTTTGCAAACCCTGTTGGGCTATACCGCGATGATGAGCGGCCTGGTGCTCTCGCCGGGCGGGTTGGTGGTAGTGGTCTGCCTGCCGATGGTCGGTATTCTGGTGCGCAAATATCAGCCGCGCTGGCTGGTGATTTTCGGCGTGGCGATTACTTCCCTGGGCCTGTTTCGGATGGCCAAATTCACTTTGGGTATCGATTACCAGACCGCTGTCACCAGCCGGATGGTGCAAAGTCTCGGCCTGGCGTTCCTGTTCGTCCCGATCAGCGTGACGGCCTTCGCGTATGTGCCCAAAGAGCGTACCAATTATGCCACCGGGCTGTTCAATTTGGCGCGCAATATCGGCGGCAGTTCGGGAATCGCCACGGCGACCACGATTCTGGCGCGGCGGGCGCAATATCATCAGTCGGTGATGGTGGCGCACCTGACGCCCTTCGACTGGCGGTATCGCGAATCGCTGGCCGGGGCGGCGGCGGTGCTGCGGGCGGGGGGCTCATCGGGGCCGGATGCCGGAATGCAGGCGCAGGGAATGATCTACGGGACCGTGTTGCGTCAGTCGAACATGCTGGCGTTCGCGGACGCATTTTGGGTGATGGGGGTACTGTTCCTGCTGGTCATCCCGTTAATGTTCATGATTCGTAAGGTAAGGCCGTCAGCCGGCCGGGTGGTGGTGGAATGAAAGACAGTGTGTTATCCGAAAAAGAGGGACAGAAGGTGACGCCAACTCAAGAGAAAGCGACTCCGGCGGCGGCGCCGCGGAGCGGATCGCGAACCAAGCTCGTCGTGGCATTCGTGTTGTTGATTGTCGCGGCGGTCGCGGCTTATTGGCTGTACATGCACTATCGCGACCGGGTCTCCTCGGACGACGCCAACGTCGATGGGCACATCAGCGCCATTGCCCCGCGGATCTCCGGCAATGTGACGGAAGTCGCGGTGCTCGACAACCAGAACGTGACCGCCGGGCAGGTGTTGGTGCGCATCGATCCGCGCGACTACCAGGCCGCCGTGGATGCCGCGAAGGCAGCGTTGGCACAGGCCGAAGGCCAGTTGCAGGCGGCGAGTGTCGCGGTGCCGTGGGTGGACAGCACGACTCAGTCAGGTACCTCGGTGGCGGATGCCCAGTTGGCCGATGCCCAGACGGAAGTGGAGCGCGCGCGCGCGTCTTACGAGCAGGCCAATACATCGGATGTGGCGTACGCGCAGGCCAATGTAGCCACGAAACAGGCCGCTGACGATCGCGCGCAGGCGGACCTGGCGCGCATGAAGCCGCTGGTGGAAAAGGCCGAGATCTCGCAATTGCAGTATGACGCGTACTCGGCAGCCGCCAAGATGGCGGATAGCGATCTGAAGGCGGCGCAGGAGAAACTGGCGTCGGCGCAGAAGGATGCCACGATTCGCAAGGCGGCGCTGGATTCGGCGATTTCGAAGGTGAATACGGCCAAAGCGCAAGTGGCGAGCATGCAGGCCAACCGCAAGCAGGTAGCTGTGCGCACGGCCGACACGGCGAGCGCGAAAGCCGCGGTGGAGGCCGCGCGGGCGCGGCTGGAAGCCGCGGAACTGACTTTGAGTTACACCACCATCACGGCGCCGGTATCGGGATTGGTGACGCGCAAGAGCGTCGAAGTGGGGCAGATGGTGCAGCCGGGGCAGGGGCTGATGACGATCATCACGCCGGACATCTGGGTTACCGCCAATTTCAAGGAAACTCAGTTGGCCGACGTAAAACCCGGCCAGAAGGCCGAAATCCAAGTCGATATGTATGGCAAAAGCGTTTGGGGGCACGTCGATTCCATCGCGGACGCGACCGGCTCGCGCATGAGCCTGCTACCTCCCGAGAACGCCACCGGCAATTTCGTAAAGGTGGTGCAGCGCATTCCGGTGAAAATCCTGGTGGACCGCACGGATGGGCTGATTCTGCGCCCGGGCATGAACGTCGACGTCACCATCTTCACGCGATAATAGGGGCATGGGGGGAATTCGCGCCTTCTGTATCTTCGTGGTGATGTCTTCCGCAGCCTTGTTCGCCGCCGACAAGGAACATCTGGACATGCTGGCCCGCGCGCAAGCCGCGTTCGATCGGGTGGTAAGCATCCCTTCGCCGCCGCTTCCCGACGCCTCCACCTGTGTGCAAGCTCAGGCAGCCATGCTTTCGGTGGCGCTTCCGGCCGAGGAATCCGAGTTGCACTATCGCAAAGGATTCTGCGGACTGGCGATGGCGGCCCTAACCCATTCCCAATCGGCCTATGCGGATGCCGCGGCGGAATTGGATCGCGGCGGGGCCGCCATGCTCGCCTGGTTGGCGCGCCGCGCCGGAAATCTTCCCGAGCAAGAGAAATGGGATCAGGCCGGTTTTTGCCCCAAGTCTTGCGAGCCCTTAGTGCCGGTCGCCAAGCTTTGGCGGGGCTGGATTTTCTGGAACGAAGGAGACGTGGACGCGGCCGCGGTGCAATTCGACGCACGGCCGAACTCGGGCTGGCCAAACTACGCGGACGGGATGCGGACATTCCGCGGCGGGCGGTATAAGGAGGCGGTCGCTCGCTACCAGGAAGCCTTGCAAATCTGGACGCAGCGCCAGGAAGACAAGGACCCTCCCCTTACCTCCCGTCTCGGCCCGCCGGAGGACATTCCCCAACTTCGCACCGACCTGGCAGGTGCGCTCATTTTGGCGGGTGACCCGAAGGGAGCGATTGCGATGCTCGATCGCGCGGTGGAAGCCGCGCCCACACCTCGGGCTTATTTCCTGCGCGGACGGGCGAAGGAACTGTCGGGCCAGTTGGAACCTGCATTGGCCGACTACAATTTGGCGAGCCGCGCGGCATTCGCCGATGCCAAGGAACTGGCCTCCGGCGAGGCGCATCTTTACCGGGGAATTGTTTACTACCGCCGTAAAGACTACCCCCGCGCGGAAGCGGAGTTCGCCAGCGCCTTGAATTTCCAGATCGGTGCCGCCCTGCGGCCGGACGCGACCGCCTGGCGGCATCTTTCGGCGGTGGCATCTGGTTCGTGCGGCGCGTCGCGCGATTACCTGGAACGGTCGCTGGCTTCGGTCTCTCCCTACTTTCCGAAGGCCGAAGCGCAAGCCGTCGCGGCCCGGTGTCCGGCCGCACCGGCATTCTAGACGCGCTCGCCGTCGCGGTTTTCCCGCTGGCTTCTGCTTTACCTCATTCTGCGTTGTTTGTGTGATACAGTGCAGATACGATGGCCACTCGAAGCGTCAACAAAGTCATTTTGATCGGGCATCTCGGTAAAGATGCCGAAACCAAATTCACGCCAAATGGCACGGCCCGGTCGACCTTCACGCTGGCGACCAACCGCCGCTGGAAAGACCAGCAAACGGGTGAATGGAAGGAAGTGACCGACTGGCACAATATTGTGTTGTGGCGGTCGGAAAATCTGGCGAATTATCTGCAAAAAGGTAAGCAGGTATATATCGAAGGCCGGATCGAGAATCGAAGCTGGGACGACAAGGAAGGGCAGAAGCGGTATATCACCGAAATCGTCTGCGATGAAATAATCCTTCTCGGCGGGCGAGGCGGCGAGGGTGGCGGCGGGGGAGATTATTCGCAGCAGCCGGTTTCCATGCCGCGTTCGGCACGGCCGCAGCCCTCGGCGGCACCGCCCCAAGCGCCGCCGGATGATTTCAATCAGGGCATTACCGACGACGACGTTCCGTTCTAACCTTCTTCCGCTTCCGGATCGTCCGGTCCGGCGGGCGCTTTGCGCGCGGTGCGGACAGTCCGAGTCAAATGGGACAATGCTTTCGGCGGGCGGCCGCGCGGCCGCCCCTCCCGTTGCAATCGCTCCAGGCTGAGGATCGCAGCGTCGAGATTCTCTAGTTCCTCGCGAAGCTGGGCGAGGACTTTATGGAGGTCCATGGATCGTTCTGAGAATAGAACTTTTGTGGCGCTCGTGCCAAATAAGAAAATCCCTAGAACATCACCCGCTAAGTGTCTATAACCTCTATAACCACCGTCCTAGGTGATTTAGACAGCCGGGCGGGACAACAGGACGTCGTCGGACAAATCGACCGGCTCAGTATACGTCTGGAGGGAGTCCAAGGATTCCAACACCCGTTCGAGCAGGCTGTCGGTTTGCGACACAGTGGTTTTGAGCACCTCGATGGAGTGCGCCTGGGTGGTGAGCCGCTCGTCCAAAGACATCATCGTCTTGGACAATAACTGTTCCATCGCGGCCACGATTTGGGTAGTTGACGGGACTTCCGCCAGTTTGGCCGCGTGCTCCTCAAGGCGCGCCTCCACCTTGTTGAAGCGCTCCGCGGTGGCCGAATCCTGTGTGCTGAGGCGGGCATCGAGGCCCGCCAGGGAACGCCTGAGTTCCTCGACCGTTGCTGGGTCCATGCCCGCGCCACCGCGTCCGCGACGAGCGCTGGTCAAAGCCCCGGCAGCGATTCCGGCTAAAAAAATGGCTATCCGTGGTAAGTAGTGAAGGTCTCGTGCCATCGGTGTCTTCCTTATAACGCTTTTCCGTAATTGAATGCAAGTACTACAGTTAGTTGCTAACGTACTAGGTACGTACCTCGGTTGCACTTAGATAGCAATGCTGGCATTCTGACCTAGGAAACATCCTTCATCCAGGAGACTTCTGGTTGGTTTCCGAACTCGGAACCCGGATTCGCACGTCGCGAACCCGGAAATCCCATGCTGATGGATAGCATTTTGCACGAACAGGCCGGCGATGTCCGGCGCCAGGCGGACGTCGCCCTGGACGCCGAAGCCCTCAGTTTGTTAGAGATCCAGAGCCGTTTTGTGGCACATTACTTCCGCCTACAAAACGCCGAACGAAAGTTGTCCAACTGGATGCAATCCACCAGACCGGCCGCGGGGATCAGCGCGGTGCGGCAAATCGAAAAGGAGAGGGAACGGCTGGGAAGGGAATTGCACACCGGTGTAGGGCAACTGCTGGTGGCCATCCGGCTGCAACTCGAGGTCATCGCCAGCCAACTGTCCAAACCCCCGGCAGCGGTGGAACAGGCACTCGATAGGATCGTCGCCCTAGTGAACGATGCCGGCGAGCAGGTGCGCGGGTTGTCCCGCCAACTGCACCCGCCGGAATGGCAGCGTCTGACCCTGGAAGCGGCGATCCGCCAGCTATGGGAGGCGAGCGGCGTGCCGCAAAGGTTCGAAGCATCTCTCTCTATCGAGCCGTTTTCCCCCGAACCGGAACAGGAAGTTAAAGTATTGGTGTACCGGGCGGCGCAGGAAGCCATGACCAACCTGGTGCGGCATGCCAAGGCAAGCCGGGTGGCGTTGTGGCTTGGGATGCGCGACAACCATGTGGTTTTGAAAATCGAGGACAATGGAGTAGGGTTCGATGTGGCGGGCTTGGTGAACGGACCGGCGAATGTGTCGCAGGGAATCGGCCTGCGCTCGATCCGGGAGCAGGCAGTCTCGGTGGGTGGAACACTGGATATCGTAAGCGGCGCGCAAGGCACTACCCTGATACTTTCGGTACCTTTCGAATTGCCGCCATCGTGATGGCAGGAGGAGAAATGGCTGAATTATCGGGTACCACGGTGGTACTGGCGGACGACCATGCCATCGTGCGTGAAGGCTTCGCGGCGTTGTGTGAAGTGAACGGTATGCGGGTTGTCGGGCAGTGCGCGGATGGACCGGCGGCAGTCGAGACCATCCTGGAGAAAAAGCCGGATTTTGCCATCATCGATCTCCACATGCCTGGGCTGACGGGCATCGAGGTGATCCGCCGGGTGCGCGGTGCCGGTTGTGTCACCAAGATCATGATCCTTTCCATCAGCCGGGAGGATAAGCCCGTCATCGAAGCGCTGCGAGCCGGCGCCGATGCCTACCTCTTAAAAGACGGCCCCGGGCGGCATCTCCTCGATGCCATCAGCTACGTGCGCGATGGAGGCCAATATGTCTCTCCGCTTCTGAAGGGCGCCGCGCTCTTCACGAAGCCGGAAGCCGCCGCGCCCGACGACCCCCTGGCAACGCTGAGTCCGCGCGAAATGGAGGTATTTCGCTACCTCGTGGAGGGCATGCGCGCCAAGGATATCGCGGAACTGCTCCGTATCAGCCCAAAAACTGTCGACACCTATCGCGCGACGCTGATGCGCAAGCTCAACGTCCATGACATCGTGGGGCTGGTTAAGTTCGCGATAGAGAGAAACCTGACGGGGAAGAAGGATAAGTGAGGGAGATGCACTGCGCGAGGCGCGTTTCGCGGGAACGCTGATAGCTCTCCAAGGCGGCAATCAGGGTTCTCACGGTTTCCCGACGCTCGTATAGGCGCTCGAGGGCGCGGCGGCGGATGTCGTCGGCTGCTAGTAACCGATTGCGTTCAGCAGAGGTTACGGGGGGGAGGATTATCGTCGTAGCCATATCAGGTGTCGCTGGTACTGTAATTAGGATTTTTCCTTAATTCGCCGAAAAGTTAGCATAGCTGTGCCGAACATCACAGTCAAGAAAAATCTTACTATCATCAGATTTTTCTGTATAACCAATATCCACATCCCGGAAACGTCGCAAGACTTGGGGGAGATCCCCCATACGCCTCCCTTGGATCTGATTCTCAGAACGTCATGCGGCATTTCACCCATCGGAGCTCCGGTTTTCACCCATCAGACTCCGGAGCATTCTGGCGATGGCCGACCTTGATCCGAATCATCGCTGAAAAATAAGAGAGTTAACCCATTTTTCGATTTGGACTGGGGAGTGCATTGAAAGCCATCGCTCAGGACCCTTTCAAGCACAACGTCTTTTGCTGGCGAGTCGCTTCTCGCCCGGCTGGCGGAGCAGTTCGATTCAGAATTGGGAGATTTGTATGCGGATTCCTTCTTCGGTTTTCGCGACGGCTGGTAAAGCGTTAGCTCTTTTGGTAGTGGCCGGCTCTATCGTGATGCTCAGCGGGCAGCGGCGCGAGCCGCACAATCAACTCATAAATGCCAGCGCCGCGCAGGCCGCCGTTGAGTATGTCAACCCCGGATTGGCTTTCAGTGTCGTATCGGCCAAAATCGCCGGCGACGGAACCCTCAGCGTGGATTACAAGATTACGGACGGCACGGGGCTTCCTTTGGACCTCAACGGTGTTTTGACACCCGGCGCGGTTTCCCCCAAATTTCTGGCGGCGTATATTCCCGCTGGGCAGGCGCAGTTCGCGTCGTATATTACGACAACTGCTACGGCTGTGACGGGTGGTGCAACGGCCACGCAGGCTGCCGGCGATTCGGGAGGAACCACCACAACCGTGGCGACAGGCGAATACGTATACACTTTCGGGACTAAGGTGGAATCGGGGTACAACTCCGCTTTGACCAACCGGATCGGAATCTATGGTTCCCGCAACCTGACCGAATGGGACATGGGAACGGCTTACGCCTCCACCACTTTCGACTTCGTCCCCGCCGGCGGGAAGCCTAATCCGCGCGACGTGGTCCGCGATGCGGATTGCAACACCTGCCACGCCACACAGCCTGGCATTTCATTCCACGGCGGCTCGCGAGTCGGCACCACGTTGTGCATCATGTGCCACCAGCCGCAAACCAGCGACCCCAACACGGGCGAGTCGTTGGACATGAAGGTCTTCATTCACAAAATCCATATGGGATCGAGCCTGCCGAGCGTGAAATACGGTGCGCTGCCCTATCAGATTTACGGACATGGCGGTTACGCTTCCTTTTCGACTGTGGTTTATCCTTCCAACCCCAGCGATCCCCGAAACTGCGCCGGCAGCTGCCACAATCCCAAGAACGGCGCGGCGCAGACCAACTCGTGGCTGACCACCCCCAGCCGCGCGGCCTGCGGTTCCTGCCATAACGACGTGAACTTCGCGACCGGCGCAATCTCCTACACCGCCGGCGGCGACACCAACACCAGCCACATACCGCAAGCGGACGATACGCAATGTACCAATTGCCACCTCCCGCAGGGTGAGTTGCCGTTCGACACGTCCATTATTGGCGCGCATACCACTCCCGACTCCGCGCCGGGAGTTCCCGGCCTGAATTTCACCTTGACGAAGGTGACGGGCGCGGCGCCAGGACAGGCGCCGACGGTGTCCTTTACGGTGAAGGACAACAACGGAAACGGCATTCCGATGAGCACCTTCAGCGCGAATAGCGGTTCGCTTTCTCTCACCATGGCCGGCCCGACCACGGATTATGGCTATACCAGCTTTGGCTCCGGTGTGACCACGCCCGGCTACGTTACCGAGTCGGTAATTAAAGCTGCCTCGTGCGACGCCAGCGGAGATTGCAGCTACACGTTCACGCACACCATCCCGGCCAATGCCAAGGGCACGTACACGGTGGGCATCGAGGGCCGGCTCTCCATCACCCTGTTGCCCGGTACCTCGCAAGCCACGACCACTTCTTATGGCGGGACGAACCAAATCATCAATTTCTCGGTGGATGGCTCGCCGGTGAAGCCTCGGCGCACGGTAGTGGCGATGGCGAATTGCAATCAGTGTCACAGCTACCTCGAAGTTCACGGGGACCTTCGCAACAACGTGACTTATTGTGTGCTGTGCCACAATCCCAGCAACACCGACGCCAGCACGCGTGCCAGCGCCACCGACGCCGCGCAGAAAGCAGCGCCGGCGCAGGCGATTAATTTCGCCTACCTGATCCACTCCATCCATACCGGCAACAAGTTGGGTGCGGCGGGCGCGGACTATGCCGTAGTCGGGTACGGCGGCGCGACCAGCGATTTCGGCCAGGCGTTTGCCCCCGTACCGGTGGCGATTCCGAACACGGGCGTGCTGTATCCCGCGATGCTCAACGGCTCGGTGGGCGATACCGCCAATTGCACCATGTGCCACACTGGCGGCTCGCAAGACGTACTGCCGGTCGGGCTGAACAACGTGACCGATCCGGCGGGTTTGATCAACCCGGTCCCGGCCACCACCTCGGCCTGCACGGCGTGCCACTTCGATACGCCGACCATGGCCCACGCAGTCCTCAATACCAGCGCGCAATTTGGCGAAAGCTGCACGGTTTGCCACGGCGCCGGTGCTGCCTTCGATGCGACCGCGGTACACCAGGGACAGTAGTCAACAATACGTGACCAAGGAGACGACCATGTTCCGGCCGCCGAGATCTCTAAGCATGGCCAGCCTTGTGATTTTGACGGCCACCCTGCTTCTGACCAGTACCATTGGGCGCGCTCAAAACAAAGCCAGCGCGCCCGCTTCCTCAAAGGAACCAGCCAAGCCGGCCGAGTACGTCGGATCCGATACCTGCCAGGGATGCCACGAAGATATTTTCAACGCATTCCAGAAGAATCCGCACCACGAGGTTGAAACCGATAAGAAGCGCGGCTTTGACGGTAAGGCCTGCGAATCGTGCCACGGTCCGGGAAGCAAGCACGCGGAATCGATGTCGGCGGCCGATATCCGCAATCCGGCAAAGATCGCGCCCTCCGCGGCCGACAAGATCTGCCTCACGTGCCATTTGAATCAGCCAACGCACGTGGGGCGGATAGCCAGCAGCCACGCGAAGAATCAGGTGGCTTGTGTCGCCTGCCACTCGGTTCACAAGAACGGCCCCAACGGCATGGTGGCGCGGAAAATACCTGCGATCAACGCGCAATGCGCATCGTGCCATCAGGACATCTGGGCCAGTTTCCAGCGGCCGTACGGCCACAAACTTCCGGAAGACGCGATGTCGTGCGTCGATTGCCACAATCCGCACGGAAGCTTCGAGCCGCGCATGATCCAGACGGTCAGCGCCAACGAGCCGGGCTGTCTGAAGTGCCACGGCGATCTGGCAGGGCCCTTCGTTTATGAACACGCGCCGGTCAAAATGGAAGGCTGCGTGGCGTGCCACGAGCCGCACGGATCCTCGAACCCGCGAATGCTGACGCGCCAGGTTGTGCGCCTGGTCTGCCAGGAATGCCATTCCAATTTCCAAGCGGTTGCCCCGAAGGGCGGAACCATGGGATCGATTGCTCCCGCGCTTCACGACCTGGCGTCTCCGCGATTCCAGAACTGCACCAACTGCCATCAAAAGGTCCACGGATCTAACGTGAGCCGGGACTTGTTCAAATGAGAATCCTACTGGCACTCATCCTGACGATGGTTCCGGTCCTGGCTCAGCAGGCGGATCCGCCATCGAAAGCCGACGATCAATCGGCGCAGACACCAGCCAAGACCGACACCCAGGCGGCGCCGCAGACTACCGCTCCCGCGACAACTCCTTCCAATCCCGCTCCCGCGGGCGGGGAGTGGTTCACCGGGAGCCTCGATTTGGGTTATCGATTCGTCACCGGACCGTATGGCAACTATCCCGAGTACCGCAGCGTGGTGAACCTCGGCCAGGGACTGGTTTTGAACGGTGTCGACTTCAGCATCATCGATCCGAACAAGCGGCTGTTCGACCGGCTCGACGCCAATGCCTTCGGATGGGGCGGCGAACCGTACGAACTGGCCCACCTGAACGCGCAGAAACAGAACGTCTACGACTTGACCTTCGACTACCGCGATATCGCATTTTTCGATGCGGTTCCCTCGTATGCCAATCCTTTGGCGCCGGGCGGCTTCAACGAGCAATCGTTCGATACGCGCCGGACTACGCTGACCACGGCGATCGATTTCCGGCCCGGAAAGCGCATCGTCCCCTACTTCGTTTTCGACCGCAATTCAGGATACGGACACGGCGTCGACGAGTGGGTACAGGATGCCAACGACGAATTCGCCGTGCCGGTGCTGCTCCGCGACAGCACCGAGAATTATCGCGGCGGTGTGCGCTTCGAGTTCAACCACTTTCATGTGACGCTCGAGCAGGGCGGCACCACTTATAAAGACGACGACCAATCCACCTTCGCGGGTAGCAATCCAGGCGACCGCACTTCGCCCGTCTTCGGCCAAACCCTCTCGCTCACCAATCTCCAGCAGGCCTACGACATTACCGGAAGCAGCGTTTACAGCAAAGCATTGCTCACGGCGCATCCTTTCTCGTGGCTCGACATCTACGGCCAGTTCCTCTTCAGCGAGCCTAAGACGACCGTCAACTTCAACGAGACCGCGGCGGGCAATTTCGTGGCGATGAGTGAACTGTTGTTTTACAGCAGCCAGCAGACCATCGGCACGGGAGCGGCCAACCAGCCGCACACCACAGGAACGGCCGGGTTCGAAATCCGGCCTTTCAAACGCCTGCGGATCATCCAGAACTGGCTGACCGACCGGTATCACGATGCTGCATATGGCATGCTCACGATCACACCGGCGGGTGCAAACGGCGGCGGAGTAACCAATTTCAATCCGTTCCAGGCCGTCAATTACAACCAGGAGCAGGTGGATGTCTTGTACGACGTCACTTCGAAGCTGACCTTGCGTGGTGGCTATCGCAACGTCTGGGGAGACGCCACCACCGAAGCGACGCCATTCCTCAACCCTGCCGGGACACTGGAGCAGGGCCAACTGAAGCGCAATGTCGGGCTCGCCGGTTTGAATTTCCGCCTGTCGGACAAGCTCTCGTTCAATCTGGATTATGAAGGCGGATCGAGCGACGACGTTTACTTCCGCGACAGCCTGAACGATTACCAGAAGGGTCGCGCGCGGGCGAAATACCGGTTGTTGCAGTCGCTAACGTTCCAAGCAACCGCGAGTGTCCTGCGGAACACGAACCCGGCGCCCAACGTCAATTACACTCTGATGAGCCGCAACAGTTCGTTAGCCTTCTTCTGGACGCCGAAGAACAACAAGCGCTTCAGCCTGACCGGCCAGTACGATCGCTCCACATTCCATTCCACCATCGACTACCTGACGCTGCCGTTCTACACAACCGCGGTATCCGACTATCGAGACAACGGCCACACGGTGACGGGCCTGTTAGACGTGAATCTGCCGGGGCCTTTGGGCGGGAAATTGAGCATGGGCGGATCGATGTTCCTCTCGAACGGCAGTAACACCACGAAATACTACCAGCCGCTCCTCCGCCTCGCAATACCTTTCAACAAGCACCTCTCCTGGAACAGTGAGTGGACCTATTATGGGTACGCGGAAAATTTCTACCTGTTCGAAAGTTTCCGAACCAATATCATAATGACCGGGCTGAAGTTCACCCGTTAGGAGGCCAGCAATGCGGATGATTCGAATCATGATTGCCGGGGCGCTGGCCGCCAGTCTCTGGGCGGCCGGCCCGGTCTCGGGCGACGCCCGGCGAGGCGAGCAGCTTTTTCAAAGCGAGCAGTGCGTCCAATGCCACAGCTTTCAGGGCAAGGGCGGCACGATAGCTCCCGATCTTTCGAAGAGGATCGACCGCGACTATACGCCTGCGGTGATGGCGAGCCTGATGTGGAATCACGCGCCCGATATGTGGAGCGCGATGAAGGCCAAGGGTATCGTGAAGAGCGAGATGACGCCCGACATCGCGGGAGATCTGTTCGCGTATTTCGTGTCGGCGCGGTTTTTTGACCGGCCCGGAGATGCCGGCCGGGGAAAGCAAGCCTTCGCCCAGCGGCATTGCGCCGATTGCCATGGTGTCACTAACCAGATCGCCGGCGGCGGCCCCCCGGTCGTAAAGTGGGAATCGCTTGCCGATCCGTTGATCCTCGCCGAGCAGATGTGGAATCACGGGCCCGCCATGCGCGCTGCCTTCGCGCAGAAGAAATATCCGTGGACCGCGCTCAGCGGCCAGGAACTCAGCGACATTTTGGTCTATCTGCAGAATTTGCCTGCGACGCGCGATCTGCCACGCCATTTCGAATTTCCGGCGACGTCCGATGGCGATCAGCTGTTCCTATCCAAAGGCTGCGCCGGCTGCCACACCGGCGCGATGGCTCTCGAAAAACTGCTCAAGAACCAGACTCTGACGGACATCGCGGCGGCGATGTGGCACCACCAGCCCGAAATGAAGCAGCCGTCCCCGACGCTGTCGCCCGCCGACATGCAGCAACTCATCGCCTACATCTGGGCTCGCCAGTACTTCACGGGGACGGGCAATCCGGAGCGCGGTAAGAAAGTGTTCGCCGAGAAGAATTGCGCCACCTGTCATAACGATCCCGCAAGCGGCGCCCCGAAGCTCGGCAAAGACCAATCGGACATCACGATGGTGGCCGCGCTCTGGGAACACGGCCCGCGCATGCTCGACCGGATGAACGCCAAAAAGATCGCGTGGCCGCGATTCACCGCGCGCGAGATGGACGATCTGGTCGCATTCTTGAATCAATAGCGCCTTGTAGGCAGCCGGTGGTGGTTGTAGCCGGCGTTCACCCGGCCCATTCTGCCACTAGGACTGGCAGTATCGTCGCGACTCCGATAAAATGCCTCTCTACCTGTTTTCAGATCCGAGGGGGACTGATTCGCGATGCAATCGAAAAAGTACATACCAATTTGGCTGGCGGTCGCGGTAGCTACATCGCCGGTCGCGTGGACGCAAGGAGGCGGCCGCGGCCGCGCCGCCGCGGCAGCGGCAGCGCAGGCGCAGCAGGCCCCGGCAGGCAATCCGCCCGCCGCGCAAGCCGGACGCGGAGGCGGGCGCGGCGGCGCCACCCCGCCCACGTCCACCGACTTCTTTACTTACGACGCGACGGCAACCACCGCGCCATCCATTCCCGACTCGCCGGCCGCCGAAACCCACCAGAAGAGCGGCAACCTGGCTTACACCGCGCGGGCCGGATATCTGGACCTGCACAATTCCACCACCGGCCAATCGGAAGCGCACCTGTTCTACACCAGCTATTTCGAAGACGGCGGCAGCGACTCCTCCGGGCGTCCGCTGCTGTTCTTCTTCGGCGGAGGGCCCGGCGTTTCGGCCGCCTGGCAGGAGTTCGGCGGATTCGGCCCCAAGCGCATGAAATGGTCCGCCGACGGCAGCGCCGGCGATCCGCCCTATCAATGGACCGACAACTCCGGCACGCTCCTCGGACAGGCTGACTTGGTTTTCGTCAATCCCGTGGGCACCGCCTACAGCCGCCCGGACCAGCCTTCACACGGCTCGGCTTTCTGGAACACCAATGGCGACATCGCGTCGCTGGCCGAGTTTGTGCGCAGCTTTCTCACCGCCAACGGCCGGCGCAACTCGCCGCTCTTTCTCGCCGGCGAGGATTTCGGCACCGGCCGCGTCGCCGGCCTGGCCGCCTATCTTGACGAGCACCAGATTCCCGTTCGCGGCGTGGTGCTGCTCTCCATGAGCATGACGCCGGACGCGCTGGCCGGCGACACACAGTACCTCACCCTGATGCCGAGCCTGACGATGGCCTCCTGGTATCACAAGAAACTCGCTCCCGACATGAACTCGATGAGCCTCGAGCAGATCTCGGAACGCGCGCGGCAATTCGCTTCCCGCGCCTATCTGCACGCCCTTTACAAGGGCGACCGGATGACCGCGGACGAGCGCGGCAAGGCCATCGCCGACCTCGCGCATCTCACCGGCCTTTCCAGGGAATTCATTGTCAATAACGACCTGCGCATTTCGGTGGAGCGCTTCAGCGCCGAGTTGATGCACGAGCAGCATCGCGGGCTTTCGACTTCCGACGCGCGCGTCAGCGGATTCCTGGTGAGCGCCGGCGGGCGCGGATTTGGCGGAGGCGGAGGCGGACGCGGCGGGTTCGGCGCGCCGCCCCCCGTCGATTTTGCCGAAAGCAGTCTTTCCGGCGGGTTCGAAGCCGCTTATGACTCCTACCTTCGCCATGAATTGACTTTCACTCCGGCACATGAGGCCGTCTTCTTCCTCTCTGGCGGTGGAATCGGAGCGTTCACTTCCACCGGCAACGACGACCAGAGCCTGGCCACCGCATTCGCGCGCAGCCCCAATATGCGACTCTTCGTGGGCATCGATTACTACGATCTCAAAGCGCCCTTCTACGCCACCGAATACACCCTGGCGCACCTCAACGTCGCGCCCGAAGTGCGCGCCCACAACATCACGGTAAGCCACTTCGAAGCCGGACAGATGGCCTATGTCGATAACAAGGCGCTAGCTAAATTGCAGGGCGAGTTGGCAAGATTTTTGACAGAAGCGTCCGCACCGGCGCACAAATAGCGCCACATCAAGGAGACATGCCATGAAAACGATTTCGAACGTCCTCATTCTCATCGCTGCCACCGGTGTGGGAGCTTTCTCGCAAGGCCGGGGCGGCGCCGCCGCGGCCACCAACGATTTCTACCGATTTAACTACAACACCGAAGAGATGATGCCCATAAGGTACCCGGCGGAGCCGGTCACCACGCAGCACAAGATCACGCTGCACGGCGAGACCATCGAGTACACCGCGCACGTCGGCTTCCTGCCGATTCATCAGGCCACCAACGGCCAGACCGAGGGTCATCTCTTCTACATCTACTATTCGAAGAACGGCGTCACAGACAAGTCCAAGCGGCCGGTCTGGTTCCTGTTCAACGGCGGACCGGGCGCGGCTACCATCTGGCTGCACATGGGCGCGTTTGGGCCGAAAATGGTGAAGCTCCAGCCAAACGGCATGGCCACGCCGCCACCATATACCTACGTGGACAATCCCAATTGCCTGCTGGATACCGGCGATCTGGTCTTCATCGACGCCATGGGCACCGGTTTCAGCCGTCCGGAACAACCTCACTTCGGCCCCGATTTCGGAGGTGTCGAGAACGACCTGGCGGCATTTGGCGAGTTCATCCGCAGTTTTCTGAATGAGTACAATTTGTGGGGATCGCCGCTGTTCGTGGGCGGCGAGAGTTACGGCACCACCCGCGCCGCGGGGCTCTCCGGCTATCTCACCGACCACGATATTCCGATCAATGGCGTCATGCTGCTCTCGGCGACGATCGCAGTCAACGCCAACGCCGGAGAACAGCGCCAACTCATGACGCTGCCTACCGAAATCATGACCGCCTGGTATCACAAGAAGCTGCCGCCCGAGTTGCAGAAGCTCTCCGTGGAGCAGATCGCACAGCAGGCGCGCAATTTCGCTTCCGGCGAATACCTCGAATATCTTTTCGACGGCGCCCGGGCGACGCAGGCGCAGCGCGATAAGGTCCTCACCGATTTCTCGCGCTTTACCGGCTTGTCGAAGAGCTACGTCGATGGGCTCGACATCCGTGTTCCGCTCGGGCCATTCAGCACCGAATTACTGCGCGAACAGCACCTGATGACGTCGCGGCTCGATTCGCGTTTCGCGGGTTACCAGCTTGACGCCGGCGCTACCAACACCAGCTTCGATTTCAGCAATGCCAATATCGAGGACTGCTTCCTCACGGCGTTCGAGGCATATATCCGCAACGACCTGAACTATAAGAACGACGGGCTCTACTACGTGGCGGGCAACGCTCCGCCGTGGTCCGGCGAATACAACACCGTCACCAACCTGGAGACCGGCTTCTCCAAGAACCCGCACATGAAGCTGTTCGTCGGGCTGGGATATTACGACTTCGCCTGCCCGTTCTACCCGATGGAGTGGACGCTCTCCCACCTCAAGGTGTCGGACGAGATCAAGAAGAACAACATTTCGACGGGTTATTACGAATCGGGCCACATGGTCTACATCGATGCGGCAGCCGCGGCGAAATATCACGCGGACTTGGTGAAATTCGTCGAAGGGGCGATGCCGAAGTAGTCGCTGATCCACGGTCTGTTTTTACTGAGCCGCGACCGCGAGGCAGCGGTGCTTTCTTACGCCAGATACCTCTGCAAATCGTCCGTGCGGTAACAGTGCGCGAAGGCCGTCTCGCGATCGATGCGGCCCGCGCGCACCAGTTCCACCAGCGATTGCTCCATGGTGATCATGCCGTCGGCTTTGCCCACGGAAATCTGGGACCGCAGTTGATGATCGTCGCCTTTGCGAATGAGCGCGCGAACCGCGTCGCTGGCGACCATGATCTCGGTAGCCGGCCAGCGCGTCGTGCCGTCCACTCCCGGTACGAGCTGCTGCGCGATTACCGCCAGGAGCGCAAGCGATACCTGCTGGCGGATCTGCGGCTGGTTCGAGGAAGGGAACGTGTCGAGAATGCGCGAGACGCACTGGATGGTGTCGTTGGTATGTAATGTGGAAAGCACCAGGTGGCCGGTTTCCGCCGCGGTCAGCGCGGTCGCCATGGTTTCCGCATCCCGCATTTCCCCAACCAGGATCACGTCGGGCGATTGCCGCATGATGCTGCGCAGGGTGACGGCGAAATCGGGGGTGTCGCGGCCGACTTCGATCTGCTCGATGACTGCGCTGCGATTGGTGTGCTGGTACTCCACCGGGTCCTCGATGGTCACCACGTGCGCGGCGCGGCGCGTGTTCACGATATCGATGAGCGCGGCCAGCGTGGAACTCTTGCCGCAACCCGTCGGACCGGTGAGCAGCACCATGCCCTGCCGCTTGTCGGCCAACTTCGCGAGGTGCGAGGGCAGATGCAGCGATTCGAGCGTCGGGATCTTCGAAGGCAGGAGGCGGATGCACGCCGCCAGCGTGCCGCGCTGATGGTGGATATTGACGCGAAAGCGGCCGAGACCTTCGCGGTAGAACCCGAAATCGACTGTCTTATTCCGATGCAACTCTTCGGCCTGGTGCGCTTCGAGCAGCGGCAGCACCAGGCTGCGGACGTCTTCGGAATCGAGCGGCGGACCGGCCACCGTGGTCAGGTTTCCGGTAACGCGCAGCATGACCGTCGCTCCTGCGACGAGCAGAATGTCCGACGCATTCCGCCCCGCCGCCTGTTGCAATACTTTATCGAGCGAATCGGTGCTCTGCGGCCCGCGCACCGCGCCGGGCGCCATCTTCTGGCTGGGAGCGGCGCGATTCAGTTCAGCTACTATTTTGGAAAGCTCGCTATCGTATTCGCCCATGCGGTCAATTCGAGTTTAGCTCATCAAAAACTGACGAAAAGCGGGGCGAAAACGTGCACCTACCACAGCCCGATCAGCTTCCACCAGCCGATTCCCACGCCCAGCCAGATCGCGAGATCGACGAGCGAGATCAGAAATCCGATCCGCCACCATTCTCCTTGCCGGAGATATCCGGCGCTGAAGAAGACTGGCGCCGACCCCGTGCCGTAATGCGTGATGGCGGCATTCAGGCTCGAAATGTACGCCAGCGGGAGCGCCGCCAGAAGCGGTGGAACGCCGGCGGCGAGCGCCGCCGCGAGAAAGCTTGCGTACAGCGCTGTCGTTTGTGCGGTCAGGCTGGCGAAGCTGTAATGGACGTAAAAGTAAAACACCGCCAGCGCCATCAGCACGAGCATCCACGGCCACCCAGCCATCAATCCAAAGAGCCGCGCGGAAAGAGCTTTGACCACGCCAGTTTCGGTGAGCGACTCCGACATCATCAGGAGCGGCGCGAACCAGATGAGCGCGTCCCAGGCGCGGCGTTCGGCGAGCAGGTCTTCCCAACGGAGCACACCCGTGAGCAGAATGGCCGCCAGCCCAGCGAAAGCCACGAAAGTATTCGAAATTCCATGCCAGTTCGACGTCACCCACCCGGCCATTACCGCCAGAAGGATGGCGACGAGCCACTTCTCGTCGCGCCGCGGCGAACCCATTCTCTCGAGCTCCACGCGCGCGTGTTCGCGCGCCAGGTACATGTCCCGAAGTTCGGGCCTGGCGATTTGGCACAATAGCCACGGCACTACCGCCAGCGTCAGAAAGCCCGGCACGCAGGCACCCGTGAACCAGCGGGCCCACGTCAGATCGATATGCCCAACTCGCATGGCGAATTCGGCAATCAACGGATTCGCCGCCATGCTGGTGAGGAACATTGCCGACGCCGTATAGCAGGTATGAAAGGACGTGAGAATGAGATATTTGCCGGCGCGATTCGCCGTCGGCCCGGGTTCGGAGCCGAGTGCCGACGCCACGCTGCGAGTCACGGGGAAAATCACGCTGCCGCCGCGGGCTGTATCGGAGGGGATGAATGGCGCCAGCACCAGATCGGCCGCCGCCAGAGAGTACCCGAGGCTGAGTGGGCTGTGCGCGAACCGCTGTACGAAGAGATAGCCGATGCGTTTACCGAGTCCCGTGACCGTGAAGGCCCGGCCGAAAAGAAATGCCAGAAAGATCAGCCAGACCGTGATGTTGCTGAAGCCGGAAAGCACTTTCGCGGGTGGCAGCGTTCCGGTGAGCGCGAGGAGAGTCATGGAAACCAGCACGCTGGCGCCCATCGGCATGGGCTGCGCCACCATCGCGACAATCGTGGCCACGAAGATGGCGAGCAGGTGGCTTTGCACCGCATCGAGGCCGGGCAAGGGAAGCAGGTAAAGAGCGAGGCCCGACACGAGCACCGCAGCCCATCGCCACGGGCCTGCCAGCCCGCGGTCGTAGGACGGTTCGGAGTCGGCCATTCCTTCGAGGATACTCAAGTCAACGCGCGTCGTGGGCGGCTATCATGGATAAAGCCATGATCAGGAAACGACTCGGAAATAGCGAGATGGATTTGACGCCGATCGGCGTCGGCGCGTGGGCGATGGGCGGAGGCGGATGGAAATTCGGATGGGGCCCGCAGGACGATTCGGAATCGATAGCCGCCATTCATGCGGCGCTCGATCGCGGTGTGAACTGGATCGACACCGCGGCGATCTACGGTTTAGGGCACTCGGAGGAAACCGTGGCGCGCGCGCTGGACGGCCGCTCGAATCGGCCGTATGTATTCACCAAGTGCGAGCGCGTGTGGGACGACAAGGGCGAGATCAGCGGATCGCTGAAAGCCGATTCGATTCGACGTGAATGCGAAGCGAGCCTGCGCCGCCTGCGTGTCGACGTCATCGACCTATACCAGATTCACTGGCCGATGCCGGAAGCGGATGTGGAAGAAGGATGGAGCACGCTCGCCAGCCTGAAACAAGAAGGCAAAGTGCGCTGGATCGGCGTTTCGAATTTCAACGCGGCGCAGATGGAGCGCTGCCGGGCGATCGCGCCCATCACGTCGCTCCAGCCCCCGTACTCGGCGATCTCGCCCGAGGTCGCCGGCGAACAACTGCCCTACTGCGCGCAGCATGCCATCGGCGCGATCGTGTATTCGCCCATGAAATCGGGATTGCTGACTGGCGCGATGACCAAGGAGCGCGTCGCCAATTTCCCCGCGGACGATTTCCGCCGCAACGCGCTCAACTTCCAGGAACCGCACCTTTCGAAGAACCTGAAGCTGGCCGATCTGATGAAGGCGATCGGCGCGCGCCACGGCGTATCGGCGGGCGTCGTGGCCATCGCGTGGACGCTGAATAATCCGGCGGTGACGGCGGCGATCGTGGGCATGCGGTCGGCCAAACAGGTGGAGGGCGTGATTGCTGGAATGGACTTTCGCCTGAGCGCCGACGAAATCGCGGAGATCGAGGGCTGGCGCGCGTCATGAGAGTGGCCTGGCTGCTCGTTCCCTCGGCCGCTGCCCTGCTCCACGCCCAAACCCCAGCCGTACCGGATTGGGCGCGGCCGGGGTCCGCTACCCACACCCAGGTCGCGCCGACCCCCGATTTTCATCGCCCGAGCAGGAATTTCGATATCCCCATCGGCATTTTCGAAGGCCAGTCGGACATCGGCAGCGCGCTGCTGCCGGGCAGCGCGAGCTACGATCCCGCCACACAACAGTACGCCGTTAATTCCGCCGGCTACAACGTCTGGTACACGCGCGACGAGTTCCGCTACCTCTGGAAAAGGATGTCGGGCGATGTTTCGCTCGCCGCCGGCATCGCCTATCCCGATCCCAACGGCTATGGCGACCGCAAAGCAGTCCTCATCATCCGCCAGGATCTCGACGACGATTCCAGGGAAGCGATGGTGGCGCTCCACGGCGCGGGTATGATCCACCTGGCGTACCGTCCCGAAAAGAACGTCCGCGTGAAGGACATGGAATATCGCATCGGCGGGCGCGGAATCGGCGGCGGCGCCTCGCCGGACAGCCTGGTCACCGTGCGTGCCAAACGCATCGGCATCGAAAAGCGCGGGGATTCCTTCGCTCTTTTCGTCTCCCTGGAAGGGGAAGCGATGAGCCGGTTCGGCGCGCCCATCCATCTGCATATGGACGCACCCTTCTATGTCGGGATCGGTTTCTGCTCGCACCTGCCCGACAAGTCGGATACCGCATTGCTTTCGAATGTCGTGCTGGAGAACGCGGCCGGCAAGGTGAAATAACTATTCCCATCCCGGGAATGGATTTGCCCGCACGCCGCGGCACGCCGCGATCAGTTCCGGTACGCGCGCGCGACGTTCGAACAGCCGCTCCAGCAACTCGGTGAGCGAATCGGCTTCACTTTCGCTCGCGATCCAACCCGCCGGGATGCTCTTCCACGCCTGGTCGATCACCTCTTCCGGGAAGTGCACCACCTGTTCCAGCCACGGCTGGAAATCGTCGAGGGAACGAACCGATTCGTACACCACGCGCCGCGCGTACAGCCCTTGCAAGGGCGAGTCGGCGAACTCCCAGTGGGGGCCATTGAAGGCGAATCCGTGGTCGATCATGCGCGCTACGAAACCGGCTTTGGCACCCTCGGCGCGTTCGCTCTGCTGCACCATCGCGCGGTAGAAAACCGACTGCCGGCCATCGGCATTCGCCACCCACTTGTCGAAAACCAATATGGCGCGGAAATCAGCCAGGTTGACCACCTGCGGAAGCAGCGCGTCAGGCAGAAAGTCGTATACCGCGACGCGATCGGGATTGCCGGGATAGCGCGAACCGAAATGCCACCCCGGCTCGACCGGGATGGTTCGCGTGCCGAGGTTGAGGTGGATCTCCGGATTAGCCGCCAGGAATTCCACGCTCACCTGAATGAGCGCGGTCTCGGGCGCCGCGATCTTCAGATACCCCAGCAGAACCGACGAAATCAGTTCGTTCACCAGCACGCGCGGGTGCTGCGGGTTGTTGCGGAACTTCACCACATACCAGTTGCCGTCATCCGCTTCGAGCAAATGAGCCTGCGCGCCGCCGCGCATTTTGCGGACATGCCGGACAGCCGTGAGGGGCATCAGCTCCGCTCGATCCGCCTTTCACGAAGTGCGCTTCCGACGAAGTACACTAGAGTAGTATCACACGGAGGAGCACCACGAATGGCGGAAAAGGAAGCAGGATCGGCGTCGGGAACGCCGGAAGCGGGAGCCACTCCCGGTCCGGCGCGCACTACCAACGAAGTAGCGCTCGAATTGATGAAATTCATCGCCGTGACCACGGGTTACGGAAGAACTTCCGGACCGGCGGCAGGTTTTTCCGGAAAGCCCCAGAGCAAGTCGGCGGAAGAACATGCCGACGCGCTGCTCGAACTGTTCGAGCGCTGCCGCAAAGTCGTGAAAAACGAAGACTGAACTGAGGCGACGGTGCGCCCTGTGTTACGCTTTCCCTCAGCGTAATGACAATCAACGGCTATCTGGCGAAAAGTTCGGTAGTGGCCGCGCTCGGCGGGCTGCTATTCGGATTCGATACGGCAGTAATCGCGGGCGCCACCGCCGCCCTTCAAAAACAATATTCCCTGACGGATGCCGCGCTCGGCGTTACCGTGTCGGCCGCGCTCGTCGGCACTATTCTCGGCGCGATGTTTGGGGGCATCCCCGGCGATCGCTACGGGCGCCGCAACAGCCTACGCATCACAGCCGTCCTCTACCTCATCTCCGCTCTTGGCTGCGCGTTCGCCTTCGACTGGTATACCTTCCTGTTTGCGCGCTTCATCGGCGGATTGGGCATCGGCGCATCGTCCGTGCTCGGCCCCATGTACATCGCTGAAATCGCGCCGGCGCGACTGCGCGGCCGGCTGGTCGGTTTCTTTCAATTCAATATCGTCTTCGGTATTTTGCTGGCATATTTATCGAATTACCTGATCGGCACGATGGGATTCGGCGACGTGGAATGGCGCTGGAAGCTCGGCGTCTCGGGTATTCCAGCGGCGCTGTTCCTCATCATGCTCTTCTTCATCGCCGAAAGCCCGCGCTGGCTGGCGAGACAGGGACGCACCACCGAAGCCGAGGAGGTGCTCCGTTCCACTGGCGATCCCAACTATCGCAACGACCTGGACGAGATTGTCCGTTCCGTGGACGAACACGTCAGCGCTGCCAACGAACCATTTTTCTCGCACAAATACCGCCTGCCGATCTTCCTCGCCGTCTCCATCGGCATGTTCAATCAGCTTTCCGGCATCAACGCCATTCTGTATTACCTCAACGACATTTTTGCCAAGGCCGGATTCAGCAAGGTATCGAGCGATCTGCAGTCGGTGGCCATTGGAGCAACGAACTTGCTCTTCACCATCGTTGCCATGAGCCTGATCGACCGCATCGGCCGCAAGACGCTGCTACTCATCGGAGCGGTAGGCACCGCGGCCGCGCTTGCCGGGACCGCTGCCATTTTCTTCGCGGGCACGCACCAAGACCTGCTGGTGTGGTGCCTCGTGGGCTTTATCGCGTTCTTCGCATTCTCGCAGGGCGCGGTAATTTGGGTTTATCTGAGCGAGGTCTTTCCCACCCGCGTGCGGGCGAAGGGCCAGAGCCTCGGGAGTTTCACGCACTGGATCATGAATGCACTCATCTCCGGCGTATTCCCGGTGCTCGCCGCGCGCTCGGGGGGCGTTCCCTTCGTCTTCTTCGCGGCGATGATGGTGGTGCAGTTCTTCGTGGTCCTGGCGGTGTATCCGGAAACTAAGGGATATTCACTCGAGGAAATGCAGCGCAAGCTCGGAATCAGCTAATGATCATCGGAGTGGATATCGGGGGCACGAAAGTTGCAGCTGCGCTGGTAACCGGCCGAGGCGAAATCCTCGGGAAAACGCGCGTGCCGATGGTCTCGACAGGCGATGCCGCCATGGGATTCGCCGCTGTCCGCGAGGCCATCGCCGCGGTTCTTGGCGGCGCGCCGGAGCCGGTCGCAGGCATCGGAATCTGCTCGCCCGGTCCGCTCGACCCTACGACGGGGATGGTGCTCAATCCCCCGAATCTGCCATGCTGGCGCAATTTCGCGCTGGCGTTCGAGACCGAAAAGGCTTTCGGGATCCCGGCGCGCGTGGATAACGACGGCAACGCCGCGGGACTGGCTGAGGCCATTTGGGGCGCGGCTATCGCTTACCGGAATGTTTTCTACGCCACCCTGGGAACAGGCATTGGAGCGGGCATCGTCATTGACCGGAAGATCTATCATGGCCGTACCGGCGCGGCCGCCGAAGGCGGTCACGTCACCATAGACTACAACGGCCCGCGCTGCGCCTGCGGAAAACGAGGCTGCATCGAAGCACTGGCGTCCGGGCCGCGAATCGCCGCGAGGGCACGGGAAAAACTCGCGGCGGGCGCGGAATCGCGTATCATGGCGTACGCCGGAACCGTCGATCAGGTGCAAGCTGAGCACGTCGGAGCCGCATTTCGCGAAGGCGATGCCGTCGCTCGCGACGTGCTGACCGAAACGGCATTTTTGCTCACGGTGTGGCTGGGAAACATTGTCGATCTGCTCGAGCCGGATGTGATCGTGGTGGGCGGCGGAGTGGCAGACCTCATGAGTTCATTCTTTCCTGAAATCCGAGCCGATCTGCCCCGCTGGTCTGAAAATCAGCGTGCCGGAGAGATTCCGCTGGTCCTCGCACGCTACGGCGCCGATGCCGGCATCGCCGGTGCCGCGGCACTTTGGGGATAGTCAGCTTCGCGCCGACAGAATTTCCCGGTTTGCCTGCAGATACTCTACCGTGCGCACCACGGCCTGCTGAATAGTGAGTTTCGGGCGCCACCCGAGCTCCCGCATGCGCGCGCAGTCGAGAAAAATAAACGGATTGTCGCCGATCCAGCCGCGGTCCCCTCCCGTGAATTCGAGCTTGGGGTCAACACCAAGACGGGCGCAGATCCACCCGATCGACTGCGTTACATTGCAAAACTCGTCGGTGCCCAGATTGAAAATGTTGACCCGAGCCGAAGCGCGTTCGAGAGCCAGAAGGATGGCGTCGACACAGTCCTGCACATACAAATAAGACTTCCGCTGCGTCCCGTCGCCCAGCACGCGCAGTTCTCCAGGGTGTTCCAGCAATTGCTTGTAGAAATCGAATACATGGCCGTGCGTGTAGCGTTCGCCCATGATGGACACAAAGCGAAAGATGAAACTCTCCATCCCGAACCCTTCACAGTAAGCCTGGATGAGCCCTTCGGCAGCTACCTTCGACGCTCCGTAAAGCGATGTCTGCACCGGGAAAGGGCAGTCTTCGGGCGTGGGAATGACGGTCGTCTCTCCGTAAACGGACCCGGTCGAAGAAAATGCTATGCGGCGAATGCCGAGCGTTCGCATGGCTTCCAGCACATTCCAGGTGACGATGGTATTTTGCTCCAGGTCGCGGCGGGGATGGTCAGTGCCGAAGCGAACGTCAGCATTGGCGGCCAGATGAAAAACGACTTCACTTCCATCCATCGCTGTTCGGAGGGAGTCCAGGTCGAGCAGGTCCGCACGCACCATCCGGTAACGGGAGTTCTGCCGGGCCGCTGCGATGAATTGCTCCTGGCCGGTGGAGAAGTTATCGAAGGCAACCACCTCGTGGCCATCGGCCAGTAACCGGTCGGCCAGAGTACTTCCGATGAAACCGGCCGCGCCGGTGACGAATGATCGCAAAGCGCCTCCAAAAAATCACAGTCTGACGCGCCTCACGAGTTCCTGTCAAGCACAACAGCCGCAAGCGAGCAGTGCCTTCGTAGTAGACTGAAAGGGCGTATGGATCCGGGTATGTCTGTGTCCCCCGTGGCCGCGGAGGGAGGAAGTGCTTCGTCTGCTCCCCCGGCCAAAATCGACTTGCCGGTACCTGCGATTCTGTTCTACTCAGCCCTCGTCATACTCTTGTTCTTGCCCGTATTGTCCGACTTGGTCAAGCAGTGGATTAACGACGAGAACATGGGATATGCCTTTTTCGTGCCGCTCGTCGCCGGGTATGTGGTCTGGCTCGACCGAGACCGGGTTATGAAGGCCCCCGTCAAGCCTTGTTGGCCGGCCTTGGCCTTAGTGGTGTGGGGCTTCCTGCAAATGTTACTGGGACTCTTGGGCGCCCTTTCATTCCTGTCCCGGACAGCGTTTATCGTGACTTTGGTGGGAGTGGTATGGACGATCGCCGGTACCGCTGTGATCCGTACGCTGCTGTTCCCTATCGTTCTGCTGTTCTTCATGGTCCCCATTCCGCTCTACATTTACCAGCGGATGACCATACCCCTACAGGGGCTTGCCACCAGTCTGGCAGCGTTTGGTTTGGAGGTTCTCGGTATTCCCGTAATGCAGGAAGGCAACGTGCTGACTCTCCCCGATGGGCACTTGCTGGATGTGGTGGATGCCTGCAGCGGAATTCGATCGCTTCTTTCGCTCACGTTCCTTTCGGTTGCATATGGCCGGTTGTTCGAATCCCGAAGGTGGGTAAAGATAGCGCTGGTCGTCGCGACTGTCCCCATCGCTATTGCCTGTAATGCCGCGCGAATTACGCTCACGGGTATCCTGACTGAATACAAGCCGGATATCGCTGAGGGTATCTATCATGCGTTCGAGGGCTGGGTGATTTTCATGTTTGAGTTGTTGACTCTGCTCGCTTTTCATCGCCTGACCGGTTTGTTCAGGAGACGATCGCATGCCTGAGTGGAATTCGACGCTCGATTTCTTGCGCCATAAAGCGGCGCTCGTGGTCGCGGTTCTGCTGGGAGCCGAGGTGCTTCTGTTCTACGCTCTTCCCACTAAGGAAAAGATTCCGGCGCCGCCGCCACTCGATGTCTTTGCCACGAATATCGGACCGTGGGCGATGGTGAAGGAGTATCCACTCGCTCCTGATGCAGCGGCTCTCCTGAAAGCGGACGATACTTTGTCGCGCGATTATCAGGGCCCAGCCCTGGAAGAGCTGTTCATCGCGTTTTTCAAATCGCAGCGCGCCGGTGTTACTCCGCACTCTCCCAAGATGTGTCTGCCTGCCAACGGCTGGGAGGAGGAAAGCTCCCGCATCATTTCCGTGAACGTGCCCGGAGAGCTCTCGCCCATTCCGGTGAATCGCTATATCGTGGAGAAAGAGGACCAACGGAAACTCGTGCTTTACTGGTTCCAAAATTGGCACCGTGCGACCGCTGACGAGTATCTTTCCAGGTTATATCTGATTTACGACTCGATCCGGTATCGCCGCAGCGATGAGGCTCTGATCCGTGTGGTCACTCCCATTACTAGCGAGACGGATTCGCCTGCGGAAGAGCACGCCATCCAGTTTCTGCAAGCGATCTATAAGCCTCTGAAGCAGCAGATCTGGTCGATCCCGCCAATCTCCGCCATACTCCCTTAAGAGTGCCCTAACGCACTCCGCCGCGAGCGGCGGCATCCACCGCCTGGCGCATCTCCCATGCGGACGCGTACCGCAGTTGGTGCCCGCGCCGCCGGCAGCCTTCGGCCAACGAAGTGAACAGACGGTCCAAACCGCCGTCGATGAGCAAGGCCCGCGAATGTTGTTCTTGTGCACCGTGAGCGAAGAGCTTGACAAAAATGTCGTTGCCGATGCGCGGTGCTAAATCGAGCCATCGTTCGACGCGGTAGGGCGTCGGCAGATCGTAGCAGGCCAGTTCGCCACCTTCCATGCGCGGCACGATCCGGCCAGCCCATCGGAGTCCCAACGGCCCGGGAATCATCAGCAGGTCGCCCGAGGCCTGACTTCCGGGTTCGACGGCGATTCCGTGGTCATAGGAGCGCGGCCGGAGCGGGTCGTCAATTACCCAGTAGATCGTGTTGATTGTGCGCGACTGCGTGGGAGAACTGCCCGACGGCATAGTGAAATCTGCATAGCAACCAAGATCGCGCAGCAGCGTGATCTCGTTGTTCAATCCGCAGTACCGCCCGTCGGGACGCGAATTATCCAGAGCCCAATTGCCGTGAATAAACCCAAAAGCCGGTCGGCCATTCCCTACTCGAAGCAGCCCATGGCGAGCGATCAGCGTCTCGATAAACCCGTTCATGCGATCCACGAAGTTCTGCTGGCCTTCGCCGTCGTGGTGAATGTGGATCTCGACGTCGGCGATGCCGGCGCGCTTCATTTCCGCAAGGGCATCCAGGAATTGCGGCCGATACTCTTCCTGTGGATAGAAGAAGGTATACTGCGGCGGCCGGCCAGTGGAGTCGGCATGCCGCTGGGCAATCTTGGGCCAATGCTCTGCCCAAACAGCGACGCGTTGCGCGGCGATCTCATCGGAGGGGCGCATCCAGTAAGGCTCCCAATGATCCGCTATCATGACCCAAACGCTAGCCCCGGCGGCCGCCCGCCGCGTGGTGAGACGCTTCTTGACATACGCCGGAAGCCAGAGTTGAGCGTTGCGCGGGAGCGAGATGAGCACGAATAGAACCTAGACTTTGAATCCAGATTTTAGCGCGTCGGAATGGAACATTTTGACGGTATCGAGCGAGTACTCGCCAAGATCTTTGCCTACCAGCGTCAGTTTTCGCAGTACCTCCGGCGTGGCCGTGATGATGTGGCAGCCGATCGAATCGGCTTGGAAAATGTTGAGCAGTTCACGCGGGCTGGCCCAGATCAACTCCATTCCGTCGTGCTCACAAACGATTTCGACGGCCTTCGCCATCAGCGGAACGGGATCGCGGCCGGTGTCGGCAATGCGTCCGGCGAACACCGATACGTTGGACGGCGCTCCACCGGCTAGCGCAGCCGCAACGCATCGTACTTGATCGAGCGTTAGCATCGCGGTGATGTTCAACCGGATGCCCTCATGCGAGAGCCGGTGGATCAGGTCTGTGGCCGGCTCCCGCCTGGTGTTGGTGACTGGGATTTTTACGTAAACGTTTTCGCCCCACGTGGCGATGAGCCGGGCCTGCCGCTCCATCTCGTAAAAGTCGTCGGCAAACACTTCGAGAGAAACAGGCCTGTCGCGGATAACCGAAAGGACGTCGCGGGCAAAAGCTTCGTAGTCCATGATGCCGGCTTTGCGCATCAGCGTGGGGTTGGTGGTGAATCCTTTAATAAGCGGATTCCGGTACAAATCGAGCATGGCCGCCTTATCGGCACCGTCCGCGAAGAGTTTCACCTTCAGATCACTGGTGGCCACAGTCATCATTCCCCTCCGAGTTCCGCACTATCCAATCTACCGCTTCCGAAAGCGAGAGAACCCGCGCATCCGGCGCCGCTGAGGGCGCCCGCTCGTGGTAACGACAGTCGATCCAGACAGTCCGGCAGCCGGCAACCCGTCCGGCATCGATGTCCCTCCAGCGATCCCCGATTAAGAACGAGCGTGAGAGATCGATCCCATACCGTTCCCGCGCTTCGAACATCAACCCCGGGGCGGGCTTGCGGCATTGGCAGCCGTCTCGGTCGTCGTGGGGACAGATAAAAAACTCGTCAATTGGCAACGTTTGCCGCAGCGTGGTGTGCATCGCGTGGATCTCGTCCAGCGTCTGCTTGCCGCGGGCGATATCGGGTTGATTGGTGACCACGAAAAGCAGAAATCTCAAGTTTTTTAGTCGCGCCATGCCGGCAGCGGCGCCTTCCACGATTTCGAGTTCGGCAACAGATGCTGGCGGGTACGGCTTGCCATCGCGA